>ERZ761603.2336-NODE-2336-length-13173-cov-77.010444_pt1 | contig 13173 bp, 15 predicted proteins | sample MGYA00511879_ERZ761603 | MGnify/ENA primary metagenome ERZ761603 (study PRJEB28899, sample SAMN02850040) | bioreactor sludge metagenome | biome: EBPR Sludge; feature: EBPR Bioreactor; material: flocular biomat | place: Australia: Thorneside Wastwater Treatment... | reverse complement strand
CTGATCGACCTGGTCACCCCGGATGAAGCGACCGAATACTGGCTGGGCTTCGACAACTTCTACGTGATCACCCGCTACAACCGCTCGAGCTTCTACGCCATGTCCGTTTTTCAGCTGGCCGAAGCGCTGCGCGAAGTGCGCGACAACCGGCTGTCGGCCCGGCCCTAAAGCAGATTGTCGCGGCTCACACCGCCACGCCTGATGATCCGGCGAAGCTGGTCGAGCGCCTCGATCTGTATCTGGCGGACACGTTCGCGGGTCAGATTCAGATCAAACGCGATTTCCTCGAGCGTGCTGGCGGAAGTGCCGCCAAGTCCGTAACGGCGTTGCAGCACCTGCTGCTGTTTATCGGCCAGTTGTCCCACCCAATTGTGCAGCAGCTCGCCGACCTCGCTGGACTGCAACAGCTCATCGGGGTCGACCAGGCTTTCGTCGGCGATCACCTCGCCAATGGTCCGGCTCGGATCGACCTGCAGAGGCGCGTCGAGCGAAGCGATGCGTTCGTTGAGGGCCATCACCCGGCGCACGTCTTCGACGGGCCGGTCGATCAGATGGGCGATCTGGTCGAAACAGATTTCCCGCCCGTTGGCGGCCTCGAGATGGCGGATGGCGCGCAGGACGATGTTGATTTCCTTGACCACATGCACCGGCAGGCGAATGGTCCGTGACTGGTTCATGATCGCCCTGCCGATGCTCTGCCGGATCCACCAGGTGGCGTAGGTCGAGAAGCGAAAGCCACGCTCGGGATCGAACTTTTCTATCGCGTGGATCAGCCCGAGGTTTCCCTCTTCGATCAGGTCGAGCAGTGGGATGCCGCGATTGAGATAGTGCTTGGCGATATTGACCACCAGCCGCAGGTTGTGCTCGATCATCTTCTGCCGTGCCAGAAACTCGCCCGCCCTGGCCCGCCGTGCCCACTCCGACTCCTCGCTCGGCGAGAACAGCGGTTTGGCACCGATCTCGTTCAGGTAGTGCTGGGTCACGTCGTTGAGCAGTTCTGCCTCGGGAGACTGGCACGAAGGGTCTTCCGGATCTGCTTCGGCGAGCGGTTCGTCGAGCGAAAACCCGGGCTCGCGCAGAAAGTCTTCGATGCGATCAGGATCAGAGTCGTAATCGCCGGACATGCTGGTCAGCGCGGCGGCAGGTACTTGAGCGGATCGACCGGCTTGCCCTGACGGCGAACCTCGAAGTGCAGCTTGACCTGGTCGGCGTCGGTATTGCCCATTTCGGCGATCTTCTGGCCCTTGGTCACGTTCTGGCCTTCCTTGACCAGGACGCTCTGGTTGTGCGCGTAGGCGGTCAGGAAGGTGTTGTTGTGCTTGACGATCACCAGCTTGCCGTAGCCGCGCAGGCCGGTGCCGCTATAGACGACCTTGCCGCCGCTGGCAGCGAGCACTGGCTCGCCGGCCTTGCCCGAGATGTCGATACCCTTGGCGCCACCCTCACTGAAAGTCCCGACCACCCGGCCGCTGGCCGGCCACATCCAGGTCACCTCCGAATTTTCCGCGGTGGAATCCGCCGGCGCTTCCTCGGGCTTGGCCGTGGCAGGCGCCACGGCAACCGGCGCGACGGCCTTTTGCTGCACCTGCGCTTGCGCCCTGGCCAGGGTCTGTTCCGAGTACGCCTCCTTGCCACCCTTTGGATCGCGCTTCAGGCTATCGCCGACGCTGCTCAGCGCACGCTGCTCGACCGCCGAGGTGGTGTCGATCGGCCGCACCACCGCCGTACCCGCGCCAGACGCCGGCACTGGCGCCGCTCCCGACACCGCGCCGGGCGCCCGGATCCGCAGCGACTGACCGACCAGGATTCGATTCGGATTGTCGATGGTATTCAACACCACCAGATCCCGGAAGTCGACGCCGTGGTCGGCAGCGATCGAATGCAGAGTGTCGCCTTTCTTGACGATGTAGACATCCTTGCTCGCGACCACCGGGCTCTGGGCAGAGCCACGATCGGAGACCGGCGACTGCGTCTTGCTGGCACAGGCCGTGAGAACGAGTGCTGCCAGAACAGCCACTACCGGCCCGTGCGTGGCGAGAAAACCGTGATCTTTCATTCGACTCCAGTGAGTAGCGGAACGAAACGAACAGCATCGAGACGGGTTTCGACGCAGTCCTCGCCCCGTTTTTCGATCAGCGCCAGGTACTGGGTCGCCACCCCCAAGGGCAGAATCATTCTGCCACCAGGTGCCAGCTGCTGCAGCAACACCGGCGGAACGCGAGCGGCGGCCGCGGCCACGATGATCGTATCAAAAGGCGCCGCTTCCGGCAGCCCAAGTCGGCCATCGGCGTGTTTCAGGCGCACCTTGAGCTGCTTGATCGCGCGCAGGTTGAGCTTGGCCTTGGCCAGCAACGGCGCGATACGTTCGACCGCGTAGACCTCGTCGGTCAGCTGCGCCAGAACAGCGGCCTGGTAGCCGCAACCGGCGCCGACCTCAAGGGTCTTGCCAAGTGGGCGGTCGTCGGCGCACAAGGCCTCGATCATCCTGGCGACGACATAGGGCTGCGAGATCGTCTGCGAGAAACCCAGCGGCAAGGCCGTGTCTTCATAGGCCCGCGAGGCCAGAGCCTCTTCGACGAATACATGCCGGGGCACGGCGGCGATCGCCGCCAGAACGTCCTCGTCCGCTATCCCCTGTTCGCGCAAGCGCTCGATCATGCGCGAGCGCGTCCGCTGCGAAGTCATCCCGAATCCCGAGACCACGCGATTCATTGGTCCAGCCAGCCGCGCACCAGCGCCAGCTGGGCGTTGTGCGTCAGATCCACCTGCAGCGGCGTCACCGACACCTGATGGTTATGCACGGCGTGGAAATCGGTACCCTCGCCCGCGTCCTGCGCCTCGCCGGCGGCGCCGACCCAGAAGACGGTTTCCTGGCGCGGCGACAAGGTGCGAACGACCGGCTCCGCCTTGTGGCGCTTGCCGAGGCGGGTCACCACGGTGCCGCGCAGTTGCTCCCAGGGAACGTCCGGGACGTTGACGTTGAGCAGCACCGGTTCACGCAGCGACTGCTTTTCGAGGACTGCGACCAGTTCGCAGGCGACCCGCGCGGCGCTCTCGAAGTACTCGCCGGTCTTGCTGCACAGCGAAATGGCCATCGACGGGACGCCCAGCAGGAAGCCCTCGGTCGCCGCTGCGACGGTCCCCGAATAGATGGTGTCGTCACCCATGTTGGCGCCGATATTGATTCCCGAAACGACCATGTCCGGCAGGCCATCGAGCATCCCGGTGACGGCCAGATGAACACAGTCGGTCGGCGTCCCGTTGACGTGATAGAAGCCGTTGGCGGCGCGCTTGAGCGACAGCGGTCGGTCGAGCGTCAGAGAATTGCTCGCGCCGCTGCGATCACGTTCGGGAGCAACCACGGTGATCTCCGCGAGTTCCGCCAGCGCACGCGCCAGGTGCTCGATCCCGGGTGCGAAATAGCCATCATCGTTGCAGAGCAGGATCCGCATCTTCAATCCACGAACATCCACGAAACACCACGAGAGCCATGAAAACCAGGCGCCCGGGCGAGCAGAAAAACCCGGCGATCGCCGGCGTTTCGACCATCGGCGGACTGGCGCAAGTGCCCGGACGAGCGCGCTTGCCGACCATTCGACGACCGCTGATCTGCGCTGCGCCCCGGACCAGCGCCTGGTTGGAACTTACCGCCGGCCTCGCCAGGCGCGGCCGCCAACGCCCCGTTGCCGACGGCAGTGGCCGCCCACGCGGGTAGTGCCAAGACGGGGCCAATTATAACCGCCCGCAGGGATCGCCGAAAGCCGAGTTGAAACGGCCGCGAACCACGCCGCGCGGCCGGCGAAGCGCAGGGCCAGACTTTTGGCTTCGGTCGCTAAACTTCGCTGGCTCGATGCCGATAGAAAACCTACGCGGCAGGCTCGCAGAAAATGGCTCAAGTTTTCGCGCAGCAGGTCGTAAGCAAAATTGTCAGCGTAATAAAACGCCACGCGGGATGGACCGGCAGGCGCCTCGCCAGGCAGGTCACCGGAAACTGAAATCAATCTGATCGTGATAGGAGAAGGAAAATGCCCCAAATCATCAACACCAACGTCGCGTCGCTCAACTCGCAGCGCAGCCTCAACATGTCGCAGACTTCGCTGGCCTCGTCGCTGCAGCGCCTGTCCTCCGGCCTGCGCATCAACAGCGCCAAAGACGACGCCGCCGGTCTCGCCATTTCACAGCGGATGACCTCGCAGATCAACGGCCTCAACCAGGCTTCGCGCAACGCCAACGACGGCATCTCGCTGGCGCAGACCGCTGAAGGCGGCCTGCAGAGCATCACCGAGTCGCTGCAGCGGATGCGCGAACTGTCGGTGCAAGCCTCGAACGCAACCAACACCGCCACCGACCGCGCCGCTTTGCAGAACGAAGTCGACCAACTCGTCCAGCAGATCAACACCGTTGCCAGCCAGACCGCGTTCAACGGCGTCAAGGTCCTTGACGGAACCTTCAATGCACAGGCCTTCCAGGTCGGCGCGAACAGCGGCGAAACGATTTCGATCAATTCGATCGCCAGCGCCAAGGCCGACTCGCTGGGTGTCGGCACGACGTCCTCGTTCTCGGCCACCAACAGCGGCAGCGTGGCCAACGGCGTCCTCGCGGCCGGCGGCATCACCGTCAATGGCTACGGCATCGGCCCGAGCATCAAGGACGGCGTTTCCGCTGCCGGCAGCAACGACAGCGCGATCGCGAAAGCAGCCGCCTTCAATGCCGTCTCAGGCCAGACCGGCGTCACCGCCACGGCCAGCGCCACCACGCTCAGCGGCGCCGCGAACTCTGCCCAGGTGGCGATCGCCGGCAATGCGACCGATAACCTCTACGTCAACAACGTCAAGCTGGGCGCCATTGCCGCAGGCACCAACGCGGTCACCCAGGGCGCCAACATCGCGGCCGCTTTCAACGCCGTGTCCAACCAGAGCGGCGTCACCGCCACCTTCAGCAACACCACCGGGGCGGTCGCGCTGACCGCAGCCGACGGCCGCAATATCAGCCTGATCGGCAACGGCACCGGCGCCGTTCTGGCGAACACCGGCCTCACCGTAGGCGCAGGCGCTGGTGCCTCTGAATCGATCGCCGCTGCCGCCGCCCCGACCGTTTTCACGGCCCTGGCCGCCGGCGACCTGACGATCAATGGCTACGATGTCGGCGCCGTTTCCGCCGGAACCAACGCCCTGACGCAAGGCACCAACGTCGGCGCCGCGATTAACGCCCTGACCAGCAAGACCGGCGTCACCGCGACGGTGTCGGGCGCCGGCCTGATCACCCTGTCGGCAGGCGCCGGGCAGGCGATATCGATCAGCGGCAGCCTGACCAACCGCGCCGCCACGGTCACCGCAACCGGTTTCAGCGCCAACCAGATGGGAGCATCGGCAGCGTCCAGCAACGCGATCATTACGCGCGGCAATATCACCCTGAGTTCGACGGGTAGCGCGGGCATCACCCTGGGCGGTTCCGACATCGCACTGGCAGGACTGACCGCAGCCCATACCGCAGCCACCGCGAGTTTCGGAGCGGGCATTTCGAGCGTCAATCTGAGCACCGCCACTGGTGCGCAAAACGCCATTGCCACCATCGACTCGGCACTGGCCAACATCAACGCCAGTCGAGCGAATCTCGGTGCCGTGCAGAACCGATTCAGCAGCGTGGTCAGCAATCTGACAACGACCTCCGAAAACGTTTCGGCGTCGCGCAGCCGAATCGTCGATGCCGACTTCGCGGTCGAGACCGCCAACCTGACCCGCTCGCAGATCCTGCAGCAGGCCGGCACAGCGATGCTGGCGCAGGCCAACTCGCTGCCGCAGAACGTCCTCTCGCTGCTGCGCGGATAAGCGGTCGGGTTTGAATCGCGGTAAGATCAGGGGCGCGATCACGGCAACGTGGTCGCGCCTGGCTGTCTCTTCACCAAGGAGTGCAAGATGAACATCCCACCCACGGGCGCTTCACTGGCGCCGCCGCCGCAGCATCAGGGCAACCCGGCGGTGGTCAGCAGCGCAGCGCATGGATTCAAGGTGCCGGGCGAAGCGCCAGCCAGAGCCACCGACCCATCTCGATCACCCTCGCCGGTGCAAGCGCCGGACCGCGAGAAGCTTGAAGTGGCCACCCAGAGCGTTCGCGACTTCGTCAAGGCAGTCAACAGCAACATCGAGTTCAGTGTCAATGAAGATACCGGGCAACTGGTGGTCAGGATCATCGACCGCGCCACCAAGGAAGTGATCCGCCAGATGCCATCAGAGGAAATGCTGGCGATTGCCAAGGCTCTGGATAGCATCAAGGGGCTTTTTGTCACGCAAACGGCCTGAGAAGAAGACAGAACGCGCGTCGCCCGTGCGCTTCGTGTTCTTGGCAAGCGGCGCAGGAGAATACCATGGCAATTTCCTCACCGGGCCTGGGCTCGAACCTCGACGTCAACAGCATCGTCAGCCAGTTGATGTCGCTGGAACAGCGTCCGCTGACCGTTCTGGCCCAGAAGGAAGCAGGCTTTCAGGCCAAGATCTCGGCGCTCGGCTCGCTGCAAGGCGTGATTTCAGCGCTGCAGAACACTTCGGCAAGCCTCGTGCCGGCAAGCGGGACGACCGCCACAGAAAAATTCTCGGTGCTCAGGGCAACGGTCACCGACCCGACGATCGCCTCGATCACCACCTCGTCGAGTGCGGTTGCCGGCACCTACACCCTGGAAGTGAACCAACTCGCCAAGCAGCACAGCATCGTTACTGCGACCGGCGCCGCCACGCCCTTTTCCGGCACCGGCAACACCCTGCCGCTGGGGGGCACGCTGACCCTGTCACTGGATGCGCTTGGTGGCAGCAGTGCGCACAGCACAACCGACATCACCATCGCTGACGGCGCCTCGCCCGAGGCGGTCCGTGACGCAATCAACGGTGCCGGCGCCGGCGTTTCGGCGGTGGTGATCAACGGCACCGCCGGCAAGCAGCTGGTACTTACCAGCAACACCGCTGGCAGCAACCAGTTCATCACGCTGTCCGGGATCGCCGGCCTGTCCTACGACCCCAATGCGGCACCGCAGCCACTGACCGACCCGTTCGTGCAGTCGCAGGCGGCGCAAGGTTCCACCTTCAAGCTGAATGGCATTGCCGTGAACGGCATCAGCAACAGCGTGACGACGGCCATCGACGGCATCACCCTGACTCTGCTCAAGGGCCCTGAAGCGCCGCTGACGGCGATCAGCACAACGCTGACGATCAGCAAGGACAATTCCAGCCTGACCGCGGGAGTCAACGCGCTGGCCAAGGCTTTCAACGACTTTCAAACCACCGCCAGCAGCCTCGGCAGTTACGATGCGGCGAGCAAGAGGGCCGGCGCGCTCAACGGCGAGAGCACCCTGCGCAGCGCTCAGAACGCCTTCCGTACGGCTCTTGGCACGATCCCGTCGGAACTCTCGGGCGCCAGCCTGCAGACCCTGTCCGACATCGGCGTCAGCGTCCAGAAAGACGGCAGGCTGAGCGTCGACTCGGCCAAGCTGAGCACCGCCATAAGCGCCGACCTGAGTGCGGTCGCCAACGTGGTCGCCGCCTACGGCAGCGCTTTCAAGACCGCCGCCGACGGACTGGTTGGCGCCAGCGGCCTGATTGCCGCGCGCAGCCAGGGACTCAGTTCGTCAATCCAGGGTCTTGGCAAGCAGTCCGACGCCATATCGGCCCGGCTGACGCAGATCGAAGCGCGCTACCGCAGGCAATTTACGTCGCTTGACGTCCTGATCTCGGGAATGACCAAGACCAGCACTTTCCTCCAGCAGCAACTCGCCGCTCTGCCTACTTTCAGTTCGAGGTAAAAAATGTTCGGCCACGCACGCCATGCGATTTCCGCGTATCAGAAAGTGGGCGTCGACGCAGCCATCGAGGTCGCCGACCCGCACCGGCTGATCCTGCTGCTCTTCGCCGGCGCCCAGGCAGCGGTCGGCAATGCCCGCGCCGCCATGCAGCAACAGCAGATCGCCGCCAGGGGAGAAGCCATTTCGAAAGCCATCGACATCATCGGCAACGGCCTCAAGGTGAGCCTCGACCTCGAACAGGGCGGTGAAATCGCCGAGCGGCTCGACGCGCTCTACGACTATCTGGTGCTGCGCCTGCTTCGTGCCAACCTCGACAACGACCCGCGCGCGCTCGAAGAAGTCGCCGCCTTGCTCGAAGAGATCCACGGCGCCTGGCGGGCGATTTCGCCAAACGCGGTGCCGCAAGCGATGGCATGAGTTCTTTGCTGCCGGACCTCGAAAAGCTGCTGGCGATCTCCGAAGCCATGCTCAGCGCCGCAGGCGTCGCGGACTGGGAAGCGCTGGCCAGCCACGAGGCCGAAAGGCGTGCCGTGGCTGACCAGTTGCCCGGTCTGCTGAACAGTGGTCTGTCAGCCACCGCGCAAGAGCGCGCCCGGATTCTGATCGAAGCCTGCCTGCGCTGCGACGCGCGAATTCATCCGCTGGTGCTTGCCCGGCAGAACGAACTGCGCGTCGTCCTGCGCGAGGCGCGACCCGGCGCCTGAGCGAATGATCAGTCCCGAAGGTGCCAACCGCATCCAGCCGGCGGCCGATCTGGCTTTGCGGCCGGCTCTGCCGGCGCAGCAGATTACCGACAAGCTGGTCGGCATGGTCGCTGGCCAGCGACTGCTGGCCGAAATCCAGTCGATGTTGCCCAACGGCACCTACCGAGCGCTGATCAACCAACGCAGCGTCACGCTGGCGTTGCCGTTTGCCGCCAGAAGCGGTGACGCGATCGAACTCGAGGTTGCCGAAAGTGACGGCAAGCTGACCCTGGCAGTCATTGCCCGCGGCACCGCTGAAGCGGGCAAGGCGAGCGGCGAAGCCGCCGCCACCACCTTGAGCCGCACCGGGCAACTGATCAGCAACCTGCTTGGCGGCGGGCGCGACGGCAAGAGCAAGCCAACGGCCCTGGCGCTCAACGGCAACCAGCCGCTCACCGCCGGCGCGCCGAACAACGCACAGGACCTCGTCCCTTTGCTCAGGCAGGCGATCGTCCAAAGCGGCATGTTTTACGAAGCGCATCAGGCGGAATGGGTCGAGGGCCGCTACACCAAGGCCCAGCTGCTGCAGGAACCGCAGGGGAAACTGGCGCCCGGGACAACGGCCGGCCAGCAAGCGTCCGCCGGCGGCGCGTCAGGCAACGTCGTCCGTGCCGCTGCTGATGGCGCACCGGCGCTGGGCGCGACTGGCGAGGCTGCCAACCGGACTGCCACCATCACGCCGGCGCCGGCGGCACAATCCGCTCCGCGGGCACAACTGGCGCAACCGATCGCCCAACAGCTCCAGGGACTCGTCCAGCAGCAACTGGAAGCCTTCGCCAGCCAGAATTTTTCCTGGCACGGACAAGCCTGGCCGGGTCAGCAGATCCATTGGGAAATCGACAACGAGCCCAACGGCCGCGCGCGCGACGACGATCACGGTGGGACGGGGACGTGGCAGACGCGGCTGCGGCTGACGCTCCCCCGGCTGGGCGAAGTGGATGCCCGGGTGCACATCCAGGGGCAGCAGATGAAGCTGTCGATGATCGCCAGCGACGCCGCGACGCGCGATCTGTTGCGCAGCCAGACGGAGATGCTGCGCGGCCAACTGGAGCAGGCGGGACTGGCGCTTGCTGCGCTCGGCGTCGCTGCGCCGGACGAAACCGACGAGCATGCCCCGAGCTCCGGATGACGCGCGCCGGAACGCCGTCGCCCTCGCCTACAGCCAGACCGACGCCGCGCCGCGCGTTGTCGCCAAGGGACGAGGCCTGATGGCCGAGCAGATTATTGCGCGCGCGCACGAACACGGGGTCTATGTTCATGAATCGGCCGAGTTGGTCTCGCTGCTGATGCAGGTCGACCTGGACCAGCACATCCCGCCGCAGCTGTATCTGGCGATCGCCGAACTGCTGGCCTGGCTGTACCGGCTGGAGAGCAGCCAGGCGGAGCCTGCAGCGGGCATTCTCGTCGCCCCCGCAGGCCTCGATCGCGAGCGCTGAAGTCGGCGCCGTCGGTTACCGGCGCAGCAATTTTGCTTTAAACTGCGCCCTCCAGGCCGCTCCAGGCTGCCGCATGCGATTCCAGGAAAACCGATGGACGAAACGGACTTTCAACCAGGATCAGGACCAGAGCCGGACGACCTGCAATTCGAAATCGAACAGGCCGAGGACTACAGTCAATACCTGCTGCACTCGAAGGCCGAAATCGTCGCCGCACTGCGCTCGCTGATCCAGCGCCGTGCGCTGGTCAGCGCCTACATCGATCCGGGGAGGGGATTCCTGCTGACCTCGCTGCTCAACCTTGAAGCGGATACTGGAACGTTGCTTCTCGACTGGGGCCGCGACGACGAGATCAACCGCCAGGCCCTGTCGGCGACGCAGCTGATCCTGAGCGCCGAGGTCGACAAGGTGAAGGTGCAGTTCACCCTGAGCAATCTGCTGGAGACCCGGCTGGGCGGGCGTCCGGCCTTCCTTGCGGCGCTACCGGACAAAGTCCTGCGACTGCAGCGTCGCGAGTATTTTCGCCTGTCGACGCCGATCGCCAAACCGGTAAAGTTCGTCACCACGATTAAGCGCGTCGACGGTAGCACCCTGATCGCCGAAGCGTCCTTGCTGGATATCAGCGGTGGTGGGGTCGGCCTGATGGCAACTCCCAGCCTGGCCGCGCTGCTGCCCAGCGGCACCGTCCTGAGCGACTGCAAGATGACGCTTCCCGACGAAGGCCTGCTGGTCGGGAAACTGTGCGTGCGCAACAAGTTCGACGTCACCACCCGCGGTGGCGCGCGCTACGTCCGCGTCGGCTGCGAATTCCTGAACCTTCCCGGAGCGCGGATGAGCATGGTGCAACGCTACATCACGCGCATCGAGCGCGAACGCAAGGCCCGGCTGAGCGGAATGTCCTGATCGGGACGGACAGCAGCAGCGCCGGGGCGGCCTCCACCCACCCGACCCTGCCGCTACTTGGCCTAGAAACCGATCGCCAACAAGGCGTACGCCGCGATCAGCGTTCCCAGCATGGCACCGCCGTAGCAGATCAGCTTGGCACCGGTGCCGGCGTGAATCCCGACGTCGTGCAGGCTGTGGAAGATGCGGTGCGCAGCGTGCCACAGGAAGAGCGCGATGACCGCGAAGATGAATCCCTTGCCGATCAGGTTCTGCGAAAACGCCAGCATGTTGGCGTAGCTCATGGTGTCGGCCGGCAGCAGCAGCCCGAGCGGTACCGCGATACCTGTAATCAACACCAGCATCGGCCCGAGCAGCGCCGAAAGCATGCCACCAGCGCCGAACAACGCCCAGAAGATCGGCGCGTTGGAACGTTTCAGTGTCCGTTTCATCGTGCCATCCCCCAGACTGCAGCTAGCAGAACCAGACTGGCCGCGGCGGCCACCGCCAGCCCGCCACCGGTGATCGCGCCGTCGGCGAGTCGCTTGCCGCCAACGATTACCGGCGGCATCGTCCGCGGCATGATCTTGAACCAGGTGTACGTGTGATAGCTGATCGCCACCAGTGCCAGCAGGTGAAAACCGATGTACCACGGATTCTTCAGTCCGTCGAGCCAGACGTTCCACGCCGCTTCGCCCCGCGACAGGTGCAGCAGTCCATTCAGCAGGATGCCGGCGTAGGCGGCGACAAAGAGGGCGGTTCCCTCGTGGACCATGTACTCGATGAAGAACGGATTTCTCCGCCACCAACCGTCCATCGGACGAACATAGGGGCGACGCTTGTTCACTTGGCACCTCCCTTTGGAGCAAGGAAACGCAGAAAATAGTCCGCCGCGGCATTGGTCTTGTTCTGGTTGACGGCGTTGGCCGGGTCGACGTGTTTTGGACAAACCTCGGAGCAGTAGCCCACTGCCGTGCAGTGGAACACGCCCTCCTCGGAACTTACCAGTTCCATGCGCTCGGCCTTGCCGCCGTCGCGCGAATCGACATTGTAACGATGCAGCAGCGCCATCGCTCCCGGTCCGATGAACTCGGGGTTGAGCCCGAACTGCGGACACGCGGCGTAGCACAGCATGCAGTTGATGCACGAACTGAACTGTTCGTAGACCTTGAGTTGCTCGGGCGTCTGCAGGTACTCGCCCTGCGCCAGCGTGCGCTCTTCCTTGGGAATGATGTAGGGCTGGATGCTTTCGAGCTTGGCGATGAAGCCTTCCATGTTGATCACCAGATCGCGCTCGATCGGGAAATGCGCCAGCGCTTCGACGCGCACCCGCGCCGGGTAATAGTCGCGCAGGAAGGTCTCGCACGAGAGGTGCGGCTCGCCGTTGATCATCATCCCGCAACTGCCGCAAATGGCCATCCGGCACGACCAGCGAAAGCTCAGTGAGCCGTCGAGGTAATCCTTGATGTACTGCACGCCCTGCAAGACCGACATGTCGTCGGTGAACGGCACCTGGAAAACCTGCTGGTACGGTACCTGGTCCTTTTCCGGGTGGTAGCGCAGGACCTCGATTTCAATTGTTCGCTGATTCTCAGACATGGGAAGCCTTCCTTTCCTGCTCTGCCTTTTCGCCCGCCGCACCGTAAGCGCGCGTACCCGGCTGCGACTTGGTGATCTTGACCGGCCCGTAGTCGATACGCGGCGCGCCGCCGGCGACATAATGCGCCTGCGAGTGTTGCAGGAAGTTTTCATCGTCGCGCTTCTCGAAGCCGTCGAGGCGCTGGTGGGCGCCGCGCGACTCGCGTCGATTGAGCGCCGAATAGGCCATGCTCTGCGCCACGTCGAGCTGGTACTCGAGTTCGATGGCCAGCAGCCACTCGGTATTCCAGACGCTCGACTTGTCCTCGACGTTGACGCTCTTGAAGCGCTGCTTGAGTTCGTCGAGCTTGTCGCAGGTCTGCTGCATCGTTTCGGCAAGGCGATAGATGCCGCAACCGTCCTCCATGGTCTGCGCCATTTCCTTGCGCAGCGTGGCGATGCGCTCGGTTCCTCCGGTTTTCTGCTTCAGGCCCAGGACCCGTTGCTCGACCGCTTGCGCCTGTTTGAGCAGGCTCGCAGAATTCCCTGGTGCCGCCGCCTTGGCAAAACGGGCGGCTTCTACTCCGGCGACCTTGCCAAACACGCAGAGCTCCGACAATGAATTCGAGCCGAGGCGGTTGGCGCCATGGATGCCGACACTGGAACATTCGCCGGCAGCGTAGAGACCAGGCAGCGGCGAAGCGCACAGCCCGTCGACCATGATCCCGCCCATGGTGTAGTGCAC
>ERZ761603.2335-NODE-2335-length-13176-cov-14.616112_pt1 | contig 13176 bp, 2 predicted proteins | sample MGYA00511879_ERZ761603 | MGnify/ENA primary metagenome ERZ761603 (study PRJEB28899, sample SAMN02850040) | bioreactor sludge metagenome | biome: EBPR Sludge; feature: EBPR Bioreactor; material: flocular biomat | place: Australia: Thorneside Wastwater Treatment... | reverse complement strand
TCGGTACCGCCGGGCATCCGCCCGCACCCACTCGCACGATACCCCTGCACGCGCCGCCCGTGATGCGGCTTCGGCGAGGAACGGCGGGTAGGCATCGACACCACGGACCCGGCACCCCAACGCACGAGCCGCGGCGACGGCCGACACGCCCTTGCCGCAGGCAAGATCGAGAAGCCGATCCCCGGGACCGATGCCCGCGCGGCGCAACGCCCCCACCACCATCCGCGGCGAACTCCCGAGCGATTGAAGGCCGGCGAACAGTTCGGCCAGGTACGGCATCAGCGGCCCGGGGCAATCGACCGAGCGGGCCACGCTCTCCAGAAGCCGGCTCATCGCGTCTCGCTCTCGATCATGTACGCGATGGCGGCGCGGCGCAGATCATCGGGCAGCGATACATCGGCTCGGATGGTGTCGAGCACCGCCTCCATCGCCCGGCTCCGGCGGTCGCGCGTGAAGAGATCCCGGTCGTTGTTCAGCGTGACCGACCGCTGGGAGGCGAGCGTGCGATCGACCAGTTCCTTCGCACGATCGCGCAAGTCCATCAAGCGTTCGCGGTCTCGCCCCGGCCGCGCATCCAGCACGCGCACCCCGCCCAATGACGTCACGGCCACGATCCGCTCCCGATCCGGCCCCGAGAAGGTCGCGGCGACATACCGATCACCCCGCCCGATATCCTGCGAGAAAGCCTCTCTCCCGCCGCTGGTTTCGAGCAGGCGCAGCGCGTTCGCCCCCCCGAACCCGGACCCCAGCACCAGCAGTCGTTCACCATCAGCCGAGAAACTCACGGCGTGCGCGGCGCGGACTTGCGGGCGACCCGGTAGCGTGAACAACTCCTCCCCCGAGGGCAGTCGCCACGTCGCCCCCGCACCGTTTTCCCAGAAAGCGGCGAGCCTCGCGCCGTCGGGTGAGAACGCGATGCACGCGGCCCGCGCGCCGGTTTTCGGGGTCGCCTTGAAAATCTCACGCCCCGTCGCCGTCTCCCACGCTCGCACCTCGTTCTGTGTGGCGACGGCGACGGTTGAACCGTCTTCTGAAAAGGCGGCGAAGGCGAGTCCCGTAGTCTCGATCTTCGCGGAGAATCGCGCCGGCGAATCGGGATCGGGGCCGTAGACCTCGACCCCACCTCCGGTGCGGACCAGGACCATACCGCCCGGCGCGGGTGCAAAGGCCGCGCCGACCACGGCCTGCCGGCTCGGGGGCCAATCGCGGATGAGTTCGCCCTTCGCCGACCAGAGTTTCATGGTGCCGTCGCGTCCGAACGTCGCGGCGAGCGTGCCATCGGGACTGGAGACGGCGTACCAGTCTTTCGCTGCGGGGTGCGGCAGGCTGCTTGTCTCGGGCTTTCGACCGGCGAGGTTCCACAGCACCGGGCCGGAAGGGCCGAAGCTGATCATCCGATCCCCGCCGCGGCTGATGGACGTGAATCGCGGCGAATCTTCGCTGAACCAGTCGATGGCGGGCAAGCCGATGCCGGAAACGTCCCAGACGCGGGCGTAGCCCCGCCAAGAAGGGGTGACCAGCCGCGCCCCATCCGGGCTGAATGCGATGCCGGATTCGCCGGCACCGTCGCCGAGCATGGTGATGAGCACCGCGCCGGTCCGCGCCGACCAGACGGTGATGATCCCCTGGGAGGACGTCGCGGCGATGGCGGTCCCCTCCGGATGGAAGGCCAGTCGCATCGCGCCGGCCCCCTCGCCGACCATCACCTGCTTGACCTGACCGCTCGCAACATCGAAGATGTGGGCTGTGGGGCGAGTCTGCCCACCCACCGCGATCGCGGCGCTGTCGGGGCTGAAGGCCAGGCTCCACGCGGGATCGGTGAGGGACAGGACCCGGATCTGCTCCCCGGTGCTCCTGCTCCAGATCCGCAGACGCGCATCGTTGCCCGCGGTGGCCAGCAACGCCCCATCGGGCGAGTAGGCGACGCACCGTACATAACCGCCGTGGGCGTAGTCCCTCAGCCGGGCCAGTGTCCCGGCGTCGAACGTGCGGACGACCCAGCCGGATACCACGAACTCCGACCCATCGGGGCTGAAATGCACATCGCCCGAAGCCCTGCTCGCGCCCGCGGCGGGGCGGGCATCAGGCTCGAACACGGGGACCGAACCGACCAACTCACCGGTTTCGAGGCGCCACGCCTGGATGTGATCATCGAGGATGCGGGCGCTGACCAGCAGCGAGCCATCGGGAGAGACGGCCAGGCTTCGGTACTGCGCCGTGGGCGACTCGGAGAGCACATCGCCGAATGATCGGAGCGGGCGGAACGATTGGGCATCCCAGAGGGTGATGTCCCGCCCCCCGGTGATGATGATCGCTCCGTCCGGCGCGTACACAGCGGCCTGCGCGGCCCGGCCAGGCGCGTAGAGCACGCCCGCGGACTGGTCGAGCAGGCCCGCGAGGTAGTACCACTCCCAGTGACGGAGTTCCTTCGGGCAGGACCACAGTTCGGCCTTCGCCGAGCCGACATCGGCACGCGAGAGCGCCAGGTTGGCGCGTGCGATGTGCAGGCGGTAGCGCTCCTGCTCCAGGTCCGCTTCGCGCAGCGCGACCCGGCCGCGCTGCTCGCTCGCGTCCGCGGCGGCGGAGCGTGCGTTCTCTCGCTCGCGGTCGGCACGGTCACGCTCCGCGACGGCCCGCTCAAACTGGCGTTTGGCGGCATCGGCGGCCGCGATGGCGGCCCGCTTGGAATCCAGGGCTTTGTCGCGTTCCTGACGGGCCTGGATAAATCCAAGTGCCGAGGCGACCAGACCGCCGACGAGGGTCAGTAACACGGCGGCACCCGCGATGAGCGGGCCGCGGTTTCGCCGGGCAAACCTCGAGAATCGGTAGGACGCGCCGGGCGGGCCGGCGAGGACCGGCTCCTGATGGGTGTGGCGACGCAGGTCGAGCGCGAGGGCGTTGGCGGTTTCGTAACGGCGGGCACGGTCCTTCTCGAGCGCGCGGAGTGTGATCCAGTCGAGGTCGCCCCGGAGTTCGCGGGCGATGATGCGCGGGTCGCCCGCGCGGGGCTTTCGGCGGCCCGGCGCGGACGAAAGAATGCGCACGCTGGACCGGACAGGCTCGCGCTCTCGGATCAGCTGCAGCACGGCCTCGCGCCCCGAGTCGGGCAGATCGAAAGGGAGCAGGCCCGTCAGAAGTTCATACAACACCACGCCCAGCGAATAGATGTCGGTGCGGGTATCGATGTCGTGCTGGTCCGGGCCTGCCTGCTCGGGGCTCATGTACTCGGGCGTGCCCAGCAGCCGTCCAGCGATGGTGTGCGCCTGTCCGTCGGCCAGCGGCTCGGCCGCGGCCTTGGCGATGCCGAAGTCAATGACCTTGGGCGTGGGCACCCCGTCGATGATCGTCACGAGTATGTTCGAGGGCTTCAGATCACGGTGGATGATGCCCTTCTGGTGTGCGTGCTGCACCGCGTGGCAGATGGGGATGAACAACTCGACGCGTTCGCGTGTGGAGAGGGCGTGTTTTTCCGCGAACTGGGTGATCATCTCGCCGGGAACGAACTCCATGACGAAGTAGGGCCGGCCCTGGTCGCTCAGCCCAGCGTCGAAGATGCGGGCCACGTTGGGATGATCGATCAGCGCCAGAGCCTGGCGCTCCGCAGCGAAACGGGTCAGAACCTCGCGGGTGTCCATCCCCGGCTTGACGACCTTCAGGGCGACGCGCCGTCGTACCGGCTCGGTCTGCTCCGCGAGATACACGATCCCGAAACCGCCCTGACCAATCGACTCCACGATGCGGTACGGCCCGATGTAGTCGCCCGCCTTGATCTCGATGGACTCCACCAGGTCGGCCAGCCGCCCCATCCCTGTCGAGGAGAGCGTGGCCGTGGGGTCGAGGTCGGACATGGATGGATCGTAAGTCATCGGGGAAGAGGCATCAGGGATTGGGAATCGGAGTCGGTGCGATTCGCTCCGCCGCGATGAACGCCAAAAACACCCGCGGCCCGCACTGGGGGGGTGAGTACGGGCCGCAGGAAACGATGACGTGTTGTGCTCGGGCCTCACTGCCCGCTGGTTCAGACGCCCGGGGCCGGGTAGGGGAGTTCCTTGAAGAGCAGGATGCGCGGCTTGTCGCCCCGTTTCACGACGTTGGAACGGTCCACGACCATGACAAAGCGGCGGGCGATGCTGGGGACGATGGGGTCCTCGGGGCCCAGGCCGTCGAGGTCGGATTCCTGATACCCGTGCAGCACAAACCAGCAGATGTAGTAGTCGCTGCGCGTGGTGACAACGTTGGACAGGGCGTTGGCGACGGCGAGTTTCTCCTTGAACTCGTTCTCGATATTGTCGGTGCGGTAGGAATCGTCGAAGTTGGGGTTGCGCCGGTTGGGGTTGAGCGTGGTGGTTGCGGCCTGGCGGCCGTAGAGCACCGAGTCGATGCCGATGGCGCTGCTGTCGTGCGATCGGCCCATGCCGCCGGCGTCCGGGTCCGCGAGCAGGTAATCCACCGGATGACCCATGAAGTCCATGTTGTTGCGGTAGGATGTTCGGAACCGGTCCCGCGATGTGGCATCATTCGGATTGACACCGAAGTGCCGCACGGTGAGCAACGAACCCACCGACGGGAAGCCGGGCTGCTCGTTGAGGCCGAAGATTTCCGTCTGATCGAAACGCCCGCGGTGAAGGGCCGCGCGGTTCGGGGTTCTGTTCCCGGGATCGATGAGTTCACCGAAATCGACCACCGTCACCCAGGGTGAACTGCCGAGGCTGGAGGCTCGCGTGGCGGCGTCCGCGGCGGGGCCGGGGATGCGCCGGTGCCAGGCATCGGGCCGCAGGAGCGTGGGAACCTTGTCGCGGTAGCCGATCATCGTCGCGGCGATATCGGAGGTCTGGTCGATGATCCGACCGCCCGACCACCAGGCCACACCGGGTCGGAGTGTGGTCGAAGGGATGAAACTGGAGGATGGCCGACCAGTGTCCTGCCCCGTCACCATGAACCCGGTCACGGGAGCATAACTGAGATCGCCGACAAACGTGATGACGTAATCAACCACCTTGCTCCCGCCCGCGTCCTCCCACCCATCGGTGACGCTGACATTGCCCCGCCCGATCGCCGGATGGGATTCGAGAGCGGCCTGCACCAGCGAGGCGGGTGCGCCGCGGGGGATGCCGGTGACATTCGCCACGCCGCGACCGCCGGGCATCGTGAACGACAGGGAGAACCCCGGAGTGGCCTGGCTGTACGCGTTGATGGCCACAAAGAACGTTGATGAGTAGACCGGCGAGCTGGGCAGATCCCGGTACCCCGCCGATGGGCTGACCATGGGAAGGCTGCGGGTGACGGTCAGGGGGGCGCTGTTGATGTTGATCAGCCCCGGCACGGAACGGGTCAGCGAAAGTGGTTGGGGACGACGCGAATCGCGCGGATCGATCCCCGATGAGTTCACGCTGAAGATATCGAAGACGTTGAGTGCGAGTGGGACACCGTTGCCGCGGCGCTGATCGTTCCCGCTGCCGCCGAAGAGTTCCGGCCCCTGATACGCGATGGGTGTGGTGGGCGAGCCATTCTCGTCGATGAAGGGAACAAACTTGTCCAGAACCAAATTGCCGCGATCAAAGACGGTTTCGCCACGACCGCTGGGCTGGCGGTTGATGGGCTGGAGAAGAGATGCGGCATCACGCTTGCCGTAGAGCGTCGCGTTGGGGCGGACGAAGGTGTCGTACCCCAGGGCCGTGGTCATGGACTCGCCGAAGGTGGTCCACGCCTGATCGATGGGGGTGCGGCTGGCGTTGTTGGTCGGCACGCCGACGGTGAAGGGCACATGAACCGGCCCCACGGCGAAGGGCAGGAGCACATCGCCGACGCGGAGGGTGGAGTGGCTGTTGAAGGCGTCGGGGTTGATGGCGGCGGGCGCGGTGAACCCGTTGTTGGCCAGGATCAACTGGGCGTAGCGCGTGCTGTAGTTCTGTCCGTGCGCGCTCTGTGCCTTGAAATCCTCATCGAACTGGGACTGGTTCGCCGCGTGAACTCGGACCATCGTGCCGCGGCGGGTGTTGGAAAAATCCGTGGGTGTGGTGGGGATGTATTCTGTGGGGAGGTACTCGGTTGCGGTGCTGATGCGTCCATCGTTGGTGGCGCGATCGCGGAGCCAGTTCAGGAGGAACGCGTTGCCGATGGCCGTGCCGCCGTTGGGCAGCGGTCCTGTGAAGTCATCGCCCGAAATAGACTGCCAGTTGACCGCGGAGTCGGCAACATCGAGTGGTGCCTTGGTTTGTTCAAAGACATTCCACGCCGCCCGCGGGGTCGCGAGTGCGTAATCGCCCGGGTCCTTACGTTCGAGGCAGAAGGCGGGGAGTGCGCCCTTTGGAATCTGCGTGGCGGCGTTGAACGCAACCGCGGGATCGGCTGGGCGACGCACGGCGGCGCACACGGCAATGGTTGCATTGGTTGGAACAACTTCCGGCTCATCCCACGGTGCTCCATCGCTGGCGCGAGTGCCCGGCAATTCGGTGCCGATCTGCCCGAAGTCCGCGGCATCGCTGTTGTAGAGCCGTGCATCGAGATTCACCACGCGGTTCGTGCGTCCGTAGGTTGCCGGCTCGATGGGCACCCGGAGTCGGTCAGCCATCAGGTCATTGGCCCGGATATTGGGAACAAGCGTGCGGGTATTCGCAGTAGAACTCGAATCCTGACTCCAGATGGAGGATGGAACTGTGACGCCGTTCGCCACCGCGTACTCGCGTCGGCGTGCGGGTGTGTCGTGGTCCTGGATGCCAGAACGCATCGCACGCCACAGGAAGACCGCCTGGTTCTGGGCAGGAACGTTGGTCGCGGCGGCTGGGGCCAGTCCGGCCGGGCCGTTGTCCTCGTGACGCATGAGCAACTGACCGAAGGCGAACCGGCCGCCGATGAAGTTCGTGCCCGAGGCATCGTTGTCGGGCGCGGACCAGAGACCGAAGAGGGGCGGATCGTTCGCCCCCATGCGGGTGCCGGGCGTGCCCGGCTCGAAGCCGTCATCGACGCGCACGCCGATTCGTCCCTCGGTGGGGCTGCCCACTCGCCCGTCGAACTCCGGGATCCAGTAGCACTTCACGCGCCCCGTCGGCGGAGTGGGTGTGAGGTTCACGTTGCGGTCGAACTGCGTCTCGAAGATGCGCTGCATCATCTTCGGGTGGTCCTGGGCATTGCTCACGAGGCTGAAGATGGACTCCTCCACCTCGCGCAGGCGGTGCTTGTAGATCACCCGGGGCGCCTGGCTGAGGGCGTAGCAGACGATCGTCTCGCCCGGGGCCATGGTGATGTCGTCCATGGTGGCGTCGAGGCCGCCGTTGGGGTTCGTCAGGACCTGTTCATAGGTCTCGGTGGACTTGACACGCTCGACGAGTTGCGATAGTTTGAAGAACCGGCCGCCGAACTCGATGTAGTAGAAATCCTCTTCGAGATCGGCACGGGGGAAGTTCTCATCGGCCACGTCCCAATCGGCCATGTTGGCGGGGAGCGTGGCGGCGCGGTCGCCGTTGGACTCCCGGAACGCGCTGGCCCGGTTACCTAGCCGGATGGTGTGACCGAAGGGGTTGTGGAGTTGGAAGGCCAGCACCCGGTACATGAAGTCCGGGTTGCGGCGGGACACATCGCGGCGCAGGGTTCGAGGGCGATCCGTGATGATGTCCTCATCATCATCCCCGTTGACAATCGCGGCATCGGGGTCGCCGGCGTTGCGGGGGCCGCGATCCTCGGTCATATCGGCGTAGACGGTGAAGACGCTGACGGCGGTCAGGAATGGCTGGGCCTCGACGCCAAAGACGTTGGCCGCGGGGGCGATCAGATCGTCGTCGGTGGCGCCGGTGGCGAGACGGGTCCGCGGCTTGCTCGGATCAGCGGGGTTGTAGTTGAGGTCAAGTCGCTTGTCGTCGTTCCACCAGGGCCAATCGGTGTAAGTGGTCAGGGCCTGGCTGTTGAGTGTGCCGCGGGAAGCCTCGGACAGAAGGAGCGTGAAGGCGCTGGGCTTGTCGGCCTGCATTTCAACCGCCGGTGTGGCGGGGTCGGGGGAGTTCTCCGCGGCGGTGCGGGCCGGGATCTGCGGCGCGGGTTCATCGTCGGCCATGTCGACGAGGTTCACCGCTGAGTGCGCGGCGGCGTAGGCGGCCAGCTCGGGACCCTTGTAGCCGTAAAAAAGCGTGCGCCGACGGTAGTAGTTCGTGTCGCCGCTGTACCAGGCCCGGGTGTTGTCGATGCCGGAGTGGGGCAGAAGCGCATCGGCGTATCCCTGGTAGATTTCGTTGACGGCACCGGCGATGGTGATGGGGCTGTTGCGCGAGGTCGTGGCGGGGGGCGGGATGGGTACGATCGGGCCGGTGCGAGGCGTGTTCGGATACAGCGTGACCCGGGCCGACCGGGCCAGCGCATCACGCAGATCGATCTTGACTTCCTGCTGTTCGAGCGTCGCGTAACCGACATCCCGCACGGGCTGCAGGGCGCGGGCCCCGCTGACCGTGGTCAGGTGGGTGCGGATGCTCGTATCCAGCATGATGCGGGCGTCGAGGTCGGCCAGACCCGCGCCGGGGCCGGTGGCGTCACGATCGCGAATGAACTCCCACTCAAATCCGCGGTTGCTGCGGAGCGGGTCGAAGCGGGCCGATCGCGAGGTGCGGGCGTTGGTCGGACGGTTGGCATTGGTGCGGGGGAAGTTATCTCTCCCGGCCGTCACGGATTCAAGGTTCGAGCGGATTTCGGGGTCGTTCACGCCGGCGTAGGTCAGCAGTTCGGCCAGATCGTCCATGCCGAAGGTCGCCGTGGTCCGGGCGAAAGTGACATCTCGGTTGTTCACCAGACGGCTGAAATCGGCCTGCACATCGCCCGAGGCCGAGCCGATCCGCCAATAGAACTCCGCCCGGCGGGCCGCGAAACCGGGATAGTTCGCGGCGGTTGGCGGGTAGCCTGTGCCGTAGTTGGGGAAGTGCGGATCGCGGATCGTCGGGCCGGTCAACGGACGCGAAGAGGCCTGGCCGATCATCGCGGCGTTGGGGAAGAAGACCACATCGGCGCTGGTGTTTGGCGTCGTGTCCCAGGGAGTCGGAGCAAAGTCCCAGAAGCGGCGGCCGAAGGAGAGGGCGAAGCCGCCGGTGGGCGGGGGCGCATGATCATCGGGGTCGCGCGGCTCAAAGATCTGGCCCGCGGGAGAGCGCGTCTCCCCGAACTTCGAGAGCGCACCCAGCAGCGTGATATTCACTCCGCCGAGTTCAACCGAAGGATCGAAGGGGAGGGATTGCGGCAGGAACGAATCGGTCGCGACGGAGAGACGCAGCGCGGTGTACGCGGCGTACCCGGCGGAGAGGGCGCGGAAGGCCGAGTACCCATCGCCGACATCGGGGGGCCAGATGCCCTGCTGCCCATCGACCGGGGCGTACTTCTGCGGATCCTCATCAGAACCGGGGCCGGTGGGGCCGGGGATGGCGTCGTACGCCGCGGTGAGCGTGTTCGTGCGCGGATCGGTGGGAAAGGTGAATCCGCTGAACATCGCGGGCGGAGCGGTGAAGAAGGCGACACGTTCGTAGGCGTCGCGGTTCTGAAGCAGACGCAGCAGGTCAACGTCGGCAGGGGTGAGTCCCGCGGGGTGCTCGCGGGTGGGGGCGGCGGTGAAATCGCCGGCGGTGTTGACGTTGATCTTGCCGCTGGCGTCGATGATGCGGGCGGCGACGAAGTAGCGGTACCGGCCATCGGTCTTGAGGAAGTTGATGGGGTTGTCCGGTTCGGCCCGGGACTCGGTCAGTTCCTGCCATCGCGAGTCGAGCATGCCGTCGCCATCGGCATCGGCGTATTGGGACAGAATGTAGTACCGACCGCCGGGTGAGTAATCGGGGGAGGCCGCCTGCCGCCATTCCTTCGCCGGTCGGAAAAGACCCCGCTGCCTGGAATCCCAATAGGCCGGCCGGGTGCGGATTACGGCGGAGCCGAAGTCGGTGGTGGTCCCGGAGGTGAACTGCTGGTTGCGCGGGTCGGTGCTGGTGGCGACGAGCAGCGAGAGATTCTCGCTCATCCGCGGCCGACCGCCGATGGTGCCGAAACCCGGCAGGGCCGCGAAGTTGTTGACCCGCCGACCGCCGACGATAGGGGCAAGGTTGTAGAGGTTGACGAACTTGCCATCGGGCGCGATGTTGGAGATGTGGGCCCAATCCTGCTTGATGGTGGCGGGCGTGTAGGCATACCCGGGGTTGGCTGGGTTGGAACTGCGGGCCTCTGTGCTGAACTGGTCCAGACCGCTGTACGCGAGCGCGGTCGGCTCGTTCGAGGCCAGCCACGGATCGGACGCGGGCCAGGAGATTGGGAGCGCCGATGTATCGATCACCGCGGGGGTCACGTCGAGCGCATCGGGCCCCACGGGCTGGACCGAGCGGGGTCGAACGTACCCGCCCGTGGGCGAGAAGACCAGCGTGGTGTTCGCGCCAGTGCCCGTGGTGTACGACAGATCGGTCGCCGGATCGACGCCAGAGACCATCTCCCATGGCGTGTAGCCGTAGTCGGTCAGTTCTCGCCAGAGCGCGGGTTCCTGATCCGTCCCGGGCAGCGTGGGGACATCATCGCGCCGGCTCAGGAACGACTTGTCGTCGTAGATCGTGTCGAGCGCATCGGCCCCGATGATCTGCTCGGACAGATACCTGGCCACCTGGTCGGGGACATCATCGAGCACGTCACGCTGGCGCAGGGCGGCGCGGGTGTGCTCGTCCTGGTTGCCGACGCTCACATAGACGAGCATGACGACGGCGAGCAGCGCGAGCGTGCCGACCACGAGCACCAGGAACGAACCGCGGCGCGCACGCCAGGCCGCCGGAGCGCCGGACACGGATCGCATCACACCCGCCGCGCGGATGGCCCGCGGCCGATTCGCGGAGCCGGATTGTCGTAGCCACTGCATCATGCGAACTCCTCGCTGCCCCGCCACGAGCAGACACGCCGCCCGTCAGTTGCTGATCGGGGGATCAGGGGCGACGTTGAACACAAACTGGAACGTGCTCTCGATGGTCGGATCGAGGGCATCAGAAAGAGTGATGGTCACACGGACCATCCGGGGCCAGGCCCAGGGGATGCTCGCCGCGGCGGGTTCGCCGGGGATGATCTCCAGCGCCACGGCGCCGGGATCGATGGTGGTGCCGTTGGTGGTGCCGATGTAGCCGTTGCCGTCTCGGTCGATCAGCATGCCGGGGGTGACGCGACCATCGCTGAGGAAGCCGGGCGGATCGTTGAGCGAGCGGGTGATGTCGTCGCCGGTCAGACGGTCGTACGTCTCCTGCGTTGTGTTGTACTGAAGACTGATGTTGTCCTGCTTGAAGGTCGGGTCGGCGTAGCCGAAAAAACTGGTCAGCACAGCGGGCACGGGTTCATCGGGCTGCCAGGCCCGGTAGCCGTAGATGAGGCGGTCGGAGATGACATGGTCGTAGAAGAACTTCTCCCGTGGAAGGATGTCCATGTAGGGGAAGGGCTTGGCGTCCACCGGCCTGCCGTAGCGGTCGGTGGGGTGCATGTACCCCATCCGCGGCACCCAGACACGGTGCCAGGCGGCATCGCGCGCGGGGATGGCCGAGCCCGGCGCGTGGTACGCGTCGGGGGATGGGTGCGGGGCCCGCGCGTTGAAGGGGTAGGGCAGGAGTGAATACGGATCATTCGCATCGAGGCCGTTGTTGTTGGCGTCGTAGCGGGTCGCGGGGCCGTGCCAGATCAACTCATTGGTGGCGGGATCGGTCTTGCCGAAGGACCAGTCGATCGCGAACTCGGAACACCGGGGCAGGAAGTTGGACGCGACCAGCGCCAACTGGTCGGCCCGTTGGTAGACAGCGCGGAACTCGGGATCGGAACCCGCGGTGGCGAAGTTGCCGGCGATGACGTTGAGCAGGTCCACCGGCTCCGGTTCAGCGCGTGGACGGAAGCCCGGCGGGTCCCACCCGGAACCGTTGGATGGGTTTGAAAGATTGTTCGAGCGGCCCCACCTCGGACCAAGAGTTGATTCGGTGGGGAAGGCCTCGTTCATCCATACGTGCATCAGTTCGACCGAAGATGGCGGCGCGGAGGTCGAGGGTGGGATGACCGGGGTCTGCACCGGATCGGGGAAAGGGTGCGACCACGTGAAGGGCCGCATGTAGTCGCTCAGCACCTTTGCATCGCCTGTCTGCGCGGAATCGAAGGCACGAGGGAGCGCTGCGAGTTGTGCCCGGAAGTTCGGACCGTTGGGGTCCCACCCCATGCCCAGCCCCTGCACGATGGATTTGATCTCGGTCAGGTCGGTGGTGGCGATGTCCACGATTCCCGAGGCAAGGTTGACACGTACCGGCTCGCGGAACCAACGGTTCGGAGCGTTCCAGGGGTCGCCGCCCGACACATCCCTCGGGTAATAGCGGTTCAGAGAGCGGAACACGCTGTGGGCCGCGGGCTGGAGGGCGATCTGCCAACGCGAGTTGGCGATGCGGGAGAGTTCGGCGACGGAGGGCGGCGGGGTGTCGTTTGGATCCGGCGAAAGACGGCGTTCGTTGCCCGTGGCAGGATCGGTGAAAACCAGAGCCGATGGGATGGGCCGCGACTGTCCGGGGTCGGGCTTCACCAGCAGCGTCACTTTCCGCAGCAGCGTCCAATCCCCGGCGTAGAGATTGGGGTTGCCCGCATCATTACCGATGCCCAGCCGGGCGGTCACGTCGGCGTTGGTGTCATCGGTGCGGGGTTGCTCGAAGATCGTCGTCACCGGGGCGCCCGCGGTGTCGGTGAAGGAAGCCCCTTCGCGGCGACGCTGGCCGTGGCCGTAGTAGATCATCGCGGAATCGCTTGTCACGATCGCGCCGGGGTGGACCGGGGCGCGACGAGTCTGGAACTGGCCGCGGGCGAAAAAGATGATCTCGTCGGCGCGGCGCGGGCGGGGCCGTTCATCCAGCGGCGAGACGCGGACGTGGTCCGGCTGCGCTCCGGGGGCGGCGATCTGCACGAACGCGCCGTCGGGCGTCCCGCCGTTGTTGCTGTCGATGTGCTGCTGACGGATCACGAGAAACCCGTCGCGGGACATCTCCTCGAAGTCCTTGCGCATCTGGTTCTCGATCAGGCCCGCGTACTGGTTGAGCAGGCTGACGCGCTTGCCTCCGTTCACCGTCTTGCCGACGGCGTCGAAGATGCTGGCCAGGCCCACCGCCACCAGCGCCACCGCCGCGACGGCGACGATGATCTCCATCAGCGTGAAGGCGCTGCCCGCGGCGCTGC
>ERZ761603.2333-NODE-2333-length-13182-cov-37.363526_pt1 | contig 13182 bp, 11 predicted proteins | sample MGYA00511879_ERZ761603 | MGnify/ENA primary metagenome ERZ761603 (study PRJEB28899, sample SAMN02850040) | bioreactor sludge metagenome | biome: EBPR Sludge; feature: EBPR Bioreactor; material: flocular biomat | place: Australia: Thorneside Wastwater Treatment... | reverse complement strand
CTCCGGCCCAATCCAGCGCTCTCCCTGCCAGATGTCTCGCCCGGCTCGCTCGGCGCCGCCGGCGGCCTGCCGCTGCCGTCGTTCGCCATCGGCACCGATTACGTTCCGCGCGACATGATCGCCCGTATCCACCGGGGCGAGCGCATCGTCCCGGCGGCCGAGAACGCGCGCGGGCGATCAGACCGGCCGATCGCCCTCACCCTCAACCTCAACCTCTCGGGCAGCGGCGACGCCGCTGCGCTGCGCCGCTCGGCCGGGCTGATCGCCCGCGAAGTGGCTACGGCCGTCAATGGAGTCCGCCGCTATGGCTGAGTTCCTGGAGGAGCGCCTGTCGATCGCCGTTCGCCTGGGCGCCAGTTACGACGACGATTATGCGGTCGAGATCGTTCGCACGGCCGGCGATCTCGAATACCGCCGCCTGCTGCACGGCCTCCCGATGCGCCGCTGGCGGGTGGCGTTCACCCAGGAGCAGAGCACGCTCGCCGCCCAGGTGCAGTCGCTCTATCACCGCTGTTTCAAGAGTTACGCCGGTTTCCGCGTCTACTGCCAGGACGACTGCACGACGCAGCCCGATGGCACCTCCGCCCCGACCGAGCTGGATCACCCGCTGACCCGGATCAGCGCCGGGGTGTACCAGCTCAGCAAGCGCTACGGCGTCGGCGGTGCGGTCACCAGCCTGGGCTATCCGGTACGCACGATCCACAAACCGGTCAGCGGATCGGTCAAAATCGCCAAAAACGGCGTCCTGATCAGCTCGGGCGTCGTCGTCGATACCACCACCGGGCGCGTCACGATCAGCCCGGCACCGCTGATCACCGACGCGATCACCGGCGGCTGCCGATTCGACCTACCCTGCCGGTTCGACGGCGCCCTGGAGGTCAGCTCTCTGGGGGGCCGGGTGCGCGCCACGGCGAGCGTCGACGTGGTCGAGCTGCTGCAGCCATGAAGACGATCGTTGCCGATCCCGCCACGCGCGTGCTCTGCCTGCGCATCGTGCCGCTCACCGGCAGCGCGATCTACCTCACCGACCACCCGGTGTCGCTGGTCATCGGGGGACATACCTACCTCAGCACCAGCGGTTACGAGTTCACCGGCTACAACGCGACGGCGGGATTCTCGCCGGGAAGCATCGACCTGCAGGGCATCTCCGGCGCCGCCGGAATCAGCCGCGCAGCGATCGCCAGCGGGCTGTTCGACGGCGCGCGCTGCTACGGTTTCGCCACCAGTTGGGCGGCTCCGGTCGAGGACGAGGAGGCGATCGTCTGTGGCCTTTTCGGCAAGGCGCGCTTGGCAGACGACCGCTATAAAATCGAGGGCCTGTCGCTGATCGACGCGCTCAATACGGCGCGCAACGACCAGTTCGGCGCGCAGTGCCCCAAGGTGTTCCTGTCGCAGGGTTTCGCCGGCTGTCTGGTGCCGGCCGCTGCCAACACGGTGACCGGCACGCTGACCCACGTCAGCAATGCCCGCCAGTTCCGCGATTCGGCGCGCGGCGAGGCGGCGGACATTTTCGGCGCCGGGACGATCCGTTTCACCAGCGGCGCCAACGGCGGCCTGTCGGCGCAGGAGATTCGCAGCCATGCCGCGGATGGCACCCTCGTCGTTTTCGAGCCGTTCCCTTTTCTGCCGGCGGTCGGCGACGCCTACGAGATGATCCGTGGCTGCCGCAAACGCCTGGCTGATTGCAAGACACGCTGGAACGGCTCCGCGACGTATAACAACGTGGCGAATTACGGCGGTTTCCCCTACGTGCCGACCGGCAGCACGTACGGGAAATTCGGACAGAAATGACCGCCGACGATCTGATCGGCGCCGCCCGCGTCTGCCTCGGCACCCCGTTCGTCCATCAGGGCCGGCGGCCCGGCCAGGCGCTCGATTGCGCCGGCCTGCTGGTCCACGTGGCCAGCACGGTGGGATGCCCGGTGATCGATCGCGCGGGTTATGGCCGCGATCCGAGCGGCAACGCGCTGTGGCAGGCCATCGAGGCGCAGCCCTTCCTGGTCCGGGTGACGCCCCCTGACCTGGCGACGGCTGGCGATCTTCTGCTGCTGCGATTCTCGGGCGCGCCGCAACACTTGGCGCTGCACTGCGGGGCGACGATCGTGCACGCCTGGGAGGCGGTGGGAGCGGTCTGTGAACACGCGTTCAGCGCGGTCTGGCAGCGTCGTGTGGCGGCCGTCTGGCGTTTCCTGGCGGTTGAAGCATGAGCGCCGGGCGTATCGTCGGGACGGTCGTCGGGGCCGTGATCGGGAATTTTACCCCCGTGGGCTGGCAAATCGGCGCGCAGATCGGCGGCATGCTCGGCGATCTGGTCAGCCCGCAGAAAACGCCGACCACCCATGGCCCGCGCCTCTCCGACCTCTCGGTGCAGACCAGCACCTACGGCGCGCCGATCCCGCGCGTCTACGGCACGATCACCCTGGCTGGCAATGTCATCTGGCTGGAGAACAACCGGCTGCGCGAGCGCGTCAAAACCTCGGGGGGTGGCAAGGGTGGCGGCAAGGGCAGCGGCGCGCGGACCAAAACCTACACCTACGAGGCCACGTTCGCCGTGGCGCTCTGCCAGGGTCCGATCGTCGGTGTGCGCCGCCTCTGGCTCGGCCCGAATCTGGTCTATGACGCGGGCGCGACCGATCACGAGACGATCCGCGCCAGCAATCAGGCGGCGCACCTCTTCACGCTCTATCCGGGCAGCGACACGCAGGACCCGGACCCGCGCCTCCAGGCGACGATCGGAGTGGCGGACACGCCAGCCTGGCGCGGGCTGGCCTATCTGGTGATCAGGGATTTGCCACTGGCCAAATACGGCAACAGCCTGCTCGGTGCGCAGGTCAAAGCCGAGGTGGTGGTCTCCGGCACGCAGACCGACTGGGCGGCGACTGCGCAGACCGTTCCGCTGGTTCAGGGGTCGCGTGTCGTCTGGCACCGGGACCGGTTCATCGCGACCGAGTTCGACGGCAAAATCTGGACCTCGCCGACCGGAGAAACCGGTACCTGGACCCTGCGCTACGACGACGCGGCGAGCGGCGAATTCAGTCTGGCCAGCAACGGCGAGATCTGCATCCTCACCCGGTTTGCGAGTCCGTTCGTGCTCTCCTCCTATGACGGGGTGACCTGGGTGCAGCGGGTCGTCCCGGACTGGTTCTCCGCCAGCTCGCTGCTGGATGTGGTGGCCAGCGAGCGTGGTTTTCTGGCGACCGCAGATTGCACCGGCGGCGTGCAGTGGTTCGCCCTGTCTCCCGACGGAATCACCTGGTTTCCGCAGGCGGTACCTGCTCCCGGCGGGTGGTTCACCCCGCTCTGGAACGGCGTCGTCTACGTGGCGCTCCTCCTGGGGGGTAACGACGGGATCTGGACCTCGCCGAGCGGCCTCGAGGGCACGTGGACGCTCACTCAGACCGTCACCGGTACACAGTATTACCGTGGCTGCGTGCTCGCCGGGCGGTTCATTCTGGGGGGTAACGACGCCTCCACCCTGACCTCGGACGACGGTTTCACCTGGACGCTGCATCCGGCCGCGCTCCCGGGCTCTGCCGAGGCGCTGTCCGCCGACGGGGAAGTGGCGATCTGCCTGCATCACGGCACGGTCAGCGTGTCGACCGACGGGGTCACCTGGGTGGAATATCCTATGGCGCCGGCGCAATCGGGCTGGTACGGCCTGGCCTACAACGGCGCGGTCTGGCTGGCGACGCGCAACAGTGGCGTGGCCTACACCCTCCGCCCGCGGTCGGTGTTGACCGCGACGACGGACCTGGCCGACATCGTATCTGCCGAATGCCTCGGATCGGGCGTGCTCAATAGCGGCGACATCGATGTCAGCAGCCTGACCGACGCCGTACGCGGTTACCGCATAGGGTCGTTTGGCAGCCTGCGCAGCGCGCTGGAGCCACTACAGGCGGCGTGGCCGTTTGATATCAGGCAGCATGGGTACGGCATTGATTTCGTCCGGCGCGGCAGCGCGGCAGCCGTCGTCACCCTTCCGCAGGTAGACCTCGACGCGCGGCCGGCTGGCCAGGTGCCCGGCGTGCAGATCACGCTCGACCGGGAGATCGATTCGCAACTCCCGCGCCGCCTCAGCGTGCAGTACCTGGATTTCGAACGTGAGTACGACACCGGAGTGCAGTATGCCGAGCGACTCAACAGCACGGCGCTCAACGAGACTTCGCTCGATCTGCCGATCGCCCTGAGCGCCGACGAAGCGGCCGGCACGGCCGAGGTGCTGCTCTATCTGGCCTGGCTGAATCGTAGTGCCGTCAAATTCTCCCTGCCGTCCGCCTACGCCTACCTGGAGCCGGCCGACGTGGTCAATCTCACCACGCCGGAAGGTGTCGTCGCCATCCGGCTGATTACCATCGACTACACCAGCGACCAGCGTCTGGACTGCCAGGGCCAGCTCGACGCCCCCGCGATCTATCTGCCGGCGGCGCTCGGCGCCAGCGGTCTGGGCGGCGCAGTGACGATCGAGGCGATCGGCCCGTCGACCCTGGTGCTGCTCGACCTCCCGAGGATCACCAGCGCACAGGATTCTCCCGGCCTGATCGTCGCCCTGGCGGGCAGCAACGATTCCTGGCCAGGTGGCGCGCTGCTGCGCTCGACTGACGGCGGCGCAACCTTCGACCAGCCGATCGACGTGCTGCCGCCAGGCGCGACCCTCGGCTATACCGCGCAGGCCATCGGGTCCGTCGACGAACGTCAGGTGGACACCCTTTCACGTCTGGTCGTCACCCTCTCCAGCGGTGCGCTGAGCAGCGTTTCCCGTCTGCTGATGTTCGGCGGTGCCAACCATTTTGCCTACGGCGAGCAGGGTCGATGGGAGATCATCGCCGCCGCCAACTGCACCCTGATCAGCGGGCAGACCTACGCGCTCACCGACCTGCTGCGCGGCCGCTTCGGCAGCGAATGGGCGATGCCCCTGCACCTCGACGGCGATCGGCTGATCGCCCTCGACCAGGACACCCTGGGGTATTTGCCGCAGGACCTCTCCGCGATCGGGCTGTCGCGCCTCTATCGTGGCGTCACGTTCGGTCTGGAGGTCTCGTCGGCGCCGCTGCGCGAAACGATCTATCGCGGCGTGCAGTACAAGCCGCTCGCCCCCTGCCGGATCAACGGCCACCGCGATCCGGCCAGCGGCGACTGGTCACTGTTCTGGGTGCGCCGTACGCGCATCGGCGGGGAATGGCGTGATTATGTCGACGCCGATATCGGAGAAACCTCGGAGTGTTACTGGGTCGAAATTTATCAGGACCTCACTTATTCGGCGATCCTGCGCACGATTATCAGCAGCGCTACCTTCGCTGCCTATACCAGCGCGCAACAAATAACTGATTTTGGCAGTAATCAGGCAACACTTCATTTGCGGATTTATCAGTATTCAACCACGGTCGGTCTCGGTTATCCGCTGACCACCGAAATAACGAGGTAATCATTCCGTGGCCAACAGCACAACGATTCTCGATTTACTGTTCTCCGCGCAGGCGGGCAAGGAGACAGCGGTCAACGAGCTGGCCGACGCGGCCAGTCCGGCGATGATTTTCGGCCGCCGCGGATCGGTCTGCTCCGGTCTGACCTGGGGCTACTACGGGGGCACCCTGTTGGTGGACGGCGTCCTGAGTGCGATCGTCAACGGCTCTCTGACGCTCTCCGGAAGTGTCACGAACTATATCGAGTCGGATCGATCCGGCACGGTGAGCAGCAACACGACGGGCTACACGGCAGGATCGATCCCTTTGTACACCGTCGTCTGCGGCGCCTCAACCGTGACCAGCTACACCGACGACCGCGCCTGGGTGCAACCCGAGCATCTCACCAGCAAGACGTCGATCACCGTCACCGGCGCCAACGTCACCCTCACCGCCGCCCAGGCCCGCGCCCGCTACCTGTCCATCACTGGCGCCCTCACCGGCAACCGCAACGTCTACGTGCCCAACCACTGGGAAGGCCTCGTTTACTGCAACAACTCAGGCCCCTACACGACCACCCTCAAGACCGCCAGCGGCAGCGGCATCGTCGTCGGACAAGGCAAACGCGCACTCCTCGTCGCCGACGGCACCAACGTCGTGCGCATCACAGCCGACACCTAGACGAGGAAGTGACGTGCCCGAAGTGCCTGCGGCTGCTGGAGGCAAAGAAGATGCCCAACGTGCGACAAAAACAGCTGGAAGCAGTGGACACACAGCGTTAGATCAGTCGTATACGCAATTTAATTACGTGTCACGCAATATTCAGGCGTCGCAAATATCGCGCACATGGATGGCGATTTATCGCGCACCGTTACACCGTTCACCGGCTGGTCATCAAGCCGGCCCGCGCCGGCGGCCTGCTGCCGGCGCTTGCCCTGGCGCAGCGCGCGACCAACGGCGGCCTCGACTGCGTCGTCACCAGCAGTCTCGACAGCGCCTGCGGCCTGCGGGCCGCCGCCCACCTCGCCGCTGCGCTGGACAACCGGCTCGCGCACGGACTGGCAACTTGCCACTGGTTCACCCGCGATACCGGAGCGACGCCGAGCATCGTCGATGCCGAGCTACGGCTGGGCCACTCCACTGGTCTGGGCTTCCTGCCGGATATCGAACGGCTTTTTTCGCCGATCGACGAGTGATACTGCTGATCATCGCCGGTGCCGGTTCGGGCAGGACCAGTGCCCCGGCACACCGGGTCGCGCAGGGCATCGACCCCGATCGTATCCTGCTGCTCACCTTGCCGGGCTCCGGCGACCGATGCATCGGCCAGACAGCAGGCCTCGACTCGACGAAGCACGTGTGCGCGCTGTGGAAGCAAGCGGCCCGGACCAGCGGCGGACTGACCGGCCATTCGCTCAGGCGGCGTTGCGCAACACCTCGACACTCACCGTCTGGCGCAGCACATCGTTGAAATTGCTGCCGATCTTGCCGAGCGACTGGATCTGCAGAAGCAGCTTGTCCTCGACATGCTGCAGTTCCTCGATGCGTTCCTCGAGCGTATCGGTCGCCTGGTGGATGCGTTTGATGCTCTCCAGCCGCCGCTTGAGCTGTATCTGGTGTTCGCGAATCTGGATCTCCATCGGCGCCATGATCGCTTTCAGCCACGATTCGGCGTCGCGGTTGGCACGTTCGAAAGTCTTGCGCACCTGCACCGCCACCTCCTCGAAGAAGCGCTGCGTCACCTGGCTCTTCTCGTGGGTCAACAGCTGGAACATGCTGTTGATGTGGGTCTTGCACCATTGATCGAGGCGATCGATCTCCTTCTCGTAACGCATCAGAGAAAAGCCGATGGGTGCGCCCAGCTTCAGGCCATGTTCCACGGCGAACTTCTTGTAGATTGCCTCCATCATGGTCAGGATTTCCGTCACCTCGCTGTCCGACCTGGCGAGGTTGCCACGCGCGACATCGAAGAAATGCTTCATGGCCGCCGACAAGGTCTTCGAGAAGGTGGCGTTGACCATCGCTTCACGGGTCGTCGTGCTCAACAGGCGGAGGGAATCGAGCCCGAGGTGCGCGAAGAGGTTGTTGGTCAGTTGCGAGAAGACGCTGCGCACCGCGTAGTAGCGCTGCAGGCCGGACTCGAACTCCTCCTTCTCGACGCGCACCTTGCCCATCATGTACTCGACGACGCCCTTGTTCTTGCCGCGCAGTTCGGTCAGTTCGGTCACCTGTTCGCGTAACCCGGCGAGACGCGATTCAAGCAGGCTGCGCGTACGCTGATAGCAATCCGCAAACTCGGTCTCCAGCCCGTCGCGAACGATTTCCTGCTTGGCCGGAATCAGCTCCTCCGAGAGTGCCGCCTCGAGTTCCGACAAGCGGCTGCGCGCGAGCAGTTCGGCATCGCCGTTGATTTTGGCGACCAGTGCCTTCTGTGCCGAGACCGGGAAGATCTGGTTCTCCGGCAGGTCGAGCGTCCATGCGCAGGTATCCACCTGCCGGGTGATCTCGGCATCGATTTCCTCTGCCGACTTGAGCTCGTCCCATAGACTGTCGATCTTGTTGAGGACGATGATGCGGCCCTTTCGGCGTCCGCCCGGGGTCCCGATGTGCTCACGCCAGACGGTCAGGTCGGACTGTGTGACACCGGTGTCGGCCGCCAGAATGAAGAGCACCGCATGCGCGTTGGGCAGCAGGGACAGCGTCAGTTCAGGCTCGGTGCCGATCGCGTTCAAACCGGGCGTGTCGAGAATGACCAGCCCCTGTTCGAGCAGCGGATGGGGAAAATTGATCACCGCATGACGCCAGCGCGGGATTTCGACCGTACCGTCTTCGTCCACCCGAAACACCGCCGTATCGCCGTCGTTCAGGGTAAAACCAAGCGTCTGGGCAACCGCGGGAGCGACCCGGATGACGTCACTGACATGCCGCAGCGCATCCTGCATGGCCTCGGCCGACGTCGTGTCGATCAGCACGGTTTCCCATTCGTCGGGATAGCGCTTGTACTCGCTGATGCTGGCCTTCGACTCGCGGCTCTCGATCGGCAGTAACTCGATCGACGGTGCCTTGGCCTTTTCGAACATCAGTTCGGTCGGGCACATCGTCGTGCGCCCCGCGGTCGAGGGCAGAACGCGGTTGCCGTAGGCAGCAAAGAAGATGGCGTTGATCAACTCCGACTTGCCACGCGAAAACTCGGCGACGAATGCCACCTGCAAGCGATCCTCGCGCAACTTGTCGAGCAATTGAACGATCCGGCGATCGATCTGGGCGTCGGTCAGCTCATTGTCGGACAGCCAGCCGGCAAACTTATCGAGGACCCCGGAGATCCGTGCACGCCATTCGCTGTAGGCGGCAAAGTGTTGAGCGAGCGTCATGTCAGCTTTCCAGGCCAAGATTCGGTATTTTCACTCTATCACAAAGCTCCTTCCAATCAGCAGCCTGGCACAGCGCAGTTCAATTCTGGCAGCGCGGGCAGTAGAAGGTGGAGCGGCCCGCCTGGCGAATCACGCGCACCGTCCCCGCGCAACGCGGACACGCTTCGCCGGCCCGGCCATACACCGCACAACCGAGCTGGAAGCACCCAGCACCGCCATCACTGTGCACGTAGTCGCGCACAGTGCTTCCCCCGGCTGCGATCGACGTCCGCAGGGTGGAACGAATGGCTTCGGCGAGCCCGCGGTAACGCTCGCGACTGATCCGATCTGCCGCCCGCCTGGGCGAGATCCCAGCCTGATGCAGGCTCTCGACTGCGTAGATGTTGCCAATACCCACCACCAGATGGCTATCCATCAGCAAGGGTTTGATCGGGCCATGGCGGCGGCGCGTCGCGGCGTACAACCAGTCGCCATCGAAGCCGTCCGACAGCGGCTCGATGCCGAGCGCGAGCAGCGCGGGATGAGTATCGACGGCAGCACCTTCGTGCCAGAGCAGTGCGCCGAAACGGCGCGGGTCGCGCAGGCGGAGAACCGTCCCGGCGAACAGCAGGTCGACGTGGTCATGCGGTCTGGCGGGCGTGTCCGGCGGCACCAGGCGCAGGCTGCCGGACATGCCCAGATGAAGGATCAGCCAGCCACCCCCAGCATGGCTCTGGCAATCGAAGAGGAGATACTTGCCGCGCCGCAGGATGGCGTCCACCCGCAGGCCGGCGAGGCGCGAGCCCAGTCCGGCAGGAATCTCGTGACGCAGTTTTGGGGTGCGCACGACAGCACCGACGATGCACTCGCCGGACAGATAGGGAAGCAGTCCCTGACGGCTCACTTCGACTTCGGGAAGTTCTGGCATTGCTGCTCCCGCGAAAAGTCCATAACATGCGCGAACGGATTATGACGCAAACCACTCGTCAGTTCGCGCAACTGTTCGCCGCCGGCAAGGAAACCATGAAACCGATCAAGAATATTCTCCTCTGCGCCCCACTGGTGCTTGCCTTCGGCGTACCGGTGCTGGCTGCCGACGAGACAGCCGCCGCCAGGCAACCGACGCCGACGCGTGCCGCGCGCAAGGCCGCGCCGTTCGCGCCACTCCCCGATGACAGCCAGAACCCGGAACTGAGCGGGCAGGTGGTATATCAGGTGCTGCTCGCCGAAGTGGCTCTGCAGCGCGGCAAGAAGGAATTTGCCAGCCAGGCCTACGCCGACCTCGCGCAGCGCACGCGCGACCCGGCAATCATCGAGCGCGCCGTCGAAATCGCCGGTCACGTACGCCGGGTCGACCTGGTGCTGCAACTCGCCCGGCTCTGGGTCGAAGTGCAGCCCGATTCGAAGCGCGCCCAGCAGGTGCTGATCGGCGTCCTGGTCATGTCCAATCAGCTCGACGGCCTGGCGCCGCAGCTGATCAGCATGCTGCAGGCGGACAAGGAAGCCCTGCCGGCCAATCTTCTGGCACTCAACCGCATGTTCGCGCGCAACCCCGACCGCCAGGCCGTTCTGCAACTGGTCAGCAAGGTCTGCGCGCCCTTCATCGGCCTCGCCGAAGCGCACTACGCGGTCGCTGTGGCGGCCAGCGGGGCAGGCGAACAGGGAAGAGCACTGGCGGAAACGCGGCAGGCTCTCGAATTACGGCCCGGCTGGGAAATGGCAGCGCTGCTGGAAGCGCAGATTCTGGCCCAGAGGTCGCCTGCCGAGGCGATTGGCGCGATGCAGCGCTTCCTCGAACAGAATCCGAAAGCGCGCGAGGTTCAACTCCAGCTGGCCCGTACTTTGGTCAGCGAAAAGCGCTACGCCGAAGCCAAACGGCAATTCGAACAGTTGCTGCAGAGCTACCCGGACAACCCTGACGTGGTCTACGCGGTCGCCATCCTCGCTCTGCAGGAAAACGACATTGCGCTGGCCGACAAACAACTCAGACACCTGGTGACGCTCGATTTGCAGAACAAGAGCGCACCCTACTACTACCTCGGTCAGATTGCCGACGACGGCAAGCGTCCGGAGGAAGCGCTGCTCTTTTACCGGCAGGTCGGCGCAGGGGAGTACTACCTTCCGGCGCAGGTGCGCAGCGCGGCGATCGTTGGCCGTTCAGGCAAACTCGACGAAGCCCGCAACCTGCTGCGCACCGCGGCAGAAAGCAACCCCGAACTGCGCCCGCAACTGGCGATCGCCGAGGCAGGCCTGCTGCGCGAAGCCAAGCAGACGCAAGCGGCGTTCGACGTCCTCGACAAGGAACTGAGCAAGCAGCCGGAGCAGCCGGACCTGCTCTACGAATCGGCGCTGCTGGCCGAAAAGCTCGGCCGCGTGGACGTGATGGAGAGCCGCCTGAGCAAGCTGATCGAACTGCAGCCGGATAGCGCACAAGCCAACAACGCACTCGGCTATTCTTATGCCGACCGCAACATCCGCCTGACCGAGGCCCGGCAGCTGATCGAGAAGGCGCTGCGCCTGGAGCCCAACGACCCCTTCATTCTCGACAGCATGGGTTGGGTACTCTACCGGCAGGGCGATCTCGAAGGCGCCCTCGGCTATCTCCAGCGCGCCCTTGCCCGACGGCAGGATCCCGAGATCGCAGCGCACACCGCCGAGGTGTTGTGGATGCTGGGCCGCAAGAACGAGGCACAACGCATCCTGCTCGAGGCTCAGAAGAAGGAGCCATCGAACGAAACGCTGCAGGAAGCGATCCAGAAGTTCGCCCCTTGAACGAGCAGTACGTGGCACCGGCTGGCGGCCGCCAGCAGGACGACCGTGTATTCGTGTTGCTGCTCGGCGCGGCGCTCGGCCTCGCGGCGTGCACCACCCTCCCACCGCCACCCGTGGCGCAGCATCCGGCAGTCCTGCAGCGCGACCGCCCGCAGGCGTTTGCCCTGGCTGGCCGTTTCACGCTGCGCCATGCCGGCAAGAGCTATGCCGGCCGCCTGGACTGGCGCCACGACGGCGAGCACAACGAACTGCTGCTCTCGTCACCGCTCGGGCAGACCATGGCCGAGATCACCAGCGACGCCGACGGCGCGCAGCTCAGAACCAGTGATGGCAGCACGCGAACGGCCGTCAACATCGACCAGCTGCTTCAGTCCGTGCTCGACTACCCCCTCTCCCTGAACCAGTTGCTCGACTGGCTGCGCGGCAGGAATCCCGACGGCGGCCGGCTGGAACTCGACCCACTCGGCCGTCCCCTGCGCCTGCTCCACGAGGACTGGCGGGTCGACTACGCGTATGACAGCGAGCAGACGCAGGCGCTGCCCGGCCGTCTGTTCGTCGAGCGCGAGGGCGGCTTCGTGCTTCGCCTGCGAATCGAGGAATGGCAGCCGCTGCCCGCCCCGGAAGCGCCGTGATGAGCGCCGGACTCGCCAACTGGGACTGGCAGAGCAGCTATCCGGCACCGGCCAAGCTCAACCTGTTCCTGCACGTGGTCGGCCGGCGCTCCGACGGCTACCATCTGCTGCAGACCGTGTTCCGCCTGCTGGAACATGGCGACCATCTGCGCTTCGCGCCGCGCGCCGACGGCGCCGTACAACTGCTGACGCCGCTGCCGGGAGTACCGGCAGAACACGACCTGACCGTCCGTGCCGCGCGTCGGTTGCAGCGCGAGACCAATTGCCGGGCCGGGGTGGACATCCGTCTGGAAAAGCGCCTGCCACTCGGCGGCGGTCTCGGAGGTGGCAGTTCCGATGCGGCGACGGTCTTGCTGGCGCTCAATCATCTCTGGCAACTCGGCCTGTCCCGTCAGCACCTGCAGGAGATCGGCCTCACCCTGGGAGCCGACGTGCCGGTCTTCGTTTTTGGCTGCAACGCCTTTGCCGAGGGAGTCGGCGATAGGCTGCAGGCGGTTGGACTGCCACCCTGCCACTATGTCGTCGTCGAGCCGCCGCTGCAGGTGCCGACTGCCGCCATTTTCGCTGCGCCCGAGTTGCGGCGCAATACGCCGCGTCTCGCCGCCGACGAATGGCGGCCGGGCTGCGGCGGCAACGACCTCGAGCCGGTGGCCTGCGCCCGTTTCCCGGCGATTGCCGAGCACCTCGCCGCCCTGCGCAAGGCAGCCACACCCGCGCCTGCCCGCATGAGCGGGTCGGGCGCCTGCGTCTTTGCCGAATTCACCGACAGCCAGCAGGCCGCAATCGCCCTGCAGCACCTGCCCACCGGGATGCGGGCCTGGGCGGCCGCCGGTCTCGACCGGCATCCGCTCTTCGGCTTGGCCAACTGAGCGAACCAGGACTGACTGGGAATTGTTTGACCGGGAAAGCGACGAGCGCTTTTTTTCCGGAAGAAACCCCGCTATAATGCGCGCCGCGTTCGCCATCCAGGTGATGCGAGCGACCGCTGGGGAGTCGCCAAGTTGGTTAAGGCACCGGATTTTGATTCCGGCA
>ERZ761603.2332-NODE-2332-length-13193-cov-75.546735_pt1 | contig 13193 bp, 1 predicted proteins | sample MGYA00511879_ERZ761603 | MGnify/ENA primary metagenome ERZ761603 (study PRJEB28899, sample SAMN02850040) | bioreactor sludge metagenome | biome: EBPR Sludge; feature: EBPR Bioreactor; material: flocular biomat | place: Australia: Thorneside Wastwater Treatment... | reverse complement strand
ATGCGCGCGATGCCGTCAACCTGAGCGGCGAGAACGTCAATCTGCTGCCCGGTGCGGTTGTCAAGGCGCGAGCTGCGGCTGGCAACGTCAGCCTGCACGCGACGGGTTCGTCGTCGCCGGCCTTGCCGGCAGGCGCCGTCTATGTCGGGAGTTCCGACGACGGTTCCGGGAGCGCGCTGGTCGATGCCGGCGGTCTGGTTCACGTTTTCGGCGATTCAATCCGGGTGGACGGCAGCGTCGGCCCGAGCGGAACCGCCGACCGGATTCTGTTCAGCGCCATACACGACATCGTGGTGACGGGTCTGGTCAAGGCCGATAGCCGCATCGAATTCAATGCCGGCGTCGATCCCGCCTGGACCACTCAACTCACGGACGGCAGCATCACCGTCGGGCAACTGAGCGGCGGCAACATCCGCGTACTCGGCGCGGGCCGGCTCGACTCGGCGAATCAGGCGCAACTCAAGGCGGGTGGCGATGTCGAGGTCAAAGGTCAGGCGAGTGCCGGCGCGGACTCGGTGCCCTTGCTGGTTCCGTATATCACGCAGGATGCGACGACGATCGATGTGGTCGTCGGCTCGCGTCAGGTGGCGGTCGGAACGATCACGGTGCCCCACATCTCTTGGTTGACGACCACGGTCACCAATCAGGTTGGCTACGACACGGTTGTTGTCGGCAGCACGTACAACACCCTCGATGCGACGTTGATCCAGGATGGCTGGTACAACCCCAGCACGGGGGTATTCCGGGAGTATTTCCTGCCGGACGAGGATAAGTCTGGTTATCTGCCGCTGTATGATTTTAGTTGGACCAACCCGAACACCCATGCCACGGTCAACGGCCAACCCTCCGACAGTCCATGGAGCCCCGATTGGGCGCCGAAGGACGATAGCGACTGGAGCCCTTGGAGCCCATGGACATTGGTGGCTCATTCAGTCGATACCGATATGGTGACCAGCCAATTGGTGCTTTCGGGTTACACGGTGCATGATGACCCTGGTAGCGGTTTGCCGGGGAATGTGACAAGGACATTCGTTGGTCCTGCCGCGGCATCGGAGAAGGAATACCGGTTGCTCAACGGCGAGTTGCACCAGCGCATGCGGTCGATTGCTCCCATGCGAATCGTTTATCAGCAGGTCACATTGGATGGAGCAGTCGACCCGGTGGTCGTTCGTATGCCCAATGGCGCGCAGAACGACATCCGACAATGGATCAGCCAGGGCGCTTCTGCTAGTTGGCAGGAAGTCGTAGGCGAGTATAATGATCAGGCCACGGTCTATTACCAGCAGACCGGTTCTGGCTTTACTCCGTCAATCGTGAACGGAGCGTGGACGACAGCCTATTACCCCCCTCATGCTAATCCGGATGGGACCATCCACTATGAGGATCAGTGGACGGTCAGCTATCGAGGGAACGGGGTCAGGGCGTACAGCATTGCTGACGGCCGCGTAGGCGTTACCCAGTCTCGAGTTCCGGATTGGTCAGGTCAGATCAGACAAAACGGGCATGATATCAACGGGCGTTATGTCTACGCTGGCGCACAGTTCCTCAACGGTTATACCGCCACCGTTAGCAATGAAAGTCTCATGGCGGCCAACAATCTTGCCCTGAACACATCCCGGAGCGGCTTCCCATCGCCGGTACTGTCAGACCGCGGTTGGGGAGGTGGTCAGGATAAGTGGAGCATCGTTGATGGTAAACAGTCTTACAATCACTGGGCCAATGGACTTGCCTTTACGGGCGGGGTCAGAAGTTGGGATGGAGAGAAAGGAGGCATTCGCCAGGCAACCATTGATTTCGGTACTTCGATACAATTCAGTGACTTGGTCTTGTGGTGGCATGGTGACAATAACGCCCCACAAAATATCAGTCTCTCGTATTGGAATGTTGCATCATCTCAGTGGGTTGCCATCAATGACTCTTCGAGAACCTATGGAGCCAATTATCAGCCAGGTGAAGTAAGTGGTTCTGCGACCAGTGATCAATACCTGTTTAGTCCAGTAACCGGCAGCAAGGTGCGCATCTCCTTCGACAACCTGGGCAAAGCCATAAACGGAAACCCGATGGACCACGGCTGGTTATACGAGTTCGAGGTTTATGATGACAGAAAGCTTGTCGGCTATGTTCCAGAAAACAACTATGTCTCTCAGGGGTATTGGACAGACTGGAACACTTATTGGAGTGCCGGACCGCGGAGCGTGCCGAGGGGTACCGCTATCCAGTTTGACTGGGCAGATGCTGATGCAGCACATATTGCGCTTGTCAATAGATATTTTGCGTATCCGGGAAATGGAGATTACCAACAAGCTCAGGTAAGGGAATGGGGTACTCGTACGTTTAACCGTGATAGACAATATGCCGAGGCGAGAGGTCGAAACTGGATCGATACCAGTTATTGGCAGGATGCGAAACAATACGACACGTTCAAGAATTATACTTACGACTGGACCTCGCAATACACAGATATCAATGAGGGCCGGCAGACACTCCACTTTAGGTTGGTGCAAAACCCGCACGATATAAACGGCAATCGCCCGAAGTACGAGACCTACACGACGCAAGTCAAGGACGTACAGGAAGAGCAGCTAACACGATACGCGACGCAGTTAATCGGCCAAGCGCAGACGGTGTATACGACCAACCGGGTCATCAAGAACGAAGGTTCGCAATCGACTGGCTCGTACGGTGGAGAATCGATTACCGCGGCGAATCGCATCGAGATCCAAGCCGGTGGTAATGTCGGAATTAGCGGTGTCGTAGACGCTACCGCGTCGAACGGGACCGTGAGCATCAATGCCCACGAGGATCTCGAAGTGGTAGGCAGCAAGCCTCTCGGCGACAGCACGGACTTGCCCGCGCCGGCAGGTATCCTGGCCTCGGACAGCATCGAGCTCACCGCCACGAACGGCGATCTGAATCTTGCGGCTTCCAGCCTGATCGGGGGCAGCGATGCCACCACCATCCGCGTCAGGGACGTGACTCTGCACGCCGGTGCCAGTGCGAGTCTGAAGGGTGGCGTCTTCGCCACCGGCACCCTCGTAATGAACGCCGGGGATACAGCCTCTCTCGAAGGCGCCCTCGTCGCGAATCAGATCGCCGTAGACGCGGGCCAGCGAACCGGCACGGGGAGTGTCATCGGCTCGATCAACACCGACATCAAGACCTTTGGCGCGAACGACGGGATGACGTTCAGCGCGGGCAGCGTTTCGGGCAACATTGAGCTGATCGATTCCGCCCTGCAATCGGGTGGCACGGTCATGCTCAAGGCCGATGCGGGGCACATTCAACACGGCGGTGGGGTGATTCGATCGGCCGAGCTGGACGGCAGAGCCGCATCCGGAATCCGGGCCAATACGGCGATCGGTACGCTGATCGGGACAGTCAGCGGCAGCGGCGACATTGAGATCGTCAACAGCGGCGATCTCACCGTGACCGAGGCACACGCGGCCGATGGGGATGTCGTCGTCGAGAACTTCGGCAGCGTGACCGCGCTGACCGTGCGTACCCTCGGCAGCTCAGCGGACAACAACATCGTTCTCACGACGCACGCGCTGGGAGCGAGCAACTTGTTGACATTCAATGAGATCAACGCGGGCAGTGGTGCAGGGAGCGTGACGCTGAACGCCGCCGGAACGATCGTCCAGACAGGCGGCCCGGTCGTTGCCGACCAGTTGAATGTCATCGTCGGCGGCGGCATTGCGCTGGCGACGCACGTGAATTCGCTTGACCTGCGAACGACCGCCCCGGGCGACGTTTCGCTTACCGATACCAATGATGCTGGCCTACGGCTAGGCGACGTTCAGGTGCTCAACGGTTCGTTATCCGTCAGCGCCAGCGGCTCGATCGTCGCCGAGAGGGTTCGCTCGCTGAGCAATCTGCAGGGTAACGACATCGTGTTGACCAGTTCCGGCGGAAGCTTGCACACGGGACTGATCAGCGCGGGTGTCTTCGCTGCGACGCAGCAAGAAGCGACGGAGCTGCTCCTGAACCATTCGCTCGGCAAGGTGACACTGAGCGCGGCTGGGGTCATCGACAGTCTGCCTCAGCAGCAGGGGCCAGCCCTGATTGCCGACCAGGCGACGCTAATAGCCGGACAAGGCATCAACAACCTGCTGATCGCCGTCAATATGATCCACAGCGCCCGGACCAGCTCCGGTTCGATCTCGCTGACCGATGTCGATGGCGTCGGCGAGGAGTCGCCCGGATTGACGGTCATCGATGCCGCGACGCAGGGTGATGGCAGCTCAATCGTCATTTCGGCACAAGGAGACTTGAGCGTCGACAAGGAAGTGAAGGCCGAAGGCGCCGATTCCACGGTGCGCCTGGAGGCGAGCGGTGGCAACCTCTGGATAGGTGCCGGGACAGGCAAGGTCGCCGCCAGCGGCGGCATCGCGCTGGCCGCCGACGGACTGGTTCGTGTCGAGGGCACGCTGGGTCAGACCGATGTGCTGGACATCGAGGCCGGAACGAACTTCGAGTTGCCGAACGCAGCGCCACTGAGCTTCACCGGCAACAGCATTCGCATCCGGACCGGTGAGACGATCAACGTCAACGGCACGCTGGCCGCCAGTGACAAGGTGGAACTGATCAGCGACGACGGCAACATCGTCATTACCGGAGTGATTGCCGGCCGTGACGCCAGCGGTCTCAAGCGCTTGATCGTCGAGGCCAATGGCACCGGTACGGTGACCGAAGTACTGGCGGACCCGGTGACCGGTCTGCCGACCTCGAACGCGATCGAAGTGCCGGCGGGCAACATCTACCTGCGACAATCGACTGCGCAACCGGGCGGCGGTCAGGGAAGCCTGGTCACGGCGACCGAGCTGGTTCGCCTGCACGCTGCGCGGCAGATCGTCGGGCAGACGAATCTCGGTATCGATGTCTCCGGTCCCGCAGGCACGGTTGATCTCTCCGTTGGCACCGATCTGACGCTGAGCGCCGGTACGACGATCAAGGCCGACGGCCGCGTCAGCCTGGCCTCGACCGGCGGGGACCTGCGGGTCGATGGAACGATCCAGGGGCACAGCACGGCCTTTGCCGACCAGGTGACTCTGGCGGCGGCAGGCACGCTGAGCGCCACCAGCAACATCAACGCGGTCAATCTGATCAGCCTGCACGCGGGCGGCCCGCTCAACGCCAACCTCAACCTGACCGTTGCGGGCAGCGACGGCACGATCGATCTGCACTCGGGCCAGCCGCTCGGCCTCGACGACGCGACCTTCCTGAGGGCGACGAAACGGGTGAGCTTGAGTTCCGACCACGACATCAGCGTCGGCTCGGCGAACATCCAGGGCATAGCGGGCGCACCGCTGGCGGAGGTGTCGATCAACGCCGGTGGAAACCTGAGTCTGCGCGGCAGCGCCATCGCGGCGAGCAGGCTGATCGCGCTGGAAGCGGGCGGAGCGTTGAACGCCGATCTCAATCTGACCGCGGCGGGTGCCGACAGCACCATTGCGCTCCATTCCGGCGAGTCGCTGAACCTGAGCGGATCGACGGTGCTCAGGGCGACGAAGCGGGTGTCCCTGAGTTCGGATCACGATCTGAACGTCGATATCGCGAGCATTCAAGGTGTCGGCGGAGCGCCGCTGTCGGAAGTGGCGATCGAGGCCGGGGGAAATCTGCACCTCGCGGGTGGCCCGGTCACGGTGGGCAAGTCGATCTCGCTGGCTGCCGGTGGGGCATTGAGCGCCGATCTGGATCTTCGAGCCGACGGTGCGGGGGGTACGATCGAAATCACCGCGGGCGGCGACCTGGCGTTCGCTGCGCCCGGCGCCGGTGGTCGGACGCTGACGGCGACGAAGCGAATCGCAGTCACTGCGGGCGGCGATCTGGTGCTTTGGGCAGATCAGGGCGGCCCGTCCAGCCTGTCCGGTGTCGGCGGTGCGCTCCTGGACGAAGTCGAGCTGAAAGCCGGCAGGAATCTGCTGCTGCACGGAGGATCGATCCGCAGCGCGGACTTCATCAAGCTCGGGGCGGGCGATAACCTCAGTGCCGACGTGAGTTCCTTCCTCGACCTGCAGAGCACACATGACGTCGAGGTGTCCGCAGGTAGTGGCAATCTACTGCTTGGCGACGTTGCTGCCGACAGCGTGACGCTGAAAGCGGGTGGCGGCTCGATCGCGCAAGCGGCGAGCGGGCGGATCAACGCCGATCTGCTGGCGGTGGAGGCGCTGAACGACGTGGCTCTGCACATCGCTGGCGGTACGGCGACTGTACAGGCCAGTGGTTCTGGCGGCATCTCGCTCGTCGCGGACGGGCCGGTCGTCCTGCAGCACGTGTCGACGGCCGACGGTGCGATCCAGGTGGCGGCGGAAGATACGATCACCGCACTGAACGTCCTGTCGCTCACCGATGCGGCGGGTCGCGACGTGACGCTGCGCAATGCGCGTGGTGACGTCCTGGTCGACCGGATTGCCGTCGGCTATCAGTCGGGCCGGATCCTCATCCGCACGCCTGGCGACATTCGCGAGGTCAACAATGCCGACCTGCTTCACGATCTGACGGGTGACCGGGGTGTCCTGATTGCCGATGGCGAGATCGGCAGCAGGAGAAATCCGGGCCTCAACCTGGAGATGGATTTCCGGCGTGGCGCGGACCAAGTGAAGCTCGTTGCCGGTGACTACACGATCGCCGAGGGACAGGCACTGACGCTCTCGGCAGCGGGCTTTGGCGCGTCGGCGCAGCAGTTGAGCTGGACGATCAACGGGCACGCCAATGCCGCAAACGGTGCGAATCCGTCGCTGAGCTGGGCCGAGCTGCAGAGCCTCGGGGTGACCGACGCGGGCGACTACACGATCAGCCTTCATGCGAGCTATGCACCAGGGATCGACAGCGCCACTTCTGCTGCGCACGCGCTGCACGTCCTGAACTCGGCGCCGACCGCGACCTTCAGCACTAATCCTGCCAACGGTAGAGTCGCCGAAGGCGGAACGGCTGAGGTTTTCTTTGCCAACGCGTACGATCCTTCTTCGGCCGATGCCGCGCGTGGCTTCCTCTACAGCATCGACTTCGGCAACAAGGGGAGCTTCGACATCGTCGACAGCAGCCAGAGCGTGTTCACCGTGCCGGCGACTTATCTCGACGACGATCGGACGATTTCGATCCGCGGACGGATACGCGATCAGGCGGTGGCGGGTGATGCCAATCCCGAGCATGTCGGCTACAGCGACTGGCTGACGACGATCACCGTCCTCGATGTACCGCCGACGCTGCAGTTGAGTGGTGCGGCGACGGTTGCCGAAGGCAGCCAGTACGTTCTCAACTTCGCTGCGACCGACCCAGGCAACGATCCAGTCGCCCGGTGGACGATTGACTGGAACGACGGCGTCGTCGAAACCCTCGCCGGCTCGGCGACGTCGGCCAGCCACGGCTTCCTCGGCAAGCGTTCGTACGGGATCGTCGCCACCGCGCACGTCGACGGTGCGCCGTTCAGCACCACGCAGAGCGTCACCGTGACCAACATCGTGCCGGTGTTGCAGAATCTCGCGGTGACTGCGGTCAATGAGGGCGGCGTCAGCCGGCTCACCGGGACGATCGTCGATCCCGGTCTCGAAGACGCCTGCGCTCTGTCGATCGACTGGGGTGACGGATCGACTCCAGCCAGCGTCGCGCTGGCGCCGGGAGTCCGGAGTTTCGATGTGGCGCATCAGTACGTCGATCGCCCGGCATCGGGGACGTCTTACCTCATCTCCGCAACAGTCAGCGACGGTCACGACAGCAGCAGCGCGACCCTTCCGGTGACGGTGGGCAATGTGGCGCCGACACTTGGTGGCCTCAGACTCAGCGAAACGCAGGCTGGCAACGTGCGCACGACGACTCTGAACGGCAATTTTGCCGATCCGGGCGCGCGCGATACGCATACAGTGGTCGTCGACTGGGGTGACAGCAGTTCCTCGACGGCGGTGATCGATCCGATCCGGCGCGGCTTCACGGCGACGCACGACTACGCGCTCGGCAGCCCGAACGACAGTTTCACGATCGTCGTGACGGTCGGTGATGGGCTGGACAGCAGCCAGGCCAGCATCGTCAGCGATGGCACACGCTACGAGATTCCGGTCGCACCGACGATTATCGACCATACGGCGAGTACGCGGCAGCGGGCTTCGGTGCTCGTCGATCTGCTGGCCGGCGCGGTTGGCGCCAACGGCCGGCCGCTGCTGCCGGTGATCGTCGAGGCGCCGTTGCACGGAACGCTGACGCCGAATGGCGACCTGCGCCACACCTATACCTACACACCGGCGGGCGACTTCACCGGCGCCGACAGCTTCCGCTACAAGGTAACCGACGGCGTTCTCGATTCGCAGCCGGCGCAGGTGTCGCTGACGGTCCAGAACGTGGTGCCGGTGCTGACCGGGCTCGCGGCGACGACGGTTGCCGAGGGCGATGTCAGCCATCTGACGGGCACGATCATCGATGCGGCTGTGGACGAGAACTACTCGCTGGCGGTCGACTGGGGTGACGGATCGGCAGTCGCGACGTACTCGTTGGCTAGTGGCGTCAAAGCCTTCGACATCACGCACCAGTACCAGGATCGCCCAACGGCTGCCGCCAGCTACGCGATCGTTGCGACGGTCAGCGACGGCATCGACAGCAGTCAGGCCGACACGCGCGTGACGGTCACCAACGTCGCGCCGACGGTGAGTGCCCTGTCACTGTCCGAAGTGCAGGGCGACGGGATACGCAGTACGACGCTGCTCGGCGAGTTCGTCGACCCGGGTAGTCGGGAGCCTTACTCGGCGACGATCGACTGGGGCGATGGTGCGACCTCGGCGGCGACCGTCGACCCGGTGCAGCACCGCTTCACTGCGACGCACGTCTATCAACTGGCGACACTGGCGGATCGGTTCACCGTCACCGCCACGATGAATGACGGTCTGGCCAGCAACTTCGCGCAGGTGGTCAGCGACGGCGTCCTGATCCCGACCTCGCCGACCTTCGTCAGCACGCCACCGACTCTGCTCGTCGTCGAACCACGCGAGCTGCCGGCGCAGGATCGCGCCTTCCGCGTTGCCGGCGACGCCGGGACGACGAGTGCCGTGGTGTTCAAGCTGAGTGCTCGCGACAGCGGCAAGTCGGCGGTTGGCCTCTACCGCGTGGACGATGCGATGGGCAGGGTCGGCGCGCTGCGTCCGGGTGATCCGGGGTACGTCAACGCCGCTCTGGCAGCTGATCGTGCCGTGACGCTGTTCAACTCGCGTGCCACGGCGGGTGCCGAGCAGACGATCAACCTGACGGCCGGCGATCTCTACGGGACGTACCTGATCGTCAATCCCAAACGCCTGGACGTTCCAGGGCAGAGCCCGGCAGGGAATGCGCCCTACGGCGGCAATGTGTTCTTCTCGTTCGAAGGGGCGAATCCGGAAGCTCATGACCAACTGCGCGCGAGCTCGACAAGTGGCGTTCTGCAACTTTCCTGGGAGAACGCCGCCAACGCTGGCGATCGTCTGTACGACCACCTGCTGCTTACCGCACAGGGCATCGACGCGGACCTGATCGACAATGCCGCGACCCGCGGTCAGGGGTTGTTCTCCTACCGGGCGCAGGCGCACGACGTCAATGGCGACACGCTGACCTACAGCATCGTCGAGGGCCCGCAAGGAGCGACAATCGATGCAGACAGCGGCGAGATTCGCTTCCAGGCGAGCTTGGGCGACTTCGACTTCGTTGTGGCAGCGCATGACGGCCGCAAGGCGCCTGCGCAGCAGCGGTTCCATCTGCAGGTCGTACCGCGGGCGGTAGCGAACTCGGTGACGGCGCTGGCCGTCACCGGCAGCGGCTTCCGCGTCCGCCTCGATCACGCTCTCGATCCTGCACCGATCAATCTGTACCGGGACGGGGAGGGGATCCTGGGACCGGCAGATGTCCTGCTCACCGGTGCGTCGGGTGGGCCAATCAGCGGGTCGCTGCTGTTCGACGACGATCGTACCGGCTTCACCTTGGTCAAGACCGGCGATCCGCTTGCCGACGATCGCTATCGGGTAACGCTGCGCAGTGCGACCGATGGCTTCGTGAATCTCGATGGCAATGGCGACGGGATCATCGGCGACGACTACAGCGGCGAGTTCGTGGTTGTGGGTTCCGCTGCTGCCACACGTGTTGCTGTCAGCGATCTGACTTGCGGCCCGGGGCAGGAACTCGGTGACCAGCTGTCGCTGACGCTGAACAGCACATCCAAGATTACGGCGGTGCGCCTGGCGCTGCGTTACGATCCGGCCCTGCTCACGCTGACCGGTGCTGAACTGGCGCCGGATCTGCCAGCAGGAACCCGCCTGGCATCGGACTTCAGCGTCCCGGGCTATGCGCGCCTGACGCTCTCTGGCTCCGCAGCCCTGCCGACCGGAGTGGTGCCGCTCGTCTATTTCCGCGGGACGGTACCGGCAACGGCGCCTTACGGCGCGACGCAGTTGCTGGATCTGGTTGATGTATTCGTCAATGGCAGCCAGGCGACGGCAGATGATGATGGCGTGCACCTGACCGCCCACGCCGGCGATGCTTCCGGCGATGGCATCGCCGGCGTCAGCGATGCCGAGGCGATCGCTGCTGTCGCGCACGGGCGGGCCAGCGGCTTTCTCGCGTACCGGAACGTCGATCCGCTGCGCATCGCCGATCTGGATGATATCGGCCCGGCGACCGTCGCCGCTGCCAGTTTGCTCGATCAGGATCTGCCGTATCTCGCCATGGGTGACGCCAGCCTGAACCGCGTGGAAGTCTCAGCACCGCCGACGAGCCTCGGGGAACCGCCGGCTGGCGGCCATGCTCTGCTGGCAGCCGCTGCGCCGAGCAGGATGGGGGCGGCCCCGAGCACAGCCGACTCAGCGGATCTCTCTGCGATCATGGCTGAAGTCAGGCAGGACTGGGTCGAGTCGGGGCTGGTGGATGCCCAGGCGGTAGCACGCCTTGGCCGGGTTCACCTTCAGTTCGGGGAACTGGATGGGCTGCTCTTGGGCAAGTTTGCGGGCGACACAGTCTGGCTCGATCGTGATGCCGCCGGTCACGGCTGGTTCGTAGACTCAACTCCGGCAGAAAACGAGGAGTTCAGCAGGCAGCCGAGACAGGACGGACTGACCGCCAGGGTCGGCAGTGTCGCCGAGAACAGGATCGACCTGCTGACGGTGCTCAGCCACGAAGTCGGCCACCTGCTCGGCTTCGCGCACGCCGATGACTTGTCGGTCGGTCCGAACTTGATGGGCGTCACGCTGGCGACCGGGGTCCGGCTCAGCCCGGCCCAGCCGCTACCAGACTTCATCGCGAAGGGCCGGGGCGAGACCGCTCCTGCTGGCGAGAGCCGGAGCCCTTCGCCCCGGATTGATTGGGGCAGTGCCTGGAGTGGCGAGACGAGCGGCGATCGCGAGCGGTCGGGCAAGGCTTCGCGTGTGGCGCAACAGCGCGGCGTGCATGACGTTCTACCTTGGCTGCTGGACCAGGCGGTCACGCGTGCGGCCACCCCGACGATTGTCAGCAGCGGTCGCGCAACCACGCCTCGAGTCGATCTGAGCAGCTCCTGGGGTGGCAATTCGAAGCTCGACCAAGACCAATTCGGCAAGCAACCACTCCGGCGTCCGTGGCATGGAAACCGGGATGCGCGCACTTGGGTGCCGGATGACCACCCCGCCCGTGTGGCGGTGGCCGGGACTGTGACCGATGGCGCTCCATCTGCGGCACCCCGAATCGCGTGGGGTGCCTACCGGCCGTCCGCGATCGCGGCTCGATCGCTGCAAGGCAGCACATCCGGTCAGGGTGTTCATGGTTCAAGTTCTTGATGAGGAGAGTACAGGCATGAGTAAGCGAACTGGCGTGAATGCGGTCTCGTCGCTCGTCGGCGTACTGGGCGCGCTTCTGGCGACGCCCACGTTGGCGCTACCGTTCAGTGCATCCAACGTCAACCCCGTTGTGGTGGATGCAGCAACAGATACGCGGTCGATCACCGTCACCGCGGGCGACATCAGGGGCGCCTTTGACCTCCTCGAGGCGTTGACCGTTACCCTTGAGTTCATGAAGTGTGGCGGGCTCGACGACTCCTTGGCGACCCCTTTGCCGGCTGGCTGCCCGACCAGCGACCCCGCTTATGCGCGAGAAATCGCCTTTGATCTGACCAATCCCGGGGGGGCGACAGTCCGCCTGGTCACGGCCGACACCTACGATGCCTTTGGCGATGGGCCAACGCCGGGCTCCCGGATCACGGTGATCTTCGATGACAGCGCAGGCGAGGCAGTGGGTTACTCGACGCCGTCGTTCGTGGGCGGAACGTTTCGACCGGTCGGTTCACTGGCCGATCTGCTCGGAACGGGTGCTGTTGGAACGTGGACGCTCTCGATCGGCGACGACGGTATTGACGCACCGCTGGGCCTGGCGGGTTTTTCTCTCGACATGATCCTGCGCGATATACCGGAACCGGGCACATTGGCTCTCCTGGGATTTGGGTTGTCCGGCTTGGCGATCGTCCGACGGTGTGTGATTGCGAACATGTCTTGAATGCGTGACAATTCCTGCCAGTTCGGAACGAGGTCGCTTAGGGGAGAGAAGAGATGACGAAGCAGTTGCTGGTTTATGAAACGGCCGTGCCGGTCAATCATGCACGGCACGGTGGGTGGTCGGTCGAGGTGGGCGGCGATTACGGGTTCAGCCGGAACCTGAATTCCGTTCCGATCATGGCAGCCGAGTTCGCGCGTGCGGCCAGCGAGTACCCGATCGTGTTTGCGGGAACGAACGAGGCGTTCATGCCGGTCGTCATCGTGGGCATGCGCGGGAACGAAAACCTGTACGTGAACGATCAAGGCAAGTGGCTGGGGAGGTACATTCCTGCATTCATCCGCCGTTACCCGTTTGTCTTTGCCAGTGGCGACGATGGCAGCACGCTGACCCTGTGTATCGATGAAGCTTTTACCGGGTTCAACCAGGACGGCCGCGGCGAGCGCCTGTTCGATACCGAAGGCAAGCCATCGTCGTATGTGCAGAACGTGCTTCGATTCCTGCAGGGATACCAAGCCGAGTTCGAACGTACCCGGGCCTTCTGCAAGAAGCTGCAGACCTTGGATTTGCTCGAACCGATGCAAGCGGAGGTGACCACGGATGCAGGGCAGTTCCTCACCCTGGCGGGGTTCAGTGCGCTCAATCGTAGCCGCCTGAAGGGCTTGCCCGGTGATACTCTTCTCGACATGGTGAAGAATGATGAGTTGGAACTGACCTTCACGCACCTT
>ERZ761603.2328-NODE-2328-length-13200-cov-14.346444_pt1 | contig 13200 bp, 9 predicted proteins | sample MGYA00511879_ERZ761603 | MGnify/ENA primary metagenome ERZ761603 (study PRJEB28899, sample SAMN02850040) | bioreactor sludge metagenome | biome: EBPR Sludge; feature: EBPR Bioreactor; material: flocular biomat | place: Australia: Thorneside Wastwater Treatment... | reverse complement strand
CGACCACCGAGATCTACACTCTTTCCCTACACGACGCTCTTCCGATCTGGTTCGACCGTCTTCTCCGGCGGGAGTGTTGGCGGGAGGAGCGGATCGGGCGGGATGAAGAGCCGCGTGTGGGCTGTGCGCCGCACTTTGACCGCGGGCGGGTCGGCGGAGGCCAACAGGCAGATCAACCCCACGTGCAGACCGATGCTGGCCGCGAAGGCCAGCGTGACCATCGGGGTTGGGTCGTTGGTTCTCTGCACGGATATGGAATCATACGCGGTTCGCCCCATGCCACCGGATGCGCGGGCGCTTTGGGAGCGTGCGTGGTCATTGGCTCAACGCCGACCGCATCAGCGATTCGAAGGTGCCGATAGCGGCGGGCGAGTCGGGGTGCGCATCGGCCTGGGGAGTGCGGCGGGTGTACGCGCCGTCGTGCGAAAGGTCCCACGCCTGTCGCTGGTCGGCGAGGTGCACGGCGAAGATCTCGAAGAGACGCGCCCGGGCATCGCGGTCGAGCACGGGCACGGCGACCTCCACCCGGTTCGAGAGATTGCGGTACATCCAGTCCGCCGAGCCGATCAGCCAATCGCCGTCAACCGGGTCGTCGCTGCCGTCGGCGAAGTGGAAGATGCGAGAGTGTTCGAGGAAGCGCCCGACCACGCTGATGACCCGGATGTTCTCCGACAGCCCGGGCACGCCCGGTCGCAGGCAGCAGAAGCCGCGGACGATGAGCGTGATGCGCACGCCCGCGGCGGAGGCCTCGTACAACTTTTCAGTCGTTTCGCGGTCCTCCATGGAGTTGATCTTGGCCATGATGCGGGCCGGGCGGCCCGCCTTCGCGTTGGCGATCTCGCGGTCGATGAGCTGGTAGAACCCGCCCCGCATGGTGTGCGGCGCGACCAGCAGCCGCGAGTACGACTGCGTCGCCGCCAGCCCGGTCAGGAAGTTGAAGAGGTTGACCATGTCGCCGGTGATCTCCGGGTCGCAGGTCAGGAGGCCCACATCGGTGTAGAGCTGCGCCGTCTTGGGGTGGTAGTTCCCCGTGCCCAGGTGCGCATAGCAGCGCAGGCCGTGCCGCTCGCGCCGCACCACCAGGCTGGTCTTGCAGTGGGTCTTGAGGCCCTGCACGCCGTAGGCGACGTGCACCCCCGCCTTCTCCAGCGAGCGGGCGAAGCGCACGTTGCGGTCCTCGTCGAACCGCGCCCGCAGCTCGACCAGACACGCCACCTGCTTGCCCGATTCGGCCGCGCGGATCAGGTGCTCGATGAAGGGCGAGTCCGGGCTGGTGCGGTAGAGCGTCTGCTTGATGGTGATCACGTCGGGATCGCCCGCCGCCGCGGCGATGAACCGCTCCACGCTCGCGGCGAAACTCTCGTAGGGGTGATGGACGAGAATGTCCTGCTTGCGGATCGCCGCGAAGAAGTTGGCCGGGGCCTTGTCGTTGCCGGGCTGCAGCAGGGCCGAGGCCAGGCGCGGCGGCACGACCGGCTTCCACGGCTTCAGGCGCAGGTCGGGGCGGTCGAGGTCGCAGAGCTCGGCGATGCCGGTGAAATCAGCCTCGGGCGGGAGGTCGTAGAGGTCCTTCCCGTCGATGTTGAGCTTGTCGAGCAGCCAACGCTCGACCGAGGACGACACCTTGGGGTCGAGTTCGAGCCTTACCACGCGGGCGAAGCGCCGCTGCTTGAGATCGGCTTCGACGCTCTGCAGCAGGTTCGCGGTGTCGAGGTCATCCTTCTGGATGCCCGCGGAGCGTGTGACGCGGAACCCCGCGATCTCCGTCAGTTTCATCCCCGGAAAAAGGTCGTCAAGGTTATTGCGGATGATGTCGTGCAGGTGCACGAGCCGAACGCCCTGGGCGCGCTCCTCGCGCTGCGGCAGGGCGATGAACCGTCGGATGTTCGGCGGGAACTTCAGCCGGGCGAAGAGGTGCTCCCCTTTGCCACCGGGCGCCTCGGCCCGGATCGCCAGGTTCTCCGACAGGTTCGAGATGAACGGGAAGCGGTGGGTCGGGTCCACCGCCAGCGGCGTCAGCGTGGGGAAGACATTGGTCCGGTACCACTCTTCCGCCCAGGACTTATCTTTCGTCGCCAAGTCTGCGTACCGAACAAGGTGAATCCCGGCGCGGTCCAACGCGGGGCGGATCTCGGTATCGAAGAGGGTCGCCCGCTGACCGATCAGTTCATTCACCAGTTCGCGGATCGCCGCCAGTTGCTGGCGGGGTGTCAGGCCGTCGTGCCCCACCGCGTCCACCCCCGCGTGGACCGCGCGCTTCAGCAGGCCCACGCGCTTCATGAAGAACTCGTCCAGGTTGCTGGTGAAGATCGTCAGGAACCGGACGCGGTCAAGGAGCGGCAATGTCACGTCCGCGGCCTGGGCCAGCACCCGCCGGTTGAACTCAAGCCACGAGAGGTCGCGGTTGAAGAATCGCGGGCCGATGTCCGCGGGCGAGGCGTCCGAGGCTTTGGCCGCGGCGTGATGCGAGCGTTTGGTGGTTGGCATGGCGCTGGAGGTGATTATTCGCTCACCGGAGCACCGAGACGGCCCCGGGTGATCCAACGCTCCGCCCCGGTGATCACTCGGTTCGGACGGCTTCGCGCGGGGCCGAGGCGTTGTATGGTGCGGCGGATTCCCGCGTTCCCGGCTCGATCTACCCTGCCCGCGATGAACCATACCGCCGTCATCACGCTCGTCTGGTGCTCGCTGCTCGCCCCGGCGCAGCCCGCATCACTCTGCTCCGAGTACGCCCAGGCCATCACCCGCCACGAGGCCGATCGGGGGGCGCTTTTGCGCAAGTACCCCGACTCTCCGGCGCGTCGAGAACGGATGGCCCGTTTCTATGATCAAGCCCTGGCCGCGCTCGAGTCCGATCCGTACGAAGGGCTTTCGCCGGCGGGCAAGGTAGACCGGACGTTGTTCAAGGCCCATGTCTCGCACGCGCGCCGGCGGCTCGAGATCGACGGAGCCAGAGCTGATGCCGCGGCGGTGTTCACACCCTTCCAGCCGGTCATCTTCGCCTTCGCCGAGGACCGCGTGGCGATGCGCGATCCGCGCCCGGCGCAGGCCGCGGCGAGCCTGAACGACCTGTCGAAGCGGATCGCCGAGTCGCAGAAGGCCTTCGAGGCCGGCCTGAAGCCCGCGAAGGAGGGCGAGCCTCCCGCCGTGACACCCTCGTTCTCGCGCGATGTCCTGGCCCGCATCAACTCGCTGCGCGACACGCTGACGGATTGGTACGACTTCAGCGCCGGGTACGACCCGCTCTTTACCTGGTGGTGCGAACAGCCGTACAAGGCCGTGACCGACGCGTTCGCGGCGTACGCCACGGCGGTGCGGGAGAAGGGCGTGGGCATCACCCGCGGCAACGAGAACATCATCGTCGGCGTCCCCATCGGGCGCGAGGCGCTGCTCGCCGAGCTCGATGCCGAGATGATCCCCTACACGCCCGAGGAACTCATCGCCATCGGGGAGCGCGAACTGGCCTGGTGCGAGGCCGAATACGCGAAGGCCGCGGCGGACCTGGGCCTGGGCAACGACTGGCGCGCGGCCCTGGAGCGTGCCAAGCAGGACCACGTGCAGCCGGGTGAGCAGCCGGCGCTCATCCGTGAACTCTCGGATCGGGCCGTGGCCTTCCTGCGTGACAAGGACCTCATCACCGTGCCCGACCTGGCGGACGAAGTCTGGCGGATGGAGATGATGTCCCCGCAACGGCAGCTGGTGACGCCCTTCTTCACCGGCGGCGAGGTGATCAGCGTGTCATTCCCCACCGGGGGCATGGCCCACGAGGACAAACTGATGAGCCTGCGCGGCAACAACCGTCACTTCTCCAACGCCACGGTGTTCCACGAACTGATCCCCGGGCACCACCTCCAGCAGTACGCCTGCGCCCGCAGCAACACCCACCGGCGTCCGTTCAACACGGCCTTCTGGACCGAGGGGTGGGCGCTCTACTGGGAGATGACGATGTGGGACCGGGGCTTCCACGCCGATCCGCTCAGCCGCGTGGGGGCGCTCTTCTGGCGCAGCCACCGCTGCGCCCGCATCATCTGCTCCCTCAAGTTCCACCTGGGGCAGATGACCGCGCCGGAGTGGATCGCGTTCCTCACCGAGCGCATCGGCCACGAGCAGGCCAACGCCGAGGGGGAGGTGCGCCGATCCGTCGCGGGCAACTACGGCCCCCTGTACCAGGTCGCGTACATGATCGGCGGCCTTCAGTTCCGCCGGCTCTACGAGGAGGCCGTGGGTTCCGGGCGCATGACCGACCGGCAGTTCCACGACGCCGTGCTCGTGGAGAACAACATCCCGGTCGAGATGGTGCGGGCGATCATCCTGAACGAGCCGCCCCCGAGGGAGTTCCGCTCATCATGGAAGTTTGATGACGGGGAGTGAACCGGCGCGGGCCGCGGGGGGTGTTCCGTGCGCGTGCCGGCGTGGAACGATCACGTATTCCCCAGCACATCAATCCCGTAGCGGAGGAACTCGGGCTTCTGGACGCCGGTGACGACGCGCCAGAACGGTTCATCGTGCCCGTCGTCGTACCAACTCTGGAACTGGCCCTTGCGGTCTTCGGCGTAGACATCGAGGATGCTCGAGCCGATGTAGACGCTGCGATGGATCAGCAGCAGGTCGTCGGAGACGTACTCGGCCTCCGCCGCGACCCCCGAGAGGGCATCGACGATCTGGCCGAACAGATCCTTGTCCGCGCGGAGGAGGACATCGGCATCGTTCCAGAGGTAATACCTGTACTTGGCCTGGTTCCGCCCGCGGATGGTGTCGCGGGTGCGCATCAGGGGCACGATGCCCCGCGGCCCGTGCACGCGCCGCTCCAGCGTCGGCCCCGGCAGGCAACGCTCCAGTTGGTAGCAGAACGACTCGAGGTCGCTGATGTGCTTCCCGTAGAACGTGAAGACCTCGGCATCGCGCTGGGCGCTGAGGAAGTTCCCCAGGGCCACCGCGAACTGGGTCCGCCTGTGAGGCAGGTCGGACCAGGCGACGAGGTGATGCTCGTCGAGCATCTGCTGCACATCGGCCTGCCAGTGCGATGTCAGAATGGATAGATCGGGCTTGCGAGAAAGCGCACTCATAGCGGTCGGGCTGGTTCGGCCTGAACCAGCCGCACTCCGTTTGCCCCCGCGGCTCGGATGCCGCGAAGGCGGGTACACACGAATCTCCCCTGTGGCTCACCGTTCCAACGGAGCGCCCGGTCCCCTACAAACCGCAAGTCCACTACAAACATGCCACACGGTTTTGCCGATGCCAACTCTTTTTTGTGATTTTGTGTGAAATTTGTCGTCAACCGCGCGGTGGCCCGAACTTCACCGCCCGGATGAGGGTAACGTTTGGGTGATGGTCATTTCGTACGGGATGGCGGCACTCCGGGCCGTCATGCTTACGATCACGTACGGCACTGCCCTTGGCGGGCCTGTCGGAAGCGAGACTATGGAACTACACACCTGGGGCGTGGCCCTCATCGCCCTCATGTTCGTCCTCTTCTTTATCGAGTTGTTCCTGCCCACGGGCGGGTTCCTGGGCGTCATCGCGGGCGTCATCGGTATCGCGGGGATCGTCTGCCTCTTTCGTTACGACATGCGGTGGGGACTGTCCGGGCTGCTGCTGATGCTGGTGCTCGTCCCGGCCTTCGGGGCCTTCGCGTTCAAGATCTGGCCCAACACGCCTCTGGGCCGGCGCATCATCGGCGCTCCCACCGAGGAACAGCAGGAGGCGGCCCGCCAGGCCGAGGCGGCCGAGCGCGACAAACTCGCCGCGCTCATCGGGAAAGAAGGCGTCGTCCTCACGAGCCTCCGCCCGGTCGGCGTGATCGACATCGAGGGCCGCCGAATCGACGCGCTCTCCGAGACCATGTTCATCCAGGCCGGCGCCCGGGTGCGGGTGGTATCGGCGGAGGGGACGCAGATCAAGGTGCGGCAGGTGATGTAAGCATCCCGTGCGGTGCCGCGACCGTTGGATGTAATGCCCCGCGTCACGACGGACCCTTGGCCGAGCGTTCCTGCAGGGCGCGTTGTACCAACGCAGGATCCGTCTCCCACACGGCGTTGCTCGGCAGGAGGCCCGCGGCGCGGAGCGCATCGAGCATCTCCAGGCATAGAACGATCTGGCCGTCGATGGTCGCGTGCAGGCCGTCGCCGGTGAGCAGGGCGCGGGCCGAGGGGCCGGTGAACGTGCGCCCGCCAAGCCGGGTCGTGCCCCCGGCCATGCCCTGCGCCACCATGTCGCGCAAGCGCAGCACCACGACCTTTGGGTGCTGCGCCGCCCACTCATCGAGCCGCGCGTTGAGCGCCGCGAGGGTCTCCGGCTGAGGCACCTGGGCCGCGCTGAGCATCGCCCCGATCGCGTGCGACATGTCCGGCAGGTCGCAGACCACCACGGGCTTGCCCAGCGAGGCGACCCGTTCCAGCCCGATCTCGAAGAGTTGCGGGCGCACCGGCTCGGGCATCGCCCCGTACGCGTGCCAGAAGAGGTAATCGAGCGCGAAGACGATCGGCACGCCCGGCTCCTTCGCCGCGGCGAGTTGTCTGGTCGCGTTCAACTCCGGGTTCATGAAGAACATGCTGCTGGCGATGCTCGTCGGTGGCGTACCGCCCTCGGCCAGCACGCCAAGCGTCGTCGCCAGGCGCACGCCGATGGGCAGCAGGCCCGTGGGCCGTTGCCCCGGCAGGAGCGCGCCGAACCCATCCGAGACGCTCGCGCCGATCACCAGGGCGCCGCTCAGGTCGAGCGGGATGGGCGGCGGTGGTGGGGGCGGTGGAGGCGCGGCGGGTTTGCACGACACCACGAACACAGCGAAGAGCGCAAGAAGCAGCCGGGTCATCGCCGATTGTTGCGCTGTACCGCGAACGTCTCCGGTGCTTCGGAGGTCTCGGTGGATCGAATCGCGTGTTGCGGGCCTTTCGTCGGATTCCACCTCAACGTGCGCGGAGGGCGGAGTCGCCGGATCAACAAAAGGAACTGGGGTACTAGGATTTGAACCTAGACTAAGTGAGTCAGAGTCACTCGTGCTACCGTTACACCATACCCCAAATGTGAGGGGAATAGTACGGCCCGGCACGCACCGGGACAAATGAGAGAGCGGCGGACCCTGTTCCTGCTACACTGGCCCGATGGTCGGCTGTCAACTCGAAGAAAACCTCACACGGCAGGAAAAGGGCGACTTCAAGTTCCCGCTGGGCGTCTACCCGGTGGAAGAGATGACCCCGCGCCAGGGGTACACCCTGACTTTCGAGCCCGCCGACGGGGAGGATGAGCACGGCGAAGAGTGGGAGGAATGGCCGGATCGGTACGTCTTCGACGCGGTCCTCTCCGCCGAGCGCGTCCCCGCGCTCTGCCGCCAGCTCTTCGCCATGTTCCCGGGCCGGGTCTACCCCATCCTCGACGTCCTGGGCCACGATGCCCACCGCGAGATCGACCCCTACATCGCGTACGAACTGGTGCCCATCGAGGTCTTCACCGACGCGGTGCGGCGCTTCAAGGACTTCTTCTTCGAGGACGGCATGTGCGGCTTCGGCGCGATGAGCGAGGCCCCCTTCTTCTATGTGTTCATCGACGAGCACAAGATCGTGACCATCCGGGCCGAGCCGACGCTTAAGGAGCGGATCGAGAAACTCCTCAAGGCCTTCGACCTCGAGCAGGTCGAGGAACCCGCCGGAGCCGATGCCGCGAGCCACGAGCACCGCACCGTCCTGGCCGTCCCGGAGGACAAGCCCGAGATGCTCGGCCCCGAGGAGATCGTCGAGCAGCTCCGCGACCACTGGGAACTGGTCCTGAACGTCGATCCCGAGGGGAACGTGGACGATGAGGGCAACAACCTGGGCACCACGCCCTGGCGGTGCGTGGTGCGCATCGGCGACCTTCCCAAGGCCCGCTACGCCGAGGTGCTGCTGTACGCCGACTGCCTCCGGGTCGCGGAGGAATCGGCCTTCCGCGCCGCCGACCGACTCGCCGGCAAGAGCGGCTCGGGCGTCGAGGACGCCGTCATCGTCGCCAGCGACCGACTCACCCCGGAGCAGATGAACGGGATGCTGGGCAAGAAGAAGAAACTCCCGCAGGGGCCCGCCGCCTCGGGCACGGTGCGGTCGTGCAAGTGGCTGTAGGCCCCCCGCGTGCGAGGGGTGGGGTGGGGTTGGTGGCGTGGGACCGGATCACCCGCCGCTCCTGGCATCCTCGAGTTTCTTCTTGGCTTCGATGAGTTCACGCTCGGCGTTGAGGCGGGCGGTCTCGGCATTGATCCGCTGGGTGTCCCAGTCCGTGAATGCCTTTTGAGCCGATTCCGCCTGGGTGCTGAGCATGCCCGTGATCGCGGGCGCCTGGGCGGTGGCGTCGAACGTGAACTCGGTGATGCCGCCGGTCGATTTCGAGAGGGTGAGGCCGTACGTCCGTTTCGAGAACGCGCGGCTCTCGATCGGCATGAACAAGAACCCGCCCGCTTCGCCCATCGTCATCTGCTCGGTGGCGATGGGCACGCTCGAGGGCAAATGCTTTGTTGCCTCGCACTTCGGGAATGGGCCGGCGCAGACCGAGAGTGTGACGGGACCGGGAGCGCGGAACACCAGCCCCTTGAGCGCCCCCGACTGATTTTTCGACCGAGACAGCGCGGACGATTCCTCGAGCGCTCGCGCGGTCATCTTGATGCTTCGGGCCAGAGTGCCCGGGGCGTTCATGCGGATGGTAATCTTCTGGATGTTGCAGTCATCGAGAAGAGCACCTTTGTATGTCCCCAGTTGCGAGGGCTGCACATCGCTCGTCCAGATCAGGTCCTTGCCGCTTTCCTGAACTTCAAACTCCGACAGTCGAACGGGGATCGCGACCGACACCTGCGAGATCGGCGCGAGTTCGGTCCACGACGTGCCCTCAGACCTGTCGCCCAGTAGTCCGACGGCGAGTTTCGCCACGGAGATCCCGCTCGCCACCAGTCCGCTCACAACTTCTTTGGATTTGTCATCGAACACCGTGCTGATGCCCGTGAGGACGCCGTCTTCGGTGATCTCGATTTTGCCCTTTTCCACATCGACCGCGAAGGCGCTCAGCGCCTCGGGATCGAGCAGGAACGCCATGCCGGGATCGGCCTCGGAACTCCGCAACACCGCCACCGGGCCGTCGGCGATCGCGATGAGTTTCGAGTTGCTGACTGGCTTTTTCAACAACACCACGGCGTAGTGCTCGCCGGCCGCGCTGAGTTTGTCGCCATCCCCGACGGGCACCCGTTGGCCGGCATTGTTGATGACGACGGGCTTGCCGTCGCGTGTGCGCAGGATCGATCTTCCGATCTTGCTCAGATTGTTGTCCGGTACCAACTCCGCCTCAACCCCAACGGGTTGATAGATGCTGTAGTTGATGCTCACCATCAGCACCGTGCGCGGCAGGTGGTAGACGATGCCTTCCCGCACCTGGGCCCCCGGTGTGTCCGCCCGGGTGGCCAGGTGCGCTGTGCACCCCGCCACGCTCAGTACACAACCCGCCGCGAGCGGCCACGCTCTCCAACACGTTGAAACCCGCATGATTCCCCCGTCAAGCGCGCGGCACATGACCCGCACCGACCCCCCCCGCGCGGCCCGGCACCGGTGCGCCGCATCATACCCACCGCGTGACCACCACCTTGCTCTCGGTGTAGAACTTCACCGCGTCCTCGCCGTTGGCGTGCAGGTCGCCGAAGAAACTCTGCTTCCACCCCGCGAACGGGAAGACGGCCATCGGCGCGGGCACGCCGACGTTGATGCCGATCATCCCCGCCTGCGCGTGGGTGCGGAAGCGGCGGGCGCTGTAGCCGCCGGCGGTGAAGATCACCGCCATGTTCCCGTACCGCGAGCGGTTGAGCGTCGCGAGTGCCGCGTCGAGCGTCTCCTCGCGCACGATGCTCAGCACCGGGCCGAAGATCTCCTCCTCGATGATGCGCATCCCGGGCCTGCAGCGGTCGAAGACCGTCGGCCCCACGAAGCACCCCGCGGCGGGCAGGGCCGCCTCCCGCCCGTCGAGCACCGGCGCCGCCCCGTCGGCGATGCCGCTCTCGATGAAGCCCAGGATGCGCTGCTTGCTGGCGCTGTCGATGACCGGCCCCATGCCGACGCCCGCCTCGCCGCCCGGGGCGACCTTGATCTTCTTCGCGGCCTCGACGATCCGGGGCACGAACCACTCCGCCGCATCGCCCACGGCGATGGCCACGCTCCCCGCCAGGCACCGCTGCCCGCTGTTGCCGAAGGCCGAGCCGACCACGCCCTCGATCACCACATCGCGGTTGGCATCGGGCATGATGACCATGTAGTTCTTCGCCCCGCCCATGCACTGGGCCCGTTTGCCCGCCCGCGTCGCCGTCTGGTAGATGTGGTGGGCCACCTTCGTCGAGCCGACGAACGACACCGCCTTCACGTCGGCGTGTGTGATGAGATGGTCCACGACCCGAGGCCCGCCGGTCACGAGGTTCAGCACGCCCGGGGGCAGGCCCGCCCGGTGCGCCAGTTCCACCTCGCGCACCGCGCTCAGAGGCACCTTCTCGCTGGGCTTGAGCACGAAAGTGTTCCCGCACACCACCGCCATCGGCCACATCCACAGCGGCACCATCACCGGGAAGTTGAACGGGGTGATCCCCACGCACACGCCCAGCGGCACGCGGTCCACGCTCGAATCGATCCCCACGCCGCCGCTGTCCTCCGTCCGGCAGAAACTGGTGCTCACCGCGATCTGCGGCAAACTGCGGCCCATCAGCAGCGTCGGCCCCGCGCAGGCGAACTCCACGCAGTCGATCCCGCGGCGGACATCGCCCCGCGCCTCGGCCATCGTCTTCCCGTGCTCGCGCACGATCGACGCGGCCAACTCCTCGAAGTGCTGCTCCAGCAGCGCCTTGTAGCGGAACATCACCTGGCACCGATCCCCCACGGGCGTCGCCGCCCACGCCGGGAAAGCCTCGTACGCCGCGGCGACGGCCTCGTCCGCCGCGCGGATCGAGTCCATCTCCACCAGCCCCAGCGCTTCACCCGTGGCGGGGTTGGTGACGGTGTGCCCCGAGCCGGGTTGCGCCGGGGGCACAGGGCGATTGGCGATGAGGTGGGGGACGGGCGTTGACATAGGGTGCTCCCGATCGGGTGAGGGGGCGGATCAGGTCCGCCGGTGTGATGGGTGCTGGAAGGTTAGGGAAGTGTCGAGTGCGTTCGCCGCGGCCCGTCCGCTGCGCACCGCGCCCTCCATCGTCGCCGGCCAACCGGTATCTGTGTAATCACCCGCGAGGATGACATGGTGGGGCAGTGTGCCCCGGTTGGACGGTCGGGCGAGGTCGAAGGCCGGGGTCGCGGCGAAGGTGGCCCGGCGTTCCTTCACCACCCGCGCCCACGTGATGCGGGCGTTCGCCGCCGCGGGCAGGCACGCGGCGCAGTCCGCCGCGATCCGCTCGGTGATCTCCACCTCGCCCAGATCCATCCAATCATCGGCCGCGCTGACGACGGCGTGCAGGCGCGAGCCCGATTCGTTTTTGCGGAAGAGCCACTGCGTCCCCCGGTCCACCAGAACGGCGTGCGGACGGCGCAGCACGGGGCGGTCAAACTCGATGTGTACGCCGAGGATGGGGCTGAACTCGACGCCCTCCATCGCGGGCAGGCGGTCGTCTCCCGCGCGGGCCTCGGGCGCGATGACGCGGCACGCCTTTTCGACCGGCAGGGCGCAGATCACGCCCCGCCCCCGCAGTTCCTCGCCGTCGATCTGCACGCGGTCGTGCCACACCTGTTCCACGGTCGCGCCCAGACAGACCTCTCCCCCCGATTCCGCCAGCATACGCTCGACGCCGTCGTACAGCCGCGCCAGCGGCACCCGGGGCACACCGATCAGCCCCGCCCTCGCGCCCAGGCCGGGCGCGAGGAACCCGTCCCGAAAGACCTTCATCGCCAGGGGAGCGCTGACACGCTCCACAGAGAGATTGCACGCGCTCACGATGATCGGCGACCAGAACCGATCGACCGCGCCCGCCGGTTGGTCACGCTCGCGGAGCAACTCCCCGAACGTGCGGCCCGCGAACTCGCGCGGGTCCGCCGCGGCGATGGCGAGCATCGCCCGGCCCACCGCCAGTTTGTCCGGCATCGTCAGGAACGCCGCCGCGAGAAAGGCCTCGGCGTAGTGCGCCGGCGCGGGGAGCAGGCCGGGCCGGAGGATCGATTCGCGCCCGCCCGCTTCGATCCAGTATTGCTCGGCGTGCCACTCAAAGCGGTCGGAAGCCCCGACACGTCGGCACAGGTCGAGGTACTCGGTGCAGCACCCCAGCGTGACGTGCTGGCAGTTGTCCAGCGTCTCGCCCGTGCCCGCATCGACGAACGAGGCCGCCCGCCCGCCCAGCCGCCGGCGTGCTTCGAGCAGGATCACGCGCTCGCCGCGTTCGGCGAGTTCGACGGCGGCCGCCATCCCGGCCAGCCCAGCGCCGACGATGATCGTGGCATCGGGCTTCGGCCCGGTACGGCGGGCCGCGTCATGACGAACACCGCCGAACACCGGCCCGGGGTCGCTCCCGCGCCGGCCCGTCGGGCGGTGCCACGATTCACGCAGCACCAGCCACGCCTTCGCGGCCTTCGACAGACGCGGCCTGCGCCAGAGTGTTTCAAACTCCATCGCCGCGATCTTGCGCAGCACCGCCTCTCCACCCGCGATGAAAAGCCGCACCACCGGCGCGGCCTCGTCGCTCAAGAGTTCAGGCAACCCCCGGCCCGCATCGAACAACCCCCAGGTCCGCGCCGCCAGAGGCCGCAGCGCCGCGCGAAAACGTTCCCGTGCCGCCCGCGTCGGCGACTCGATCCACGCCGCGAGGTCGGACGCGGAAAGGCCGGTCTCACGCAGGGGCAGGTAGACCCGGTCCCGCTCCAGATAGTCCCGCCGCACGTCCTGCCAGAAGTTCGTGAGTTGCAGCGCGGTGCAGACCGCATCGCTGCGTTCCCAGTGGGGCGCGTTGGCGGGGTCCTCCTCGGGCGGGCGGTAGCCGAAGAGCATCAGCACCAGCCGGCCAACCGGGTTCGCGCTGCCCTTGGAGTACTCGATCAGACTCTCCCACGTCTCGTGGCGCATCGTGCGCTGATCGGACTCGAAGGCCGCGATGAGGTCAAGGAATGGTTGGAGCGGGAGCGCGTGCCGCCGCATGGTCTGTGCGAGCGCGATGAAGAGCGGCTCCTCCGCCTCGCCCCGCGCGGCCCGCCGGGTCTTCTCGCCGAACTCCGACAGCCGCGAGAGCGCCCGCTC
>ERZ761603.2327-NODE-2327-length-13215-cov-37.504787_pt1 | contig 13215 bp, 9 predicted proteins | sample MGYA00511879_ERZ761603 | MGnify/ENA primary metagenome ERZ761603 (study PRJEB28899, sample SAMN02850040) | bioreactor sludge metagenome | biome: EBPR Sludge; feature: EBPR Bioreactor; material: flocular biomat | place: Australia: Thorneside Wastwater Treatment... | reverse complement strand
ACATCCAGGACCAGTTCAATACCTACGGCGTGCAGATCATGTCGCCGCATTTCGTCATGCAGCCGAGCAACAACGTGGTCGTGCCGCGTGAAAGCTGGCATGCGGCGCCCGCCGAGGCCGACCCCGGCAGCCGGCAGTCATAGAAGGACGGCACGCACGCCGGCGGCGCCACGCTCCGCCGGCGACTACCGGCCGAGCCGCGACCGAGCGTTGGCCACTCCGCCATCGCCAACGCCGCCCCATCCTGCAGGATCCGGACCCCCACCCATTGTTCCCGGGCTTTGCCCGAAAGCCCTCATGATCAGCTTCGCCATTACCGTCTTCCTCTCGGCCTTCCTGCTCTTCCAGGTGCAGCCGATCGTTGCCAAGATGATCCTGCCGTGGTTCGGCGGCTCGTCCTCGGTCTGGAGCACCTGCCTGGTCTTCTTTCAGGCCGAGCTGCTGCTCGGTTATCTCTACGTCCACCTGCTGCACGAATGGCTTTCGCCGCGCCGTCAGAACATCGTGCATGGCGCCCTGCTGCTGCTCAGCCTGGCCACCCTGCCGGTGGTGGCCAATCCGGCGTGGAAGGATGCAGCTTTCGCGCACCCGACCTGGAACGTGCTGGTCGTTCTCGCCTCGGCGGTCGGCATGCCCTATCTGCTGCTGTCGACCACCGGGCCGCTGATGCAGGCATGGTACGCGCGTTCTTTCAACAGCATGATGCCCTACCGCCTGTACGCGCTGTCCAACCTGGCCTCGATGATTGCCCTGCTGAGCTACCCGGTGCTCGTCGAACCCTTCTTCGTCGTCGTCGAGCAGGCCTGGGCCTGGTCGCTCGCCTACGTCCTGTTCGTCGTCGCCTGCTTGGCCAGTGCCCGGCAATCGTGGAAAGGCGTCGCCAGCGAAATCGAGCGGACGCCGCAGAGCAGCGAACCGGTCGCACGACCGCCCCTGAGCGAGTGTCTGCTGTGGATCGGCCTGGCCATGACCGCCTCCATCCTGCTGCTCGCGCTGACGCGGCACCTGACGCAGGATGTCGCCCCGGTACCCTTCCTCTGGGTCCTGCCGCTGAGCATCTACCTGTTGAGTTTCATTCTCTGCTTCGATGCGCCACGCTACTACTACCGGCCCGCATTCCTGCTGGCGCTGCCGCTCGCCTGCCTCGCCCTCGACCGGGTACTCGACGGCGGCGGCATTCCGGTTCCCCTGCTGGTCGGCGTCATCTCCCTCTCGCTGTTCGTTTTCTGCATGGTCTGTCATGGCGAACTGGTCCGGCGCAGGCCGCCGGTTCGCCACCTGACCCTGTTCTATCTGATGCTTTCGATCGGCGGCGCACTCGGTGGCAGCTTCGTCGGATTGCTGGCACCGGCGGTGTTCAACGCCTATTTCGAGTTGCCGATCGGTCTCTTTCTCTGTGCGTTGCTGGTCATCATCGTCCTCTGGTGCGAAGTCAAAACGCACTGGCGCTGGCTGCTGTTGCTCGGCCTGGCTCTCTACGGCTGGCGTCTGACCGGCCTGTCGATCGACTACGTCGAGAACTACCGGCGCGTGCTGCGCAATTTCTATGGCCAGCTACGCGTCGCCGATGCCAATGAAGGAACACTCGGCACCCGGCGCATGATCGTGCATGGCCGGATCAATCATGGCGAACAGTTCATCGCGCCCGCCTACAGCCGGCGACCGACGGCCTACTACTGCGAACAGTCGGGAATCGGCCAGGCCCTGCTCGGCCTGCGCGATCGCCCGGCGCTGAAACTCGGCGTGCTCGGCCTCGGCGCCGGCACCTTGTCCACCTATGGGCGACCGGGTGACGAAATGCGGATGTACGAGATCAACGAGCAGGTGCTCGATCTGGCACGCAATGATTTCAGCTACCTGGCCGAGAGCCGGGCGCACATCGTGCCGGTGCTCGGCGACGGACGCCTGATGCTCGAACGCGAGCCGGTGCAGAACTTCGACCTGCTGGCGATCGACGCTTTCTCCGGTGATTCGATCCCCACCCACCTGCTCACCCTCGAGGCGATGCAGGCCTACCTGCGACATCTCAAGAGCGATGGCATCCTCGCCGTGCACATCACCAACCGCTACCTCGACCTGCAACCGGTCATCGCTGCCGCGGCCCACCAGCTCGGGTTGCGCGTGCTGGCCGTCGAACTCGATCCGGACGATGATTTCTGCCGCCACTCGGTGTGGGCGCTGATCGCGCCGGCCGAGCGAGTGGCGCGTCTGCAACAGCAGATTCCACAGGCCCGGGTGCTGACGCCGCGACCCGGCTTCGCAGCGTGGACCGACGGTTTCTCGAATCTGCTGGGAATCCTGAAGTAGGCCCGACCGTTTCAGGAGCCTGATGGCTGCCGGGCACAGCCATCCCCTCGCCCGCTGCGGGTGTCGGCCGGCGCGCTGCCGGCCGGATGCGTCGCTGCGCTGCTTCTCCGGCCGTCACGGTTAACACGTTTGTAATCTCCCGGTCAGCCTTTTGTCGGCTGGCAGTGACTAACATTCGGTTGTCCCGCATTCCGAATGGCACGCCCGATGACTGGCCGACGATCCTCGACCGCAACAGGCTATCGCGCCGCAATCCTGAGCGTGTTGCTGGCTGCCGCAGCGGCTTCGGCAGACGCGGACACCTTGCGTCAAGTCTTCGAAAAAGCGTGGGCCAATTCTCCCGAGAGGCGAACGCTGGAGGCGAAGCGCGAGGAAGCCGCCGCCAGCCGGACGGTCGGTGAAGCCCTGTTTCCTGGCGCACCGACCGTCGGTGCCTTCCAGCGAACAGACCGCTGGAACGACAATCTGGGCACTCGGGAAAGCGAGATCAATGTTTCGCTGCCGCTTTGGCTACCTGGACAGAAGGCTGCCCGCCAGGCGATTGCCGAGGCCGACAGCGAAGAAAACCAGCGCGCCATCGCGGCGACCCGGCTGGCCGTGTCCGGCGAGTTGCGCCAGGCACTGTGGACGCTCAGCCTGAGCAGTAGTGAGGCCAAGCTTGCCGTAGAACGTCTGGCAACGGCGATGCAACTGGAAGCTGATGTCGGCAGGCGGCTGAAGGTCGGAGAAATTGCCCGCACCGATCTGCTGCTGGCGAAACAGGAAACCGCCAGCGCACGCACTGTCCTGGCCGATGCCGAGTCGCGGGCAGTCCGCAGCCAGCAACGCTACCGTGTGCTGACCGGCAGCGACCGACTGCCGGACGATCCGCAGGAGCCGGTCGTGCCTGGCGGCACAGAAACTGTCCATCCCCGCCTGGCCGCCGGCTTGACCCTGGTCGAGCGTGCTCGCGCCGGACTCCGACTGGCTCGGGAATCACGCCGCGAGGCACCCAGCATCGGGCTGCAATATCGCCGGGATCGTGAGCTGAGCGGCTCCACCCCGCGCGACAGCATCGGTTTTGCGATCACCATCCCGCTGGCCGTCGAGGCACGGAATGCGCCGTTGATCGCCAGCGCCAACACCTTGCTGACCCAGGCGGACGCCCAATACCAGCGACTGCTTGTCGAAATCGAGGCCGAACAGCGCGAGGCCGAGGCGCAACTCGAAGCCGCGCGCATTGGCGCCGAACAGGCGGTCGAGCGCGAGCAAGCCGCCGCGGAGCGACTGACATTGATCCGGCGCTCCTTCGAGCTGGGCGAAAGCGCACTCGTTGAATTGCTCCGTGCCCAGTCGCAGGCCAACGAAGCGCGTATCGAACTGGCCCGCAGCCGCGCCCGTCAGGGCGCCGCCCAGGCCAATCTGAACCAGGCCAGAGGAATCACGTTGTGAGCCCTGCTCCGCTCTTCACAAACTCGAGCGGCCTGCGGGCCATCGCCGTCGCCGTCCTGTTCTCGTTCTCCTGGCCACTTCTCGCCCACGAGGGTCATGACCACGGCGCGACCGTCAAGCCCGCCGACGTCCGGCTCGCGCCGCGCTTCGAGGTGCGCGGCGAGGAAGTGGAAATCGTCGGCGTGCTTGCCGGCAAGGATCTGGTGATCTATCTCGACCGCGCCGACAACAACGCGCCGATTCAAGGAGCACAGATTGAAGTCGAGGGGCAGGGAATCAAAGGCGTCGCCACCGGTCTGGCCGATGGCGTCTATATGTTATCCACTGCTGCCCTCGCGCAAGCCGGCAAATACCCGCTGACACTGACCGTCCAGGCGGGAGAAATCGCCGATCTGCTCACCGCCGAACTCGAGGTCGAGCACAAGCCGGCGACTGTGTCCGCCGACAGCCACAGCGATCGCCAGCGGTGGTGGATTGCCGGCATTCCGCTCCTGCTCCTTTCCGGCATGGTGATCGGGTATCGCCTGCGTCGCCAATCGAGATGAAGGAACCCGCCAAGATGCCTGATTCGCCGAACGGGACGCGCCATATCCTTGTTGCACTCGCAGCCCTCGCCTTCGAGGTCTGGGCGTACGGCGGCGAAGAGCATGGCAATGACAAACCGGTCACGCCCACCGCGGTACCGGTGGCCGAAGTCCGAACCCCGGGCCGGATCGTGCTCGACGAACCCGTCCTGCGCCTGCCCACTGGCCGCGTCTTCGTTCCGAAGTCGGTGCAACGGCAGTGGGCGCTGCGCACCGCGGTCGCGCGCCGGGGCGAATTTCCGCGCGTGGTTGACCTCAATGGCCGCATCGTAGCCGATCCCGATGCCGGGGGGCGGGTGCAGACTTTCCAGAGCGGGCGCATCGAGGCCGGCCCGAATGGACTGGCGGTCCTCGGACAACGAGTGAGCAAGGGGCAGATCCTCGCCTGGCTGCAACCCGCAATGACCGCGATCGAACATGGCGCGCAGCAGTCGGCGCTGGCCGGACTCGTCGGCCAGGAGGACGCCCTGCAACGTCGCCTGGCGCGCCTGCGGCAACTCGCAGGCAGCGTCCCGCAGAAGGACATCGAGCAAGCCGAGATCGAGCTCAAGACGTCCAAGGCGCGCAAGAGCGCCGTCAGCGGCAGTCTCGCCCGTGAAGCACTGCAGGCACCCGTCAGCGGCGTCATCAGCGCTGTCAACGTCACCGTCGGGCAGGTGGTCGATGCCCGCGAGCTGGTTTTCGAGGTGGTCGACCCGCAACGGCTGGCCGTCGAGGCGCTGGCCTACGACCCGCTCCTGCTCGACGGCCTGGCCAGGGCCAGCGCACCGGTGGCCGGTGGCGTCCTCGAACTGGCCTTGGTCGGCGTTGGTCGCAACCTCAAGGAACAGGCGATGCCGGTGCTGTTCCGTGTCGTCTGGCCGAAAGCCGGCGACTTGCCGGCAGTCGCCATCGGCCAGACGCTCAAGGTCCTGGCCCAGACCAGCGCTCGCGAGTCCGCAGTCGCCATCCCGGCCGCCGCAGTGGTACGCAATGCGGCCAACGAGACGGTGGTCTGGGTGCACCAGAGCCCCGAAAGCTTTGTCGCGCGCAAGGTCAGGGTGGCGCTGCTCGATGGCCAGTCGGTGGCCGTGATCAGCGGCCTCGACGGCGGTGAACGGGTCGTCGTCCAGGGTGCGACGTCGCTGGCGCAGATTCGTTGAGGGCTGCCGTGTTCGATCTGATCATCAACAGGAGCCTCAAGGAGCGTCTGCTCGTGCTCGCTGTCTCGCTGCTGCTGATCATCTACGGAGCCCTCGGCGTGCGCCGCATACCCGTCGATGTCTTTCCCGATCTCAACAAGCCCATGGTCACCCTGATGACCGAAGCCGGCGGCATGGCCCCGGAAGAGGTCGAACAGTTGGTGACCTTTCCCGTCGAATCGGCGATGAACGGGATGCCTGACGTGACCCGCGTTCGCTCCGTGTCAGGCATCGGTCTGTCGGTGGTGTACGTCGAGTTCGCGTGGGGCAGCGACCTCTACCGCAACCGCCAGCAGGTTGCCGAACGCCTCAATCTGGTCCGCGAACAACTGCCGCAGGGCGTCGTCCCACAGATCGGGCCGATTTCGTCGATCATGGGCGAGATTCTGCTGATCGCCCTGCCGGCCGATCCCGAAAAGGTCGGCCCGATGCAGGTTCGCGAGTATGCGGATTGGGTGATGCGCCCGCGATTGCTGACCATTCCCGGCGTCTCGCAGGTGATTCCGATCGGCGGCGAGGTCAAACAGTATCGGGTCGAGCCGGATCCGGCCCGCCTGCAGGCAAGCGGTGTGACCCTCGGCGAACTGGAGTCGGCGCTGAAAAACTTTGGCGGCAACACCGCCGGCGGTTTTGTCGATGCCGGCGGCCGCGAATACCTGATTCGCAACATCGGCCGCACGACCCGCCTCGAAGACCTGCAGAACCAACCGTTGGCGACGCGCAATGGCCAGCCGATCCTGCTCCGGCAGGTGGCGACGGTCGGCTTTGCAGCAGCGGTCAAACGTGGCGATGGCAGTTTCCGGGGCCGCCCCGCGGTCATTCTCTCGGTCCAGAAGCAACCGGCGGCGGCTTCGGTCGACCTGACCCTCGCCGTCGAGAAAGCGCTGGACGAGATGAGCAGGAAGCGGCCGCCGGGGGTCGAGAAACCGCAGATCCTGTTTCGTCAGGCCAACTTCATCGAGGCTTCGGTCAATAACGTCGCCGAGGCACTGCGCGATGGCGCGATCATGGTCGCGGTCGTTCTCTTCCTGTTCCTCGGCAATTTTCGCACCACCTTCATTTCGCTGACTGCCATCCCGGTATCGCTGCTGCTGACGGCCTTGGTCTTCCGCCACTTCGACCTGTCCATCAACACCATGACGCTCGGCGGTCTGGCGATCGCCATCGGAGAACTGGTCGACGATGCCGTGGTCGATGTCGAAAACGTGCTGCGCCGCCTGCGCCAGAACCACACGCTGGCCAATCCGAAGACGGCGCTGGAAGTCATTGCCGCGGCCGCGAAGGAAGTCCGTTCGGGGGTCGTCTACGCGACGCTGATCGTCGTGCTGGTGTTCATTCCGCTGTTTGCCCTGCCGGGAATCGAGGGCAGGCTATTCACGCCACTCGGCGTGGCGTACATCGTTTCCATCCTGACCAGCATGGCCGTGGCGATGACCCTCACACCGGTGCTCTGCTATTACCTTCTGCCAGGGATGAAACGCATCGACCACGGCGACAGTGCGCTGGTCGTGCGACTCAAGGCCTGGGACGAACGCCTGCTCGACTGGTCGTTCGATCGTAGCCGGCTTTTGCTGGTCGGCACGACGATGTCCGTCGTTGCAGCATTGGCAGCGATCCCCTTTTTCCCGAAATCGTTTCTGCCGCCGTTCAACGAAGGCACGCTGACGGTGAATGTGGTGCTCAACCCGGGTTCCTCGCTGGCCGAGGCGAATCGCATCGGAACACAGGCCGAAATGATCCTGCTCACCCTGCCGGAAGTCACCGAGGTCGGCCGTCGAACCGGGCGCGCCGAACTCGACGAGCACGCCGAGGGGGTTCATTACACCGAGATCGAGCTGGATCTGAAGGGATCCGGGCGAGCGCGGGAGACGATCATTGCCGACATTCGGCAGCGCCTGGCCGTGCTGCCGGCGGTGGTCAACGTCGGGCAGCCGATTTCCCACCGCCTCGACCACCTGCTCTCTGGTGTGCGGGCGCAGATTGCCGTGAAGATTTTCGGTGACGATCTCGACACCCTGCGCGACCTGGCAGCGGATCTGAAGGATCGTCTGGGCAGGATCGCGGGGATTAGCGACCTGCAGATCGAAAAGCAGGTGCTGATCCCGCAGTACAAGATCCATCTCGACTACGACGCCGCTTCCCGCCACGGCGTCGCTGCCGGCGAACTGCTGCAGCGTCTGGAACAGTTGCTGGCCGGCGAACGCCTCGGCCAGGTGATCGAAGGCAATCGCCGTTTCGATCTGACGCTGCGCCTGCCGGAAAATGCCCGCGGCGAGCGTGATCTGGCCCATCTGTTGATCGAGACACCGACCGGCCGGGTGCCGCTGTCGCGCCTGGCAACGATCGACGATGGCGATGGGCCCAACCAGATCGGCCGTGAAAACACCCGCCGGCGCATCCTGATTTCGGCCAACACCGACGGTTCCGACATGAGCCGGATCATCGCCGACATCCGCGCCGAGATTGACCGCAGGCCGCTGCCGGAAGGCTACTTCCCGCTGCTCGAAGGACAGTTCCAGGCGCAGGAAGAAGCCGCCCGGCTGATCGCCGTACTGGCCCTGGTTTCGCTGACGATGATCACCCTCGTCCTTTACGGCCGCTACCGCTCGGCGGTGCTGACCGCGATCATCCTCGGCAATGTACCCTTGGCACTGGTCGGGTCGGTGGTGGCGCTGTGGCTTTCCGGGCAGGCGCTGTCGGTCGCCGCACTGGTCGGATTCATCACGCTGACCGGCATTGCCACCCGCAACGGCATTCTCAAGATCAGCCATTACATCAACCTCTGCGCCTTCGAGGGCGAGGTGTTCGGGCGAAAGATGATCGTCCGTGGCTCGCTCGAACGCCTGACCCCGGTGCTGATGACCGCGCTGGTCGCCGCTTTCGCGCTGACGCCGCTCCTGCTCTCCGCCGATACACCGGGCAAGGAAATCCTGCATCCGGTGGCGGTGGTGATTTTTGGCGGCCTGATCAGTTCGACGCTGCTCGATACCTTGCTGACGCCGGTGCTGTTCTGGCGATTCGGCGAGAAACCCCTGCAACGCTTGCTCGCCGAAAAGTCACAAGACACTTTCTAAGTCCACCCGATTAGGAGAATGCAATGCAAAAAATCCTGATTCCCAGGCTGACCCTGGCTGCCGCCTGGCTGCTCGTCGGCAACAGCCTGTTCGCCCACGACGATGCCGCTCTCGACAAGGTCAAGGGGAGCCATGGCGGTCAGTTGCGCATGGCCGGAAGCTACCATTTCGAACTGGTCGTCGCCAGCGACGGCATGGAAGCCAAAGACAGGCCGATAACAGTTTATCTCACCGACCACGCCGACCAGCAAGTCCCGGCGGCCGGGACGGCCGGCACCGCCACCATACTCGCCGGCAGGACGAAAACAACGGTCGCGCTGACGTCGGCCGGCGGCAACAAGCTGATGGGGGTGGGCAAATACGCCGTCGATCCGCAGATGAAGGTCGTCGTCTCGGCAAGCTTCCCGAACGGGAAAACCGAGCAGGCCCGCTTCACCCCACTGGCTACGCCAGTGGCGGACGGGGCACGCTGACCCGCATCGGGCCGGGCATGCCGTACTCGGCGAGCGGGTCCGGCAAGGCTTAGCTGGCGTCCTGGCTGCCCGGTCAGCAGGATGCATCAATCCGCGGCCACGCCGCCTGAACCGAGCATCAGCCGTTCAACCCGCGGTTTGCGGCAGGAAAGCCTCGCCGGTGCAGTGCTTGCCCCCGGCGAGAGACTGCCGTAGGCGCCCTCGGTCTCGGCAGGTATGGCGCGAATCAAGGTCGGCATCTGGCGATCCGTCAGCCATTTCCGCTCCCCCCGTGCCACCGCGCTTCGAGGCACGGTAACTTCCCCGGCTCAACCAGACCGTCAAAGCGAGGGTCCCGCGCCCATCGACCACGCGACCAGGCGCCGTACCCGCGTCACGTCGATCGTTCCCAAGGCCGCCTCCTGCCTGCGCCGGATCCCTGCCTTACGCACCGGCTTTGATGAAGACCGGATGACCGCAAGAATCTCCCTCAACCGGGAAGCCTCAGTTCGAACACCGTCAGCCCGTTGGCCGAGCGCGCTTCGACGTTGCCGCCGTGCGCGCGCAGGATCGAACGGGTGATCGCCAGACCGAGCCCGGCACCATCGCTGAAGCGCTGCCGCGAGGCATCGGTCCGGTAGAAAGGCGCGAACAGGCGCGGCAGATGCTCCGGCGCTATCGTCTCGCCGCTGTTCTCGACCGACAGCCGCACATCGGCCCCGCCGCCGTGCTCGAGGCGCACCGTGATCGCCCCGCCGGCGGGGGTGTGCCGCATGGCGTTCGAGAGCAGATTGTTGATCACCCGGCGCAGCATCAGCCGGTCGCCCGGGACGACGGCCTGACCGGAGCAGGACAGAGCGACCTTCCTTTCCTCGGCGAAGGCCTCGTAGAACTCGAACAGCCCTTGCACTTCCGCCGCCAGATCGACCGCTTCCCGGTGCGGGACGATCTGGCCGTTGTCGGCCTTGGCTAGGAAGAGCATGTCGGTGATCGTGCGCGACAGTCGTTCGAGTTCCTCGGCGTTCGAGGCGAGCACCTCCTGATACTCGTCCGTGCTCCTGCTCTTGGCGAGCATGACCTGGGTCTGGGTGAGCAGATTGCTCACCGGGGTGCGCAATTCGTGCGCCAGGTAGGAAGAGAAATCGGAGAGCCGCCGGAAGGAGTCTTCGAGGCGGGCCAGCAGGTCGTTCAGCGTCTCGGCCAGCGCGACCAGTTCGACCGGAACGGCGTCGACCGGCAGACGCGCATCGAGCCGCTGGGCGGTGATCGCCGCCGCCTCGCGCTTGATCGCCTGCAATGGCGCCAGCCCGCGGCGCACCGCGACCCAGCCGAGCAGACCGATCGACAGGGCGGCGAGCAGCATGAAGGTCCACAGCGTCGTCCGGAAATCGCTCATGAAGTGCTCGTGATGCGAGATCTCGGTGGCCACGGCGACCAGCGCCGGCGGGGCGCCGGGGATACCGATGCGGGCCAGACCGGAGAGGCCGCGCCAGGACTGCTCGTCGCGTGTCCGCCAGAGGACCGGCTGACGGGCGGCGGACGCGCCACTCCGGTCGAGCAGGGCGGGCGGAAATTCGGCGCCGGCGGTGGCAAACACGCTGCGGCCGTCCGGTCCGACGACGACGATGGCCAGCCCGGCATGACCGACCAGTGAATCGGCCAGATGCAGCGGCACGGCGGCGAGGTCGGCCGGCGAGCGGACCTTGTCCAGCGCATGCCTGGCCAGTTGCAGCTTGCCGTTCAGAAGCGCCATGTCCTGCTCCGCGAAATGGCGTTCGACCGACTGCCCGATGAACACGCCGAGCAATAGCAGGACGAGCGACGAGGCCGAGGCGAAGAGCAGGGTCAATCGGAAGCTGATCGACTTGCGCCCGACCGCCTTCATGCCCCACCCTCCAGGACGTAGCCCATGCCGCGCACGGTGCGGATCAGCTTGTCGTCGAATCCGTCGTCCACCTTGACCCGCAGGCGCTTGATCGCCACCTCGATGACGTTGGTGTCACTGTCGAAGTTCATGTCCCAGACCTGCGAGGCGATCAGCGAACGGGGCAGGACCTCGCCCTGCCGGCGCAGCAGGAGTTCGAGCAGGGCAAACTCCTTGACGGTGAGATCGATGCGCCGGCCGGCCCGGGTGACCCGCCGGCGGCGCAGATCGAGTTCGAGATCCCGGGCGCTCAGGAACTCCGCTTCCTTGGCCTTGCCGCCCCGGCGCAACAGGCTGCGGACGCGCGCCAGCAGCTCGGAAAAAGCGAAGGGTTTGACCAGGTAATCGTCGGCACCAAGTTCCAGCCCCTTGACCCGGTCATCGACCTCGTCACGCGCGCTCAGGAAGAGGACCGGGAGGTCCTTGCCCGCCCGGCGGATGCCCTGCAGGACCTGCCAGCCGTCGATGCCCGGCAGCATGACATCGAGAATCGCCAGGTCGTAGGACTCGGTGAGGGCGCAGTGCAGGCCGTCCAGCCCGTTGGCCAGCAGATCGGTGACGAAACCGGCCTCGCTCAGACCCTGCTTGAGGTAGGTGCCGGTCTTCGCTTCGTCTTCCACGACGAGAATTTTCATCTTCGCTCTCCCTCTTCGGCCTGTGCCGATGGCGCATTGTCGGCCGCCTCCCGGGCCCTGCACGTGAGATTACAGAAATGTAATCGGGCGGTCAGCCTCCCGTTGACACGGCGCCGGCATACTGCAGGGCGCGATTCGCCGGGAGACGGTCTGCCCTTTCAAGGCCCGGCAAGCCGGCAGCATGGCGGCGATGACCGCGCAAGGCCGCGAAGCAGGGCATAATTCGCCGGCAACGCTCATCCATCGGGAACCTGCATGCGAGGATTCACGCTCACCCGGCCATTCGGCCTGTGCCTGATGCTGCTTCTGGCACCCTCTGCACCGGCGCAGGAGCCGGCCATCGGACGCACCGTCGAGAGCCTGCTCGAATTCGCCAGCAGCCGCAATCCGGACTACGCCGCCATGCAGGCCGAGGCCGAGGCGGCGGCCGAACGGGTGATGCCGGCGGGCGCCCTGCCCGATCCGAAATTCCGCATGGAACTGCGCGACATCACGAAGTTCGGCGAGCAGAACCCGACGCTCTCGCCGAGCCGCGTCGGCAGCACCAAGTACCTGCTGTCGCAGGACATCCCCTGGTTCGGCAAGCGCGACCTGAAGCGCGAGGTGGCCGAACTGGAGCTGGAGAGTGCGCGCAGCAAGGCATCGGGTACCTGGTCGGAGATCGCCGCCAGAATCAAGACGGGCTATGCCCAGTGGTATTACGTGCAGCACAGCGAGCGTCTGACGCGGGAAATCCTGGATCTGATGCGGCGTCTCGAAAGGATCGCACAGGTGCGCTACAAGGGCGGACTCGCCACACTGCAGGAGGTCATCCGCGCCCAGGTCGAACAGACCAGGCTGCGCAACGAACTGGTCAACCTGGAAACCGAGCGGCACCACCTGCACACCCGCCTCAACGCCCTGCTCGGTCGCCCACCCGCGGCAGGGCTGGCCGAACCGGAGCGGCTGCGCCCGCTGCCGGCGCCGGCGCAGCTCGATTACACCGCGCTCGAGGAACGGGTGCGCGCCCGCAATCCGCTGCTCGCCTCCGAAGCCAGCAAACTCAAGGCAGCGGAGCGCAGTCGCGAGCTTGCCTACAAGAACCGTTACCCGGATTTCTCGGTCGGCTTCGGACCCATCCAGTACCAGAACCAGGTCAAGGAGTGGGAAGTGATGCTCGAGATGAACATTCCGCTGCAACAATCGGTGCGCCGCGCCCAGGAGCGCGAGTCGGAGGCCATGCTGGCGGCCGCCCGCGCACGCCGCGAAGCGAGCCTCAACCAGGTGCTGGCCGAGCTGGCCGAAAACCTCGCAGCGCTCGACGCGGCACGGCGCAGCGAAGTCCTGGCGACCAATGACCTGTTGCCCGAGGCCGAGCTGAGCTTCAAGGCGGCACTCGCCGGCTACGAAAACGGCCGGCTGGATTTCGCGACGCTGCTCGACGCGCAGCGCCAGATCCGTCAGGCGAAACAGGACCAGATCAAGGCACGGGCCGAGGGACAGGCCCGCCTGGCGGAAATCGAACGTCTCCTGGGAGAGGATCTATGAAACAGGGCCTGCGGATCGCCGGCGGCGCTCTGGCGGTCGCCAGCCTGGCGGCCGCGGCTGGCTATTGGGCCGGGCAGCGGAGCACCCCGCGGTACGCGGC
>ERZ761603.2325-NODE-2325-length-13216-cov-39.592508_pt1 | contig 13216 bp, 8 predicted proteins | sample MGYA00511879_ERZ761603 | MGnify/ENA primary metagenome ERZ761603 (study PRJEB28899, sample SAMN02850040) | bioreactor sludge metagenome | biome: EBPR Sludge; feature: EBPR Bioreactor; material: flocular biomat | place: Australia: Thorneside Wastwater Treatment... | reverse complement strand
GGCTCGTTCACCTACCACCTGACGAGCGTGGTCGACGGCGGAAGCAACGAACGGGCGTCGTCGCGGACACTCTGGGATGTCAATGCGCTGATCGATCTGGACGTGCTCGCGGGCTGGAGCGGCGCGAGCATCTTCGCCAACTTCCAATCGTCGGACGATCGCGGGCGGCTTGGAGACAGCGGGTCGTTCCAATTGCCGGGCAACATCGAATACGGACGGAACATCGACGAGGTGGGCGAGTTGTGGCTTGAGCAGAAGGCGTTCGATGACGTGCTCCGCGTCAAGGTCGGCAAGATCGATGCGAACAGCGAGTTCGGATACGTCAACGCTGCCGGAGACTTCCTGAACGGCTCGGCGTCAGTCTCACCGACGGTGCAGATGCTGCCGACCGTGCCGGCGCAAGCGACGGGCGTGGTGGTCTTTGTCTATCCGTGGGAAAAGGTGTACGTCGGGGGCGGGTTCTTTGATGGGGCGACGCAGGACGGGATCCGCACGGGCGGTCGCGGGCCGGCCGACTTCTTCAGCGATTCGCGGAGCGACTCGTGGTACTGGATCGGCGAGGTCGGCTGCGGATGGACGCTCGAGTCGATGGGCGATGGCAGGGTGGCTCTGGGTGGGTGGCACGCGACGGGCGACTTTGCTCGCTTTGACGCGGACATTGAGAAGGGGACCGAGGGGCTGTATGCCCTTGCGGAGCAGCAGGTCTGGGCGAGCGACAAAGATGATTCCGACAAGGGCGTCTTCGTGTTCGCGCAATATGGCTGGGCGGACAAGGACCTGGCACTGATCGGCCAGCACGTGGGCGTCGGTGCGGCGTGGCGCGGGATCTGCGAGCCGAGACAGGACGACTCGATGGGCCTGTACTGGTCTCTTGCGGACGTGAGCAAGGGCTCGCTGACCGGGGCCGACCGTGACGAGCACGCCTTTGAGGTGTACTACAAGGCGCAGATCACGCCGTGGGTGTATGTCCAGCCCAATGCGCAGTTCTTCATCAATCCGTCGGGGAGGTCGGGGATCGACGACTCGACGGTGCTCGGGTTGCAGGTGGGGCTGACGTTCTAAGTGACTGAGTGGGAGATGGCTGCATGAGGACCGTGAATGTGCGCGTGCTGATGATGTCGATGTCCGCGATCGGCGCGCTTGTCGTGGCGATGGTTGCGGGCGGATCGTTCTACCAGTTCGGCCAGCGGAGCCGGACGCAGGAGGAGCTGCTCGCAACGAGCACCGCGCTGAGCAACCACCAGACGGCGGACATGATGCACGACGCGATCCGCGGGGACGTGCTGAACGCGCTGCTGGCCCGGAATGAGGGCGAACGCAAGGCTGTGCTGGCGGACTTTGACGAGCATGCCGAGGAGTTCCGGGGGAGCATCCGTGCGAACATGGAACTGTCGATCGACAGCGAGGTTCGCCAGACGCTGGCGGGGGTCGAGGGGCCTCTGAACGACTATCTCGCACGGGCAAAGGCGGCGATCGACGCCGCGGCAACGGGGTCCGGACGCGACTCGGCCGAGGCTGTCGCCTTCTTCGAGAGCTTCTCGACGCTGGAAGGCGAGATGGAACGGGTGACGGACTCGATCAACAAGGCGATGGAGTCGGCGTCGACTCGCGACGCGAGCGCGGCGTCGCAGGCGACGTGGGTTCTGGGCTCGATGGCCTTTGCCGGGGTCATCGTGCAGTTGCTGGGCACGAGGACAGTGGGTCGCCGGATCATCATGCCGCTGGAGCGGTGCGTCGCTTCGCTGGGGAAGGTCGCCGCGGGCGATCTGACTGCCCGAGTGACGGCGGAGGGACCGACGGAGATCCGCGAGCTTGCGAAGGCGACCAACAGCGTGGCGGAGCAGCTCGGGCTGATCGTGAACCAGATGCGCGGGGCGGCGTCGGAACTGTCAGCTTCGTCGACCGAGATCGAGGCGTCCGGGCATGAGATGACGGCGACCGCCGACGAGCAGGTGAAGCGCGTCGAGCAGATCGCGGCGGCGATCCAGGAGATGTCGGCGTCGCTGGAGCGTGTGGCGGAGCACACGGGCGAGGCGGCTTCGCGGGCCGTGCGATCGGGCGAGGCTGCCACGTCGGGCGGCGAGGTCGTGGGCAAGGCGGTGGACGGGATGGGGGCGATCGACAAGGCCGTTCGAGGAGCCGCGGATCTCATCACGGATCTGGGCACTCGAAGCGCCGAGATCGGGAAGATCGTGGAGTTGATCGAGGACATCGCGGACCAGACGAATCTGCTGGCGTTGAACGCGGCGATCGAGGCGGCTCGCGCCGGAGAGCACGGACGCGGATTCGCGGTCGTGGCTGACGAGGTACGCAAGCTCGCGGACCGGACGACCAAGGCGACCGAGCAGATCGCGGGGTCGATCTCGGCGATGCAGGACCAGACGACACAGGCCGTGTCGATGATGAAGTCGGGAACGCAGCAGGTCGAGCGGGGCGTCTCGCTCGTCCGCGAGGCAGGCGAGAGCCTGGGGGACATTGTCAAGTCAACCGGCGAGGTCAGCACGATGACGGGGCAGATCGCGGCGTCGACGCGAGAGCAGCTCGAGGCCGGACGGCAGGTCGCCGACCACATCGCGGGCGTCTCCAGCGGGATGACGCAGACGCGCGAAGCGATCTCTCAGGCGGCGTCGGCAGCGTCGCAGCTCATGACCCGGGCTCACGAGCTCAGTGACATGGTCTCCCGCTTCAAGGTTGACTCTGGACAGGGGTCTTCGCATTCGTCTCGGACGCGGGCGGCGTAGCGGGCTCCCACCCGCCGCCGAGCGCCCGGTACGACGCGATGACGTTCTGAACCACGGCGAGCTCGCTGACGACGAGCTGGTCCTCGGCCTCGTAAAGCCGCCGCTGGTTCTCCAGCACGCTAGACATGTCCGTGAGCCCGCTGCGGTACAGGGAGGTCGCCAGTTCGACGGCGCGAACGTCGGCCTCCACGGCGCGGCGGAGTGCGGCCCGGCGGGTCTGCTCCTTCACCAGCCCGATGATCGCGTCCTCCGCATCGCGGATCGCCGAGAGCACAGCCTGCTCGTACGAGATGATCGCCTGGCGGGTCCTTGCGTCGGCGGCGTCGATGTTCGCACGCACGCGTCCGTTGTTGAAGACCGACCAAGTCAGGCTTGGGCCAAAGCCGTAGGCACGGCTGTCGAGGTCGTAGAGATCGCCCGGATTGGCGGCACGGAGAGAGAAGTTTCCGCCGAGCGAGAATCGCGGGTAGAGGTCGCCGGTCGCGACGCCGATGCGTGCGGTGGCCGCGGCGACCTGTCGCTCGGCGCGACGGAGGTCCGGGCGGCGGGTCAGCAGATCGGCGGGGATGCCGACGGCAATCGCGGGCGGTGTCGCGGGCAGGGCGGCGGGTGTCGCGAGTTGAGAGATCAGCTCAGAGGACGACCCGCCCAGAAGAACCGCGATCTGATTGGCCCGCTGGGCGATCGTCGCCTCGAAGCCCGGAATGGAAGCGAGTCGCAGGTGCACCTCGGCCTCGGCCTGGGCGACGTCGAGATCGGCGGACAAGCCGGCGTTGGCCCGCGCCTTGGCAAGCTCGAGCGACTGGGTACGCACCTCGACCGCCCGCCTGGCGACAGCCAGACGCTGCTGGGCCGCGCGAAGTTCCGCGTAGGCGTTGGCGACCCCCGCCGCGACGAGCACGCGGGCGTCATCGATCGAAGCCTCGGCGGCCTGAAGGTCGGCCCGGGCCGCCTCGACCCCTCGGCGGACGCGCCCGAAGAAATCCAGCTCCCACGAGGCGCTCAGGCCTGCGCGATACAGGTCGTCTTCTTCCGTCTGAAACTTCGGCCCGGCGGTGTTCTCGCTCGGTCGGCTGCGTTCCATCCCCGCGTCGGCGTCGACCGAGGGAAGCTCGGATGCTCGACTCAGCCCCAGCAGCGCACGCGACTCATCGAGTCTCGCGACCGCAAGCCGAACGTCGTTGTTGCGGGCGAGCGCTGCCTCGATCAGCGACGCCAGCGTCGGATCGTTGAGACGCTCCCACCAGCGGGCGACTTCGGCCGGGTCCTGCGCGACCTTCAGCACCTGATCGGCGTCGGTCTGCGAAGAGGCCGGCGACGAGAAGGCCGACGGCGTGCTGATCGTGGGCGGCGCGTAGTCCGGGCCGACGGTGCAGCCCGCCAGAAGCACGAGCGACAGAGCGGAGAGCGAGTGAATCGCGAGGCGACTATTCATGGTTCGATCCTTCGGCGGCTCAGCCGCGGTTTCCTGTGGTTGGGGTGGACGAATCGGTCGCGGACGACGGATCTCTGCCCGGTGCCTGGACATACACGTCGACCTGCTGGCCGACGAAGAGGGGGAAGTCGGCCTTGTCGACGGCGAAGACGATCTGCAGCACGCGCGTGTCCACACGCTCGGTGCTCTCGCCGGTCAGCGAACGCTTCGGCACGATATAGGGCTCGAAGCGGACGAACCGCAGATCGGCCTTGTAGGTGCTGTTCCCGCGGAGGAACGCCTGCGCGTTGCAGTTCTCGCGGACGCGCCACGCCTCGGTCTCGTCGATATCCACCCGGACGTGCAAGGGTTCGACGCCGCCCATCAGCACGAGCGGATCGGCCGTGGCGCCGGCCTGAGCAAACTCACCGGGGCGCACGTTCACCTGGAGGATCTTGCCGTTCACCGCCGCCCGCACGATGCGCCGGTCGATCTCAACCTTGACCGAGTCCACCTCGGCCCGGGCCGCGTCGATCTGGGCCTGCGCTTCACGCACGGCGGCCTCGGCGGCGGCAATCTCCGGCGCGAAGGTTCCAGCCTTGAGCAGCGCGAGATCCGCCCGCGCCGCCGCCAGACGCGCCCGGAACGCGGCCACTGCGAACCGCTTCTGGGTCACGGTGTCCTCCGGCACGGCCCGCGGATCGGCGACACCCTCCCACTTACGAAGCTGGTTCTGTGCGTCCTCGAGCTGAACCTCGATCTCAGCGACCTTGGCCTCCGCCGGAGGGATCGATTCGGGGCGGGGATACGCCCGAAGCGATTCGAGCTGTGCCTGCGCCACCTTGAGTGCAGCCTCGCGTCCCATCACCGCCGCCTCGCGGACGGCGAGCGTCGCTCGGATCTCGCGATCGTCGATGCGGAACAGCTCGTCGCCCGCACGCACCATCTGTCCGGGCGAGACGGCGACCGACGCCACCACGCCGGACACAGGCGTGCCCACCTCGATGTTCTCGGTGCTCGTCTCGACGATCCCCGAACCAGCCACGGAGCTCTCGAACGGGTTGCTCGGCGGGCGTGCGACGGGCGCCACCGGCTGCTTGGGCCGGCTGGAGTTGATCACGGTGACCGCGGCCATCACCATCCCCGCGATCGCCAGGAGCGGGATCGTGTAGGTCTTGACAGCGTCCGACACGGCTCGAATCAGGAAGTTCATGGCATGATCCTCTCGCCATTGCGGCGTGGTTTACAGGTCCTTGGGGTTGGTCACGATCTTGTCCACCTGCCCGTCGTCCATGTGGGCGATGCGGTCGGCGAACTCGAAGATGCGGTTGTCGTGCGTCACGACGATGAGGCACTTGCCCTCCCCCACCGCCGCCTCACGGAGGAGCTCCATGACCTTCATGCCGGTCGCGTGGTCGAGGGCGCTGGTGGGTTCGTCACAGACGATCAGCCGCGGGCGATGCACGATCGCTCGCGAAATCGCCACGCGCTGCTGCTGGCCGCCCGAGAGCTTGGTCGGCGTGTCCCGCCAGCGATCACCAAGCCCGACTCGCCCCAGAACCTCGCGCGAGCGGTCGATCGCCTCTCGCCGGGAGACGCCTTGCAGCAACAGCGGCACGCTGACATTCTCGGCGATGGTGAGCGTGGGGATCAGGTTGAACGCCTGGAAGACAAACCCGATCGTCTGTCCGCGGAATCGGACTCGCTCTCCCGACGAGAGCTTCGAGAAGTCCTTCCCGAAGACGGTGCACTGCCCTTCGTCGCGATCGAGCACGCCCGCGATGACCGAGATCAGCGTTGTCTTGCCGCAACCCGATGGACCGACGAGCATGAGGAGCTCGTTCTGCGACACATCGAGGTCGACGCCGCGAAGAGCCCGGACGACCGCCTGACCGCTGCCGTAGTTCTTTGTGACGGCGCGGCAGACGACGGCGGGCTGCGCGGCTCCCGGCGGCTGGGGTCCTGGCGTGTCGAGCGTGGCGGTGTTCATGGTCTTTTCCTTGGAGACGGCGGTCAACCCTTGAAGACGACGGCCGGTTCGAGCTTGATGACCTTGCGGATCGAGAGCATCGCGGCGGCCATGCAGATGGTGACGATGGCGCACCCGGCGACCACGAGGAGTTGCCAGGTGAGCAGGAAGGCGATGGGAGCGTTGCTGGCGGCCCGGCCGAAAAGCCCGGTGATCCCCACGCCGAGCCCGAAGCCAAGCACACCCACCGTGACCGACTGAAGCAGGATCATCCAGAGCAGGCGGAGATCCGAGGCGCCCATCGCCTTGAACGTGGCGAAATAGCGAAGGTTGTCGAGCGTGAAGTTGTAGAACATGAACCCGGTGATGACGGTGCCGACCAGGAACCCCAGCGCCACGCTCAGGCCGAAGTTGATCGGGATTCCCGTAAATCGCAGGAAGTAGTTGACGGTCATCCACTTGAACTCGGTCGAGGTGTACGCCGCCAGCCCGGTCTGCTCGGTGATCCGTCGGCAGAGCTCGGCCAGGTCCTGGCCCGGGCGGGCCTTGACGAGGATGTAGGACAGGTTGCGGCGTTCCTTCGGAGCCATCGTGATCGATCGGCTGTAGGTCGTGTAGATGGTGGGCTGGTTCTGGAAGGACCGGGTCAGCCGGGCGAGCCCCACAACCAGCGCACGATGGTCGTTCAGTTCGAGGATGTCGCCCACGCGAAGGGGCCTCGGGGCGCCGCCGGGAGTTTCGGGGGCACGGGCGAGTCGCCCGCTCGCCGAGATCTCGTCCACGATGACCGCGTCGGCGTTCTTGAGGTCTTCGAGCCGCCCTTGCACCATCTCGACCGGTCCGCCGACGAGCGTGGCGTCATCGACGCCGAAGAACTGGCAATTCTGGAACTGCCCGTTCTCAAGCCTGGCGCGGATCTGACCCTTGTAGAGCGGCATCGCCCAGTCGACCCCTTCGACGCCCCGAACGCGCGGAAGCTGGGTCACCTGCATCGGCTTCTGGTCTTCGATGTACTGGACCTTGGGGTCCATGACCCAGATGTCAACCACGGGCATGTCGTGAATCGTGGCGGAAGCACGCCACATGATCCCCGTGAAGATCGAGCCCTGCTGGGTGATGACCAGTGAGGCCAGCATGACGCCCATGAGGATGCCAAAGAACTTGGCACGGTCGTTGAAGAGCATTCGCAGAGCAAGTCGTGTCATGGTTCGGGGTCCTACGCCTTGAAGACCACCGCCGGTTCGAGCCGACGCAGCTTCATGACGCCAAGGAACGCGGATCCCGAGGCGATGAGCGCAACAGCGGCCCCGCTGAACACCAGCAGAGGCCAGGGAAGGTGAAACGCCAGTGTGTCCCCCACACTCCGCCCGAAGAGCGCTGCCGCCCCGGCCCCGAGCCCGAACCCGATCCCCGACGCCACACCCGCCTGAAGGATCACCATCCTTGCGAGGGTCCAATCCGACGCTCCGATCGCCTTCAGAGCGGCGAAGTACCTCAGATTGTCATTCACGAAGTTGTAGAACGTCTGCCCCGCGATCGCCGCACCGACAAGGAACCCGAGCGCCACCGCGATCGCGAAGTTGATGAGGATCCCCGTCTGCGTCAGGATGTACATCGCGGTCTGGAGCTTGAACTGCTCGTTCGTTCTGCACTCCATGCCGGTCTGCTCGCGGATCGCCCGCTGAACCGCGGCGATGTCCGCTCCGGGGCGCACCTTGACCATGACGAACGTGAGTTGCCGCCGCTCCGCCGGCGCGAAGTCCTTCGCCTTCGAGAACGTCGTGTAGATCGTGGGATCCCAGAAGAACTGGGGGCTCTGCTTGTACACCCCCGCGACCACGGCCCGTCGATCGTTGAGCTCCAGCACATCGCCCACCGCGATCGGGCGCTTCGTCCCGTCTGGCCCGCGGATGCCCAGCTTGTCGAGCACGGTCGCCTGATCAACCAGCACCGCGCCCTCGCCACGCAGCGACTCGGGCGAGCCCTGCGCGAACTCCATCGGAGCGCCGATCAGCGAAGCATCGTCGACACCCACCAGAATGCACGTCCGGAGCGACCCGTTCGGCAGGCGGAGCGACGCGAACGCCCGATACATCGGGACCGCCCACTCCACGCCGTCGACGCTCCGAACGCGATCGAGCTCTCGCCCAAGCATCTTCTTGCTGTCCGCGTGGTGCTCCATCTCGGGGTCCATGACCCACAGATCCGCGGCCGGCGTATCGGCGATGAACTGCCAGGTGCGGGTCGTCAGCCCCAGCAGGATCGCCCCCTGCTGCGTGATCAGCAGGCTCGCGAACGCCAGCCCCACCAGGATGCCGAAGTACTTCGCGCGATCGCCGATCAGCATCCGCAGCGCGACGAGGTTCATCGGGGCGCCTCCTCGATCCAGCCGGAAGGAACTTCACCCAGGCGAATTCTCCGGCGCATCCCTTCCATCGCGCTGAGCGAGAACGCTGTGACGTGCTGGGCGACCTCTACGATGATCTGCTCGCGGTCGTAGAACCCCGGGCACAGCCTCGCCCCAACCTCGCGCGTGTGGTGGTAGTGAAGACACTGGCCCATCACGCTCGCCGCCGCCATCGCCGCCGCGTGAGACCGGGCCGGAACCCCCATCAGCTCGCCCACCACGCCGCAGAGCATCTCCCACTGAGGCCGGATCGATTGCTCGATCATCCGATCCAGCACCGAGGTCGGCTCGATCATCTCGCGGCTCATCAGCTTCGCGTGCCACGTCGGCCGCCCGCGATCGAGCAGCTTGCTCAGAAACGCGGTGACGAACGCCGACAGCCTCACCTCGGGCGCCTGCCCATCCAGAGCCGCAAGCCGCTCCATCGCCTCGTTGCTCGTGCACCTCGCACGCTCAAAGACCTCGGCGTACAGACGCTCTTTGTCCCCGAAGTGATAGTTGATCGACGCCAGATTCGCCCCAGCCCGCGCGCAAATCTCACGAACCGTCGCGTCCCGATAGCCGCGTTCAGCGAAGACCTCGCCGGCGGCCTCAAGAATCCGCTCCCGAGTCGCCACCGCGTCGTACCCTGTTCCGGTAGACGGGTGGTCGGTCGTGAGATTGTTTGTGTTTCGTTCGGACATGGCTGCTCTGGTATACACATGTTTTAGACACGTGTATGACTTCAGATGCAGTTCACAGCCCGATTCCCGGCAGGAATTTCATTACCATCTGCTGCATAGACACTTACGGCGTCGCCGCGGCGTCCGACGGGGCGTAGGGCCGGAACTTCTCAACCTGCCCCGTTTCCTCGCTGTAGAGCAGGCCCCGGTGCTGGCCGAGATTTGCCGCTTGCGTTCCCTCGATCAGGCCGCTCGAATCGTTGGCGGACATCTGGAAGAGAACCCGGTGATCGAACTCCTTGAGCAGCCTGCGATCAAGCGCGCGTTCGAGGTTGGTCAGCGTGTCCACGCGGACAATCACGAAAATCCCCTGGGTCGGTCCCTCGCGGAGCAACGCGGCGAACTGCTTGTCGGGCTTTTCCGCCGCGGCGTCGTCGCCCGAGAAGCCAAAGTCCTCCTCCGACTTGCGCAGCGAACGGAATCGCTGGAGACCGGAGACAAGCAGGAAGATCGGCGGCGCCTCGCCCGCCGGGTCGGACGATCGGCGGAGCATTTCCTCGTGAAGGGTGGCGACGACGGCGTCGGCGCCGCGTGGGCCGGTGACCGACGCACGTCCTTGGCTGTTGCTCGCCAATTCGCGGAGCGCATCGGCGGTTTCACTGTCGGGCGAACCGCCGTCAAGGATGTGGAGCCGTGCGCCCGCGTCGGGCGGGCACTGGGCGATGACCGCCGCCCCGGCCGCGCACACCACGCCGAGCGACGAATGCTCCTGCTGGCCCACGATGAGCAGGTTGCCGCCGGACTGACGCCTGAATCGCACGCTGGTGGGGTCCTTGATGGAGATCGCCTCACCAAGCCACACCATGGGCATCGACGGCGCGGGGGCGAGACCATCGCGAATCGCGTTCATCGCGGCGTTCTGATCCAGTCGCGAGGGCACGTTCCCCTCGAAGACGATCGTCGGCGGAACATCCACGCCCCGCTCGGCCGAACGCCGGACCACCGACGAAAGCCGCGTGTCGCGCACGTCATCGGGAAGCCACACAACCTGGAAGGGGCTGTTGCCCTCGATCATGCCCGATTGGTCGTTGTAGATCGCCTCGCCCGGGCGAGACAGCAGTCTCGCGGCGGCGTTGTCCTCGGAGAGAATCAGGTACGAGTCCGCCTCCGAGCATTGCAGCGCGATGCGGACGGCCATCTGCCCGATCGTCGAACGGGCCAGCGAATAGGCGCCGCCGATCGTCTGGCTCCCGAGAATCACGTGCATGCCGAACGCTCGGCCCTGACGGACCAGTCGGTCCATCAGCAGCATCGCCTCCTGCGCGAGCTTGTCGTCCTCCGTAAAGAACTCCTGGAACTCGTCGACGATCAGCAGAACCCGCGGCAGAGGCTTCCCGCTGTGCTTGCGGAACGACGCGAGATCCTGCACGCCCGCATCACGGAACATGGTTCCCCGACGGGTCAGCTCCGCATCGAGCCGACGCATCACAGAAAGACCGAATTCCCGCTCGCTCTCGACGGCAACGACTCGCGCATGAGGCAGGCGGTGCGTCGCGTAGGTCTTGAACTCGACGCCCTTCTTGAAGTCGACGAGATAGAACTCGACCTCGCTCGGGCTGTACCAGAGCGCGAGGTTGGTGATGAGCGCGTGCAGCAGCGTCGACTTGCCCGACCCCGTTCGGCCCGCGATCAGCACGTGCTGGCTCGTCCCGCGGCCCAGCGTGAGCGACTGCAATTTCGTCGCGCCCGCACGACCCAACGGCACACGCAGCTCGACCGACGCGTCCTGCGTCCAGACCCCCGCGTCATCCGGCGCCACCACGGCGAAAGGCACCTGCACCCGCCCGGCTTCCTTCGCCCGGACGCCCACCGCGTGCGCCAGTGCGGTCACCACGTCGTCGCCCGGCGGCATGTCGAGCTCGAGCGGCCAGGCGCCGAAGTCGGCATCCTTCCACCAGAGCCGCCCGTCTCGATGCGTCAGGCACACGCTGGCCTGTTCGAGGTCCGCCATGGGGATCCACGCCGGGGGACGCTGTCGAGTATCGGTCGCGATCAGCGTGAAGACGCCGCAGCGAGGCCCGCTGGCGACGATGCTCGCAAGCCGCCGCGCCGCCGTCTCCGTGAAGTTCGCCGGAAAGTCCGCGATGACGAGGAAGCGGAACGGCTCGGCGACCTCTCCCGCCTTCTCGTTGTACTCCTGGATCGAGCGGAACTCATTACGGAGATACTTCTGGATCACCGCCTCCATGTGCTCGGTCAGGTCGGTCAGCTTCTGCTCGATGTGGCGAGGATCGGTCCAGATGCGGTCCGAAACGAGCGACTCGTCGTGGTCCGCGAGGTGCATGAAGCCCGCAAAGCTCTGCCCGAGCCCCACGGGATCGACGATCGTGAACTTCGCCTTGGCCGGCGGGAACGTCGTCAGAATCCGCAGCATCGTGTTCTGCAGAGCGGCGACCGCCTGGGCACGCCCCTCCGGCCCTGTCTGGATCAGCAGCGAACCCGTTCCGAGGAAATCGAGCATCGCGGGAACGTCAAGCCTCGCCGGCACCGCGGCGCGAAGCTCTTCGTCCGCGGGCAGCCCGCCGGGCATCTGCGACGCGTCAACGGACAGCACGCCGAACCGCACCGCCGTGGGCACCGCCGCTCGCGGCACGAACGAACCCGTGTCGAGCGTCGACCAGGGAGGCGAGAGCTCGCGATCCTCGCGGGCAAGCTCCGCCGCCTTCTCGCGAATGCTCGATGCCTCGGCAAGGAAGCGCTGCGACTCGGCCTTGCCCGCACGCTCGGCCTCACCCGTGGCTTCGGCGATCTTCGCATCCCGGACCCTCGCGAGGTCAGCGAGCGCCGCCGCGTGCTCCTGCTCCACCTGGCGGAGCCTCGCCCGGTTCTTCTCGTCGACCTCCTCTGTGCGTTTGCTGGTTCGCGTGGTGATATCCATCAGCGTCGACTGGTGCTTGGCTCGCAGCGCGGGCTCTTCCTCCATCCGGCGACGATCGATCTCGGCGCGGGCCGAGCGGAATCGCCCCTGCCCCTTCTCGAGCTCGGCGTCGCGCCGGCGGATGGCATCGGCGAGGATGGCATCCCGCGACTGAGACGCTCGCTCCATGAGGGCGTCGAGCGAAGCTCGCACGCGGGCGGCCTTCTGCGACAGGGCCGCGCTCGCCGCGGGGACTCGACGCCGGAGCGCCAATCGCAGAACAAGCATAATGACCAGCGACGCCGCCACACCCCCACCGCCGCCGAGCGCAAAGTTCCGCGGCTCGAACCCGCTGGACGCGGCCATCGACAACGCACCGCCGAGCCCCATCACGAACGCCACGATGATGATCGCGCTGGGGCGCAGCACCGCGGGCTTCACACGCGACCGCAGCACCGCCGCCGACTCGGAAGCTTCCCGCACCGCCACCTGGGGTGACGGGAGCGATGCCGCATCGCCGGTAAACGCCTCGCCCGCGAGCGGGGCATGCCCGGCCCGCGCGAGCAACTCGCCCGAGTCTCGGAGGATCTGCTCCAGCTCGCCCGCACGCGTCCGCCGCTCTTTGTCCGCGGCGTCGAACTCGGTCTTGGCCTTCCCCTCCGCGCTCTCGACCAGCGTCTCGGCGAGCCAGCGGCTGTCCTCGAGCTTCTGATCCGCCCGAGATTCCAGTTTGTTCGTGGTGTCGACGAACGCCGAGATCTCCGCCTCCATCTGCTCGCGGGCCTCGGCCATCCGACGCTCGTGCTTCCCGCGGATCTCGTCGATCAGCGCGAGGCGTTCCTCGTCCGCCGCCTTGCGAAGGGCGACGAGCCTGGACTCTCGCTCCTGCACCGCCTGCTTGTATTCACGCTCGGCGGCCTGGGTCTGCTGCTTCAGTGCCGCCGAACGCGACGACTCGGCCTGCGCGTGCTCGGCGATCAGCGGGGTCAGTGTCCGCACGATCTCGCGGGCACGCTTGGTCATCGGCTGGTGGTCCATCCCGGCGCGTTCCTTCACTCTCCCCGGCACACCCCGACCAACGACTCACCCCACCTCCCCCCACCTCC
>ERZ761603.2323-NODE-2323-length-13224-cov-11.287038_pt1 | contig 13224 bp, 10 predicted proteins | sample MGYA00511879_ERZ761603 | MGnify/ENA primary metagenome ERZ761603 (study PRJEB28899, sample SAMN02850040) | bioreactor sludge metagenome | biome: EBPR Sludge; feature: EBPR Bioreactor; material: flocular biomat | place: Australia: Thorneside Wastwater Treatment... | reverse complement strand
TGGAGTTCAGACGTGTGCTCTCCCGATCTCACGGCCCGCGCCGCCAAGGAACGCCAGCTCGCCCGCCAAGTGGAGCTGAATGAGGAACTGCGGGCCGTGCACGCCCAGGCAGAGCGATTGCGCCGGCGCCTGGACGGGGGCGCCGCATGACCGGCGGTGCCGCCATGGAGGGTGCGCTGCCAGGGGCTGCGATGATGTGCGCTTTGCTGGCCCTCGGAACGACGAACGCCGCAACTGACGCCACGACATAGGACCGACTGAGAACCGAACGATGCCTGTAGAGAAGATCGAACCCGGCGCGCCCGAATCGCAAAGTGCAGACCTGCGCGCCGACAACCTCGCCCGCTTGAAGGCGCTGTTCCCGGAACTGGTGACCGAACGGCATGTTGACGGCCGCACGGTGCCGGCCGTGAATGTGGATGTGCTCAAGAGCCTGGTCGGTGATGCCACGGTGACCGATGCCGACGAGAAGTACGGCCTGAACTGGCACGGCAAGCGCGCCGCGCGCCAACTGGCCCTGACGCCCAGCACCGGCACCCTGCGCCCTTGCAGGGACGAGAGCGTGGACTGGGACACGACGCAGAACGTGATGATCGAGGGCGACAACCTCGAGGTGCTGAAGCTGCTGCAGAAGAGCTACGCCGGCAAGGTCAAGCTGATCTACATCGACCCGCCGTACAACACCGGCAAGGACTTTGTGTACCCGGACAACTTTCAGGACAGCATCAAGAACTACCTGGAGTTGACGGGGCAGGTCGAGGGCGGCCGGAGGATCGCGAGCAACACGGAGGCAAGCGGTCGGTTCCACACGGACTGGCTGAACATGATCTATCCGCGGCTGCGACTGGCGCGCGAACTGCTAAGCCAAGACGGATCAATCTTCGTGTCTATCGACGACAGAGAAGTGCCTCATTTGCGAAAGTTGGCCGATGAGGTTTTTGGCGAAGAAAACTTTGTTGCGTGCTGCGTTTGGCAAAAGCGCTATTCGCGCGAGAACAGAGGTGCCATTGGTGATGCACATGAATACCTGCTGGTCTACGCGAAGGACTTTGATTACTTTCAGCGCATTCGGGGGCTGATTGCTCCGACCGAGGAACAAACCGCTGTCTATCGAAACTCCAATGACGATCCCAAAGGCCGGTGGCGGCCGATTCCCATGACTGCTCAGGGCTACCGGCCAAATCAGATGTACGAGATCGTGACTCCATCAGGGGCGCGCCATCGGCCACCGGAGGGTCGCTGCTGGGGAATGATTGAAAGCGAGTACCTGAAGCTTGTCGCTCAAGGCCGTATCTACTACGGGAAGGACGGCAGCAGTCAGCCGAACGTCATCAGGTATCTAACGGAGCTTGAGGGCCTGGTTCCTTGGACATGGTGGCCTTCAAGCGAGGTTGGCCATACGGACGAAGCCCGCAAGGAGATACAGACTATCTTCGGCTCGCAATCAGTATTCGATACACCAAAGCCCACTCGGTTGCTGCAGCGAGTGCTTGAGATCGGGACAAGTCCGCTCAGCGATGACTTGGTACTGGACTTCTTCGCTGGCTCGGGAACGGTGGGAGAAGCCGTCTATCGCCAGAACCAAAAGGATGGGGGACGAAGGCGATTCATTGCGGTGCAGTTACCTGAGCCTCACACCTCCGATGAGTTCGCCACAGTCGCGGAGGTCACAAAGGAGCGCCTAAGGAGAGCTGGACGCTCGGCTTTGTCCTCGGCAAATGGCAAGTTCGATGCTGGCTTCCGTTGCTACAAGCTTGCGACCTCAAACATTAAGGCGTGGGCGCCAAATGCCGCTGATATTGGTGCATCGCTATTCGATCACATTGAAAACGTCGACACTGATCGAAGCGCTGAGGACGTCCTCTACGAACTGCTGCTCAAGCTCGGCCTCGATCTGTGCGTACAGATCACGGCGCAGACCATCGCAGGCAAGACCGTGCATGCCATCGGCGGTGGCGTGTTGATGACCTGCCTGGACAAGTCCATCGTCGCCGCCGAGGCCGAGCCGCTTGCACTCGGCATCGCAGCCTGGCGCAAGGCGCTTGACCCGGCCGGCGACGTGACCTGCGTGTTCCGCGACAGTGCATTCGAGAACGACGTGGCCAAGACCAATCTGGCCGCCATCCTCGAACAGCACGGCATCGCCAAGGTGCGGAGCCTCTGACCATGCCGGTACCGGCGCGGCCCAAGATTTATCACATCTGCCACGTGGACCGTCTGGCGTCCATCGTGTCGGGTGGGCTGCTGTCCGACGCCGAGGTGCAGCGCCTGGCGCCGCCGGGCACCGTCATCGGCATGAGCAACATCAAGCAGCGCCGGCTGACCGAGCTGACGCTGGCCAGCCACCCGGGGTTGTACGTCGGGCAATGCACGCCGTTCTACTTCTGCCCACGCTCGGTGATGCTGTTCCTGATCCACAAGCGCAACCCCGAGCTCACCTACAAAGGCGGGCAGGAGCCGATCGTGCACCTGGAAGCCGACCTGCACGACGCCGTCGCGTGGGCGCAGGCCAACGGCAGGCGTTGGGCCTTCACGCTGTCCAACGCGGGCTCGTACTACTTCGAGGATCGGGCCGATCTGGCGCAGCTGGACCAGATTGACTGGACTGCCGTCGCCACCACGCAGTGGCCGGCCGTCAAGGAACGCAAGCAGGCCGAGTTCCTGGTGGAGCAGAGCTTCCCGTGGCATTTGATCGAGCGCATCGGCGTGTACTCTGGGGCGATCCATGCCCAGGTGGCGCACGCCTTGCCCGCGGGCGGGCACCGGCCGCCGGTGGCCGTGCTGCCGGCCTGGTATTACTGACAAGGAGACCGCAATGATCGAACTGACCAGCGGGGACATTCTGAAGGACGACTCCGACGCAATCGTCAACACCGTCAACTGCGTGGGCATCATGGGTCGTGGCATCGCGCTGCAGTTCAAGAACGCCTGGCCCGAGAATTTCAAGGCCTATCAGTCAGCCTGCAAGCGCGACGAGGTGCAACCCGGCCGCATGTTCGTGTTCGAGGTGGGCCAGCTGACCACCCCTCGGTTCATCATCAATTTTCCCACCAAGCGGCATTGGAAGGGCAAGAGCCGCATCGAGGACATCGACTCGGGCCTGACGGCATTGGTGAGTGAGATTCGTAGCCGCGGCATCCGGTCGGTGGCCATTCCGCCGCTGGGCAGCGGGCTGGGCGGGCTTGAGTGGAGCGACGTACGCCCGCGCATCGAGGCCGCCTTGAGCGAGCTGCCCGACGTGCGCGTGCGCATCTTCGAACCCAAGGGCGCGCCGGCGCATGACGTGATGCAGCACAGCCGCGAGGTGCCCACGATGACGGCCGGCCGCGCGGCGCTGGTGGAGCTGATGGGCCGCTACATCCGCGGCCTGCTCGACCCGACGATCACGCTGCTGGAAGTGCACAAGCTGATGTACTTCATGCAGGAGGCCGGCGAGCCGCTGCGGCTGAAGTACGTGAAGGCGCCTTACGGTCCCTACGCAGAGAACCTGCGGCACGTGCTGCTCGCCATCGAAGGGCACCTGGTGGCAGGCTATGCCGATGGCGGTGACGCACCCGACAAGCCGCTGACGTTGGTGCCGGGCGCCGTGGACGATGCCAATGCCTTTCTGGAGGCCAATGCCGGCACGCGCGAGCGCTTCGACCGTGTGGGCCGGTTGGTGGAAGGCTTCGAGACACCCTTCGGGCTGGAGTTGCTGGCCACCGTGCATTGGGTGGCTCGGCACGAGAGCCAGGCGCAGAGCCCGGCGGAAGTGGTGGAGCGCACCTATGCCTGGAACGACCGCAAGCGGCAGTTCACGCCGCGCCAGATCGGCATCGCGCTGAAGGTGCTGGCGCAGCAGGGGTGGATCACGCCGGTGCGTGCCGGGGAGGCCGCCGCGTGAGATTGCACTTCGAGGCCGACCTGCCGTACCAGTCGGCAGCCATCGAGTCGGTGTGCGACCTGTTCCGCGGGCAGGAGGTCTGCCGCACCGAGTTCACGGTGACAGTGCGTGCCGCCCGGCCTGGCAGCGATACGGCCGCCGCTCAAGGCGCGCTGGAAGGCATGCTGGCCACCGAACAGGGTGGCATCGGCAACCGGCTCACGCTGCTGGACGAGGAGATCGAAGGCAACCTGCGCGGCGTGCAGTTGCGCAACGGCCTGCCGCCGACCACGAAGCTGTCGCCCGACTTCACGGTGGAGATGGAGACCGGCACAGGCAAGACCTACGTGTACCTGCGCACGGTGTTCGAGCTGAACCGGCGCTACGGCTTCACCAAGTTCGTGGTCGTGGTGCCGTCCGTCGCCATCAAGAAGGGCGTGAACAAGACGCTGCAGATCACGCGCGAGCACTTCGAGGCGCTGTATCCGGGCGCCAAGGGCTACGAGTTCTTCCAGTACGACTCGGCCAAGCTGGGGCAGGTGCGCAACTTCGCCACCAGCCCGAACATCCAGATCATGGTGATCACGGTCGGCGCCATCAACAAGTTCGGCGACGAGCAGGAGGCCGCGGCCGAGGAAGCCGACGAAGCGCTGCGCCGCGAGAAGAGCAAGAACGTGATGTACCGCGCCAGCGAGAAGACGGGCGGCGAGAAGCCCATCGACCTGGTGCGGCAGACACGCCCCATCTTGATCGTGGACGAGCCGCAGAGCGTGGACGGTGGCATCGACGGCCGGGGCCGCAAGGCGCTGTCGCGCATGCACCCGCTGTGCACGCTGCGCTACTCGGCCACCCACGTCGACAAGCACAACATGGTCTATCGGCTGGATGCGGTGGACGCCTATGAGCAGAAACTGGTCAAGCAGATCGAGGTGGCGGCAGCCACCGTCGAACAGGCGCACAACAAGCCGTATGTGAAGTTCCTGGGCGCCAAGGCCAAGCGCGGCACCGTGGTGGCCACGGTGGAATTGGACGTGCAGACCAAGACCGGCGGCGTGAAGCGGCAAGAGGTCGAGGTGCAGGACGGGTTCGACCTGCAGCAGGAGACCGGGCGGGCGGTGTATGCCGACCTGCGCATCGGCAACATCCGGGCGGCGAAGAAGGACGAACTGCTGGAACTGCACGTGCCCGGTGGGCAGCACTACCTGCGCGTGAACGACAGTTGGGGCGGCGTGGAGCCGCTGGCCATCGAGCGCGAGATGATCCGGCGCACGATCAAAGAGCACCTGGACAAGGAGCGGCGCTTTCGCCCGATGGGCATCAAAGTGCTCAGCCTGTTCTTCATCGACGCGGTGGACAAGTACCGCGTGTACGACGCGCAGGGCAACGCGCTCAAGGGCGTGTACGCAACGATCTTCGAAGACGAGTACCGGCGCTGGGCGGGCCACCCGGACTACCAAGACCTGTTCGGGTCCGTGGACCTGAGCGCTGCGGCTGCCGAGGTGCACAACGGCTACTTCTCGATCGACAAGAAGAAGGTCGGCGGCAAGACCGTCGAGATGGTGAAGGACACCAGCGGCAGCACCGCCGCGGACGACGACACCTACAACCTGATCATGCGCGACAAGGAGAAGCTGCTGGGCTTCGACTCGCCGTTGAAGTTCATATTCAGCCACTCGGCGCTGAAGGAGGGTTGGGACAACCCCAACGTCTTCCAGATCTGCAACTTCAGCAATCGCGAGACCGAACGCTGGCGCCGGCAGACCATCGGCCGCGGCCTGCGCTTGTGCGTGAACCAGCAAGGGCATCGTGTGCGCGGGTTCGAGGTGAACACGCTGACCGTGGTCGCCAACGAGAGTTACCAGCAGTTCGCCGACAACCTGCAGAAGGAGATCGAGGCCGACGGCTACCAGTTCGGCGTGGTGCCCGAGCACCTGTTTGCCGGCGTGGCGGTGGCGCAGGCCGATGGCACGCAGAAACCCCTGGGCTTCGAACTGTCGAAGCTTCTGACCGAGCACCTGCGCGCGGCCGGCATGCTGGACGCCAAGGGCAAGGTCAAGGACGAGTTGCGCCGTGCCATCAAGGACGGCAACCTGGCGCTGCCGCCCGAGGTGGAGGCGCAGCGCGCGCAGATCCTGGAACTGCTGCGCAAGGTGTCGGGCAAGCTGGAAATCAAAAACGCCGACGAACGCCGGCAGGTGCCGGTGCGGCGCGCCATGCTCGACAGCCCCGAGTTCAAGGCCCTGTGGGACCGCATCAAGTACAAGACGACGTACCGGGTGCAGTTCGACAACGAGCGCCTGATTCGCGACTGCATCACCGCGGTGATCCAGGCGCCGCCCATCAGCAAGACCCGGCTGCAGTGGCGCAAGGCGGGCATGGAGATCGGCGAGGCCGGCGTGACCGCGGTGGAGCGCAAGGGCGCCGACATGGTCGTGCTCAACGAGGACGACATCGAGCTGCCCGACATCCTGACCGAGTTGCAGAACCGCACCCAGCTGACGCGGCGCAGCATCGGCCGCATCCTGATCGAGAGCCACCGCTTGAACGACTTCAAGCGCAACCCGCAGCAGTTCATCGAGACGGTGGCCGAGGCGATCAACCGCTGCAAACGCGCGGTGCTGGTCGACGGCATCCGCTACCAGCGGCTGGGCGACGAGGCCTACTACGCGCAGGAGCTGTTCGAGACCGAGGAACTCACCGGCTACCTGAAGAACATGCTGCTGGATGCCGAGCGCTCGGTGTACCAGCACGTCATCTACGACTCCGACACTGAACGCGACTTTGCCGACCAGCTGTCGAAGAACGAGTCGATCAAGGTCTACGCCAAGCTTCCGGGCTGGTTCAAGGTGCCCACGCCGCTGGGCAGCTACAACCCGGACTGGGCGGTGCTGGTGGCCACGCCGCAGGGTGATCGGCTGTACTTCGTGGTGGAAACCAAGAGCAGCCTGTTCGTCAGCGATCTGCGCAACGCCGAGAGCGCCAAGATCGAGTGCGGCCGGGCGCACTTCAAGGCGCTGGCCGTGGGCGAAAGGCCGGTGATCTACGACAAGTTCAAGGACGTGGCGGGGTTGCTGGAGCGGGCGCAGTCAACGCTTTGACGGCGCGCCAGGTGGCCTGCGAACCGATGCGGTGACGGGCCCACCGCGCTGAGGTGAGGCGGGGAGGGTGGCTCGTGCAGGAACATCGGGAGGCGGTCAGCTTCCAGCAGCGTTTTGCGCGGTCGGACGACGTCGCGGCCGTCCTGGCTGCGCGGGCCGACCAGCCCGTGCGGGTGGACGCATCGGGCGTCGAACTCGGCGCTTTGCTCGAACTGCTGATGTTGAAGCGCGGGGCGGACCGTGCTGTTGCGGTTGCAGACGCATCGAGCCGCGGGCGCTTGTTGCGCCGCCTGCTGAAGTCTCCGCAGCCTTACCTCAGCGAGGGTGCAAGGGGCGTGCTGAATCGGCGTGCAGGCCATGACTCGGACGCTGCGACCAATGACTTCGCCGAAGCTTTTCGTGCGCAGCTGCTGGCGGCGGGCGTGGTGGGCACGGCTGCCCTGCGCCTGTCCGGCGGCCTGCACGAACTGCTGACCAACGTGGATGAGCACGCGGGCGAAGGCGTCGACGGGCTTGGTGCTTTCGAGGTCCTCGACCGCCAGGCCTGGATGGTGGTGGCCGACAGCGGCCGAGGTGTGCTCGGTGGCTACCGGGCGTCGCCGCTTGCCACCAAGCCTGCCAACGCGGAGGAGGCGCTCAAGTGGGCCGTGATCGAGAACCGCTCGCGCACCGGCGAGCCTGGGCGAGGGACTGGGTTTCAGACCGTGATCCAGTCGGTACGCTCGCTGGACGGCTGTATCCGCGTGCGCAGCGACGAAGCCAGCATAGAACTCGAGCAGGAGGCCGACCGCTCGCGCTTCCTATTGCGGGAACAAGGAAAACTGCGGGGATTCGTCGTCAGCGTTTTGCTGCGCTGGTAGCGCATTGAAGTCGAGCCGCGCCTGTGGATTCGGCGCAGCCGGTGCCCAAGGCTCTGCAGCGGCCAGGCGCAGCGTCTGGATGTTGTGGCGAAGCAGGGCTCTTGCCTCCCGGCTGGTGCTGGTGCGCACGGGCAGGTAGGCCAGCTTGCCGTTGTCGTTCACGTAGGCACGCCGGCGCTTCATCGAGCGCATGTAGGCCGTCGAGTCGATGAAGACAACGTGCTTGAAGACCGCGCGAAGTGAACGCGCCGCCGCCGCGTTGCCTCGGACCACGAGCGTCAGGTCCCGTCCGACCGCACCGGCGAGGTCGGCCAGGCGCTGGCAGTACTGGTCGGCACTCTGCTTGGTGGCCGTGCCGGTCAGGAATTCGAACGCGATGGCTTTCACGGCGGGCTGCAGCCGGATGAATTCAGCCCAGCGAACGAAGTCGTGATCGGTGCGGCCATTGACATGGAGCGCCGTGCACAGCCCGCCTTGCGTCATGTGATACCAGACCCAGGCGATGCGCTTCATCGCGTGGAGATTGTCGTGGCGCGGGCAGTCGAGGATCGTGCTGAAGTCCGGCGACGTGGCGAAGATGGCGCCGGCGTGGACGAGTTGCCGCGCAATGCGGCTGATGTCGGGCAGGGGCCAGATGCGCTCGACGGCGGGATCTTCCTGCACCCCGGAAAGCACCCATCCGTGGCGCGGCCGAACGCCGTAGCTCTGCGACAGCTCTTGGCGCGTGCGAGCGCGCGTTGAATGTCCCCGGCCCTTCAGGGCGTAAGTCAGCGGCAGGGCCAGGCAATCGTCGAGCGTGCTTGCGCGCTGGCCCAGCAGGTTGCCCTGCAGCATCGGAATCCAGTCGGGCAGGCGAGGCAGCTCGACGGTGCGCGCCGCGGGGATCGTGGTGAGGTCCCAGCCATCGACTTCGCGATGCCGCTCGACGTAGTCTTCCGTCTTGCGCGGGCAGACGATGTCGCACTTCGCGATGTCTTCGCATGTGCAGTAAGACATGCAGGAGACAAGCAGCGAGCCCGTGTTGCGCAGGTGCAGGCCACCGCAGACCACACGGTCGATGCAGTTGCCGCACCCCAGCAGCGGCTGGCCCGGCCCGACGTCCTTGAATGTCGGCGCGAATCGAATGGCGTCGGCGGCCAGCAACTCAACGCTTCACCACCAGATCGACGCAGCTGGCTGCTTCGAGCTGTGATCGAACCTGGGCGACGGCCAGGCCTGCACCGCGCTGCAGGTCCTGAAGGAGCTCGGGCTTCGGCTGGTTCACTTCGCCGATGCACACGTTTTCGTCGCGGACCATGACGGTGCCGTTAAGGAGTTGCAGCATCAGCTTGCGACCGACGGCCGGCATGTCGCCGCGCACCGAGGCGCGGCAGCCCAACTCCTGCCCGGGCGCGAGCGAGACGAGCAAATCTTGTTCGCCGGCGCGGAGCTGGCGATTCCAGCCTTTTGCGCGGCCCTCTCGTTGCTTGCGCAAGAACTCATTCCCCATACGACATGCCCTTCACGACGGCAGAGTAGTACTTGGTCTTTCCAAGCTTGCGCTCGGTGAGCAAACCCATGCGGGTCAACGCCACGAGCCGGTTGTTCCAGGCGGTCGTGACAGTGTCCTCACCGGAGGCTTCACTGACCGCCTTGGCATCGGCCTCGCCGAGCTGGAGTACCAGCCCGAGGGTGGTTTCCAACTTGGCGTCCAAGGGACCGCGGGCAACGACGTCGGCGATCACCAACCCGTCGAGCTTGCAGAACAGCAAAACGCTGCCGGACTGGGCCGCCGCGATCAGCCCTTCCTCGCAGGTCACTTCATTGACGTTGGCGAGCAAGCAGGCCCGGCCATCGTCGGCTGCCCAACGCACGATGGATAAGATGGCCTCGCGGAAGGCACTCGCTGTGATCAGCTCGATGCCGTCGAAAGCCAAGATCCACGGGGAAGTCAGCGTCTCGGTAGCGGTCTGGAGCTTGGCGGCGGCCGCGCGACCCGCCGCTGCACCCGCCAGCGTCGTGGCCCCGAGCGTGGCGCGGAGCGACAAGACATTTCGTTCACTCACTTGCATGAGTGAGAATGTACGGGCAAATCTACTGGCGCGCAATACCCCCGGATTCGGTCGGCTTTGTTTCCAGCCCGGTGCGTCCGGAGCCTGCTGTGAAGGTGCCGGCGCAAGGGCGTCTTGGCCATCGCAGGTCGGCGATCAGGACGAGTCAGCGGCAGGGCCGCCCCCGCGGTGGCTGGGCGCGCGATCAGGCTCGCAGATGGAAGCTGGCAAGTGCCCTGCTGCTCAGCAAGACCACGACCAGCGGTGCGACTGCCCAGGTGACGATCGGCATTTCGATCGGAGCCAGCAGCGCAACGGCTGTCGCGCAGACCACGGCAATGGCGGCCGCCAGCGCCAAGGCGAAGACCTCGGGGTCGTGCTGCCGAAACTCGCGAGCCTTCAGCAGCCGGGAAACATGGCCGTCTGCAAATGCGGCCATGACGAACGGAAGGAGCCACGGGAGCGCGTGACCCATCATTCCGAGCCTGAACATTGCCAAGAGGAACAGCGCTTCAACGGATCGGAAGTAGGCGTTGCCGAACAGGCGAGCGCTGACGGACGACATCTCGTGTGCGACCGCTGTGTCGAGCGGGCCGCCGGGCGCACTCGCGGCCACGTTTGGTGAAGGGGCGACTCGCCGAGCCGAGTCCTGCAGCCCGAGCGCAACGTCGAGCATGTGTGAAGCCGCCTGCCGATCCCACAGCTGAGCGGCGGCGGCGTGCTCATTGCGCAGCTGTGCGAAGAACTGTTCAGGCGGGTACGCGGAAGGCAGGTACAGCGCCATCGCCAGCACGGCGACCAGGCAGGCGATCGCAGTGGCACGGATCACCGCGATGCGCCGGATGCGACAGCTGCATTGCCAGCGGCATCAGGGTCCAGGATCGGAAACCGCCCCTTGATGATCCGCCCGCCCGACACCGATGCGAAGTACTGCAGGTTCGGCAGCTTGCCCAGCACGTCGGCCGGCACCATCTCCTCGAAGCTCTCGGTGAGCTGCGTCGAGTAGCTGGACGAGAAGTCGCCCAGGTGCGCATCGGCGCCGCTGCTCAGGCCCACGCGCACGGTGTGGATGGCGGTCTTGCCGAAAGTCTCTACGACGAAGTCCTGCGTCGGCCGGTCCTTGGAGCGCAGCGCGATCAGGTTGTTGAGGTTGCCCAGCGCCATGCGCGCCGCGTCTTCGCTGCCCAGCCGCCTGGCCAGGTCGGCCAGGGTCTGCATCGCGCAGGTGGTGAAGATGCCACCCTCGGCGCCCTTGTTGAGGATCTCGATCAGCGGCTGGTTGATGACATTCGAGACCTCGTCGACGAAGAGTGCGATGCGCCGGTAACCGCCCAGGTTGTAGCGCATGCCGGCCCGTGCCGCCTGGTCGGCCAGTGCCAGGGCGCCGATGGCCGAGGCGACCGACGGGTCGGGCAGGGAGTCCAGGCACATGTAGAGCACGTGGCCGGCGCGCTCGATCTTCTCGAAGTTCATGATCGGCCGCCGGTCATCCGCATCGAAGGGATCAGGCGAGAGGCTCTTTCCCAGGTCGCCCGAGGTCAGCATCGACAGGATGGGGAGCAGGTTGGCGGTGATCTTCTGGTAGTGCTCCCGGTTGTGGCGGAAGGTGCGCACCTGGGCGTCGATCACCTTGTTGCGCTGGTTCTGGGCGATGTGGTGCTCGTAGTAGGCGACGAAGGCCAGCAGGTCGGCGCTGGCCGCTTCCGACGGGCGCTTCAGATTGCCGCGGTGCGCGTCGTGCAGCAGCTTCTTCATCTCCGGCCGCTCGCGCCACCCGGCGCCGAGCGTGCGCTCGTAGAAGCGGCGCAGCGTGCCTTCGAGCACCGGCTCGATGCCGCCTTCGATGTACTTGGTCAGCTTGACGAGGTTGGGGCGTTCTTCGAGTTCGATCAGGCCCTGCACGACCACGTTGACGGCATCCCAGCCGAAGGCCGAGAACGCGCCCGCGGTGTCGGGCGGCATGATCGACTGGATGCGCGAGGCAATCTCGGTGGGCTTCTGCCAGTTGAAGGTGAAGTCGAGCCGGACGCCGGTTTCCGGGAAGGCGGGGTGGAACTCCAGAAAGGTGTCCGGCGTGCGCCAGTCCTCGCAGGCGCGTTGGGTCACGCGCTTCAGGCGCCGGCTGTTCTTCGGGTCGATGACGATCACCACGTCGCCGCGCCGCACCGCTTGCGTGATGAGATTGGCCAGGGCCACGCCCTTGCCCGACTGCGTGGTGCCGACGAGCAGAGTGCCGCCCTCGAAGTTCTGCAGCGGCCGGTGCAGCGGCACCTCGCGCGGCTCTACGCCGTGGATGTAGGGCAGGCCGATCTCGGCGTCGGGCTGCGGTGTTGCGGGGTATCCAAGCCAGCCCAGCAGGCGCGGCGAGACCGCGAACGCGCGGTAGTCGACCTTGGCGAGCTCATAGAGGCGCTGCGCGTGCACGGGTTGCCACTCGAAGCCGAAGCCCAGGAACACGTGGTCGGGCCTGGTGCACCAGCGCGCCAGCTCGCCGGTGCCGATGACTTGTACCGCGCGGCCTCCGAGTGACGCGCGCAGCACGAGCGTGCGCAGCGCTTGCGCGGCGCGTGCGATGCCCCACACGAAACAAGTCAGCGACAGCGGCAATGCCAACGGCCGGGGCAGATGGCCGGTCGCGCCCACGGCGGCGAAGAACGCGCAGGCCACGATCCAGCTGACGGCCGCATAACCCTCGTAGGCGGGCCGCCACGGCATCTCGTAGCGACGCATCAGCATGTCAGGGTCCGCCGTCGGCAGATGGCGCAACGAAGCAGGCCGGATCAAGCCCCTGCACATGCCGGACATCGATCACCAGGCCGACCGTGGCCTTGCCGGCGAAGTCGCGCGACAGCGTCTGGGAGCCCGGGCTGCCGGTGTGCACCAGCATGCGCGCATCCGCCAGCGCGCGAAGAGCCACAGCGGGCAGGACGGCGCGGCGCTCGAAGGCATCGAGCGGAACGAACACGCCGTTGGCAACGGTGCAGGCCGCCGGCTCGGCAGTACCGGGGTTCAACGTCGCGATGATGTCGGTGAGTGCGGCTCGCACTGCCGGGTTCAGGCGCATCGGTGCCGCCAGGGCGATGAGCGGCTGAGCGATGGAGGGTTGCGGCGTCACCGCTGCTGGCGCAGAGCTGGCAGCGGGCTGCTGCGCGGGGGGCGTCGCGATCGGCGCTTCATGGGGATCGTCGATCAGTGATAGCTGGCCCTTCGGTAGGGGCGGCGCGGGCGGGGCGCTGGCCAGGCTGCCAGCCGACACGACGAGGTTCGCGTCGAGCGGCGCGGGCAGGGGATCGAGTGCCGACCAGAGCAGTTCGCGCGTCGCGAGCCTGAGCGCATCGACCGCGACTACGCGATCCTGCTGCACAACTGGGCGC
>ERZ761603.2321-NODE-2321-length-13232-cov-6.728846_pt1 | contig 13232 bp, 12 predicted proteins | sample MGYA00511879_ERZ761603 | MGnify/ENA primary metagenome ERZ761603 (study PRJEB28899, sample SAMN02850040) | bioreactor sludge metagenome | biome: EBPR Sludge; feature: EBPR Bioreactor; material: flocular biomat | place: Australia: Thorneside Wastwater Treatment... | reverse complement strand
GGAGTTCAGACGTGTGCTCTACCGATCTACCTCGACGGTGGCGGAGGCGGGAGCGGGACGGCGGGCGGCCAGCGCCCAGGCCAGGGCGACCAGTAGCGCCGCGGCCAGCCAACCGATGGATGTTCGTTTCATCATGGCGTCCTGTGGGGTTTCAATTCGTCCGGGGCCTCGACCAGCAGGCCCATCGCGCGCAGGAGCCGGTACCCGGCGATCTCCGATTCCGCGCGGGCATTCAACCATTGCGTGCGGGCATCGAGCAATTCGATTTCCGCGTCGGTGGCCGAGGTATGGTCCACGCGGCCCTTTTCGAAAAGTCGCTGGGCGAGGTTGGCCCGCCGGGTGGCGAGGTCGAGGTTGCGCGCGGCGATGTCCTGGTCGCTGTCGGCGCGGCGGCAGGCGCTTAGGGCCTGGTCCACCTGGCGGCGCACGAGGGCGTCGGCGTCGGCGATACGCAGGAGCGCGCCCTGTTCGCCGAGGGCGGCCTGGCGCACGCCGAGGCGTTCGTCGCGCAACAACAGATCCGAATCGGCGCTAAGCCCCACGACCCAGCCGTCCTCGTCGAACGCCCAGGCCTCGCTCCAGTCCGGCCCGGAATCGAACCGTTCGTAACGGCCGACGAGCGAGAGATCGGGCAAGAGGTTCCGGCGGGCGATGCGCAAGCCGCGCTGCGCGTCGGTGTAATCCTGGTAGGCTTGGGCGAGATCGAGGCGGTTGGATATGGCGATCGCAATGGCGGTGTCGCGGTCGGGCCGGGCGATGCGCAGATCGTCGCGTTCGGCCGGCATCCAGCGCTGGTCCGAATCCGCGCCGAGCAGGTTCGCGAAGTCGGCCTGCAACGCGATGCGCTGCTCCTCGGCGGTGGCTTTGCGGGCCTCGGCCTGGCCTTTCAGCAGGGCGATGCGCAACGAATCCACCGGCGTGGCCCGGCCTTGTTTCTCCTTGGCCCGGGTCAGGCGTAGCAGGCGGTCGTAGCGTTCGATGCTCCGTTGCTCGTCGGCGGCCAGGCGCTGGAGCCGCAGCAGGCCCTGGCACGTCTCAATGACTTGCAGCACGATATCCTGCTTGCGCAATTCGAGCACGCGGCGCGCGGCGATGGTGCGGCTGTCGGCCGATTCGATGCCCTCGCGGTTGACCAGTGTGCCCCAATCGCGAAACAACGGTTGCGTGACCTGCACGTAGGCGTAGCCGGCGCGGGTGCGGTCGGCGTTGTCCGGATCGACTTGGTCGGCCCGTACGCCCGTCTCGATCTCGGTTCCAAATTCCAGTTGCTGCGATCCCACCAGCCCGTAACGGAAGCTGTCGGACGACGACCGCACCAGCGCGTCGGCCACCGGGGCGAGGTTGAAGGCGAACTGGTAACGCGCCTGCTCGGCCGACATGGCGCGGCCGTTGAGGTCGAGCTCGGCGGCGGCGATGGCCCGGTTGTGGGTCAGTGCTCGGCTGACCGCCTCCTCCACCGTCAGAAGAACGGAGTCGTTCGTCGCGGCGCGCGCGCCGACGAACCACCCGGCCATGATGATGAACAACAACCCTCGCATGTGCGGGCCATTCGTATCATCAAACCGCACGGGGATCAATGCAGGGAACGCCGGACCGCCCGATCACGGCGCGCGCACGCCGAAGCGATATACATGGCCGGGGGCGGCGTTGCTGACCGGAAGGGATAACGGGCCGCCGAGGCCGGGCGTTTCCGGAGTGAGCGGCATCCACACCTGCGGGCTGTCCAGCAAGTTGGTCAGCCTCCAGATCCGGTAAAGGCGGTCCACCGAACTGGAAGCCAGCCCGATGACCGGATCGCCCTCCGGCACAGTGGACGCCCATGCCGGTGGCATCACCGAATCGGCGTCGGTGGGATCGGTATCGGCCAGCCACTCCTCGTGATCGGTCATCCAGTCGGCGTCGCTCTGTTGCCCGGGCGCGTTGGAATTCAGCGGATCGAGTCCGTACTGGATTTCCCACCAGGCGGGAAAAACATCGCCATCGACGAATGTCATGGGATCGTTGGTCACCACGATGAGGGCGAGTTCGGCGGACGTGATGACCGGATCATACTCCGCCATTTCATTGCAGGAGAGAAAGTCCACGGGATAAGCGATGGCATCGGCGTGGTTGGTCATGCTCGCGTTCACCACGATCTGGGTTGAAAAGGATCGGACATCGCCGGGCCACAGCGTGTCCGGGCAGTCGGTGACGCCGACCCCCCACGCGCCAAAGGCATCCATCATGAGCAGGTTGGACAGATGCGTTTCGCCCTGATTCGCGAGGCGATAGGTCAGGGTGACGTGCTGCCCGTTGGTGACCAGCATGGTTTGTCCGGGCGGCAGCGCATCGGCGGCGATGGTCAGCGCGGCGGCCGTGTTCCAGAAATACAGTCCCACGTCGATGTTGGTGGCTTGCGTGCCATGCTGCTCGATGATGTTCCACGGCACAGGCAGGTCGTTGTCGATGGCGCGGTTGTTGCCGACCTGGAAAGGCGGCGATCCGAATTGTCCGCCGTGTCCGAACAACAGGACGAACGGGACGTTGTTGCTGTAATGAAAGGAGTAATATCCGTCGTCATCGGTCTCGAAATCGGCCAGGTCCAACGAATGGTCGTCGGGATGGTAGGGAAATCCATGTACGCATATAGTGAGGTCGCTCATCGGCGGCTCGCCCGGATCCTGAATGCCGTTCCGGTTGAGGTCATTCCAGACGTGACCACTGAAGAAGCCGGAGGCCGCGCCGGCATCGTGCATGCCGCAACAGGCCCACAGGCCCAAGATGAATGTCAACAATCGATGATGCATCGAGCAAACCCGAAGAAACATTTTACTTCATCCGGTCAAGTGCGCCAACATGGAAAGACAGCATGTTGAGCGTTCGTGTAATGGCTTGGCTGGAAGCGTGTTGCGACCGATGTTAGTCCAGCATGCGGGCGGGCAGGCCCCGTTGCTCGAGGGCTTTGAGGGTGGAGGGACCGACCGCGATCCAGGTTCGCCCGGTTTTCGACTCCTCCGGATACCGTTCGAAATAGGCCTGCACCGTGCTGCTGCTGGTGAACAGGACGCGATCGAACTCGAGGCGGGGCAAGGGTTGCGTCGCCGTTGGTTGGTTGCGGTAAAATTCGACGGGTTGGAGGTCGATGCCGAAATCGCGCATGCGGGCGACGCGGTCGTTTTTTGGCGACTCGTTGGAGCACGGATACAGGTAGGCGCCACGTTCGTCGGGGCGCAGGTGCCCGGCCAGCGATTCGATGCCGCCAAAATTCGCGGCGGCGGCATCGGCCCGCAGCCCGGTGGCCGCCAGTTCCTCCTGGGTGGAAGGCCCCACCGCCAACAGTCGTTTGCCGTGCAGCAGACGCAGGTCGCCGATTTCCATCAGTGCTTCAACGATGCAGCGCACGGAAAAACGCGAGGGGAAAATCACCCCGCGCACGACCGGAAGTTGTTCGCGCACGGCCTTGACGCGGGCGGCCAGGTCAAGCGCGCTTAATTCGATCATCGGCCAATGCAACAGCGGACCGTATTTCAGGAAATGCTCCGGATCGGTGCCGGTGAAGAGCATGCGGCGGGCGAGGGCGTGATGGCGCGCGCCGACGATGAAGACGGCCGGCGACTGAATATCGAGGTCGCGCAGGCGGGCGAGTTGGATATGGCGGATGCGCTCATCAGCGTAACCGAGTCGCTCGCCGACGATCACCGACGCCTCCGGCGTCCAACCCGCCGCCGTGAACCGTTCCTGCAAGTCCGCCGCCGCGCCGACCCCCATGTACACGGCGAGGTTGCCGATATCGGGGCCAGGTATGCTGGGCGCGGGAAGGTGGGGCGGGGGGCTTCCGGAAATCAGGGTCAGACGGTGACCTTCGCCGCGATGCGTCAACGGCGCACCGGCCCGGGCCGCCGCCACCTGCGCCGCCGTCACCGCGGGAACAATGTCCACCCGCAGTCCCCACGCGACCAGAAAATCGAGCTCCTCCTGCAGCCGCCCGTAAATACCCGGATCGCCGCCATGCAGCCGCACCACCAACTTGCCTTGCTCGGCCAGGTGCAGGATTTGGCGATGGATTTCGGCCTGGGGCGTGGACGGCGCGCCGCCGGTTTTGCCGACTGGCCGGGATTTATCGCGGATCAACGCCGTTACCTCGTCGGGAATCAACCGGTCATGCACCACGACATCGGCGTACCGCAGGTATTGCAGCGCGCGTTGCGGGATCAAGCTGAAATCGGCCGGGCAGCCGAGCAGCACCACCATGCCGGCCCGCTCGCGCACGTCGAGGGGGCGCAGCCGCTCGCGCAGGTCGCGGCGGTCCTCCCGCACCACGATGGCGAGCCGGCCCTGGTTCGGCGAAGGATCCCACGGCAGGTAATCGTGAATCCGCCGGGTAAGGCCCAACCGCTCCAGCGCGCACGCGGCGATCACCACCGCGTCGTAGTCGCCGGCATCGAGCTGTTGCAGCCGGGCCGGGATGGCGCCGCGGATGGGCTTGAGTTCCCACGCCGGGAACAGGCGCGCCAACTCGGCGTTGCGTTTGGGGCTGCTGGAACCGACCACCCGCACCGCCTCGCGGGTCACGCCGTCGCGCAGGACCAGCGCGTCGCGAATGTCGCGCGCGGGCAGCAGCGCGGCGATGACCAATCCAGCCGGCAACGGAACCGGCAAATCCTTGGCCGAGTGGATGGTGATGTCGGCTTCGCCCCGCATCAACATCTGGTCGAGGTCGCGCGTGAAGAAATCCTGGGCCAGTTGCGGGTCGGCCAGCGGGGTCTTCAGGTCGCGGTCGCCCGGCGTGGTGCAAGGTTTGATTTCGAAAAGGGTTTCGGCGGGGAACAGGGGGCGAATCGCCGGCATGGCCTCATGGACCTGGGCCATGGCCAAGGCGCTTTCCCGGGAGGCGATGACAAGTGGTTTCATGGGCAGGTGCGCGCCGGAGGTTGATGCGGCGGCGGTGACGTCGGCCTCACGCCGTCATCCCCGCATGGTCCAGGACGAGGCCCCGTCGCGGATGATTTGCGCCGCCACCTGCGCGCGCTGGATGCGGTCCTCAGTGTTGATGTGGGCCTTGCGTTCGATGTCGAGCAGGGAAATGTAGGTGACCCCGGGCAGGTCGCGCACCCCTTCGTCGCAATCCGGCGGTTCGCCCATATCGACGATGGTCAGTGGGCGCGCCGCGCGTTCGAGGTGATGCGGGAAAATGAGGGCATGCGGGGCCGCCGTGGCCGAGATGATGCCGGACACGCCTTCGAGCAGGTGATCGAGTTCATCCAGCGCCGTGCTGAATCCGCCCAGTTCCAGCGCCAGCGTGTAGGCGTTGTCCGGGCATCGGCTGGCCACCCGCACCGGATGGTTGCCGCGTTTGTTGAGGTAACGCGCCACCGAACTGGCCAGCGAGCCGGCCCCGACCACGGCGACCGATGCGGTGGCGGGAATCCGTTTCATGAGCGCGTTCGCGGCCAATGCACTAAGCGACGTCAGGTTGCGGTCTACTTCACTGACCCGCCGGGCTTCGCGGCCCAGCGCCAGTGCGTCCTGGAAAACCCGGTCGAGCACATTTTCCTGGCCGTTGGCCGCTTCGCGGAACAATTTGTAGGCGGTACGCACCTGACCGAGCACTTCCAATTCGCCGACGATGCGGCTCTCCAGCCCGGCGGCGATGCGGGCCATGCGCTCGAAGGCCGAGCGGGCATCCCACCGGGCGGTCACGCGCCAGCGGGCATCGTGCTCGGGGATGTCAAATCCGAAGCATTCGAGGCGCTGGCAGGTGTTCAGCACCAGAACCGGGTGCGGGTTGCGCCGCGACAGGAACTTCACCACATCTTCCCGCTGCCGCTGATCCGTCAGTTCCAGTTCACATCCGATGAATTGCATCTTCAAACAAATCCTTCAAACCCTGTTCGTCGTTGACCTCGATCAGCCGGAGCATCTCGGGGTTCCGAGCGATTGAAAGTAACAAATCCTTCCGCGCTTGTCCACTGGGCAGGCGCTGGCGCAGCTCGGCCATCAGGCGCGAGGCCGTGGTCCAGCCGGGCGTCAGCTTTTCCTCCAAGTACTTGCGCATCAACACGGCCAGCGCGGGGGCGTCGCCGCCGCTGGTGATGCCGACAATCAGCGGGTCGCGGAAAATCATCGACATGTAATACAGGTCGCACCACTCCGGCTTGTCGATGGCGTTCAGCAGCCGCCGGTGCCGGCGCGACCACTCGGTGATGCGCCCGGCCAGGTCGCGATCCTCGCAGTCCTCGATGATGACGTCGGCGCGGGCGATGTCTTCTTCGGTGGGGAGGCGACGGTGGAGGTGGAAACGCGCGTCGCCTTCGGTCAAGGCCACCAGCTTCTCCGGAAGCTCCGGCCACATGACATGGATCGCATGCCAGTCATACCGCCGGGCATGCTCGATGCGCGGCCCGACATCGCGCCCGGTCCCGATGATCAACAGCGTGCGGCACGTCGTCACCAACCCGATCGGCATCGCGCGGTGATGCGGCGTGGTGTAGGGTGGGAATTCCGAGGCCGCCGGTGCCCCGGTTTCCCTCTTCTGGCTCCGGCCCAGCCACCGCTTGATCAATCCAAAATCCAAAATCGCAAATCCAAATTTAGATGATGAACTCGGCATCGTCCTGCTGCCCCGGAACGGGTCGCTTGGGCTCGCAGACCATGCCGGCGCCGACGGTGAGGTTGGTCGCTTCGTCCACGATAATGAAGCCGCCGGTGTAGCGGTTGCGGTTGTAGGGGTCGAACATCATCGGCACGGTGGTCTTGAATTTGACGCGGCCGATCTCGTTCAGCGCCAGTTCGGCGACGCCGCTCACCGGCTTGAGGGTGTCGATGTCGATCCGGTGCGGGATCTCGGTGACCATCGCCCGCGCGCCGCGGGTGCCGAGCTTGATCCCGTACTTCACGCCTTTGCGCAGGGGTTCGTCGTGCATCCAGCACACCATCGCTTCCAGTTCCTGGGCGACGTAGGGGATGTTGTCCGGCTTGACGATCATGTCGCCGCGGCTGATGTCGATGTCGTCGGCCAGTTGCAGCGTTACCGACATCGGCGCGTAGGCCTCCTCGAGTTCGCCGTCATGGGTGTGGATCTGGGTGATGGTGGAGGTTTTGCCCGAGGGCAGGATCGTGACCTTGTCGCCCTTGCGGAACACGCCGCCGGCGATCTGCCCGGCGAAACCGCGGAAGTCGTGGAACTCGTCCTTGTAGGGACGGATCACATATTGCACCGGGAAGCGGGCGTCGCGCAGGTTGCGGTCGTTGGCGATGTACACGTCCTCGAGATGGCGCAACAGCGGAGGCCCGTAGTACCACTCCATTGCGTCGGATTTCTCGACGATGTTGTCGCCGTGCAACGCGCTGACCGGGATGAAGGTCACGTCCTTGAACGCGAGGTCGGCGGCGAAATTGGTGAAGTCCTCGCGGATCTGGCGGAAGATGTCCTCGGAATAAGCGACCAGGTCCATCTTGTTGATGCAAATGACGAGATGGGGGATCCGCAGCAGGGCGGCGATGTAGGCGTGGCGGCGGGTCTGCTGGATCACGCCCTGGCGCGCGTCGACGAGGATGATGGCGAGGTTGGCCGTCGAGGCCCCGGTGACCATGTTGCGCGTGTACTGTACGTGGCCGGGGGTGTCGGCGACGATGAACTTGCGCTTGGGCGTGGCGAAGTAGCGGTAGGCCACGTCGATGGTGATGCCCTGCTCACGCTCCGCGCGCAAGCCGTCGGTCAGGTTGGCGAGGTTGATCTGGCCGTCGCCGGTGATGTCCGACGACCGCTGCAACGCCTCGAGCTGATCCTCCATGATCAGCTTGGTGTCGTAGAGCAGGCGCCCGATCAAGGTGCTTTTGCCGTCGTCCACGGACCCTGCCGTGGTGAATCGCAGTAGTTCGATGTTTTCCATGAGCAGCTCGGGAGACAACGTTCAACAATCAACATTCAACATCCAACATTCAAATGAGGATGTTCAGTCGTGTTGTCAAAGTCGTTGTCGCATCCCTCCTTCGTTGAGTGTTGAGTGTTGAATGATGGAAGTTGAATGTTGCTTCGTCAGAAGTATCCTTCGCGTTTGCGGTCTTCCATCGCGGTTTCCGATCGTTTGTCGTCGGCCCGGCTGCCGCGTTCGGTGACCTTGGCGGCGGCGATTTCGTTGATGATGTCGGCCACGGTGACGGCCGGCGATTCGACGCAGCCGGTGCAGGAGATGTCGCCGATGGTGCGCACCCGGACGTTCAGGCGGTGCGAGGCCTCGCCCGGTTTCTTCGGCAGCAGGTCGCTCAACGGCAGCCACTGGCCGTCGCGCCGGAGCACCTCGCGTTCGTGGCTGAAGTAGATCGACGGGATTTCCAAGCCTTCGCGGTCGATGTATTGCCAGATGTCGAGTTCGGTCCAGTTGGAGAGGGGGAACACGCGCATGTGTTCGCCGGGGTTGATGCGGCCGTTGTAGATGTTCCACAACTCCGGGCGCTGGTTTTTCGGGTCCCACTGACCGAAGGCGTCACGGAACGAGAACACGCGTTCCTTGGCGCGGGCCTTTTCCTCGTCGCGGCGGGCGCCGCCGAGGGCGCAGTCGAACTTGAACTCCTCGATCGCGGCGAGCAGGGTCGGGGTTTGCAGGCGGTTGCGGCTGGTTTCGCCGGGGGTCTGGCGGGCGATGCCTTTGGCCAGGGCGTCCTCGACGGTCCGGACGATCAGCTTCTCGCCGAGTTCGGCGGCCCGCTTGTCGCGGAACTCGATCAGTTCGGGGAAGTTGTGGCCGGTGTCGATGTGCATCAGCGGGAACGGGAACTTCGCCGGGCGGAACGCCTTCTCGGCGATGCGCAGCATGCAGATCGAATCCTTGCCGCCGGAGAACAGCAGCACCGGGCGTTCGAATTCCGCGGCCACTTCCCGCATGATGTGGATCGATTCCGCCTCGAGCACATCGAGGTGGGATAAGGTGTGTGCTTTCATAAACCTTCCTGTCAAAACAACCTGTATGTCATAGCAAAGCGGAAATTTCAAACTGTTAAAACGTTCACCCCGCCCGGATTAGATCGACGGGTTGAAGGCGCGCATGCCGGGGTGGAGGCCGCATTCCTTGTGTTCGGGATTCTCCCACCACCAGCGACCGGCGCGCTGGTCTTCGCCGGGCTGGATGGCCCGGGTGCAGGGGGCGCAGCCGATCGAGGTGTAGCCCTGGTCATACAGCCGGTTGTAAGGGATACGGTGTTCGTGGACGAAGGCCCACAACTGCTCCAACGTCCAGTCCGCCAACGGGTTGACCTTGACGATTCCGCCGTTCGCCCGGTCGATCTCGACGGCCTGGAGGTCCGAGCGGGTCACGCTTTGCTCGCGGCGCAGGCCGGTGATCCAGGCGTCGAGGCCGGACAGGGCGCGGCGCAGTGGTTCGACCTTGCGGATGCCGCAGCACTCTTTGCGATTCGGAACGCTTTCGCGAAACGAGAAAAGCCCCTTCGAGCGCTCCAGATCCTCCACGGCCGCCCGCTCGGGAAAATACCACTCGATCTTGAGGCCATACCGGCGCCGCAACGCCTCCGCGCACTCGTAGGTCTCCGGATTCAACCGGCCCGTATCGAGGGCGAACACCACCGCATCCTTGCGGATGTCCATCAGGAGGTGCGCCACCACCGCATCCTCCAGGCTGAAACTCGAGGCCAAGGCGATGCGCGGATGCCACACCTCCAGCGCCTTCGCCAACACCGCGCGGGCATCCGACACATCCACGCCGGCAAACCGATCGGCAACATCAATGGATTGATTCATACCGCACTATATCTATCATTTTAATAGAGATTGCAAGGGGTAACTTACATAAATTCTTTTCCGGCTCTCGTAAACCACCCAACATATTGCCATACAGCGTGATGTGCAAAAGTGCCGCGCCTTTTCTTCTATGTCCCTTCCGGTGGCCATCGCATCTATGTCCCTCTTTTCCAGCCACCCCCAAATCAAGGGCCACTACTTCTATGTCCCTGCATCTGCATCTTGTCTATGTCCCTGCCTCTTGGCGGTGGGGACAGGGAAGATGTGGCGCGAGGGGGGTGGTGGTGGTATGGTGGACGGCGATGACGCCGATAGCCAGATTGCCGAAGAAAATGTCGCTGCGGGATATCCTGATCAACCTCGCGGCGTTTGTGATTATCGTGGCCGGACTGAAGGCCGCCTCGTCCCTCGTGGTGTTGCTCCTGTTATCCATCTTCATCGTCGTGTTGGTCGGGCCGATGTTTCTGGCCATGCTGCAGCGAGGCATCCCGTCGTGGGCGGCCATGCTCGCGTTGATCATCGGCTTGACCGTCGTGGGCACGGTCAGCGTGCATGTGTTGAGAATCTCGCTGGAGGATATCGCCCGCCAGTTGCCGCGCTACCAGGAAAACCTGCAGGTGCAGGTCGGTACGGTGCTGGCGTGGCTGGAGACGCAGGGGGTGGAAATGCCGGAACAGGGCATCCGTAAAACCCTGGCCGAAAAATCGACCGTACGCATGATCGGCGATGGCATCACCGCCGCGACACATCTGCTTGGACGCGCTTTTGTCGTGCTGTTGATCGCGATCTTTATCCTGCTCGAAGCCGCCATCCTGCCGAAAAAATTGCGCAGCATTCCCGGCCTGGCCGACGATACCTATGATCGCATGACGCTGGTCGTCGATAATGTCCGCAAATACATGGGCATGAAAACGGTGATGAGCCTGTTGACCGGCCTGCTCGTCGGCCTGTTCGTTTGGGTGTTGGGCGTGGACAATCCGGTGCTGCTCGGCCTGCTCGCCTTCGTGCTGAATTTTATTCCCAACATCGGCTCCATCCTCGCCGCCGCGCCCGGCATCCTGCTCGCGTTTATCGAATTCGGGCTCGGCCGCGCCGTGGTGGTGACCATCGGCTATGTGGTGATCAACGTGGGGGTCAGCAATTTCATCGAACCCCGCTACATGGGGCGTGGATTGGGGTTGTCGCCGATGGTGATCGTGATCACCCTGATCTTCTGGGCTTGGGTGCTCGGTCCGCTCGGCATGCTGCTGTCGGTGCCGCTGACCATGGCCCTCAAGGTCGCGCTGGAAAGCCTGCCGGAAACCCGCGGCCTGGCCCTGCTGATGGGGTCGCACCCGGAAAACGCCGAACCTAAATCGTGAAGTTGGTGGCCTGCACGGAGGCGCGGTTGACTTCGCGCTCGGCAAGCATGCCGAAATCGGTTTCGTCGTAGACGCGGGCTAGTGCTTTTTCCGCATAGCGCCAAACCGGAGCAAACACGTCGGGCATGTCACCGGCGGATTCCCCGTTCTCCTGCTTGCTCACCGCGACCAGCGGACCCTCGAACAGGCGGATCACTTCGCCCATCGTGATCGTATGCGGCTCGCGGGCGAGTTGATAGCCGCCCTCCTTGCCGCGCGCCGATGTGGCGAGTCCGGCCTGCTTGAGCTGGCGTAGGATGGCTTCGAGAAAACGCACCGGAATCCGCTGGGCCTCGGCGATCTGACCGATGGTGACCGGCCCTTGCCGCACCCGCAGGCTCAATTCCAACATGGCTTTCAGGGCATACAGGCAACGGTTCGATATCATGGCACGGGCTCCTCGGGGATGGTGACGCGGATGCGGTACTGGCGGGCGGCGGGCGGGGGATCGTCGTCGAGAATGGCCTGCACCTGGCCATTCCCGTTGGTGACATACAAGCTGTCCCACGTGGCGGCGGTTGCGTCGTCGCGGTACTCGACGTGGCACACCAGCCCGGTCGGACTGTTCCACGCCAGCAAGCGCGACTCGTCGGGCTGGGGTTGGATGATCAGGCGCATGATCTCGATGCCGGTGTAAATCAGCTCGTTTATCTGCGGCATGCGGTCGCCCGAATAGGTCACCGGGAGCGTGGGGAAGACCACATTACGAACGGTGTCGGTGACGGAGAGAAGGCCTTCGGTCAAGGTGCGGGACATGAGCTGATGCAACACGTTGGAGCCGGCAATCACCCGGCCAAACACCGTGAAGCCCCCGTTGTTCGGCGGCGCAAGCGTTACGGAGTTGTCGTTGAGATTGAAGAAAAACTGGCTGGTGGCCGAGTCGGGTTGACCGCTTACTTTGGCCATGGCGATGGTGCCAAAGGTGTTGCTGATCACCGGTCCGACCGCGTACTCGTTGGAGATTGCGCCGAAACTGAAGGTGGGCGAGTAATTGCCCGGAAACGCGTTGGTGGAGGCGGCGGAAGCGGTGACGAAGCCGCCGGCCTGGGCGACGAAGCCGGTTTCGCAGCGGTGGAAAAACGTATTGCGATAGGCGCCAAAGCGGGCGAGCCGGATGAAGTTGTACACGGTGACGGGTTTGTCCTCGTCGAACAATTCCACCGCCATCGGACCCAGGCTGGTCCGGAAAATCGCCAGCGTGTTCGCCGGGGCCGCGGTTGGTCCGGCGAGCAGGAGGAACAAAAGAAAACATCCAATGATTGGATAAATGATCTGTCTCATTTTCCAATCATTGGACGTCGTTGCGCGTTTCGATAAGGGCTCGAGGATCAGGCGCCAATGCCCTGGAACAGCACGGTCGAGAGGTAACGCTCGCCGGCGTCGGGCAGGACCACCACGATGGTCTTGCCGGCATAGGCCGGATCGTTGGCCAACTTCACCGCGACATGCGCGGCGGCGCCGCACGAGATGCCGACCAGGATGCCTTCCTCGGTGGCCAGCCGGCGGGCCATTTCCACCGCCTCTTCGCTCGAGACCTGCTCGACTTTGTCCACGATGCTCAAGTCGAGCGTGTCGGGAATGAAACCGGCGCCGATGCCTTGAATTTTGTGCGGACCGGGCTTCAGTTCCTGACCGGCGCGTTTCTGGGTGATGACCGGGCTTTCCTTCGGTTCGACCGCCACGGATTCGATCTTCTTGCCCTTGGTGTTCTTGATGTAACGGGACACCCCGGTGATGGTGCCGCCGGTGCCGACGCCGGAAACCAACACGTCGATCGCGCCATCGCAGTCATCCCAGATCTCCGGACCGGTAGTCTTCTCGTGGATCGCCGGATTGGCCGGGTTCTTGAATTGCTGCGGCATGAAATACTTGGCGGGGTCGCTGTTGGCGATCTCCGTGGCCTTGGCGATCGCGCCCTTCATGCCTTCCGTGCCGGGGGTCAAGACCAGGTTCGCGCCAAACGCCGCCAACACGCGGCGACGCTCGATGCTCATCGTCTCGGGCATGGTCAAGGTCAGCTTGTACCCGCGGGCGGCCGCGACGTAGGCGAGGGCGATGCCGGTGTTGCCGGAGGTCGGCTCGACGATCTCGGTGCCGGG
>ERZ761603.2318-NODE-2318-length-13241-cov-6.851433_pt1 | contig 13241 bp, 15 predicted proteins | sample MGYA00511879_ERZ761603 | MGnify/ENA primary metagenome ERZ761603 (study PRJEB28899, sample SAMN02850040) | bioreactor sludge metagenome | biome: EBPR Sludge; feature: EBPR Bioreactor; material: flocular biomat | place: Australia: Thorneside Wastwater Treatment... | reverse complement strand
CTCAGCAGGACAGTCGTCCAGGAAAAGACCCCGCCGGCCGACGTTGGCATCTCTCCTTACGATGCCGCATCGGCACAGACGTCTGACGCTTTCATGACCTGGCAGGGCGCAATCACGCAGTCGCCGCTGCTGGCCCAGTTTGTCTTCGAGTACTTCAATGCCGAAACGGGGGAGTTGGTCTGGCAATACCCGTACTCGAACGGCGGCGACTTTCCCGACGGATGGTTCCCTCTGTCCCCGGACAACCATTCCGGGAGCGGCACCGGCGCGAAAAACGAGCCGTGGTGGGGACTCGGACAGCCGACACCGCCGCGATGGGGAGACTGGACGGTGCGGTGCATTTGTCTCGCCATTCGCATGCGCCTGGAGTCTTGGCCGCTGGGAATTCCCATCCAGCATCCGGATCTGCTGATGGCGAAGTATCCCTTATCAGGCGGCGGCACTGATCCCCAACCGCGCTGGAAACTGGGCGCAGGCATTACGGCCTACACGCCGGGAATGACGGACGGCCTGGCCAAGTTCGAGCGCCCGAACATGAAGGTCGCTTATCACGGCCACAGCTACCGTTGCGAGGTCGATCATGTGCAAGTACTGGAGGGAATTGGCTACCTGTTCACCATCCGTTTCACCAACGACACTAAATTCGACTTCTGGTACGCCTACCGGGCTGCCAACGTGGCTTACTACCGGTCGAACGGCAGCTATGTGTGGGGCCCGGCAGCCAACTACCCGCTGATGTTTCACATCCCGCCGTTTGCCACGCGAATGTTCCGCGTGCTACAGCCGCTGGAAGGGTACTGGCTGGACTGGAGCTTCCTTGGCGACATGGTTGCACCTACACCATGGGTTAACCCCTACTACAACATACTGCAGCTGATCGGCAGCGCCAAGCCGGTCAAACCCGCCGTGGCCGAAAGCCTCTGGGTCGATGTGCGGGACGGCGATGCCGGAACCCGGAAAGCACTCATCAATTACCTCGCCGACAGCAATCAGGTACAGAACTGGTATGCCTGCTCGACCTATCCACCCGCCTCGGTGTTGGCGAGCCCGTCGATCTGCGAGGTGATCGACGTCGAGTCCGGTGTCTCCGGTCAGCGCTTGGGATGGTCTTACAGCCTGGCGGCATATGTCACCTATCAGGACACTGACGGCAAGACCTACAACACGACACGATACTTCTCCTGGGGCCAATTAAGCACCGCACTGGGCCTACCTTCCGCGACGCAAATCGAGATTCCGCTGGACGGGACTGGGCACAAGCTGGTGCGCAACATCGGCTGGTGGGGTGGGGCAACTCAGGGCTACTGCACACACGCGCTGATCAACCGGTGCGACTACTGGTCTTCTTGGGATGATTTCAAGGCCAGGATCGATACGGCAGTTCGTGGGCTTCTGCCAAGCAATTGGACCGTGCTTACTCTCGATCTGCGTAACCCCTACGTGGGATTTGATTTTGCTTCCGTGCCGCTCAATGACGTCGGCTGGGGTGCGCGATCCGGAATCGTTCCCTCGGTAAGCGAATCCACCTACCCGACACGCATCACTGTAAGAGTCTGAGACACTCATGATCATTCTGGACGGCATTTCCTTGCCGGTGGACCTCCTTTGGTCCGACGAATGGGCCGCATCGACCGTGGCGCAGACCGTGCGCCGTACCCTCGACGGCGGGCTCGTCGTCTTCTACGGCGAACTACGCGCCGGCTTGCCCATCACGCTCGAATCGCAACCCGACGCCGGTTGGCTGACCCGTACCCAGGTGGAGGCCATCGCGCTGCGGGCGGCGAGTCCAGGCGGGCTCTACACACTCAACCTGCGCGGCCAGACCTGGCAGGTGATGTTCCGCCATCACGATGCCCCCGCCTTCGAGGCCCGACCGCTGGTATCGGTAGCCAATCCACAAGCCGGCGATTTCTACCTCGCCACACTGAAGCTCATGACCGTTTGAGAGGAAACCATGCCCATTCTCGATAATGAAATCGTCTGGCGGCCTGCTGCCCTGATGTCCGACGTCACGCCCGCCCAGAACGGCGGTCGGATGGTCTTCTCGCAACTGGTGTCCGGGGTGAAGAACAATCTCTTCCCGGATGTCTCGCAGTCCGAGCGACTGGCCGGCGCGGTGAAGTGGCGCAAGGCATTCATCCACATCAACAGCGCGCAGGACACGGCGCTGCTCAATGTGCGCCTGTTCCTCGATAGCCTGACCCCTGCCGGTGACTTCGTGGTGTTCCAGCCGGGCACCCAGACCGATACCGAGGATCAGATCGGCGGCCGCCCCTACGGCATCGGCACGCTCTACGCGCCCATCGTTGGCGGGGCCCCCCAGATTCAGGTGGCCTGCGAGCACAACACCGAGTACGCCACTCTGCAACCGCTCCGGGTCGGCGACGTGGTGCGCGTCTCGGATCGACCGAGCACCGGCGGTGCCGGCAACGAGGAATGGGTCAGCGTCACCGGCATCGTCTACGGGGCTGATTTCGCCACGGTGGATGTCTCGCCCGCGCTCGTGAACAACTACGCCACGTCGAACACCCTGGTGTCCAGCGTGCTGGAACTGCCCAGCGCGGTGGCTGGTGTCACCGAGGTGTCGGTCACCAGCGGTGGCGGCAGCTTCGATTCCGCCACCGTCGGCTACCTCGTCGCCCACAACAAGGGGGCGGTGGAAGAGAACTGGACGCTGACCTTCACGAGCGCAACCACCTTCACGGTGTCGGGCAACATGGTCGGCACCCTGGCCAGCCCGGGATCGGTCAGCGCCGACTACGCGCCCCTGAACCCGTCGACCGGTACGCCGTACTTCACCATCAAGGCCATCGCTTGGGCTGGCACGTTCCAGATGAACGACACGGTGACCTTTGCGACGCAGCCTGCCGCGATCCCCATCTGGTATCGCCGCCAGGTACCGGCGGGGACATTCAGCCTGGCGAATGACTTCACGTCGCTGGCCATTCACGGGGAGAGTGCGTGATGCCCCGAGTCGGTTTCAAGAAGACGTTCCCTGCTGGCACCTTTGACAAGGCCGCCGTACAGACCCTGTTCGCGCACCTCAAGACCTACGTGACGAACGCCGGGTTCAACGTGCTGCTCGACACCATCGACGGTATCGACTTCATCCGGCTGGGCTCGCCGGTAGGCACAGCCGACGATGACGTTCCGCACTGGGCGTTCAGCTTCCAGGATCAAGACCCCTACGGGGCGATCTTCGCGTACCCGGTCTACGGCAACGACTATCTCGATGCCAATGCCTACGTCCACAGCTACACCATCGTGCATTCCGCATGGGTGGGCAATCCCTCGCCGGAGGTCACGGTCTGGTTTGCCGCCGACGGCGCGGCCGGGCGGTGGTGGCTGCATGCCAGCCAGGTCGACACCAACAGCACCACCGGCGTGTCGATGCGCTTTGCCGCTGCCGGGGCGACCTCGCGACGCTATCCGTCCGACACCCACCAGGGGCTGTGCGCCCGCTACGGTATCTGGGATCCGTGGGGCGACTGGGAGCCGGCCTACTCAAGGGATGAAGATGGTGTCATCGAGATCTACCCCTGGACGGGCACCTGGTCGCCCTTCGGCGAGGGTTGGAGCTTCAATGCCAAGCGCCACGCCGGGTCGCCTCTGCCCAAGATGGCCGTGCCGCAATTTCCCAACCGGGATGGTGGCATCAGCGCCTGCGTTCTCGGCGAGTTCAACGAGATTCTGATCCTCACCGATGGCTACGCCCAGGAGGAAGTCGTCGTGCCGGGTTGGATCGCGATGATCGGCGACGAGTGGGATCAGCCCTACGCCGTGCCGGCACCGCCTCAGTTTGACAATCCGGACGCCTAGCCGCTATGACCCTTGGCATCTCGCTTGCCATCACGCTGGGGGCGGGGCTGTATGCGGATTCCGGCCCGACCGTTCTCAAGCGACACTTCGAGGCCGCGTGGGGCAAGACGGAAGTTTTCGTGGCCAATGCCACAGCGTGGGAACTGGCTCGGGAGCGTGCGTGGCAGCACGCGGAAAGTTGGTCGATCCGCTTCGCGCAGAACCTCCAGTCACCCTACGGACTGCGGCTGGAAGGTGGGAGCCGGCACCCCTACGGAGACATGCGCCAGCACCGCCGGAGCATTTTGGCGGCCTGGGACGACGTGCATCAGACCAAGGCCCGCCACGTCATCCCGTACACCGATCTCGGTACCTACCGGAAATCGATGCGGGCCGCGTACTGGCTGACACAAACGGTCGCGGCCAGGCAGGTGGTCGGCTACGACGTGACCCATGTCGACCCGGTCGCCAAGCGACTGACGGCGTCCTGGTCGATCCTCGATGACGCTCGCCTGCAGGCGGTGGTGAATAGCCCGGAACTCGTCTGGCAAGACCAGCGGATTCGCATCGTTGAAGCGACACTTTCCTGCGACGAGGAGAGCCCGGTCTGGATCGCGCGGGTCGAGATCGCGGCCATTACCGATTTCGCCGCCATTGGCATCGGCGACACGATCACCCTTGTCCTAGGGCTGGAAACCTTCGTGCTGGTGGTCGACGGCAAGACGCTGTCTCGTGCCTCTCCAGCCTCCCAACGGATGGAACTGACGGCGGTTTCGCCCGTTGCGCTGCTCGACGCGCCCTTCGCCGGCACGATCCGCTACTACGAGGCTGGTGCGGTTTCCGCACGTGCAGCGGTGGAGTTCCTGATTGGCCCGGTAGCCTGGAGTCTTCCCGACTGGATCATCCCGGCAGGCCGGCTGATGCTGGAAGGGGCGACACCGCTGGCAGCCGCCCGCAACATCGTGGCGGCCATCGGTGGCATCGTCGAGAGCAACCCGGATGGCTCGGTGGTTTGCCGCCGCCGGCACCCGGTCAGCATTCCGCAGTATGGACAAGCCGCCGTCGCCCACAGCCTGTTCGACGCGGATGTGATGTCGGCACAGGCGCAGATCGCCCCGATGCGCGGCTTCAACCGGGTGATCGTCGCCAACGAGGAAGGCGGTGCGGGTACGTCGGTCGACCGCATCGAGTACGTGGCCGATGCCGATGATGCCTATCGAGGCGTGGTGCGCGCCTATCTCGCCAGCACCCGTGCGGTGGTGCTGGCCCATACCGGGCATCCGTCCACGGTTATTGCGAGCCTCGGCGCAGTCACCCGCACCGAGAGTGAGACGGTCGAGTTCATCGAGGGGCTGGCGAGCACACGATACCCGGTGACCACCATCGTGAATCTCGCCTGGCAACACACCGGGCTGGGCGACGTGACCGCCTCGGGCCAGAGCCTCACGGCGGCCACCAGCGGCTACAGCCTGCTTCGAATCACCTACACCACCACGTCGCTCGACTGGCGCGTCGCACTCCCCATCGATGAGGAAGTGCAGTTCGTGCTGGTCGATGCTTGAGGACATATCATGGCCAATGCCACCATTCGCGTTCAATTCGGCAACCCAGACGGCTCGGGTTCGGACGGTCACTTGTCGGCTGAGGTCGACACCCGGCCTGATGGCCTGAACGGCGGCCGCAGTTCGTTCAGCCCGGGCGAAACCGCCTACATCCTCGTCTACAAGTCCGACAACGTCAGCATCACCGACACCATCTGCTCGGCCGGATCGCTTTCGGCACAGGGCAGTGCCGTGGTGACGGTGACCGAGGAACTGATGTTCGAGGATGCCGATACGGCGACGCTGGGCAAGCCGGCGCGATCGGCCATCTCGCAGTCGGTCTGGTATGGACGCAGCCTCGGCGGCCTCACGCTGCAGTCCGACAAGGTCACGGTGAAGGCATCCAGCAAAGGCGTGGCGGTGGCCAAGGTCACCTACGACGCCCTGGCGCTGGTCTATGCCCTGTCGTCGCCCTCCACACTCAACGGCGAGACGGATTTCTCGATCCTGGCCCTCATCAAGGGGACGGCATCGTGATCATCGAGGTCTACCGGGGCGACGGTGCGCGCGAGGGTTCGCCCATCGTCGATCCGCTGCTCGCAGACGACGCGCTGATCCATCGTGGCGTGGCCGAGATGGACGCCAATGCGCACGCCTTCAACCGGGTCGAGATGGCGGTGGTTTTTCGGCCGGGGATTCGTCTCGGGCAGATCGTCGAGGCAACCGACACGTCCACAGCGAGCCCGTATCGCGCCAAGGTGACCGGCATCCAGATCACGGTGTCGGAGGCGGCCATCGAAACTCAACTCACCCTGGATCAGCCGCGATGAGCTTTGCGTTGAAGGAACTCTCCCGTCTGCTGGCCACGGATACGCCGGTGGTGGGCGCAGTGGTCGGCATCGACGGGGCCGTGGTGCGCGTTGCCACCGAGCGGGGTGCCGTCACTGCCAGGACGCTCGATGCGGTGGTCATTGGCGAGCGCGTACAGATCAAGAACGGCATCGCCACCAAGGCACCGGTGGCCAAGCAGGTATTTCCCGTTTGACGACAATTGGAGGAATCGAAGTGAAGCAAGCGACGACATTTCTGGATCGGGTCAGGCCCGCCATCGACGCCCTGCCTGATGGGGCCGATAAGGACACGCTGCTGGCTCTGGCCGAGGCACAGGACACCATCGAGCGTGGTGACGTGCATCCGAAGCAGCGCGCACTGGCTATGCGCCGGCTGGTAGGCGGCGCTGCCGTCGTGGCCAGCAGGAAGGCCGGGCGTCCCGTCCAAGGGCGCGGCAAGAAGCCGTAACGCCAAAGCAACCCAAATCCCACACCCGCGAACCCGCCCACGAGGCGGGTTTCGCATTTCTGGAGGACGAAAACATGGATTCCACCCAAATGGAGCGCCGGAAGATGGTGACCATCCCGCAGGAAGAGTTCGAGGCGATCCTGGAGCGCGCCGCCGAGCGCGGGGCGCGGCACGCCCTGGCCGATGTCGGGCTCGACGGTCCCGAAGCAGCGAACGACATCCGTGAGCTGCGCGGGCTGCTTGATGCCTTCAATGAGGCCAAGAAGACCGCCGGCCTGACCATCATCAAGATGCTGGTCACGGGCCTGGTGATGGCGCTGCTGGCCGGCGCATTCCTGAAGCTCAAGCTGTTCGGAGGTGGGCAATGATCGAAACGCTACTGGGCGGTTTGCTGGGTGGTGCGTTTCGCCTGGCTCCGGAAATCCTCAAATGGATGGATCGCAATGGCGAGCGCAGCCACGAACTGGCGATGCAGGACAAGGCGCTGGAGTTCGAGAAGCTGCGTGGCGCGCAGCGAATGTCGGAAATCGGCGCGGGTGCCGACGCGGCATGGAACGTCGGAGCCATCGAAACTTTGCGCGAAGCGGTTCGCACTCAGGGAGAGAAAACTGGTGTGCGCTGGGCTGATGCTTTGTCGATCAGCGTACGCCCCGTCATCACCTACTGGTTCATGGCCTTGTACTGCGCAGCCAAGACGGCTGCTTTCGTGGCAGCCGTGACTGCTGGTGCTGGCTGGGGCACGGCCATTCTGCATGCTTGGACGGAGGCCGATCAGGCTCTGTGGGCTGGGGTGCTCAACTTCTGGTTCATCGGGCGAGTGTTCGACCGGGTGCGGCCGTGATCGATATACCGAGGGCGGCCATCGAACTGGCCAAGCGCTTCGAGGGGTTTGAGCGCAAGGTGAGACGCGGAATCGAGATCACTGCCGTTCCCTATATCTGCCCAGCAGGTTTCTGGACGATTGGGTACGGCCATCTCTGCGACCCCAAGCACCCACCGATCACGGAGGCCGAAGCCGAGGTCTATCTGGCGCGCGATCTGCAGACGGCACTGGCGGCGACGCTGCGCTACTGCCCGGTGCTGGCCACTGAACCAGAAGAGCGGCTCGCCGCCATCGTGGACTTCACGTTCAACCTCGGTGCGGGGCGGCTGCAAACCTCAACGCTTCGGCGGCGGATAAACCAGCGGGACTGGGCAGCAGCTGGGCAGGAACTGGGGCGGTGGGTTTATGGCGGCGGGAAGGTGCTGCCTGGTTTAGTTGCTCGGCGGCAAGCAGAAATATTCTTACTGGTATCTTGAAAAAATGGCAGTCACAATGGCACGTTCGCCTTCAGAAGCTCGATTAGGCGCAGGCCATTTGATTTCAGCGCAATCGATACATCATCTTTCGATACACGCCATGCCTCGGCGAGCTTAACTGCCACGGTATTTGCTTCCCACGGCATCACATGTGTACCACGCACCTTCGCAAACGGCCCATCGCTCTCTGAGACCACGCGATCACGCGGCATCAGTGCAGCCAGCTTTCGTCCATTGGCAGACTCCATCATTGCAGGCCCAACGCTGAACCAACACCCGGATTCGGCTGCGCGCCGAAGCAACGAAGGCGAGTCGGTAAACCAATGAAGAACCGCTGTGCCGAAGCCGGGGTTCGCATCAAGAATATCTAGAACTTTTTCAGCAGCCGCCCGCGAATGGATGCTGAGAACTCGCCCACCAAGTCGAGCGCAGTTTTCTACAACGGATTTAAATATATGCGTTTGAAGTTCAAAGTGCGGGCTATACCGTGCGGAGCCATCTAGGCCAATTTCACCGACCCCTGTGCAAGCCTCCATTTGCAACAGCAGCATCTCCAATTCGCCATGCTTTTTATCTGCGACTTCTGGGTGGAGACCAGGGGAAATGAAAAACTTCTGCGTGGGAGCCAGAACTCTTGAGGTTGCTGCGTATGCCCTTGGACTCGTTGTCACCAACCACACAAACTCGGTTCGCTGCAGAGCTTCAATATAGACTTGCTTCGCGTCTGGATAGAGGTCCAGGTGGCAGTGAAAATCCATCACAGCACACCATCTCTTCGAAGCAATGCAGCCAGCTCAGCCAAGCCCTGCTCGGCAACGCGACGGTAGTGTGGACGGTCAGCATCAGACGCAAAAGCCAGCGTGGCCCCCAGGAAGGAATCAATCCCTCGCTGCTCAGCAGCAAGTACAGCGCAAGCCACTGCCATCGGGTCGTCCGCGCTTGTCTTTCCTGCACCGGACAGTGCCGAGAATTTGTACCTTGTTGTGTCAGAAAGGCCCCACCGATGGATAGCTGCCTTACGCACCATACACGGCACGCATCGACCGCAGTGCGTTCGGTTGTATGTGCGAAATCGGCCACAGCTCGTTGTATCGCAGGCATAACTCGTTAGCAGAGATTGATCTGCACATTGCACCAACATCTCTCCCTTCGTCTTGAAGCGATAAGGCATAGACAATTGGGCATCAACGCCAATGGCATCAAGCAGTTTCTGAAGAAGCGCCATGAACTGCGGATGGGTTGTTCTTGTGCTGAGGCTTGCCATCCGCCCCGGAAGCAACGGAGGATTAATACTAATGAATCCGTTTTCCGGCACCAAAACATCGGGCCGGTTGATCGTCAGCAGCGAAGTAGCCAGCACGGCCAGGCCATAAAACGCCATGGAGCGTGCTCTGGTCGACGTCTCCTTTTTACCGCTGAAAACGACTTTGTGACTCCACTGCTGGTGCCAATCACCCCCACCTAATGCATTGGCATAGGCTATCTGTCGGGCGGAGTCCTCGAAAGCAAGCTGCGACACAAAAATTGGTCTGCGGCCCTGCGCTGTTGCATCTATTCCGCCTATCAGGCTATCGAGCCCCCCTGAAAGCAAAGACACACAGTCTCGGTCGCAAAGCCGACGATTGCCTCTTGGTGGTGTAGGGCCACCTGGCAGGAAGCGAATCGTCCAAAAGTCACCTGAGAGCACCCGAAGCATTTCCTCGACAGTGGCTCTGTTTGCATCCCATGGACGAGGGTCATTGACCGTGATATCGAGCTCAATCTGACGCGTCCAGCCATCGGCAGTGCCTTTGCGAAGAACTACTACATCGGCCGCATAAACAGCAAAACAAAAAAGCATGAAATCCCATACCGGGATCGACGGAGCATAACCAACGCTTTCCAACTCACGTCGCCAACCACAGGCGATGCGTCCGATATCAGCGCGGGGTGACGCTTCCAAGAAGGTGAATGCCCGAGTACCCGCAGGCAATCTATCGGGCAGAGCATTAATGCTTGAGCAAAGGATATTCATGATTCTGAAAACACCGTAAGCGCGTCTTGTAGCGCCGAGGACGCAATCTCTCGCATGGAGCGCTGCACACTGCCGGAGCGCACCTTTTCCATCGACCGATTAACAACAACCATGATGTAGTCGAGCGCTTGTGCCAGACGCTCTTGGATAACTCTGGGTGCGTACTTCAGTTTTTCAAAAACTCGGCCAAGCTCAAGCTGAACACGGTTGTAAACATCGAACGCCACCGTGTACGCCATTACATTGGCAATTTGGTCGTCTGCAAGATTAAAGATGTCTGCATTAGGGTCCACCTCGTAGAGATGAGCAATGGCCTGACTCATCGCGTGCTTGGCTGACTCCTCGTCAATACTTCCCCCGGTTGGTACCAACTTCTGCACAACTTCAAGGGCGGCGTCCTGCGCTGATAGGCCGCGTTGTTTTATCGAAGCAACCCACGCATTGATACCCGGGTCTGTCCCATCACGGGCCGTCGCCAGAAAGCCCCCCAATGAGGAGGCAGCTACGGCACTCGTGCGCATGCGGTTCGCAGCTTTCGCTGAACCACCCATGCCCTTTTTAACGAAACTCGACATGCCCCGTTTCAGGTCCGAGCTACTGCCTGAGCGGGCGAACCCCGTCAGAGCTCTTCGTGCTTCCTGATAACGGCCCGGCGGCGCAACAGTCAGCCCGGTTTCAGCGGGGGGGTGTAGGCTCCCCTCCTGATCCTGCGTGGCTGCCTCGTCAGGGTCAGCAGCCGGTGCAGTGCTGGGTGATATGGGTTTATCCGCATGGCCAGAATCAATGCTGCCTTCAGCATCGTCTAGCCATGGCGGATCAAAAGAAGCCCCCGAACCGGCTCCAGCACTTGAGGTCGAAGTGCCCATTTATTTCTTCCTCGCATTTTCAATCGCACGTTTGACCGGCTGTGGCAACTGATCGTCCTTCTCCCATTTCGACAGAACGTCTTTCATCCAATCGAAGTCCATTAGTGCCGATACCAATCCTGGTGCAAGCTGAGTTATGGGGGCCTGGCTCACAAGCGCCGCTGCACGAACCCCAGCACTTGGATGAACGCGAGAAACCTCCACCAGCATCAATACTTCTTCAGCCTTCTGCCAAGTGCGGCTAGACCGCCGGAGTTCCCATGCACGAGCCATGGCGAGACCAGACTGGAATTCGCCAGCATCCCGAATCTGCTGTTTTAACGTTTCATTTGAATTCCGAGCCGCAACCAGCGCATCGCGCAATGCTTTTCCTGCTGTGTTCAGATCATCAGCACCAAAATCCCTTACGGTACTGTCTCGACTGAGATGCAAAATGGGCCGCATGTCCATGTCGCCAAGTAGCGGCTCAAGCTGTAGCCACTCACGCACAAACGATTTATCTCCAAAGGGTGACGGAAGTGTGCTTTCCGGATCTTTCGATGCAACCTCCGCGTCATGCAGAATGCTGACTCTTCCTTCGCTTTCGGCCGAGACTTTTTCAGCCAATGCATTTGCTGTGTTTTCGTCACACCGCTCGAGCAAATGCCACTTGGCCAGCACTTGAACGTCCACATCAATATTTTGCGGCTTAGCCAATGCCTTGCGCAGAAACACAGTATTGAGAAATCGCTTGATCAACCGTGGGTTGGCTTGAACGGTGCTCGCACTAAAAAGCAATGGTGCAAGCCTCTCGGCCAAACCCATCAGACCGAGCAATTCGGTATCACCCTTCGGTACCAAGGTTTCAAGAAATGCGAGATCGACTGCTTTACCGGTCCATGTTTCCCGCAGCCGAGCTTCCACACTAGCTTTAGCCTTCTCGAAATTCATGGCATCCAGCTGGCCGCTGCGATGCGCTCGCTCCAAAAACAACAGCGCCGTGTATGCCTTGGTCTCGTTGGAACCAAGCCTAGGCACGCGCAGAGGAACTTGAATCAACTTGTCGAAGTAGTTGGTTGCGACATCATCATCCAAGCCGGTACCCGCAAAATGCACTCGGACCGCACCACGGATGAAAACATCATCCGCCGCAATGACGAATGCACTTCGGCGCAGAAACAGCAACAACCGGATTGCCTCGAGCGTTGAGATGGCTGTCTTAGGCAGGCATCTATCGAGGTCATCAACAAAGACCACCAAAGTAATATCCAGCTCAATGAGCAGATCTTCCAACGCCTCCCGGAAGGACTGGATTTCTTTTGGGAGCGAAACGGGCTTGGCTTCGTTTAAGAGGCCTTTGGTGGCTTCCGATGCATCTTTGGCGACTGCAATGCCGTCTTTCACCGATTCGCTTTTCAATGCATCTGCACTGGCCTCTACAACTTTTCCAATCAGACCGACCGGAACCCCCGTAATCAGGGTGGCGGCAACCTCGCCACCAAGTTGTGCCAGCCGCAGAAAGTTTATCCGTTTGACGAGAGATTTTGCCTTTTCCAGAAGTCCAGCGTTCTGGGCCGCTGCCTCAAGTACTGCATCTCCAACCGTCTGTAGCAGCGCCGTGCGAGCATCTTCAAAGCCCTGGTAAAGCCACGGATTGAAAGTTACTACCACGTACTTTGAATTTTCCGCCCCTTCAACTTTTTTACGGGCAGCCTGCTCGGGCGACAATTCGGACGCGACCATCCGTACGAGCGATGATTTCCCTGCACCCCAACCTCCCGAGATACCGATCGAGATTGGTTCTCCTCCAGTGTCTCGAATGAGCTCTGCGCAGGCCTTTGCTACAAGGCGGAAGTTGACGTAGTCAACAGTTGTCTCGTTGTCATGCCACATGGCCGCCCCTTACTGTTTTCACTTCACCAATTCCATCAATTTACCGAAACTGTTCACCACGTCGTACTTCACGTTCTCTGGTGCGTACTTCCTGTTGATCTCGTCGAAAAACTTGCGGGCGCACTTGATCTTGGTTTTCTCGATCTCATTGAGAACCATCGACGACATGGAGCCCTTGGTCTCGGCCACGAAGTACACGTGTTTGACCGTGCCTTCCTTGAACGACACGGCCCAGTCTGGGTTGTAATCACCAACGGGGGTCGGTATCAGGAAGCCGCGAGGCAACTTGGCGTACACAACCACCTCAGTGCAGGTGTCCAGCTCTTTCACGAAGTCTCGCTCAATGCCGGAATCCGTGATCACGTAGTCGTAGATGTGCCGCTTGAGCTTGTCACCGGCCTTGCTGAAGTCCTGCTTGGTCTGACCTGCGGTGAAGATGTCGATATCGAACTTGTCCTCGACCGGGTCGTAGGCTAGGTGTTCGATGATCATCGTTGCCTTCTGCTCGTTGATCAGCCGCACAGATCGGAAGAGCGTCGTGTAGGGAAAGAG
>ERZ761603.2317-NODE-2317-length-13252-cov-48.052436_pt1 | contig 13252 bp, 14 predicted proteins | sample MGYA00511879_ERZ761603 | MGnify/ENA primary metagenome ERZ761603 (study PRJEB28899, sample SAMN02850040) | bioreactor sludge metagenome | biome: EBPR Sludge; feature: EBPR Bioreactor; material: flocular biomat | place: Australia: Thorneside Wastwater Treatment... | reverse complement strand
GCCCTGGCCCCTCCTGGTCTGGCTGCCGCAATGGGCTAACAGAGGAATTTAGGATTATCTCGACCCGACCGACGCGACGGCAAGACCGTGGGCGCTCTACCTGAACCTGCTCTACGGTAGCGGCTGGCTGTCGATCTGCCTGATCCATCGCCTCAGCCTGGCAGGGCGACGGCGAGATCCGCTTTGCCATCAAGGCCCTCGACGACTATATACCCGCCGGCTGCCGCGACTGCTCTCGATCGGCCACCCGATGTGGGTCGAGGGACCTTACGGGCGCTTCGTTTTCGACGACGACAAGCCACGCCAGATCTGGGTGGCCGGCGGTATTGGCATGCCTCCCTCCGTGGCACGCATGCAGGAACTCGCCGCCTCCGGGGCAGCATCCGGCCAGTAGACCTGTTCTACAGCACTCGCGTCGGCGACGCCGAAATCCTGCGCCGCATCAAGGCATTGGCCGAAGCGGCGGGAGTTCGCCAGCACGCCATACTCAGTAGCCGCGATGGACTGCTGCATGCCCAGCAATTGATAGCCACCGTGCCCGACTGGCTCAACGGCAGCGTCTGGTTCTGCAGCCCGGCAGCCTTCGGCCCGGCCTTGCGCGAGGGACTGACAGCCCAGGGCCTGGCCGGCGACGATTTTCATCAGGAAGCCTTCGAGTTCCGCTGAGGCGAAACCCGCCGACCCAGACGCCGGGCGAAAGAACGGAACTCCCGCCACACCGTTGATCGCGCATCACCCTGCCTCCTTGGCTTCAGGCGACGAGTGGCTTCGCGACGTTCAAAGGCAGGCTCGTCCTGCCGGCGGCGGGCTCCGGGAGTCACCCTGGCCGACTCCCGCACCGATGTCGATGCAAGCTAACTTGCGCGTTCGGGAACTGTTGACTTCCGCCGTGAGTCCACTTTCCATATTGGTCGACGACCTCCTCCCCCTATCGAAAGGAGACCCCCATGCCACTCCGAATCAACGATGTTGCACCCGACTTCACTGCCGAAACCACACAAGGCACGATCCGCTTTCATGAATGGATCGGCGACCGCTGGGCCATACTGTTCTCACACCCGAAGGACTTCACCCCGGTGTGTACCACCGAGCTCGGCTATATGGCCGGGATCGAGGAACAGTTCGCCAAACGCAACTGCAAACTCATCGGCTTGTCCATCGACCCTGTCGACACTCACGAGCGCTGGGCGAAGGACATCGAAGAAACCCAGGGTCACTTGCCCCGATATCCCATGATCGGCGACACCGACCTCGCCGTAGCCAAGCTCTACAACATGCTGCCTGCCGAAGAAGCAGGCACCTCTGAGGGCCGTACCGCAGCGACCAACGCGACCGTTCGGTCGGTGTTCGTCGTCGGGCCCGACAAGAGGATCAAGCTGATGATGACCTACCCGATGACTACCGGGCGCAACTTCGACGAAATCCTGCGGGCTCTGGATTCGATGCAGCTCACCGCCAAGCACAGGGTGGCGACGCCGGTTAACTGGAAGCAGGGGGAGGATGTGATCATCGCCGGTTCGGTGTCGGACGAAGAGGCCAAGGTACTCTTTCCGGAGGGCTGGAAGGCACCCAAGCCGTACCTGCGCATCGTCAGGCAGCCGTAGTCGACGGACGAAGCACCTGATCCTGGAACTTCGGTTCTCGGTGTGTCAGAACCGACTCGCTTGATCTGAGGCCGGGCTATGGAGCTTCACGAGCCACGGGCAAGCAGGGGGAAGGTCGCGTTCTGCGACACCTAATGTTCGAAGAAGCGCAGAGGTAGTGCGATCGACAGCGCCGGTGTCTGCGACACCCGCCACGGTCCGTGCGCGGACTTGCTGGTTTGCCACGCTTCGCGCACTGACACGCCCGTTTGCGCAGTTCCCGGTAGTCCGCTCGACCCCATTGTGAGATGCATCTGGTATTGCCGGTCAAAGTGGTCTGCGGTGGTGGTCGTCATGCTGGTTCATCTTCACGAAATATCGCACAATCAACCCCTCGGGATTGAGGGGATGAAGGTGCAGGATAATTCGTGGCGTAGCAGCAGGCAACTCCTCCGCGTAGCGGATTCGTCCAACATCTGTCGGACCCGGCCATGGAAGAGGCTCTGTACGACACCCCGATGTTTCGTGAGTTTGCGCACCTGGAGATGGGCGAAGACCACCTGCCTGATGAGAGCACCCTCCTGCGCTTTCGCCATCTGCTGGAAGCACACGGTCTTGCCGAGCAAATTTTGGCCACCGTCAACGCCACGCTGACGGCCAAGGGCTTGTTGCTCAAACAGGGGACGGTGGTCGATGCCCCCCTGATTACAGCACCGAGTTCCCCCAAGAACAGCACCGGCACACGCGACCCCGAAATGCACCAGACCAAGAAGGGTAACCAGTAGCACTTCGGCATGAAAGCCCATGCGGGTGTCGATACAGACTCCGGGCGGGTCCACACCGTCACCGCCACGGCGGCCAATGCACACGACCTCACCCAGGCCAGCGAGTGGCTGCACGGGCAAGAAACCGATGTCTTTGCCGACTCGGGTTACCGGGCGTTGAAAAGCGTGAAGCAGTCCAGGCCAAGCACCCGGATGTGAGCTGGCACATCGCCCTGATACCGGGCAAGCGCAGGGCCTTGAAGAAGGACACGCCCATGGGCGCCATCCTGGACAAGCTGGAGCAAACCAAGGCGCGCATCCGCGCCAAGGTGGAACACCCGTTTCGGGTCATCAAGCGCCAGTTTGGCTACGTCAAGGTCAAGTACCGGGGGCTGGCCAAGAACGCGGCCAATCGGATGACGTTGTTTGCGCTGTCCAACATCTGGAGGGTGCGCAAACGACTTTTGAACATGGCGGTGCAGGGATGAGTGCGCCTGCAAACGGCCAACAGGCCGTGAACGGGGCTGAAATCGCCTCGAAACCGCCCCACAAGGGCCAACAGATGTCGCCATTTGAAAAATTAACCAACACCAGCCAATTCAGCGGGTGTTGTGCAGACCTTCCCTAGGCGTCAGCCGCTGGGAATAGCGGGAGCGAGGCACGAGCGGACGCTATTCCCAGTCGGCTGGACGCCTTGGTTAGGTGCAGCGCGGGGATAATGCCCTGCTGTGACCCGCCCCCACCCTCTTGGTGGCCGCATCTGGATCACCAGCGCCACACTCACGCAATACCGACTCCGACACCAACAATTCGTATCGGTTGCGTGTTTCCCACCAAGCCAGCGTTATTTGCTGATGAGCAGCTCCAACAATGGTCTTGCTGGGGCGTGCCGTCAGATAGCTGACGACGGAGGTTTCAACGTAGACTTTGCGCTTCATGATCTTCGCTGTGGCTAAAAAAACGTGGTCTGTCCCCTGTTATTCCGCTACTCGTTTCCCGGGAAGCGCGTTGCCGTCGCGCTTCGGCTCCGGTAACGTTCTTGGCGGTGTCCCGCCGAGTGGTGTAAGAGCTGAAGGTGTTGGGTTTGCCGTTCGTGGCCTGCAGGGCACGAACGGCAGGCGCGATCGGGAGGTCATCGGAGAACTCCGGTCAGGTTGGGTTTGCGAAGCTCAATCTTTACTGAGGAATAAACCGATGACCCAAGACAGGAGGCCGCTTTCCGAGCTGCTTGAAAAGGCCGGCGCCGACGAGTTCGTGCGCGACATGATCGGCTTCGTCGCCCAGCACCTGAGGGAACGGGATGTCGACAACCGTTGTGGCGCCGGCCACGGCGAACGCTCCGAGGCCCGGACCAACTCCCGCAACGGCTTCCGTGATCGCCAGTGGGACACGCGTGCCGGCTCGGTGGCACGGTGTATCCCGAAGCTGCGTGCGGGTAGCGACTTCCCGCCCTTCCTGGAACCCCGGCGGACCGCCGAGAAGGCACTGGCCGCCGTCCTCCAGGAAGCCTACGTCCAGGGCCTCTCGACCCGCTCGGTCGATGACCTGGTACAGGCAATGGGGATGAGCGGCATCGCCAAGAGCCAGGTCTCTCGCCTGTGTGCCGAGATCGACGAGCGGGTGCAGACCTTCCTTGCCCGTCCCATCGAAGGCGACTGGCCGTATCTGTGGATCGACGCCACCGACCTCAAGGTGCGTCAGGCCGGACGGATCGTTTCCATCGCCGCCATCATCGCCATCGGTGCCAACAGCGATGGCCGGCGTGAGGTCCTCGGCAGGCAGGTCGGGGCCTCGGAAGTCGAGCCGTTCTGGACCGACTTCCGGCGCACCCTGACCCGCCGGGGCCTGCGCGGGGTGAAGCGGGTCATCTCCGATGCCCATGAGGGCTTGAAGGCTGCGGTGCGCCAGGTGATCTCGGCGACCTGGCAGCGTTGCCGGGTGCATTTCATGCGCAACGTGCTGGTGCCTGCGCCGTCCGGCCAGCGGCGGATGGTCTCGGCCTTGATCGCCACGATCTTCGCCCAGGAGACGGAACCGGCGGCACGGGACCAGTGGCGAACGGTGACGGATCAACTCCGGGAACGCTTCCCGAAGATCGCCCGCCTGATGGATGATGCCGAGGACGATGTGCTGGCGCACATGGCCTTCCCCCGGGAGCACTGGTGCAAGATCCACCGCACCAATCCGCTGGAACGGCTCAATGGCGAGATCAAGCGCCGTACCGACGTGGTCGGCATCTTCCCCAACGAAGCGGCCATCTATCGCCTGGTCGGTGCCTTGTTGCTCGAGCAGAACGATGCGTGGGCGCTACCGCGTCGCTACATGACGCTGGAAACCTTGGCCGGCGTCGGCGACAATTCCGTCGTCAGCCTGTCCGCCGTGACCGTCTGATTGGCATGCCAGCCATGCCGGTCGTTGATCTTCTTGAAGTGATCGATGTCGAGGATGAGCAGTGTCGGTGCGGGACCGTGGCGCTGGCTGCGCAACAGTTCCTGCGCGAAGCGGTCCATGAAGGCGCGCCGGTTGATGAGGCCGGTCAGGGCGTCGGTCGAGGCCAGCACGCGCAGGTCGGCCTCGATGGCGCTCCTCTGCGCGCTCGTTTCTTCCTGGTAACGGCGCAGCGCGACCTCCCACCAGAACATGCCGCCGGTGATCAGGATGGCGGTGATCGCGAAGCGGGCGGCGAAGGCCACGGAGTAGGCGCTGGTTCCTGTTTCGGGGCCGCCGAGGAGCATGATGGCGGCGGCGATGGCGATGCCCAGGCCTGACCAGACAACGCCCTCGCGCGGCGGCAGAAGCATCACCGAGACCACCGGGAACGCGAAGAACCACAGGGCATGGCTGTGCTCCTCGCCGGAATGCGCGACCAGATAGAGGACCAGCGCCGCGTACGTTGCCATGCCGGGGCGGACCATCCATGTCCGGTGATGGCCGCGCAGCAATGCGGCATAGCTTGCGCAGATGACAACGACGTTGACGACAATCAGCGCCAGCAGATGCCAGGTTCCGCTGCGCAAAGCGGCAATGCCGTAAGCAGCCATGATCGGGATGCCGATGACGAGAAATACCTTGGCGCGCTCATGTGCCTGCAGGAGATTTTCGGCCGGTGTCGCGCGGAACATGGTCGTCAGTGGGTCACCGCAATGGCTGGGTGTGGCGCACCCTGTCCAGCAGCGCCGTCGTGGACCGTTCATGGATGAACGGGATCGAATGCACCGTTCCACCCCAGTCGGCCACTTCCCTGCTGCCGACGATTCTCTCCGGCGGCCAGTCGCCGCCCTTGACGAGGATTTCCGGACGGCATTCGACGATCCGCTGCAGCGGCGTGTCCTCGTCGAACCAGGTGACCAGCGAGACGCAGCCGAGCGCGGCGATTACCGCCAGGCGGTCAGCCAGCGTATTCACCGGCCTCTCGTCGCTCTTGCCCTGGCGCCTCACCGAGGCATCGGTGTTGAGCGCAACCACCATGCTGCTGCCAAGGCCCGCAGCTTGCGCCAGGTAGGTGACATGGCCGCGGTGCACGATATCGAAGCAGCCATTGGTGAATACCAGAGGGCGCGCCAGGTCGGCGACGCGCGCGGCCAACTGCAGCGGAGGGCAGATTTTCGCTTCGAATTCGGGTGCGGGATAGTCCACTTCGACCAGGTCGCGGGCGGCATCGGAAAGGCTTCCATTCTATAGGGTCTTTCGCGCGACCGGGGCTTTCGCCTGCGGCGAGGGTTACGCCTGTGTCCGTCGCCAAGCTTCGAGCGCCACAAGCGAATGCTCGAGCGAGGCGAGCAGTTCCACACCCGTAACCTCGGGGAGGCGCTTGACGCCGCCACCACCGGCCCACAGTGCCACACCCATTGGCAGGACCGCGCGCAACTGCTGCAGCAGGCCGGGAATCTGGCGTTTCGGGAAGGCGACGGAGAACGAAAGGGCGACGATGTCGGCCCGATGGGCGGCTGCTGCGCGGGCGATTTCGAGCAGCGGCATCTGCGTGCCGAGCGGGATGCACTCGGCGCCTTCCAGTGCGAACAGGGCTTCGGCCATCAGCAAGCCGAGGACGTGCGGCTCGTCCGGCACACTGGTGAGGACGATGCACGGGCTGCGCTTGCCGCCGGGCAGGGTGGCGATCGCCTGGCGCAGGAGGCGCTTGGTCAGTTCGGTGAACAGATGCTCCTCGAAGACCTCGATGCTGCCTTCCTCCCAGGCGGCGCCGACGAGGCGGGTGAACGGGGCGACGGTGTCCTGGACAAACCGTTCCAGCCCCTGGCGGGCGAGCCGCTGCTGCATCGCTTGCTGGTAGGCCACGCTGTCATGCTGCTTGATCAGGGACATCAGGTCGCCGAGTTCCGCGGCCACGCCGGCGCCGGAGGCCGCCCCCGGGGGTTCCGGACGTCGCGGGGCCAACGCGTTCAGCTCGTCGATGGGGGTGGCCAGCAGCTTTCCGGGCCGGTGCCCGGCATCCATCAGGCGCTTGACCAGCCGCAGGCGTTCGACCTGCTCGGCCGGGTAGATGCGTTCGCCGTGGTCGTCGCGACCGGGGACGGGAAAGCCGTAGCGGCGCTCCCAGACGCGCAATACGTCCTTGGACAGGCCAGTGTCGCGTTCGACGGCGGCAATGTTGAATCTCGGATTATTCATAATTGTCCTGAACAAATCTTAGACAAACAGTTGACATTTCGGATTTCGATGCCTATCGTATAGACAAGCAGGAAGTTTGTCCAGAACAAAATTACGAAAGGTTGAACATGGTCAAAGAATTGAAGCGCTCCATGCTGGTCGCGGGACTGCTGACGTTGGGGGTCGTACCGGTGGCTTCCGCCGCCGCATGCCCGCCCTTGCTCAACCACACCTTTCCCGCATTGCAGGACGGAAAGCCGATGCCGCTCTGCCAGTACGCCGGCAGAGTCATCCTGGTGGTCAATACGGCGAGTTTCTGCGGATTCACATCGCAATACGACGGGCTGGAGAAGCTCTATGCCCGGCTGAAGGACAAGGGTCTGGTCGTCCTCGGCTTTCCGTCCAACGACTTCGGCGAGCAGGAGCCAGGCAGCGACAAGGAGATCGCCGACTTCTGCCGCCTGACTTACGGGGTCGAGTTTCCGATGGTCGCCAAGACGACGGTCAAGGGGAAGGACGCCAACCCCTTCCATCTCAAGCTGGCGGAAATCACCGGCAGCAAGCCGAAGTGGAACTTCCACAAGTATCTGATCAACCGCGATGCGTCGCAGATCGTCGCCTACACCAGCTTCACCAAGCCGGACGACCGGGATCTGCTGAAGAAGATCGACGAATTCCTCAAATAGAACGACCGCCCCAACCCTCAAGGAGCCAATGTCATGAACGCACCCGAACACTTCTTCCTGCCCGACGTCCAGTCGGCCGCCGACACACGCCGCCTGGCAATCCAAAACGTCGGCGTCAAGGGACTGCGCTACCCGCTGCAACTGGAAACCGACAGTGGCGAGGTGCTGAATACCGTCGCCAACCTGACCATGACCGTCGGCCTGCCGCCCGAAGTCAAGGGGACCCACATGTCGCGCTTCGTCGAATTGCTCGAAGGCCGCAGCGGCGCATTGACTCAGGATGGCGCGTTCGCGCTGCTCGCGGACATGCTCCTGCGCCTGGACGCGACGAGCGGCCGCATCGAGATGAGTTTCCCCTACTTCATCCGCAAGACGGCGCCGGTGTCGGGCGTCGAAAGCCTGCTCGACTACGACGCGACGCTGATCATCGACCGTCCGGAAGGGCAGCACGCCGCGCTGGCGCTGCGCGTGACGGCGGCGGTGACCAGCCTCTGCCCGTGCTCCAAGAAGATCTCCGACTATGGCGCCCACAACCAGCGCTCGCACCTCACGCTGGAGGCGAAGCTACGCGCGCCGATGGCGATCGAGGAACTCGTCCGCCTGGCCGAGGAAGAGGCGTCGTGCGAAGTCTTCGGCCTGCTCAAGCGCCCCGACGAAAAATGGGTGACCGAACGCGCCTACGACAACCCGAAGTTCGTCGAGGATCTGGTGCGCGACATCGCGCTGCGCCTGATGAGCGAACCGCGAATCGCCGAGTGGAAGGTCGCCTCGGAGAACTTCGAGTCGATCCACAACCATTCCGCCTACGCCGAACTCTGCGGCGCCAACGAATAGGTGATTGTCATGAGCGACAAACAACGCATCGCCGTCGTCGGCGCCGGCATCTCCGGTCTCGCCACCGCCTGGCTGCTCGGTCGCCGGCACGAGGTGACCCTGTTCGAGTCCGGCAATTACCTCGGCGGTCACACCAACACCGTCGATGTCACGCTCGAAGGCAGGACGCACCCGGTCGACACCGGTTTCCTCGTCTTCAACGAAAAGACCTACCCGAACCTGATCGCGCTGTTCGCCCTGCTCGGTGTCGACAGCGTCGAGACCGAAATGTCCTTCGCGGTCAGCCTGGAGAACCCCGACATCGAATGGTCGGGCAGCAACCTCGCCACCGTCTTCGGACAGAAGCGCAACCTGGTGCGCCCGCAGTTCTGGAGCATGCTCTCCGACATCCTGCGTTTCAACCGCGAAAGTGTCGCCTGGCTGCTCTCGCACCCCGACAACCAGCGCAGCCTTCGTGATTTCCTGAGCGCCGGCCGCTATTCCACGGCGCTCTCCGAGTGGTACCTGCTGCCGATGGCCGCCGCCATCTGGTCCTGCCCGACAGGACAGATGCTCGATACACCGCTCGCCACGTTTGTCCGCTTCTGCCAGAACCACGGCCTGCTGCAGGTTTTCGACCGCCCGCTGTGGCGCACCGTCAAGGGCGGCGGCCGCGAGTACGTGCGACGGATCGCCGACCAGCTCGACGATATCCGCCTCGCCTGCCCGGTGCGCGCCGTGACCCGCGAGGCCACCGGACTGCGCGTGACCCACGGCGGCGGCAGCGAGCATTTCGACCAAGTGGTGATGGCCTGCCACAGTGATCAGGCGCTCGCCATCCTCGGGTTCACCGCCAGCGACGCGCAGCGCGAAGTGCTGGCGGCGATCCGCTATCAGTCCAACCGCGCCGTCCTGCACACCGACCGTGCCCTGCTGCCGCGCGACGAGAAACTGTGGTCGGCCTGGAACTACGCTGCCGGCAGCGGAACACCGGGGACGCAACCGGTGGCGGTTTCCTACCTGATCAACCGCCTGCAGCCGCTGCCCTTCGCGACGTCGGTCGTCGTCACGCTGAACCCGGCGCGCGAGCCAGATCCGGCCACGGTCATCGCCGAATTCGACTACGCCCACCCGATCTTCGACGGTCCCGCCATCGCCGCCCAGCAGCAGCTTGCCGAGGTGCAGGGCGAGGGCGGGATCTGGCTGGCCGGTGCCTGGGGCAGCTACGGGTTCCACGAAGACGGCCTCAAGTCGGCGCTGCGCGTCGCCAACGCCATGGGCATCCACGCGCCGTGGCAGGGCGAGGCAGCGGTGCCCGTCCGCGAACTAGCGAGCGCCTGAGGTCGCCATGCCTGTCAGCCCCCGTCTTCTGATCGGCCAGGTGATGCACCGGCGCCTGCGCCCGGTGGTCAATGCCTTCACCTATCCGGTCTTTTTCGTCCAGTTGCCGGTGGCCGACCTGGCGGCTGCAAATGGCCCGCTTTTCTCGGTCGACCGCAACAACCTGCTCAGTTTCCACCAGAAGGATCACGGGCCGCGCGACGGCTCGCCGCTGTTGCCGTGGATCCGCTCGCAGTTGCGCCGCCACGGCTTGCCCGACGATGGCGAGGTCATGCTGCAGTGCTTCCCGCGGGTGTTCGGCTTCGTCTTCAATCCGGTGAGTTTCTGGTTCTGCCGCAACCGCGACGGCGAGCTGATCGCCGTCCTCGCCGAAGTCAGCAACACCTTCGGCGGCCGCCACTCCTACATGTTGCATAACCCCGACGGCGCACCGTTGCGCGAGGGGCAGACGGTCACGGCGAGCAAGGCGTTCCACGTCTCGCCGTTCTGCGAGGTCGAAGGCGGCTACCGCTTCCGCTTCTTCGTCGAGCGCAAGTGTCCGGTTGTCCGCATCGACTACGACGATGCCGAAGGCGAGTTGCTGCTGACCTCGGTCGCGGGCAAAGCGACGGGCTGGTCCACCCGCGCCCTGCTCGGCGCCCTGCTGCGCATGCCACTGCTGACCGCCGGCATCGTCTTCCGCATCCACTGGCAGGCGCTCCGGCTCTGGATCAAGGGCGTGCCTTTCATCGGCGCGCGTTCTTCCCATCAACAACAACCCCTTCAGGAATCAGCCAAATGAACAACACGATGATTCTGCGTGGCGGCGACAGTCCGGCGCCCGCTACCCGCGCGGTCCTCGCGCTCCTCGAGCGGATTTCCGGCGGCATGCTTGAAGTTCGCCTGCCCGACGGGTCGCGCCGCCTGTTCGGGTCGGGGGAGCATGGCGTCACCCTGCAGGTGCATGACGAAGCGATGTTCGGCCAGGTGCTGGCGCGCGGCGACATCGGCCTGGCCGAGGCCTATCTCGACGGCCACTGGAATTCCCCCGACATCGCCGGATTGCTGGCGCTGCTGACGCGCAATCGCGACGTGTTGCGCAAGGCGGTCTACGGTTCGTGGCGTAACCTGCTCGCCGCGCGCGTGCGCCACTGGCTGAACGGCAACAGCCGGGCCGGCAGCAAGCGTAACATCATGGCCCACTACGATCTCGGCAACGATTTCTACCGGTTGTGGCTCGACCCTACCATGAGCTATTCGGCGGCCATCTACCGCGCGAGCGACGGTGGCGACCTGGAAACCGCCCAGCGCGCCAAGTACCGCCGCATCCTGCGCCGCCTGCAGGCCAGTCCGGGGCAGAACGTCCTCGAAATCGGCTGCGGCTGGGGCGGTTTCGCCGAACTCGCGGTCGCGGAAGGTCTGCAGGTCACGGGCCTGACCCTGTCGCCGGCGCAACTCGAATGGGCGCAGAAGCGGGTGCCGCAAGCCGATCTCCGGCTGCAGGACTACCGCGACACGCGCGAGCAGTTCGACCACATCGTTTCGATCGAGATGTTCGAGGCCGTCGGCGAGCGCTGGTGGCCGGCCTATTTCCGCACCGTCGCGCGGGCGCTCAAGCCGGGCGGCCGGGCGGTGGTCCAGAGCATCACGATCCGCGACGACCTGTTCGCCGACTACCGCAAGGGCACCGACTTCATCCAGCAATACGTGTTTCCAGGCGGCATGCTGCCGTCGCGCCCGGCATTCCGCGCCGCCGCGGCAAAACAGGGCCTGGCGGTGCGCGGCGAATACGCGTTTGGCGCCGACTACGCGCGCACCCTGGGCGAATGGCGCCGCGCCTTCGAGGCCAACTGGCCGCAGATCGCCGCGCTCGGTTTTGACGAGCAGTTCCGCCGCCTATGGCGTCTTTATCTCGGTTACTGCGAGGCCGGTTTCCTCGCCGGGAGCATCGATGTCGTCCATTTCGAACTCACTCATCACTAGGCGCCGCCTGTTGCTGGCCCTCGCCGCATCGCCCCTGGCGAGCTTCGCCATGACCGGACCGGCGAGCGAGACACCCATGGCCGGCCTGCGGCGCTGGGGCAGCGGCGAATTCCGCCGCTTCGGCTTCCTGGTCTACGAGGCGGCACTGTGGGCCGGTGGTGACGATCCGCTGCGTCCGCCGCTGGCGCTCAAGCTGACCTACAAGCGGAATATCAGCGGGCGCGACATCGCCGAAGCCAGCGTCAAGGAGATCCGCAATCTCGGCGTTGCCGACGAGGCGCGACTCAAGGGCTGGGGCGAACGGATGGTCGTGATCTTTCCCGATGTCCGGCCCGGCGACCATATCGTCGGCGTGCAGATGCCCGATGCCGCGCACTTCTACTTCAACGACCGCAGCATCGGGTCGATCGACGATCCCGACTTTGCCCGGGCCTTCTTCGCCATCTGGCTCGATTCCAGAACCAGCGCTCCCGATCTGCGCGCCGCGCTGCTCAAGCGCCAGGGCTCGTGAGGCGATGGCCGCCGGCCGCACTCTCGCCTACGGCTTGCTCGGTCTGCCGCTGGCCTTCGCGGCGCTGCCGATCTATGTCCATGTGCCGCGCTTCTATGCCGAGGTGGCCGGGCTGGAACTCGCACTGCTCGGCGCCATCCTGCTCGGCACGCGGCTGCTCGATGCCGGGATCGATCCGTGGCTGGGCTGGCTTGCCGATCGCGTGCCGCGCCCGACCATGGTGGCGCTGGCCCTCGTGCCCTTCGCCGCCGGCTTCGTCGCCCTGCTCAACCCGCCGGTCGACCACGTGGCACTCTGGCTGGCCGGCTCGCTGGCGCTGACCTACCTCGGCTTTTCGGCCGCCTCGGTCGCCTACCAGGCCTGGGGTGCAGATGTCGGCAGCACTTCCGCCCAGCGCACGCGGTTGACCGCGGCCCGCGAGGGCTTCGGGCTGGTCGGCGTCGTCCTCGCCGCCGCTCTGCCGGCGTTGCTGGCCAGCGATCTCGGCGAAGGGATCAGGCGCCTCTCCTGGGTCCTGCCGCCGTTGCTGCTGATCGCGGCGGTCACGACCTTCAGCCGGGTCGGCGCCGGCCAGCCGGTGCATGCGCCGCGACAGCCGCTGCTGCCCAGCCTGCGCCTGGTCATCAACGACAGTGCCTTCCGCCGCCTGCTCGGCGTCTTCGTCGCCAATGGCATCGCCGCCGCCCTGCCGGCCACGCTGTTCCTCTTCTTCGTCGCCGACGTGCTGGAACTAGAGCGGGCGAGCGGCCCGCTGCTGGCGCTGTATTTCGTCGCCGGCGCCGCCTCGCTGCCGCTCTGGGTCAACCTGTCGGCGCGCTTCGGGCGTGTTCATGCCTGGCTGGCGGCCGTGGGCCTGTCGATCATCGCCTTCGCCGGCGCCAGCCTTCTCGGCGCCGGCGACCTCTGGCCCTTCGCCGCGATCTGCGTCGCTTCCGGGCTGGCGCTCGGTGCCGACCTGGCCCTGCCCGCCGCCATCGCCGCCGA
>ERZ761603.2315-NODE-2315-length-13265-cov-78.186677_pt1 | contig 13265 bp, 7 predicted proteins | sample MGYA00511879_ERZ761603 | MGnify/ENA primary metagenome ERZ761603 (study PRJEB28899, sample SAMN02850040) | bioreactor sludge metagenome | biome: EBPR Sludge; feature: EBPR Bioreactor; material: flocular biomat | place: Australia: Thorneside Wastwater Treatment... | reverse complement strand
GGCTGTGCGCTGCTCGCCGCCGCCGTGCTGGCGGCGGCGCCGCTGGTGCAGGCGCACTTTGGCGTTCTGCTCGCTGCGCGCCCGCCGGCGACGAACGAAGTCGTCCTGCTCGCCTCGATTCTGCTCACCGGCCTGTTTGCCAGCCTGGTTCCCGGCTGGCGCGCTTGGCGCATGTCGCTCGCCGACGGTCTGACGCCGCGTCAGTGAGTCGCGCTGAACGACTGCCGCGCGCTGGCGCTGGTTGGCGCTAGGGGCTGCCCGGAGGTTTGCCGGCGGCCTCGTGCAGGGCGGCCTCGATCCAGCCGAAGTCGAAGTCGTCGGCGTGGCTGCGCAGGACCTGGCCGAGTTGAGCATCGCGCTCGCCGACTTGCCTGATCAGGGCGTTGATGCGCCCGGTGTCGAGCCGCAGCAAGGCGTCGGCCAATTCGCTGCGCAAGGCTTCGGGCAGCGTCGCCAGCGCCGCGGGGTTGGGCGGCGTGATCGTCGCAGCCATCGGCGCCGCCTGCCAGCGCAGGAAGCGCGCGCCGAGCAGACGTTCCAGGCAGGCGAAGATCTCGTCCGGTCGGAACGGCCTGTGCAGCACCTCGTCGATGCCCGCGGCGAGCATCTGTGCGCGCTGCCCGGCGAGCGGCGAACTCGCCAGAGCGACGATCTTCAACTGCGCGCCGCCGGGCAAGGCACGGATGCGCCGGATGCTTGACCGACCGTCATGCAGCGGCTGCGCACGGTCCAGGCAGATCAGATGTGGTCGCCATTGCCGACAACGTTCAAGCGTTTCGGCGCCGTGCGTCGTCGTGTGGACCTGGAAGCCGGCTTCCTGCAGCAGGCGACCGAGCGACAGGTCGGTCTCCGGCTGTTCGGCAGAGATCAGGATTCTCCATTCGGGCTGCTCCGGTGCCAGCCCGAGCACCTGGCTGGCGGCTTCGGGTGTGTCGGTCACCTCGGAGCGGTCCGCGATGGCGACCGGCAGTTCGATCGCGAAGCAACTGCCTTGCCCGGGCTGGCTGACGACACCGATCTGCCCGCCCATCAGTTCGACCAGCTTGCGGGTGATCGCCAGCCCCAGCCCGGTTCCTTGCTGGCTGGAGCTGGCGCCAGCCTGTACGAAAGCGTCGAAGACCAGCGCCTGATCGTCGGCCGCGATGCCGGTGCCGGTGTCCGCGACCTCGATCCGCAAGCGGCTTCCGACGGGGTCGGGGCTGGCGCTCAGGCGCAGGGTGACGCTGCCTTGACCGGTGTACTTGATGGCGTTGTCGAGCAGCTTGGCGAGTGCCTGGCGCAAGCGGGTTTCGGCGCTCCGGATGTAGCGCGGCACGTCGGGCGAGCGCTGCAGGTGGAACTGCAGCCCTTTCGCGCTGGCGACCTGGCTGTGCGTCGCGACCAGGCTGTCGATCATTGCCGTCAGATCGAAGGGCGCCATGGTCAACTGCACACGTCCGGCCTCGATTCGCGAAATGTCGAGAATGTCGTTGATCAGGCGCAAGAGCTGTGCGCCGCTGCGGTGGATGACTTCGATCTGCCCGCGCTGGTCGCCGCTTAGGCCGGTGTTGCGACGCAGCAGATCGGCAAAGCCGAGGATGGCGTTGAGCGGCGTGCGCAGCTCGTGGCTGACGCTGGACAGGAATGCGCTCTTCGCACGGTTGGCGGTCTCGGCGGCTTCCTTCTCGTGCAAGGCGAGTTCCATGCGCTTGCGCTCGCTGACGTCGACGGCGACGGCGAGCAACTCCTGGGTGTCGTCAGCGCTTTCCACCAGGCTGAAATAGATCTCGAAATGGATTCCCCCGATGAGTGCGCTGGTCGAGCGCCGCTTGCCCTGCAGCGCCTGGCGGACGCTTGTGCACAGGTCGGGGTAAGCCTGGTAGAGCGCGAAGATCGACTGGCCGACGACCTCACCCGGGGACAGGTTCAGAGCGGCCAGACCCTTGCCCTCGCTCATCGTGAAGGTTCCATTGCGGTCGATCTGGTGGATGACCACCGGGGCGTTGCCGATCACCGAGCGATAACGCGCGTCGCGTGCGAGCAGTTCGTCGATGCGCGCGCGCGCCGTCGCCTCCTGCGTCTGGTGCGACTCGCGCAGCGCGTCTTCGGTCTGCTTGATGTCGCGAAAGATGAGCTGAAAGGGATGCTTGAAGCCGGTCACCAGAACTGCGCGGTAGATCAGGTAGAAAGCGGCCAGCTTGGCGAAGTGACCAACCATGTTGGTCGGCCCATAGACGCTGACGTAAGCGGTGAAGCAGACCTCGGAAACGATGGTGCACGCGAGCGAGCAGGAAATCAGCCAGAAAACACTGTCGTTGAAATGGCTGCGTGCGCGCTGGAGCAAGTACATCGCGACGAGCAGCAGCGCGGTGATCAAATATTCGCTGCCGATCTTGAAATCGGTCAGCCCTTTCCCTTCGAGATAGCAATCCGGGAAGATGCCGGCAAGGATCGTCGCGAGCAGTGCGGCGACGGCAAGCATATAGCCGGCCAGGACGCCGCAGTCGCTGAGTCGGCGTCCGATGCACAGCGGTGCGACGACCAGGGTAATGGCCTGCAGGTAGCGCGCTGCGATCCACAACTGTGTCGGCAGGTTGGCGCCAGCGTTGGGGATTACGCTCATCCCCTTGAAGGTCAGCGTATGCAGCAGATCGATCACGGCGATTGCGCCGTAGCCGATGCCGAGCAGGCGCAGGTAGCCATTGGTCAGATACTGGCGCGAGTTCCAGGTCAGGATGAACAGCGTGCCGGCGATCGAGATGGTGGCGAGTTCGACCAGCGCATGGAAGAGCAGATAGCTGAACAGGCTGCTGGCGAAAAGCGCGCCGCTGACGCCGGCCAGCATCGCCAGGTAGGCCAGCCCGGAGAGCACTGTCGATCGCGCGCCGTCGGTCATGGTGAGTGCATCCCCGAGGTCTCGGTGCACAAGTCGATCCAGAGCGTTCATCGCTCAGGTGTCGCTTGCCTCGCTGCGCGCGAGATCGTCCAGCGCCCGCTCAATCGCCAGGTAATCGAAGGCGCTGGCATGGCGGTAGAAGGCTTCGCCGAGGGTTGCGTTGCGCTCTGCTACCTGTCCGATCAGGCTGCCGATGCGCTCGGCGTCGAGCGCCAGCAGGGCGTCGGCGAGGTCGCGGCGCAGCCGCGTGGGCAGTGTGGTCGGGCCCGCGCGGCGCGCCTGGGAGGGCGCCACGGCGTGTTCCGCTGGCTCGCTTGGCCGGTGCACGAAGCGAGCGCCGAGGAGGTGCTCCAGACAGGCAAAGATTTGCTGCGGACGAAACGGCTTGTGGATGACATCGTCCATGCCGGCGGCGATCAGCGCGCTGCGTTGATCGGCAAAAACCGAGGCGGTCAGCGCGACAATCCGGGTCTCCCCACCACCGGCGAGCGCCCGGATGCGCCGCGTTGCCTCCAGCCCGTCCATCACCGGCATGCGCCAGTCCATCCAGATGAAATGCGGTCGCCATTGCTGGTAACATTGGATTCCCTCGGCGCCGTTCGCGGCTGCGCGCACCTGGAAACCGGCATCCTCCAGCAGGCGAGTCAGCAGCAGGCTGTTTTCCGCCTGATCCTCGACGACCAGAATTCGCCACTCGGGTTGCTCGGGGGCCAGGCGGAGCACTTCGCCAGTAGCGGCCGGCGCGTCGGCCAGCTCGCTTTCGTCGAGTTCGCCGGGAAACTCGACCGGCAGCTCGAAGCAGAAGCGGCTCCCCTGGCCAGGTTGACTGCTCAGCATGATCCGCCCGCCCATCAGTTCGACCAACTGGCGCGTGATGGCCAGCCCCAGCCCCGTCCCTTTCTGCGCGTCGCTCGGACCGGCCTGGACAAAAGGTTCGAAGATCCGCGCCTGATCTTCCGGCGCGATTCCCGGGCCAGTATCTTCGACCTCGATCCGCAGGCGCGGCTGGTCCGACTCGGTCCGAGCGTCCAAGCGCAGCGTCACGCTGCCGGTCTGCGTGTACTTGACGGCGTTGCCGAGCAGGTTGACCAGGATCTGTCGCAGCCTCGTTTCGTCGCCGCGGATATGCTGGGCAACGCTTGCCGAGCGCTCCAGGCGCAACTCCAGGCCTTTCTCCCGGGCGCGTTGCCGCATCATGCTGACCAGGTCGTCGACCATCGTGCCGACATCGAAGTCTGCCATCTGCAACTGGATTCGCCCAGCCTCGATCTTCGCCATGTCGAGCACGTCGTTGACCAGTCCCAGCAGGTGCGTCCCGCTGCGGTTGACGATGTCCAGGTGCTCGCGGTCGCGGCCGCTCAGAACGGCATCACGCTGCATCAGCGCGGTAAAGCCGAGGATGGCGTTCAACGGCGTGCGCAATTCGTGACTCATGTTGGCCAGGAAAACCGATTTCGCCCGGTTGGCCGATTCTGCGGCGTTCTTGGCGTTCTCCAGTTCGCGCGTTCGGTTGATCACCGTCTGTTCGAGATTGGCGTTGATCTGGCGGATCTCAGCCTCCTTGCTCCGCACCTGGTGATGCTGGATTCCCGCCTCGGCGAGGAACTCGCAGAACTTGATGAAATAATCCATCATGCGGTCAATATTTTCGCGGTTGGTGACCTGGCAATGCCTGATTGCGGCGAGAAACTCGCTTTCCGGGAAGCCGAAGCGTGCGCCGTACTCCCGATAGAAATCCATGTCGGGCGGCGCATAGAAAAACTGGCCCAGCCAGAACGTGGCCACGTGCTCGCCGTCGATCACGATCTGCGCCCCGACATGTTCCAGACCGTGGTCGCAGGTGTTGCAGGTATGCACGTTGGGCGTCAGCAAGCTGACGATGCGCGCATCGCTGCGCCGACAGATGGCTTCCGACTCGGGATTGACACGGAAGAAGCGCGTGCAGCAATTTTCCCAGCCTTCGGTTACCAGCCATTCGCCATCGGCGTCCGAGATCGAGTGGGGAATCCGGAACGCCTGGTAGAACGCCCCCATCAGCTGACGCAGCTTGTTCAGGTCGATCAGTTCACGGAAAAGGGGCATGATCAGACTCCGTTGGTGCGACACCGTGAGGGAAGCGGTGAGGGAACGCCGGTCAGCGTCATTCTGTCATAGTTTCTTCGGCGGGCGCGAGCAGTTGCATGATCGCTTCGAACTCGAAGTTCGCGGCGTGTTGGCGCAGGACTTGCCCGAGGAGTGCGTCACGCTCGGCGAAACGCTCGATCAGCGCGTCGACGCGCTCAGTGTCGAGCACCAGCAGGGCGTCGGCCAGTTGGCGGCGCAACTCCTCCGGCTGAGCCGCCAGGGCCGGCGCCGAATGCGCCAACGGCAGCGGCGAAGACGGCGTTGCGCGCACTTCCTCACGGCGCACGAAGCGGAGGCCGAGCAGACGCTCGAGGCAGGCGAAGATTTGCTCCGGGTGAAACGGTTTGCCCAGGATGTCGTCGATTCCGGCGGCGAGCATTTCACCGCGTTGTTCGGCGACGACCGAGGCCGTGAGGGCGACGATCTTCACCACTGCGCCGCCGGGCAGCGCGCGAATGCGACGCGTGGCCTGCAGACCGTCGAGCACCGGCATGCGCTGGTCCATCCAGATGAAATGCGGTTGCCAGCGCTGGAAGCACGCGACGCCTTCGGCACCGTTGTTGGCGGTGCTGACCTGCAAGCCGACGTCGGTCAGCAGCCGGCTGAGCAGCAGGCTGTTGTCCGGTTCGTCTTCGATGATCAGAATCCGCCACGCCGGTTGCCCGGGCGCGATTCCGAGGACTTCACCGCCGGGTCCGGTGGATGCTTCCTGTTCGGAAGGCGCGGCGAGCTCGAGCGGGATTTCGAACCAGAAGCGGCTACCGCGCCCGAGTCGGCTGCTCACGCCGATCTGTCCGCCCATCAATTCGACCAACTGGCGAGTGATCGCCAACCCCAGCCCGGTCCCCTGGCGATCACTGCTGGCGCCTGCCTGGACGAAGGCTTCGAAGACCAGTGCTTGATCGTTCTTGGCGATCCCGCAGCCAGTGTCTTCGACTTCGACGCACAGCCGTACACCGCCGGCGTGCTCGGGCGTATCCAGGCGCAAGGTCACCGTTCCCCGCTGGGTGAACTTGACGGCGTTGCCGAGCAGGTTGAGCAGCACTTGCCGCAGGCGCGGTTCGTCGCCGCGCAGGTAGCGTTGCAGGCGCGCCGATCGCTCGATTCTGAAATCCAGGCCCTTGCGCAGCGCCTGCTCGCGGATCAGGGCGAGCAGATCGTCGGCCATCGCGTTCAAGTCGAAGGCGGTGATCGTCAGTTGGACGCGGCCAACTTCGATCTTGGCCATGTCGAGCACATCGTTGATCAGCGCCAGCAGGTGTTGGCCGTTGCGGTGGATAATCTCCAGGTGTCGCGGGTCGCAGCCTTTGCGGCCGACGTCGCGCTGGAGCAGGGCCGAGAAGCCGAGTATGGCGTTCAGCGGTGTGCGCAACTCGTGGCTGACGTTGGCCAGGAAGGCGCTCTTCGCGCGGTTGGCCGTTTCGGCTGCTTCCTTGGCGTGCGCCAACTGGACGGTGCGTTCGGCCACCCGCTGCTCGAGCTGGAGCCGGTGCGCCGTCAGTTCGTCGGCTTGCGCATGCAACTCCTCGGCTTGCGCGTGCAACTCCTCGGCTTGCGCGTGCAACTCCTCGGCTTGCGCGTGCAACTCGTTTTCAGTTGCCAACTGAAGTTTGCGCATGATGGCCAGCACGAGAAGGATCGAACTGTAGGCGACGGCCATCGTGCGGAAGGCGGACATCGCCGCCATAGATCCGCCGGCTGTTCCCGACGACGGCCAGACGATGGCGCCGATGCCGGCGAGCACTACGGCGAGGTTGAGGCTCAAGGTCTGCAGCATCGTATGACGAATCGCGACCCAGGCCATCGGTACGATCAGCAAGCAGGGCAGGCCAAGGGTAAAAGCCTCGCTGTAGGAAAAGAGCCAGGTTGCGCTGGCGAGGGTCAGCGTGAACACCAGCCAGTACTCACGCTCGGCGGCGCTGCGCTCGCCAGCGCTGCGCTGCGCGGTCCACAGCAGGAGGACGGGCGCGAACAGGATGGTACCGCTCGCGTGGCCGAGCCACCAGCTCTGCCAGCGCTCGAGGAAGGCGCTCGCCGGAATGTGGTCGAGGAGCAGCCGTCCACCGACGCCACCAGTGGCGGTGAGCGCTGGATGAAGGAGCACGGCGAAGGCGACGAACAGCGCAAGATCGCGCACCTGGTCGAAGGGGTCGCGTTTGCCGGTCGACAGGCGGATCAGGCGGACCGCCAGCCACGGCGCCAGCGCATTCATGATCGCGATGATCGCCGCCAGATCCCAACCCGAACCCAGGGTGAGCGCGTTGGCCAACAGCGTGCCCAGGTAGAGGCCGGGCAGCGCTCGCCAGCCGAGACGGTAGGCTGCTGCCACGGCAAAGCCCGCGGCCGGCCAGATCGGCATCGGCAGAATCCCACCGCGCTTGAACAGCGCCCAATTGAGCCACGAAATCGCCCAGTAGGCGAGGCTCACGCCGGCGACGATGAGGAGCATGCGCCATGGCTCGTCGGGCAGGGTCAGGCGGCCGTCCTGCCTGGCTTCCGGCGGCGCCAGTACGGCCGGCCAGCGCAAGGCTGGCGCTCCCCTCGTCGAGTTGTGGTCGATCACCTGAGCCTCTTTACTCGCGGCACAAGGCCCGTTCGATCGGCTCGAAGTCGAAATTGTCGGCATGGCTGCGCAGCGCCTGGGCGAGTGCCGGATCGTACTCGCCGATCTGCCCGATCAACGTGGTGATGCGCGTGGTGTCGAGCGTCAATAGCGCGTCGGCCAGTTCGCCGCGCAGTTCTTGCGGCAGCGCCGCGAGTGCTGCGCTGTTCAACGCGCCTGGCGACAGCGCTGGGGGTAGCGGATGTGCACTGGGTCGGCGCAGAAAGCGCGCGCCGAGATGACGTTGCAGGCAGCCGAACACCTCGGCCAGGCGCAGTGGTTTGTGCAGGACATCGTCCATCCCCGCCGCCAGCATCTCGCTCCGCTGTTCGGCGAACACCGATGCGGTCAGCGCGACGATCTTTACTGTTGCGCCCCCTTCCAACGCGCGGATGTGCCGGCTGGCCTCCAAGCCGCTCATCACCGGCATGCGCTGGTCCATCCAGATGAAGTGGGGCCGCCATTGCTGGAAGCATTCGACGCCTTCGGCGCCATTTGCCGCCCGACGCACGCGGAATCCGGCGTCTTCCAGCAGGCGGCTGAGCAGCAGGTTGCTCTCCGGCTGATCCTCGACGACCAGAATCCGCCACTCGGGCTGGCCCGGCGCCAGCGTCAGCAGCTCGTCGCCCGCCTGCTGCGGGTCAGACACGTCACTCGCCGTCGCGAGCTCGAGCGGCAGGTCGATCCAGAAACGGCTGCCTTGTCCGACGCGGCTGCTCATCCCGAGCCGTCCCCCCATCAACTCGACGAACTGGCGGGTGATCGCCAAGCCCAGCCCGGTACCTTTCTGGTCGGAAGCCGGGCCTGCCTGAACGAAAGGCTCGAACACTCGCGCCTGGTCTTCCGACGCAATTCCCGGGCCGGTGTCTTCTACCTCGATCAGAAGCCGCGGCGCGCCGCCGTCCGCTGCCGCGTTGACGCGCAGGGTGACCTCGCCGGCTGCGGTGAACTTGATCGCGTTGCTCAGCAGGTTGACCAGGAGCTGGCGCAGTCGGGTCTGATCGCCCCGGATGTAGCGCGCGACACGCGGCGAGCGCTCCAGCTTCAGCGTCAGGCCCTTCTCCTGCGCACGCTGGCGCATCATGCCGACGACGTCATCTACCGTCGCCGCCAGATCGAGCGGGAGCTTGACCAACTCGATACGTCCGGCTTCGATCTTGGCCATGTCGAGAACATCGTTGATCAACCCGAGCAGGTGTTCGCCGCTGCGCTTGATGATGTCCAGATACTCGAGCATCTGTTCGCTCAGCCCGGAATTCTGGCGGAGCAGCGCCGAAAAGCCGAGGATGGCGTTTAACGGGGTGCGCAGCTCGTGGCTCATGTTGGCGAGGAACGTGCTTTTTGCCCGGTTCGCCGCTTCGGCACCTTCCTTGGCGGTCTGCAGTTCCGACGTGCGCGCCGAGACCAGTTCTTCCAGGTGAGCCCGGTAGGTACTCAGCTCGGCTTCGGCGTGCTTGGCGGCAGTGATGTCGCGATTCAGACCGGTCATGCGCAGTGCGTTGCCGGTGGTGTCACGCAGGACCAGGGCATCCGCCTTGACCCAACGCAGCGTGCCGTCCGGGCGCAGGATGCGGAACTCGGTGTTGAAATCCCGCTCACCTTGCAGCGCCGCCTGGCATTCGCGGTAGGCTCGCTCACGGTCATCCGGGTGCAGGCTGTGTTCCCAGGTGCTCACGTCATTGGTGAAAGCCTCCCGGCTGATGCCGTACAGATCGAGCATGCGCTCGTCCCAGAGCATCGCATTGGTGCGTACATCCCAGTCCCAGATGGCCAGACGGCCCGATTCGGTAGCCAGCTTGAGACGTTCCTCGCTCTGACGCAGTTCCACTTCCAGGCGTTCACGTTCGGTCAGCTCGGTGCGCAACTGCTCGTTCATCCGGCGCAGCTCGGCCGTGCGTTCGCGGATGATGTGCTCCTGCTGTTCGTAGAGGAAGGCGTTGCGCAGGACCAGCGCGAGGACCGAGGACAGCGTGTCAAGCAGCTTGGTCGTGGACGCCAGCTTGGCGTCATCGGGGAAGCCGAGCAAGAGCATCACGCCGACCCGATGAACACCGACGCTCAGCGGTATCGCCATCGACAGGCCGAATCCCTCTGCACGCAGGATCTCGGCCTCTTCCGAAGTTTCATCCGGCGACCAGGTGCAAATCGCCTGCAGCTCGCGCGTGATCCCGCACAGGCGACGGAATCCGGCCGATGCCGCCCAGCGCTGGCGGCGGTGCGGGTTGACGCTGATCAAGCGGTCGCCGCCGGTCGGCAGCGCATCGTCGTACTGCACGAAGACGACACAGCGTACGCCGGTCAGGGCGCGAATCTCTTCGGCCAGACAGGCACCCAGGTCGCCTGGATGATCTGCCCGTTCGAGGACGTTGCTCAGGATGTCCATGGTCATCACGGGCAACGCTGGATCGCGCATGGTGGTCTCCACTAGTCGGGTGCGGCCAACGCGTCGAGCCGCTGCAGTGCGTCCTCGATGACCGCGCGCAAACGATCGAGCGAGACCGGCAGGATTTCCCATGGCAAGCCGCAGTGGCGGGAGACCGACTGCAGTCCCTGCTCGGGGATCGGCGTCACGCCAGTATCCAGGTAGAGCAGGGTGTTGTGCGAGTCGCGCATCAGGCTGGTGGCGTTGTCGCGATTCAAGCCCAGGTCGCGCCGGAAGTAGCGGTCGCCCTGTGCCGCCCATTCGGGGAGCAGAAAGAACGCGCCAGCGCGCAATAGCCGCACGTACTCCTTGTGCCCAAGGACCATCTCGGCGCAGTTGCCGCCGCGCGTACGCGCGACGCCCGGTCGTGATTCCAACTCGCCCATGCCGGGAAAGCATTCCCCGTAGACGAGAACCACGCGGTGGCCTTGGCGCAGCTCGTTGTCGACGACCATTTCCAGCCGGCAACCGAGCTTGACCGGGTTCATGTGCAGCATCGAGCTTTGAAAGGGGACCTTCAGATGGGGCCAACACGTCTTCCACAAGTGGGTGACCTCGGCGCGAAACACCGAGCAGGTGACCAGGACGACCGGACTTTGCGGCGAAGGCGTCATCAGCGTTCGCTCGCCCAGGACTCGACGGCGCGCCGTACGGCGTGAATGTTTTCCGGCGGTGTGTCGAGCCAGAGGTCAGCCCCCGAATTGCACAGGATGAAGCGCGGGTCGTCGCGCCGATCTTCCAGAACCGCGCGGCAAGTGGCTTCGACCTCGCCGCTGGTCCCCTGGCGCAGCAAGCGAACCTCGGGTCCGCCGAGCAGGATCGGCTGGCGGCCAAGCAAACTGCGTGCCTGACTCAGGCTGTCCGCCGAAGCGAGGCTGAAGCCGCCGACCGCCGGCAGGTCGGCGAGCAGGTCGAGGTGCGGCAGCAAGGGGGGGTCGAGGTGGTGCAGCGCGACCGGTCCGCGCAGTTGCGCCAGAGCCTCGGCCATGATTGGGCGCGAAAACTGCTCGGCGATCGTCCGTGGCACGATTCCCGGCGAGGCAAACGCGCACGGTAGTATTACGTAGGCCGCACCGTCGTCCAGGTAGCCGTTCGTCATCGTGACGAAAAACGGAATCAGGCTGCGCGCGATGCGCTGCGCCGCGGGGCGGTCGAAGAGCACGGTGTCCATCCAGGCGTCCATGCCCATGACCAGCATCGGGATGTCGACCGGCGTCAGAAACAGGGCAGCGACGGGCACCTGATCGCGGTGTTCGGCGACCATGCGGCGCAGCGCCTCGCGCACGAAAACCAGATGTGGCTGCCGCTCGGGGTCGGGAATGTTCAGGTCTTGCCATTCGCCGGCCGATTCGATCGCCGGTTGGGCAAGCGTCGGCGCGTTGCTCGTCAGATAGCGCAGCCTGCCGCCAAAAGCCGCCCCGATCAGGGCAACGGCCACCGGCGCGAAGAGCACGTCGGGCTGGAAGGTCTCACGCACGGCCGACTGGCCACGCGCGTAGGCGAGGGGGTCGGTGTAGTGCTGGTCGAGCGGGCAAGCCGTCAGGCGCGCACCGTAGAGGCTGAGGACCAGCGTGAACAGGCGCCGGTCGGTCGGCTGGTCACGCAGCAGGTTGGCGAACCGCATAGCGCTATGCATGGCTCAACTCCGCCTGTAGCGAGGCTTGCCAAAGCCGGTCGAAGAGGGCGGGGGCGGCAAACATGCTGCTCGCCGTACCGTCGCCGCCAACGTCCTCGGCCAGACCCGGCATGACCAGGAAGACAGCGCCACCGACGGCCAGTTGTATTCGACCGCGCAGACCACGCGCGTCGATTTCCTGGCGCAAGGCGCGGATACCCTGTGCGGTGGTCATCGTCATCGCCGAAACGCCAATGATGCGCGCGCCGGTGGCCAGTGCCTGACCGATGAATTCCTCCGCCGGGACATCGTTGCCAAGATCGTGGATGAGCCAGCCCTTGGAGCGCAGCATCGTAGCCACCATCCGACGCCCGAGGGCGTGAAAGTCACCCTCCGGATTGCCGAGCACCACCGGGCCCTTTGCCGGTTCGTCGTGGTCAATGGCTCCCGGCTGATTTACCGCCCGGGTGAGCATGTCCTCGGCTACCTTGGCGGCGACGTAGGCCTGAGCCAGGGTATGTTTTTCGCCGGTGATCGACTCGCCGATGCCGATCAGCGCCGGTTCGAGAAGTTCCTTGAAGACTTGCTCATAACCGTGATGCGCCGCCCACGAATTGAGGAGCGCGTTCGCTCCGGCTCGGTCAGCCTGCTTGATCAGGCTGACTAGCGACTGTCGAACCTGCGCCAGCGCCGGCGCGGTCTCGTTGCATAGTTCTAACGACATCAGCTTGGTCTCATCCAACGTTGTGCGAATTCGGCGCGCCGGAAGGTGCTGCCGCTGCGCCCTTGCCGATTCGCGCGAGCTCTGCCGCTGGCCTCGCCGCGTCGGAAAGCGCTCGGTAGCGGCCGGATCGGTGCTGCAGGACTCGTTGCTCGCCGCTCGGCACTGCACGGTGACTTTGTTGTCGCGCAAGCGGCTCGTTCTCGCCGGCTGCCTTTCCCGATCCAACTAACACAACGGCAGGAACGGTGAGCAACTTGAGGCGATATCCGCGTGGCGGGCGCACTTTGTGCAGCCGGAAGGGGGAGAACGTGGGCCGGGGGCCCGGGCGCGACAGCGCGCGCTGGCGAGCGAGCTGGATTTGCCCTCGCCCGGGCAAGCGACGACTTTCCTCCGCGTCGGGAAACCCGGCATGCGCGACGCAGCGGAAGCGGGGGGCGGCAAGCTATAGTATAGTGGCGCTCGCCCGCCGAACGTCAGCGAGCGCCTTGGTGCTTGCGCCGACCCCGATCTAAGGAAATTCGCTACCGATGCCCGATGCCGCAGCCCCGATCCCACCCGGGATAGCGCATCCCGAGTCGCCGGACGCGCTGTCGCCGTGGCTGGCGGTCGTTCCCGCGCTGCTGCTGGCAGCCCTCGTCCTGATCGACACGGCGCCGATCGATTTCCTCGTCGAAAGCTGGTTCTACCAGCCTGGGATCGGTTTTGTCGGCCGCCACGTGTGGCTCGTCGAGACGCTCATGCACGACATTCTCAAGAAGGCCATCATCGGCTTCGGCGTGCTCCTGGCGCTTGCCTGGCTGTTGACCTGGACGCGTGGCGAGTGGCAGCGCTGGCGCCGGCCGCTCGGTTATCTGGTTGCCGCGATCGGCTGCGCCTCGCTGGTCGTCACGCCGCTCAAGGAGT
>ERZ761603.2311-NODE-2311-length-13270-cov-6.584185_pt1 | contig 13270 bp, 12 predicted proteins | sample MGYA00511879_ERZ761603 | MGnify/ENA primary metagenome ERZ761603 (study PRJEB28899, sample SAMN02850040) | bioreactor sludge metagenome | biome: EBPR Sludge; feature: EBPR Bioreactor; material: flocular biomat | place: Australia: Thorneside Wastwater Treatment... | reverse complement strand
CGCCGCACCGGCGAGTCCCGCCAGCCAGGGCAGCCAATGCGGGTGGGGCGCGCCGTGCCCGTGGATTGCCTGCTCCAGCGTCACGCGGGCGGCGAAGATGTCCTTGAAGGCCCAGCCCGCCGCCGCGCTCGGGATGGCGAGGAGCGCGACGGGCAGCGTCATCAGCGGATCCTCGTGCGCGTGTTCCGCGTGGCCGCGCGGGGCCCCGTGGAAGATCAGGAAGAAGAAGCGGAACATGTAGAATGCGGTCAGGCCGCCGGTGAGGAGTCCGACGCCGAAGATGATCCGGTGTCCGCCCAGCCAGGCCGCGAGCAGGATCTTGTCCTTGGAGAAAAAGCCCGCGAACGGGAAGATGCCCGCGATGGCGAGGCACGCCACCAGCGCCGACGCGTAGGTCCACGGCAGCTTGCGGCGCAGTCCGCCCATGTGGTCGAGCAGGTTGCTGTGCACCGCGTGGATCGCCGATCCGGCGGCAAGGAACAGCAGGCACTTGAAGAACGCGTGGGTGAAAACATGGAACATCGAGGCGGTGTAGCCGATGGCGTTGACATCCCCTCCGTGCACCGATTGCACCGCGCCGAGCGAGAACATCATGTAGCCGAGCTGGGAAAGGGTCGAGTAGGCGAGGATGCGCTTGATGTCATGCTGGGTGCAGGCGATCACCGCCGCGAACAGCGCGGTGAAGGCGCCGAGGAAAGCGACCAGGGCCAGGGTGCCCTCGGCGTGCAGGAACAGCGGCATCATGCGCGCGGTGAGGAAGACGCCGGCCACGACCATGGTGGCGGAATGGATGATCGAACTGACCGGGGTGGGGCCCTCCATCGCATCGGGCAGCCACACGTGCAGGGGGAACATGGCCGACTTGCCCCAGCCGCCGGCGAAGATGAGCACCGTGCCCGCGGTCAGGGCGTTGACCGTGAGGAATCCCAGCAGGACCGGGCGGTTCAGCAGTTCCGCGGTGGCCGCCGTGTTGAGCACATCGAACCGGAAGCTGCCCGCAAGGGTCCCGACCACGATGATGCCGAGCAGGAAAAACGAGTCGGCGAAGCGCGTGATGATGAACGCCTTCTTGCCCGCCGCCACGGCCGCCGGCTTTTCGTACCAGAACGAGATCAGCAGGTAGGACGACACGCCGACCAGCTCCCAGAAGACGAACATCTGGATCAGGCTGGTCGAGGCGACCAGTCCCAGCATGGAGAAGGTGAACAGCGAAAGCAGCGCGAAGAAGCGCCCGGACGACGGATCCTCGCGCATGTAGCCCAGCGAGTAGACCTGCACCAGGAAGGCGATCGCCGCCACCACGACCAGCATCATCACCGAGATCGGGTCGAGGTAGAAACCGAACGGGGCGTCGAGCGTGCCATGGAAATGCAGCCAGTTGAATTCCCACGGAATCATCCGGCCGCTGGCGGCATGGCCGTCGACGGGCCATTGTCCGCGGAATTGTCCGACCAGGCCGGCGGCCCAGGCGAGGTTGGCGAAGGCGAGCAGGCAGGACAGCACGCCGGCGGCGCGCCGGTTGACGCGACCGAGCCAGAGACCGTTGACCGCGAAGGACAGCAGGGGCAGGACCAGCATGGCATACGAGTGCTTCAGGAAGAACGGGACCAGGATGGTGGCGTCGTGCGGCATGGCTATCCGTGGAGCTGGTTCAGCGCCTTCGAATCAAGGTGTTTCTGCTTGCGGTAGAGGACGATGACGATGGCGAGGGCGACCGCGAGTTCGCATGCGGAAACGGCGATGACGAACAGGGCGAACAAGGCGCCGGCGGCGGGGTGGGGCGAACCGAAATGCACGAACGCGATGAAGTTGATGTTCGCCGCGTTCAGCATCAGCTCGATCGCCATCAGCGAGCCGATGAGGTGGCGGCGGGTGATCAGCCCGTAAACGCCGATGGCGAACAGGATCCACGCGAGGATAAGGCAGCGCTCGAGGGTCATGGCCGCTCTTCCTCGCCGGGATCATCGCGCCGGCGGGCGATCACGATGGCCCCGATCACGGCGGTCAGCAGGAGGATCGAGATGATTTCGAAGGGGATCAGAAACCCGCGGTCGCCGGTGGAAAGCAGGGCCTGGGCGAGCTGGTCGATTTCCACCGGCTTGCCGTCCACCGGCCGGCGCAACGCCCAGTGGTCGTGGAACTGGTGGATCAGCGCGCCCGCGGAAAGGATCCACAGGCCGGCCAGCGCGGCGGTCGGCCACCGCCGGAGCCGGCTGGGTTCAAGGTGCGCCTCGCCGAGTTCCGAGGTGAGCAGGATGATGAACACGATGACCACCACGATGCCGCCGATGTAGACGACCAGTTGCATGATCGCCGCGAATTCGACATCCATGAGCAGGTACAGCACGGCGGTCCAGGTGAAGGCCGAGACGAGCAGGATGGCGGCATGCAGCATGTTGCGCAGGGTCACCACGCCGATGGAGAAGAGGATGACCAGCCCGGCCACCGCATAAAAGGCGAGGTCCGACATCAGCTCCGTCCCTCCTTCCGGTTCAGTACGAGGTCGAGCGTCGACTTGTCCGTCGTGGCCGCCTCGTAGACCTGCCCCATGCGGATCGCGTCGAACGGGCACGACTCCACGCACAGGTTGCAGAGCGTGCACTGGGAAAACCGGTAGACGTATCGGCCCAGCACGCGCTGACCGGAGATGCTCTTGGTGGCCAGCACGGAGATCGATCCGTTCGGGCAGGCCTTCTCGCAGATCCCGCAGGCCGTGCAGTTGTGGTCGCCGTTTTCGTCGTGCGGCATCACCACCGCGCCGCGGAAGCGTCCGTGCATGGTCAGGGTCGCGCGGTTCTCCGGATATTCCTCGGTCACCACGCGTTTCCCGTTCAGCAGATACCCCATGGTCACGGTCAGGCCCCGGAACAGGGACACGGCGCCGGCACCGATGGACCGGACATGGCGGACGATCTCGCCGGGAAGGACCAACGAGGACATCAGAGCAGCCCTCCGTAGATCAGCAGCGCGGCCGCCAGCAGGGTGGTGAAGTTGATGGGCAGCAGGACCTTCCATTCCAGCGCGAGGAGCTGGTCGATGCGCGGGCGCGGGAAGGTCCAGCGCAGCAGCATGTAGAGGTAGATGCAGAAAAGGGCCTTGAGACCGAGCCATAACCAGCCGGGCGCCAGATCGAGGGCGGCATCGAGCGGAGCCCAGCCGAATTGCGGGGCGAGGAAGCCGCCCAGGTAGAGGATGGAGCCGACGAACGACGCGATCATCATGTTCACGAACTCGGCCATGAAGAAAAGCGCGAACGCCATCCCGGAGTATTCGGTATGGAATCCGGCGGTGATTTCCTGCTCCGCTTCGGCGATGTCGAATGGACCGCGGTTCAGTTCGGCCGTGGTCGAGATCAGGTACAAGATGAATCCCGCCACGCCGAGGACCGGGGCCTTGATGATCCACCAGTCGGCCACCGTGCCCTGCTGGGAAAGCACGATCTCCCGCAGCGACGCGGTGCCGCTCAGCATCACGATCAGCAGCATGTTGAGGCCGAACGAGATTTCGTACGAGATCATCTGCGCGCCCGAGCGCAGCGCCCCGAGAAGCGAATACTTGTTGTTCGAGGCCCAGCCGGCCATCAGCACGCCGAACACGCCGATGCCGGAGATGCCGATCAGGAACAGCACGCCGAGGTTGAGGTCGGTCACCTGGATGTGGAAATCGAACGGAATGATGGCGACCATCAGGCACGAGGCGGTGATGGGCAGGAAGGGCGCGAGGTAGAAGACGAAACGGTCGGCGCCTCGCGGGGTGATGATCTCCTTGAGGGCGAGCTTGATCATGTCCGCCACGGGCTGGAGCACCCCGTGCCAGCCCACGCGGGTCGGGCCGAGGCGGGCCTGGATGCGCGCGCTGACCTTGCGTTCCATCCAGATCAGGGTGGTCGTCCCGATCAGCACGATGGCCACCACGCCGAGGAAGCCCTTGAGCAGGAACAGCGGCGTGACCGGCGCCGTGGCCGCGGTGGCGAGATGGATGGAAAAAAGTGTCGTCATGGTCAGCGGTCGATGTCCGGGATGACCACGTCCAACGTGGCGAGGATGGCGATGACGTCGGCGATCTTGTGGCCGACGCAGAGTTCATTGAAAACCGATAGGTTGCAGAAGTTCGGGGTGCGGTTGTGGATGCGGTACGGTTTCGGCGTGCCGTCGGATGTGATGAACGTCCCGAACACGCCCTTCGCTGTTTCCACTTCCGAGTAATAGGTGCCGGCCGGCAGCTTGTAGAGCGGCTTTTCCTTCGAGCGATGCGGCCCGTCCGGCAACTCCTTCAGGGCCTGCTTGATGATCCGGCTGGATTGGCGCATCTCCTCCATGCGCACGGCGTAGCGGGCGTAGCAATCGCCTTCGGTGGCGGTCGGGACGGCGAAGTCGAAGCGGTCGTAGATCGAATACGGCCGCGCCCGGCGCACGTCGTAGGCGATGCCCGAGCCCCGGAGCACGGGGCCAGTGCAGCCGTAGGCGAGGGCGTTCGCGGGGGAGAGGACCCCGATGCCTTTGGAGCGCCGGAGGATGATCGCATTGCCGCTGACCAGCCGGTCGAACTCGGCCATGGCGCGGTCCAACTCGGGAAGGAAATCCGCGATGCGCGCGAATACGGAAGCGGACACGTCGTGCGCCGAGCCGCCGGGCCGGAAGAAATTCATGGTCAAGCGCGCGCCGCACATCTCGTCGAAGATGTCGGTGATGACCTCGCGCACCTTGAAGCCGTAGAGAAACGCGGAAAGCGCGCCGAGGTCGCCGCCGAAAGCCGACCAGAAGAGCAGGTGGGACTGGATGCGCTGGAGTTCGTTCACGATCACGCGGATGTATTCGCCACGCTCGGGCACGCCGATGTCCATGGCCTTCTCGATGGCCAGGCAGACGCCGAGGTTGTTCATGTGGCTGCAGATGTAATCCATGCGGTCGGTCAGGTGGATGTACTGGATGAACGATTGCTTTTCGCCCATCTTCTCAATGCCGCGGTGGATGTAGCCCATGTGGGGCACCACCTCGCGCACGGTCTCGCCGTCGAGCCGCAGGACCAGGCGCAGCACGCCGTGCGTGCTGGGATGCTGCGGCCCGACGTTGAGGAAGAATTCCTCCGAGTCCTCGTGCGAGGCGATGCGGGTGAATCCGGGCGGGATCTGGCTGGCATGCAGCGACATCAGTAGGGCCTTTCCACGATGACCGCGCTGGCGAAGTTCTTGCGGAGGGGATGGCCGGCGAAGTCATCCTTCAGCAGGATGCGGCGCAGGTCGGGGTGGCCGCTGAATGCGATGCCCATGAGGTCGAACACCTCGCGTTCGTGCCAGTTCGCCGCGGGATAAAGGTCGGCGATGCTCGGCAGTGCCGCGTCCGGGCTGATGGCGCGCGCGCGTTCCTCGTCGGACAGTTCGCGCTTCGCCGCCGGCACGCGCACCAGGAACTGGTGGCCGGCGGGAACGGACTTCAGCAGGACCACGACCTCGTAGCGGTCCTTCCAGTCCACGGCGGTGAGGTCGGCCAGGAAGTTCATCCGGAGTTCCGGGTCGTCCTTCAGCAACGCCATGACCTCGCGGTAGCGGGCCGGATCGACCACGAAATCGAGCAGGGTGTCCGCCGGCAGGGCCTCCACGGATTCCGGGGTGGCATCGGGACGGCCGTTCAGCACGAGGTCGGGGAGGCGGGCGCGGACCAGCTCGAGGATGCGGCGGTTGGGCAGGCCGGTGGCGCGGCCGGGCGCGCGGGGTATTTCCGGGAAAACCTCGGCCGGGACTTTTGGAATCTTGAAGGGCTTGTAGTCGGGGTTCTCTTCCTTGAACTTCTTGCGGGCCTCCGCCATCTCGGCGTCCTTCTTCTTTTCCGCCTCGGCCCATTCCTCGGTGATCTTCTTGTGGATGTTGACGATCGGGGTGGTGTTGAGTCCGCCGGGGGCCCAGTGCCGCCGGATCGAGCCCTGCTTGATCTTCTCCTGCAGTTTCATCAGGCCGTAAAACAGGGCTTCCGGGCGGGGCGGGCAGCCGGGGATGAACACATCGACCGGGATCAGGCGGTCCGCCCCCTTGATCACGGAATAGTTGTCGTAATAGAACGGGCCGCCGGAAATGGTGCAGGCGCCCATGGCGATGACGAATTTGGGTCCGGGGAGCTGTTCGTACAGGGTTTTGAGCGGCTCGGCCATCTTGTCCACGATGGTGCCGGCGAGAATGATCAGGTCCGCCTGCCGCGGGGTGGCACGGAACACCTCCGAGCCGAAACGCGAGATGTCGTAACGGGGCATGCTGGCCGCCATCATCTCGATCGCGCAGCAGGCGGTGCCGTAGGTCAGCGGCCAGAGCGAGTTCGCCCGCGCCCAGTTGATCACGAAATCGACGGCATTGACGAGATGGCGACCGCCGGGCAGGGGATCGAGCACGGGCGGGAGTTGTTCGATCATTCCCATTCGAGAGCCCCCTTCCGCCATGCGTAGGCCCAGCCGATGAAGAGGATCACGATGAAGATGCCCAGCTCGATGAAGATCAGGCCGGACGGCACATTCGCGGCTTGTCCGGTAACCACGCCGCGCAGGATCTTCAGGCAGGGGAACAGGAACAGCGCCTCGATGTCGAACACGAGGAACAACAGGGCGAACAGGTAATAGCCGGCCTTGAACTGGATGCGCGCGTTGCCGAACGGTTCCACGCCGCACTCGTAAGCGGAGCGCTTCCGGTCGCTGTCCGGCGATTGGAAACCAAGCAGTTTCCCGGCCAGGATGGCGCTGCCGGCGATCACCGGACCCAGCACCAGGAACAGGATAAGCGGGGCATATTCCTTCATATCTTACACCGTCATGATAATCCGGACACTCCAGTCTGAATTCCGGACACTATGCCGCCGAGGCGCGCCCCAGCTCAACCCGAACCCGGTATCGGGGATTTGCCGATAAGCATCTCCCCGGCAACCGGCATCGCGGTCGCAACCGGGTGTACAAGGGACATAGAAGTAGTTCATGAGGGACATAGATGTATTGGTCGATAGTTATACGCGTAACATGCTATAATTGAGCTGTTAAGGACGCTGTGTGCACCGGGATGGATTGGGGGCGGGCCTGTCCGAAACCCGATCCCCTTGTCGCTGAACCCGTAACGGTGAATCCACAAACGAGTTGGGCCGGGAATCGATTACGATGACGCTGATGAGGGGGTGGGTAAGTACCTTGCCGCCCGACACCTGAACCCCCCAACTCTGAACTCGTAGCTCCCAACTCGTAACCAGCCGCGACGTCGGGCTGGTGTCGGGTGTCTTCCCGGCCACATGGTACTTTCCCCGAAAAGGCCTATCGGGGAAACGTTGAAACGTTCCATTGAAGGTTGACGATTGCCATGGCCTGCGTTATGTATCGCGGCTTGTAATTTTTTGGCGACCAGGTGGGTTGCACCTTCCCGCCAGAACTTCACCTTATACAACGAAAGAGGAGTTAGATCATGACAGTGAAAGTTGGTATTAACGGTTTCGGCCGTATCGGGCGCCTGGTTTTCCGCGCTTCCGTGAATAATCCCGCCGTCGAAGTGGTCGCCATCAACGATCCCTTCATCGACTTGGATTACATGGTGTACATGGTGACCTATGACAGTGTGCATGGCCGCTTCAAGGGCACGGTCAAGACCGAGAACGGCAAGTTGGTCGTGAACGGCAAGACCATCGCCATTTACGGCGCGAAGGATCCGGCCGAGATTCCCTGGGGCCAGGCCGGCGCCGACTACATCGTCGAATCCACCGGCGTGTTCACCGAGACGGCCACCGCTTCGGCGCACCTCAAGGGCGGCGCCAAGAAGGTCGTGATTTCCGCTCCGTCCAAGGACGCCCCGATGTTTGTCATGGGCGTGAACCACGCCAAGTACACCAGCGACATGACGGTCGTGTCGAACGCTTCCTGCACCACGAACTGCCTGGCCCCGCTGGCCAAGGTGTTGAACGACAAGTGGGGTATCGTTGAAGGCCTGATGACGACGGTCCATTCGATCACCGCCACCCAGAAGACGGTGGATGGTCCCTCGAAGAAGGATTGGCGTGGCGGCCGCGCCGCGGCGCACAACATCATCCCGTCGAGCACCGGCGCCGCCAAGGCCGTCGGCAAAGTCATTCCCGAGTTGAATGGCAAGCTCACCGGCATGGCCTTCCGCGTCCCGACGATCAACGTCTCGGTGGTCGACCTGACCTGCCGCCTGGCCAAGCCGGCCAAGTATGACGAGATCAAGGCGGCGATGAAGGAAGCTTCCGAGACCAGCCTGAAGGGCGTCATGGCTTACACCGAGGACGCGGTGGTCTCCACCGATTTCATCGGCGAGTCCTGCACCAGCATCTTCGACGCCGACGCCGGCATCGCCTTGAACGACAATTTCGTCAAGGTCGTGTCCTGGTACGACAACGAGTGGGGTTATTCCAACAAGGTCATCGACCTCATCACCCACATGGCGAAGGTCGACGGGACCAAGTAACCAGTTGCGCTCCCCGGCCCGTTCACGCGGGCCGGGGATTTCTTTTCATCACCACGAGGATTTCCTTCATGGACAAACTGACTGTTCGCGATATCGATCTCAAAGGCAAACGCGTCCTGATCCGGGTTGATTTCAACGTGCCGGTCAAGGATGGCAAGGTGGGCGACGATACCCGCATCACCTCCGCGATGCCCACCATCAAGTACGTGCTCGACCACGGCGCCTCGGTGATCCTCATGAGCCACCTCGGCCGCCCGAAAGGCAAGCCGGCGGCGGAGTTCAGCTTGAAGCCGGTCGCCGACCGTTTGTCCCACTTGATGCGCCGCCCGGTCCTCTTCGCGCCCGACTGCGTCGGTCCCGACGTCAAGGCGATGGCCGAGTCGCTGCGCCGTGAACAGCATATCCTCCTGCTGGAAAACCTGCGTTTCCACGCCGAGGAAGAGGGCAAGGCCAAGGTGGCCGAGGATGCCTCCGACGAGGTGAAGAAGGCGGCCAAGGCGGAGATGAAGAAGAAGCAGGAGGAATTCGCCCGCCAGTTGTCCGAGCTGGGCGAACTCTACGTCAATGACGCGTTCGGCACCGCGCACCGCGCCCATGCCTCGACCGCGATCATTACCAAGTTTTTCAAGGTTAACGCCGCCGGTTTCCTCATGGAAAAGGAAATCAAGTACATGGGCCAGGCGATGGCCAATCCGGAACGCCCGTTCGTGGCGATCCTCGGCGGGGCGAAGGTCAGCGACAAGGTCAACGTCATTTCGAACCTGCTGACCAAGGTCGACGCGCTGCTGATCGGCGGCGCGATGGCCTACACGTTCTACCGCGCGATGGGCGTGCCGACCGGCAAGTCGCTGGTCGAGGAAGACAAGGCCGAACTGGCCGCCGACCTGCTCAAGCAGGCCCAGGCGCGCGGCGTGAAGTTGCTGCTGCCGGTGGACCATGTGATCGCCGACGCCTTTTCCGCCGAGGCCAACCACAAGACGGTCAGTAAAGCCGGCATCGCCGACGGTTGGATGGCGCTGGACATCGGTCCGGAAACCGCCGCCCTTTACGCGGCGGAAATCAAGAAGGCCCGCACGGTGATCTGGAACGGTCCGATGGGCTGCTTCGAAATGGCCCCGTTTGCCGCCGGCACCATGGCGGTGGCCAAGGCCATTGCCGAGACCTCGTGCGTCAGCATCATTGGCGGCGGCGACAGCGTCAGCGCCATCAACAAGAGCGGCCTTGCCGACAAGATGACCCATATCAGCACCGGCGGCGGAGCCAGCCTCGAATTTCTCGAAGGCAAGGAGCTGCCCGGCGTGGCCGCCCTCACCAACCGCGCTTAATCCACGAACCAAACGGAACATCATCGCATGACAGCTAATAAAAGCAGGAAGCCCATCGTAGCGGGCAATTGGAAGATGAACAAGACGGTGGCCGAGGCCATCGACCTCGCCGGCGCGATCAAACGCGATCTGGCCGGTTGCAAGGACGTGGACATCGTGTTGTGTCCGCCGTTCACCGCGCTCAAGGCGGTCAGCGACGTGATCACCGGCACCCACATCGACCTCGGCGCCCAGAACATGCACTGGGAGAAATTCGGCGCGTTCACCGGCGAAGTGTCAGCCGAGATGCTGCGCGAAGTGTATTGCCACTACGTCATTCTCGGTCACAGTGAGCGGCGCGCCTACTTCGGCGAGACCGACGCGATCGTGAACAAGAAGACGAAGGCCGCGCTGGAAAGCAACCTGACCCCCATCGTCTGCGTGGGCGAGACCTTGCAGGAACGCGAAGGCGGCAAGACCAATGACGTCGTCGGCACACAGGTGCGCGGCAGCCTCGCCGGCTTGAGCGCCCGCCAGTTGGTGGACACCGTGATCGCCTACGAACCGGTCTGGGCCATCGGCACCGGCAAGACGGCGAGTCCCGAACAGGCGCAGGAAGTGCATGCCTACATCCGCGGCGTGCTGGCGGGCATGGCCGATCAGGCCGTGGCCCAATCCGTTCGCATCCAGTACGGCGGCAGCGTCAAGCCGTCCAACGCCCGCGAGCTGTTCAGCCTGCCCGATATCGACGGCGGATTGATCGGCGGGGCGGCGCTGGAGGCCCGTTCGTTTATTGACATTGTGCAGGCGGCGATTTAAGAAGCCGGGAACTTCGAGGGGAACGAAATGGAAATCTTGCGTGTTATCCTGATTGTGTTGGAAATTTTCTGCTGCCTGCTGCTGATCGGGGTCATCCTGTTGCAGCAATCGAAAAGCCAGGGAATGGGCATGGCGTTTGGCGGCGGCATGGGCGAGTCGCTCTTCGGCTCCCGCGCCGGCAATATCCTGACCAAAACCACGGTAACCCTCGGTATCGTCTTCCTGGTCAACACCACCTTCCTCGGCATCCTCTATACGACAAACGAAGAGCGTTCGCTGGTCGAATCGGCGCCCGTCGCCGCCCCGGCCCCGATCGCCGCGCCCGCTCCCGGACCCGGGATGATGACCCAGCCGGTGGAACCGACCGGCGTGCCGCTGGCTCCGACCCCGGCCCCCGCGCCGGTGGTTACGTCGGAAACAACGCTCGAGACCGCTCCCGCCGCCGTGGAGACGGCGCCGGTGGCCGTCGAGATGACGCCGACGGAAGCCCCCGCCGCTTCCGAACCTGCCGCGGAACCGGTATCGCCCTGATCCCCGCGAGTTTCGCGATGAGCGCCGAGGCCACGCCGGCTCGTGTTTCACCGGTATGGATCGGCGCTTTTCTTTTGCTCCTGTTGCCCGCTTGCGCGCCCGACATCCGCGCGCCGCGAGCCAACCCGGACGAGCGGGTGTTGTACCAGGACACCTTGCGCATCCGGGGCTTCGATCCAGTGCGGGTCGGCGATGCCCCCAGCGCGCTCGCCATCGCCCGTATCTATGAGACCCTGCTGCAGGTGTCCTACCTGGACCGACCGTACCGCGTCGAACCCTTACTAGCCGAGGCGATGCCCGAGGTTTCGGACGACGGCCTGACCTACACCTTCCGGTTGCGGCCCGGCATCCACTTCCAGGACGACCCCTGTTTCACCAATACCGCCGGACAAGGCCGCGAACTGATCGCCGAAGACTTTGTGTATGCCATCAAACGCCTGGCCGACCGCAAGAACCAGTCGGTCGGCTATTGGGTGGTGAGCGGCCGGCTGGAAGGACTGGATGACTTCCGCGCGCGGTCGGGCGAGCCTCAACCGACGAACTACGATGCCGACATCCCGGGCGTCCGTGCATTGGACCGTTACACGTTCCAGTTGAAGCTGACCAAACCCTATCCGCAGTTGCCGTGGATCCTGACCATGCATTATCTCGCCGCCGTGCCGCGCGAGGCGGTCGAGTATTACGGAGGCGATTTCAGCCGCCGGCCGGTCGGCACCGGGCCGTATGTACTCAAGGAGTGGAAGCCGAATTACCGGTTGGAATATGTGCGCAATCCCGTCTGGGCGCGCACGGGACGCATCGACCGTTATCCATCCTCCGGCGAACCGGGCGACGCCGCGAACGGGTTGCTGGCCGATGCCGGGCAGCCGTTGCCGTTCATCGACCGGATTGTCGATTACGTGGTCATGGACCCGGCCACGCGCTGGCTGATGTTTGTCACCGGCCAGCTTGACGCCTCCGACATCGCGCGCGACAACTGGGAGGCGGTGCTGGATGAGCGACGCAACCTGCATCCCGACCTCGCCGCGCGCGGCATGCTCTTGAGCATGGGGCCCTCGTTGCGGCTCGGTTATTTCGCGTTCAACATGGAGGACCCGTTGCTCGGGGCCAACCGGGCCCTGCGCCAGGCGATGACCTGCGCGTTCGACACCGAGGCGTGGATCGCGCTCTACAACGGGCGCATCACCCGGCCGCCCAGCCCGATTCCCGAGGGTCTGGCCGGGCACGATCCGGACTACGAACCGTATGCCTTCGACCTCGAACGAGCGAAACGGTTGATGATCGAGGCGGGATTTCCGGAGGGGCGCGATCCCGCCACCGGGCGCCGGTTGCAGCTCACGCTCGAACTGGGCCGCGCCGACGACGCCGAGTTGCGGCAATCGGCCGAGATGTTCGCTTTCTTCATGAGCCGGATCGGCATCCAGATCCAGTTGAGCTATAACAACGGGCCGGCCTTCTTCGAGAAACTCGAACGCCGGCAGGCGCCGATGTTCTTCTTGAGCTGGATCGGCGACTATCCCGACGCCGAGAATTTCCTCCAGTTGTTCTATGGCCCCAACGCCTCGCCCGGGCCCAACCGCTGCAATTACCGTAATCCCGCATTCGATGCGCTCTACGACCGCATCAAGGTCATGCCGGACAGCGAGGAACGCACCGCGTTGTACCGGCGCATGGCGGCGATGGTGGTGGACGACGCCCCGTGGATCATCGCGTATCAATACATCAACGTCGGCTTGCGCCAGCCCTGGTACGGCAACTACAAAATGCACGCATTCCCGTTCGGCATGGAAAAATATTACCGGGTGGCCACGGCGGGCGAGCGCTTGGCCCGGAGCGATGGAGGGCGACGGCCATGATGCGGTATGTCCTGCGCCGGCTGTTGCACATGATGCCCATCCTGCTGGGCGTCATGTTGATCACCTTCATATTGTTCAACCTCGTGGGGGGAAGCCCGGGTCGCATGATGCTCGGGGAAAAAGCCTCGGCGGCGGAATTGGAGGCGTTCGACGAGCAGCGGGGGTTCAACCGGCCGTTGTTCTGGGGTCGCACCAGCCCGACACGGTTGTACACGGAAACGGATTTCACTCGATCAGCTGGTCCGTGGTCGGGACTCGGCGGGGTGGCGTGGTCGCGTGAACCGGGGGCGGCGGGCTTGCGTTTCGCCGGTCCGGCGGTG
>ERZ761603.2309-NODE-2309-length-13280-cov-46.190095_pt1 | contig 13280 bp, 9 predicted proteins | sample MGYA00511879_ERZ761603 | MGnify/ENA primary metagenome ERZ761603 (study PRJEB28899, sample SAMN02850040) | bioreactor sludge metagenome | biome: EBPR Sludge; feature: EBPR Bioreactor; material: flocular biomat | place: Australia: Thorneside Wastwater Treatment... | reverse complement strand
TCGTCGCGGTTGAACTGCATGAAGACGTTGTTCCAGATCTCGATGTAGCGGTCACCATCCTCGTCGGGTGATCCGGGCGGTCCGCCGGGAATTTTCTCACCGTGGTCGTAGAAGATTTCGCTGCATGGTCCGCAGGGCCCGGTATCGCCCATCATCCAGAAGTTGTCCGAGGCGTAGCGCGCGCCCTTGTTGTCGCCGATGCGCACCACCCGTTCGGCCGGCACGCCGATGTCGCGCGTCCACAGGTCGTAGGCCTCGTCATCCTCGGCATAGACGCTGACCCAGAGGCGCTCGGCCGGCAGCTTGTAGACGTCGACCAGCAGTTCCCAGGCGTAGCGGATCGCGTCGCGCTTGAAGTAGTCGCCGAAGGAGAAGTTGCCGAGCATCTCGAAGAAGGTGTGGTGGCGCGCCGTGTAGCCGACGTTCTCGAGGTCGTTGTGCTTGCCGCCGGCGCGCACGCACTTCTGCGCTGTTGTCGCACGCAGGTAGGAACGTTTGTCGAAACCGAGAAAAACGTCCTTGAACTGGTTCATGCCGGCGTTGGTAAACAACAGTGTCGGATCGTCATGCGGCACCAGCGAACTCGAGGCGACGATCTGGTGGCCTTTGGATTCGAAGAACTTCAGGAACTTATCGCGGATTTCAGCGCTTTTCATCGTGGTTCGTACCGGGTCGGGCTCGTTCAGGGAGCTGCGATTCTAACTTGAAAGTCGCTGCGGCGACCGCTTTCACAGTCCCTGCTCCCTGCCTGCCAGACTAGGGGAGCACCTGCAGAACGGCCGGCGCGAAGTTCAGTCGCCGCGTTTCGACGATCCTCGCCTGCTCCACCCTGCCCTCGACGATCTCGTAGCCCAACAGTGCGAAAACGCGGCCGCGCACGAAAAGGGGCCGCGAGTTACCATACCAGTCGACGCACGAAGCGAGACAGCCATCGTTCTCGTTGCCGGCCGGCGGGCGACCGTCGAGCGTGCCCGGTTCGCTCAGCGACAGTCCCCGATCGCGCAGGAAGAGGGCGGCCGTCGACGGGCTGCGCAACTGGCGCCCGGCACCGCGTCCTGGCGCACGTACCGGCCGACCGTTACCGGCAAGCGCGACAGGCGGATGCTGGTGAACTGCAGATCCCGGCGATCGCGACCGACTACCAGCGCGTTGCCGCCCAGGGCTGCGAGGCGATCGACCGAATGCGACAAGGGCAATTCGTAGACCTCGCCCTGCGCATAATGCACCGCATCGACCCGGGACTCCGGCACGCTCGGCGGTGTGTGCCAGCCACTGTCGCCGCCCTAGCGCAGGAAGGCGCCGACATAGCGATTCTGCACGGCGAGTCCGGCCGCCTTCGGCAATCGGCGGTAGGCAGCAGCCGGCGCGGAGTCGCGTCCATCGGAGAAGCTGGCGAACGGCACGCGCAACAGGGCGAGATCACCGGCCTCGCCTTCCGCCGCCCACCTGCCATCACCGCCTCCATTGGTGTGCAGCAATACGTTCAGCATGCCGCTCGCGTCCTGGTGGAACGAGAACTGATCGAGCGGACGACCAAGCGTCTTCAGCACACTCGGTGGCGAGCCGTCGAGCGGAATGCGGAAGATCGCGGATACCGGTGCAGCGGCCGGCACGCCGCGTTGCGGCGTGGTGGTCCACACGAACACCGCGTCCGGCGAGACAGAAAAGACGCGCCCCGACGGACCGAGCACGGCGCTGCTCTGGCAGTCGATCTCCGGCTGTGCCAGCTCGCAGATGGTGACACTGTGCAGTGCGACACCGGCGAAGGGGTCGAGCAACTCGTCGCCGCGATAGATGCGCGTCGCCGGTGCGATCCGCCTGAAGTCTTCCGGCAGCGCCCCTGGCCGCCAGCGGCGCAGACCGGGAATGCCGCGTAGGGATCGCCCCACGGATCGAGCGCATGCGACGAATAGAACATCAGCTTGCTGCCGATCAGTCGGCTGGCGTAGTTGCGCGACGAATGGTAGTCGTTCGAGCGTAGGCGACAACTGGCCGGATAGGCCAGTTGTCCGCTGTGCGAGATGTCGAAGACACCGACCTCGGTGCCGCCGCGCGCGTAACTGTAGCCGATGACGACGATCGTGCTGCCGGAGATCAGCATTTCGTCGTACCACGCGCCGCGCAGATCAATGTCCTTGCCCCAGGCATTGATCGGCGACACCGGTCGCAGCTCGTTGTCGCCGATCCGGATGAAGAACAGGCGCCCGCGCCGCAGGATGACCAGATGTTCGCCGTGCAGTTTGACGATGCCGCCCTCGTCCACACCGGCATGCTGAACGTTGGTGACCGACTCGACGCTGGCCGTCCCGGCTTCCTTGGCGACCGCCGCCGACGACCAGCGGGCAGGGCGGCCGCCTTGGTCGACGCCGATGCCGCGGTCTGGTCTGCACGCTGTTCGTCGCGCCGCCGCCTGGCCTCGTCGGCCCAGCGCCTGAAGACACTCGCCAGTTCGTCTTCGCTGACGAAAGCGCTGAGCGCCCTGCGCAGCGACGTCGGGGCCACGTCTCCAGCGGTCGATGCCGACGCGACACTGCTGATGGCCAGTGCAGAGACCAGGCCGCAATTGATGAGAGTCCGATACATGGCGGTCCTTTCGCAGAGAGTTCAGGACGACAAACGCGCGCTATCGGGACACGGGGTCAAAGCAGGCCGCCGCGCGCGAACAGGTACCGTTCCGTGTGGACGGCCTGCTCGGTCGGTGGCGAGCAGCGACAACGTCGCGCGCAAGCACGAAGATGCTTCGGGCGCCGCAGCGCCGCAACTCGATACCGGCAAAATCAGCGGAGAGCGATGCGCTGAAACCGGAAAGCGTTCCTGACGCGATTACCGGTTGTCGAGGCGATTGTAGTCCAGCAAGCCGGCGCTTACCGGCGCCTGTTCCAGGTGCGCCGCCTGTAACTCGTCGCTGTATTGCCAGAAGCGGGGATCGGTACGACGAACGACGTAGCGGTCGGCCAGCGCCCGATAATCGCCCTCTGACGACAGTCCGGCAATCGCGCCGGACAGTGCGCGGACTTCCGATCGCCTGACCCGGTAGATGGCGTTCGGGTAGGCGCCGATCAAACCCTTGGCGAGCGTCAGGGTGTTCTCTGCGGGCAGCAGTTCCCTGCCTTCCCGCAGCAGGCTGGAGACGTTGCTGTGGCCGGTGTTGCGCAACAGTGTGAAATAGCGCGATGCACGACCCGCCTCGTCGATGCGCAGATGGACCAGTTCCGGCATCCAGGACAGCGCCGCGCCACGCAGCGCCGCGAGTGCCGCCAGATCTGCCTGCAGGGCGGCATCGCCCAGTCCCGAAATCTCATGACGATGGTCTAGAACCGGCGCCAGACGTTGCTTGAGCAACCCGTAGAGTTCGAGCTGCGGGTCACCGGTCCGGAAACGGATGCCACTGTCGGCGTCCAGGCGTGCCAGACTGCCGTAGACGTGATTCCTGACTTCCTCGCTGGCTCCCCGATACCAGTAGTCACGCACTGCCTTGCGTTGGTCGAGCGGCAGCAGCGTGAGGAAATTGAACTCGCCCTCCATGCGCAGGAAATCCATGTACAAACGTGACAACAACTGGTGGCCGACATTGCCATAGACGTCGAAGCCGGCAACCAACAGGTAATGAATCCGCTCCAGCAGAGGATAGCCGATCACCCAGGCAGTCTTTGGGGGCTCGCCGACCAGCCCCTTGACCACCGAAGCACTGTCGAAGTGGCGGAACACGGTCAGAGCGGCATTCGGATTACGACCCTCGCCATTCCAGATCGACTCCAGGTCGGGGAGACGACGCTCGGCAGCATAGCGCGCGAGGAAAGCGGACTTGTCCTGCAGATATCGGTCCTCTTTCCGGGCATAGTCACGCCATGGTCCGAAGATTCCCGCGTCACTGCCCCGGGCCGACGGCAATTCAAGCAGGCTTGCCTCGCCGTCGATGAACTCGTCGGCCATCTGTCGGGAACCATCGTTGGCCAGAAAGAAGACCCAGAAGCGGTCGGCAATCACGTTCAAGGCAACCTGGCCACGACAGACCGGACCCTTGATGAAACCCATGATGGTGAACTCCGCCTCGTCCAGCATGAACTGGTAACGCGACCTGACCGGCAAGGCGCGAAACGCGACAAAGGGATTGGCGCCCACTTCAAGAGTGTACGGCGGCAGCTCGTCAACCCGATAGTCGGATTGCAGGAACAGCTCGCGCCAGCGCTTCATGCGCTTTTCACCCAGCGCATAAGGCAGGTGCGTCTTGTCTACGATCGTCTCGCGCTCCGGTATGAATCGGTAGTACACCCGCTCGACACCCGGGTCGTCATAGGGTCGCCGGCTGACAACAAGCTCGATTGGCTGACCGGGTGGCGTACGCGATCTGACCAGGCGGAAAAAGTGATGCTGCGGATCGGAATCGAAGTGGAAATGGGCGAGGAAAAGGTGCTCGAAGATGTAGCGACTGACCAGTTGCTCCTTGCGCGATTCCCCGTTGAGAAAACGCTCCCAGTCGGCCACCTGTTGCAGGAGCTGTGGCGGCAACGGGGGCAGTCCTTCGAAAGGCGCGCCCTGCTCCAGCCAGGTAATCAGGGTGGCCATTTCCGCGGGGTTCAGACCCGGCAGACCGAAGGGCATTCCCCAGAGAGGATTGCGGTCGGCGAAGCGCTCATACTCTTCCAGCCGCGGGCACTGTTGCGCACGGTCGAGCGAGAAGTCGAAGGTTGGCGGCAGAACGGCGGTCGGCGGCAGGGGGTGATTCTGCTTGAGTTGCAGAGCGCGGAAAACCAGGCTTCCGGAGAGATTCGCCGGGATGCTCGGGTCGCGTTCATTGAGCACCGGGAAGAAGCCCTTCTGGCGCCACTCCGGGGCTTTCTCGGCGTCGGTGAACAGACGCGTCGGCTGTGCCTCGTCCAGGCGGCTGCCGTCGTACACCAGTTCCTTGCTGGCGCCGCGTGCGACCCCCTGCCAGGCACCCAGTTTGAGCTGGCACGGCGCATCATAACAGGCATGGCAAACCACGCATCGCCGCTCGAGGATCGGCTGCACATCGGCACGGTAAGAGAGCGAACCGGCCGGCGCGCGCGGGCTAGCGAAGCGTTCCGGATCGGGGCGACCATACTGTTCATCGAGCGTCAGCCGGGTAAGCGCGGCACAGCCACTTAACAGCGTGATCAAGAGCAGTAGAGAGGTCTTGTTGATGGCCATGCAGAAATCCTGGCAAGGCGCCGCGGCATCGACGCCGGGCGATGGTTGGCGAGACCGCAAGCATACCCAAGTGAGCCACACCTGGGTATGCCAGGCGCCACCCACCACACGGTCCCCGCTTCCAGCCCGCGTTTAATGCACGTCCGTTCGCAGTTTCCACGATAATAGCGGGTACTTGAGCAAACCGGCCCTGCCGGATACGAGCGACCTCCGCTCCCTGAACCGACGGCCACGCCGAACAATGGACCCTGAACTGCTTGACTCCAATCTGGTGTTCGCCAAGACCGCCGCCGGCGAAGAGGCCATGCTGCAACGAACGCGCGTCGTCCAGAGAAACGTGCGCATGGTCCTCATTCTCGTAGACGGCAACGCCACCGTAGCCGAGTTATGCGACAAGACCGGCAATACCCAGCTCACCCAGAACGCCTTGCTGGAGCTGGAGGGCGATGGCTTCGTCGAACGCCGGGTCGAAACCGGATCGGTCTGGCGCCACGGCAAGCAAGCGCCAAAGAAAAAGACGGTGAGCACCCCGCAGCCGGTTTCCGAATTCTCCACCTTCGGCGAAAGGCTCGAAGCCCCCCCTGCCGGCTCCGGCTTCTCGCACAGCCTGGCAACGCAGATCGTTGCCCCGCCTGACGAGCACACAGGCAGGCAGGCGCAGACTCCGAGCACCCTGACTCCGACTCCTCTCGCCCCCGGCACGTCGACACCAGGACCCTGGCCAAGCCGTCCGGGATACCGCACGCCGGTTGCGGCGAGCCCCGCAACCCAGCCACCTGCCACCCCGGACGACGAGCAGGGGGGAAAGGGGGGGCTGCCCGCTCGCCTGCGGCGGCTGTTCGGCTTCGGCGGGACAGCGGATCAGCCAGACATCAAGAGACTGCGCCCGGGACGTCGGCGCTGGTCGTTGACCTGGACCTCGACAGCCGCACTGGGCATCCTGCTGATCAGCGCCGTATTGTCGCTGATCGCGCTGTTCTTTCCCTACACCGATTATCTCCCCCAGGTCGAGGCCGCACTGGCACAAAGCACCGGCCAACCGGCCAAGGTGGGCAGCATGCGGGTGAGCGTCTATCCCAAGCCTGGCCTGTTGCTGCTCGATCTTCATCTGGGTGACTCGACTGACGGGATCCAGATTGGCACCCTTCGCCTGCAGCCCGAGATCAGCACCCTGCTCTCGCCGCGAATCATTTTCCGCCAGGCCGAGCTGCATGATGTCCGGCTGTCGGCAGGAACCGTGGCGGGCCTTTCGAGGATGCTGGAGTCGACGGCCCGCCAATCGGCCCGGGCGGGCGTCCTGCAAGTCTCGGTGGTTGACGCCACGTTCTCGTTCGCCGAACTGGCGCTTGATGACCTGGGCGGAGAATTCGCACTCAGCGCCGACCACCAGCTCGAAACCGTCGTGCTGCGCTCACGCAACAAGAGCCTGCAGCTTGACCTCAAACCGACCGCCAGGGGACTTGCCGTGCGCCTCGAGGGGCTTGCCTGGCGGCCGGCGCAGGATTCGCCGTATATCTTTGACTCGCTGGACCTGCAAGGTGAGATCATCGCATCGGAATTCGTGATCGACACCGTGGAGGCGCGCATCTTCGACGGTCTGGTGCGCGCTGCAACCCTGTTGCGCTCTGGCGGCAAGGCCGCGATGGCGGGCGAACTCCGCTTCGAGCGAATCAATGCGCGAAAACTGAGCGAAGCTCTGGGACTGGGCAACCGACTGGAAGGCGAAGCCAAGGGCAAATTGAGTTTTTCGGCAAGCGCCGATACCTGGCCGGAACTGCTCTCCCGACTACAGGGCTACGGCAGTTTCACGATCCACCGTGGCCAGCTCGGCGGCCTTGATTTACCCGAGGCGGTGCGCCGCGTCTCCACGGACCCCCAGATCCTGGGCGGCGCGACCCGTTTCGAGGAGCTGTCGGGCACCATCACCCTGACACCGACGGTTTACCGCTTCTCCCGGCTTGCCCTGAGCGCCGGTCTGATGCAGTCCAGCGGCCACATCGAAGTGGACCGTGACCTGCAGTTGCATGGCCGGATGGACGTCGCGATGCGTGGGCGGGCCGACCAGAAGGCGATGCCGATCACGATCAGCGGCACCCTCGAGTCGCCGCTGACACAAACCGCCGGTCGCTGACCAGGCAGCGCCGGAGCAGCACTAGACAACGGCAACTGCTGCGATGGCCTCCGCCACGTAATCGACGTTGTGCGTGTTCAGTGCTGCCAGGCAGATGCGGCCGCTACTGACGGCGTAGATACCGAACTCGTCGCGCAGTCGGTCCACCTGTGCGACGTTCAATCCGGTGTAAGAGAACATTCCGCGCTGTCGTGTAACGAAGGAAAAGTCGACACCGACCGCCTTGGCCTGTAGCCGATCGAGCAGCGAAACGCGCATGCTGCGGATACGCTGACGCATCTGCAGCAGCTCTTCTTCCCAAGTCTGCCGCAGCTCCGGGCTGGCCAGGACGGCGGCCACCACCGCCCCGCCATGGGTTGGCGGATTTGAGTAGTTGGTACGCACCAGGCGCTTGATCTGCGACAGGACGCGCGCCGATTCATCCCGGCTGGCGGTAACCACCGACAAGGCGCCGACCCTCTCGCCGTAGAGCGAGAAGGACTTCGAGAACGAACTGGCAACCAGGCAGGACTGCCCGGAAGCGCTGAACAGACGGACGGCCAGCGCATCCTCGCTGATCCCGTCGGCAAAGCCTTGATAGGCGATGTCGATGAACGGCACCAGCCCGCGTCCACCGACGATGTCGATCACTTCGGCCCACTGCGCCGCGTCGAGATCCGCCCCGGTCGGATTGTGACAGCAAGCGTGCAGGACGACGATCGACCCGGCCGGCAAGGCGCTCAATCCCGCCTTCATGGCGGCGAAATCGACGCCACGCGTGGTTGCATCATAGTAGGGGTAGGACTCCACCCGAAAGCCGGCGAATTCAAACAATGCGCGGTGGTTCTCCCAGCTCGGGTCGCTGATGAAAACGGTGGCTTCCGGCAACAGCCGTCGCAGGTAGTCGGCACCGACCTTGAGCGCGCCGGTACCTCCCAGTGCCTCGATGGTCAACACGCGGCCCTCGGCGAGCAAGGCCGAAGTCTCGCCGAACAGCAGCTTCTGTACCGCCACGTTGTAGGCGGGCAGGCCATCGATCGGCTGATAGCCACGCGGCGGCATCGCTTCCAGACGAGCCTTCTCGGCCAGTTTGACCGCCGTCAGCAGGGGCACCTTGCCGTCATCATCGAGATAGACGCCGACGCCCAGGTTGACCTTGGTGGATCGGGTATCGGTGTTGAACGACTCGGTGAGGCCGAGGATGGGATCGCGTGGAGCCATTTCCACGGCAGCAAAGATTGAAGCGGTCATCGGTTGTCATCCTGTGTTGATCGGTAAGGACGCTGTTCCTCTTGCGGAGGGACATGCAAGGCATGCCGACACCGGCTGCCAGAGCAGCCCGCATGGGTTTCCGCGCAAGGCAGTCGCCTGTTATTCGCGGCGGTTGCCGGGCGCGAAACAACGTAGAATTCTAGCATGGCGAACAGCGCAAACTCCCCACCAAAGCCCCCCTTCGTCACCTTCGAGGGCAGCCCGTTTCGGCTCTACCAGCCGTTCCTGCCCGCCGGCGACCAGCCGGAAGCGATCGACCGGCTGCTCGCCGGTCTGCACGACGGACTCGCCTTCCAGACCCTGCTCGGCGTTACCGGCTCCGGCAAGACCTACACCATGGCCAACGTCATCGCCCGCAGCGGTCGCCCTGCGCTGGTCCTGGCACCGAACAAGACGCTGGCGGCACAGCTCTACGCCGAATTTCGCGAGTTCTTTCCCGACAACGCCGTCGAGTATTTCGTCTCCTACTACGATTACTACCAGCCGGAGGCCTATGTTCCGGCACGCGACCTCTACATCGAAAAGGACTCGTCGATCAACGAGCACATCGAACAGATGCGTCTCTCGGCGACCAAAAGCCTGCTCGAAAGACGCGACTGCGTGATCGTCGCCACGGTATCGTGCATCTATGGCATCGGTGACCGCGACGAGTATCACAAGATGATCCTCACCATGCGCGTCGGCGACCACATGGGCCAGCGCGAGATCATCAAGCGCCTGACCGAAATGCAGTACGGACGCAACGAAACCGACTTCCGTCGCGGCAGCTTTCGGGTGCGCGGCGACATCATCGACGTCTTTCCGGCCGAGCACGCCGAACAGGCAATCCGCATCTCGCTGTTCGATGACGAGATCGAGGGCCTGCAACTCTTCGACCCGCTGACCGGCCACCTGCAGGGCCGGCTACTGCGCTTCACCGTCTTCCCTTCGTCGCACTACGTGACACCACGGGCGACAGTCCTGCGGGCCATCGAAGCAATCAAGCGGGAACTCACCGGACGAGTTGCCCTTTTCAACACTGAAGGACGTCTGGTCGAAGCGCAACGCATTGAGCAGCGCACCCGCTTCGACCTGGAGATGCTCGACCAGGTGGGCTTCTGCAAGGGCATCGAGAACTACTCGCGGCATCTGTCGGGACGGCAGGCCGGCGAGCCACCACCGACGCTGATCGACTACCTGGCCAACGATGCCCTGATGTTCATCGACGAATCGCACGTCGCCGTTTCGCAGGTCGGCAGCATGTACAAGGGCGACCGTTCGCGCAAGGAGAACCTGGTCAACTACGGCTTCCGCCTACCCTCGGCACTCGACAACCGGCCGCTGAAGTTCGCGGAATTCGAAGCGCTGATGCGCCAGACCATCTTCGTTTCGGCCACGCCGGCGGATTACGAGGCCGCCCACCAGGGACAGGTGGTCGAGCAGGTCGTCCGCCCGACCGGTCTGGTCGACCCGCGCCTCATCGTCCGCCCCGCCTCGAGCCAGATCGACGATCTGCTTTCCGAGATCCGCCTGCGCGTCGCTGCCGCGGAGCGCGTGCTGGTGACCACCCTGACCAAACGCATGTCCGAGGACCTGACCGACTATCTCAACGAACACGAGGTTCGGGTGCGCTATCTGCATTCCGACATCGACACGGTCGAACGCGTCGAGATCATCCGCGACCTGCGCCTCGGCAAGTTCGACGTTCTCGTCGGCATCAACCTGCTGCGCGAGGGACTCGACATCCCGGAAGTCTCGCTGGTGGCGATTCTCGACGCCGACAAGGAAGGATTCCTGCGTTCCGAGCGCTCGCTGATCCAGACCATCGGCCGGGCCGCCCGTCATCTGCATGGCACCGCGATTCTCTACGCCGACCGGGTGACCGGCTCGATGCAGCGCGCGATCGCCGAGACGGAGCGGCGAAGGCTGAAGCAGCTCGCTTTCAACGCGGCCCACGGCATCGTCCCGACCGGCGTCAGCAAGCGCATCACCGACATCATTGACGGGGTCTACGACGCCGACAGCGCGCAGCGCGAACTCAAGGCGGCGCAACAGCAGGCGAACTACGAGGCGATGAGCGAGAAGCAACTGGCGCGCGAGCTGCGGCGACTGGAAAAGGAAATGCTCGAGTGCGCCAGAAACCTGGAGTTCGAGAAGGCCGCCGCGGCACGCGACGAGCTCTTTCGCCTGCGCAAACAGGTGTTCGGCATCAGCGGCGAGGAAGCGAGTCTTGCTGCAACCTGACGTCGGTCAGCGCGCACTTTGCTCGCGCTGACCGACGCTGCCGGACGACCCGCTTTCAAGCACCCCCCCGCGCTGCCGGCGAGTTGACCACCCGGCGCAACAGCCCTGGCCGACACGCTGGCGCTCAGCGCAGAAACTCGCGACTGATCTCGCGGAACAGGTCGCTGCCGGCCTGCCGCAACCACTCGAACGCGACCATCTCGCGCGACACGATATCGGCTCCCTGAGCACGCATGCGCTCCACCGCGAGCGCCTTGTCACTGCTCCGCCGCGAACCGATCGCCTCCTCGACGACGAACACGCGACGACCGGCGGCGAGCAGGTCCAGCACGGTCTGCTGCACGCAGACATGTGCTTCGGTGCCAGCAACGACGAACTGCGCGCGCTCGCCGCCCGGCAACTGGAACAGCGTTTCCTCGGCCACAGCCGAGAAATGCATCTTCTCGACCACACACTCGTCCGGCAGCAAGCTGCGCAGGGTGGCCATGGTCGGCCCCAGACCGCGGGGATACTGCTCGGTGCAGATCACCGGAACACCCAGACGCTGCGCCACCCGGGTCAGCCAGATGCCCGCCTCGAGCACCATTGCCGCGTCATGGATGGCGGGTTGGAGTCGCTCCTGCAAATCGATCAGCAGGAGGACGGAACGATCGGCACGCATCAACATGAGAAAAGCCCTCCGCAATCAAGCTTCCACGCAGGAAACCTGCGCAGCACCACTCCGACGACCCGCACGCCCGGCCGACCAGCCGGCAGGGCAGCTACCCCTGTCGTCCACGCGGTCCTGCGGCCGGTGGACCGGCCGCCGCCGCATCGACGGAAAGTCGAATGGACATCCGCTGTCGGCAGCGATAGTAATATGCGCCGCCGCACTCGCCAAGCATCCCGCATCGCCCATGCGCCAAACCCAGCACGGTGCTCGAGCCCGGCCGCCTCCCCGACGCAGCACCGCCCCCGCCGCGGCCTGCGGCGGGGGCCCGAAAAATATGCTGCACCGCATCAATCCATGCTATATTTCATCGAGGCAGGAGCTGCCTGCCGGCGCGCAGATTGACCCCCCCATGTACATCGTCGATGATCCCACACTTGCTCTGATCTCCCGTTTCGTGGGTGGTGCCGAGCGCCCTGACCTTTCCGATGAGGAGTTTTTCCACCAGCAACTGTCGGCAATCGAAGCGCATGTCCAGCGCTTCCCGGAAGCGGAGAGGGAATCACGCGCGCTGGAGTGGATCCAGAACAACGCCCGGCAGTATCGCCAGCAGTGGCAGAAACAGGCGGCGACCGAGCTTCTCGAAACTTCCCGTTGCCCTGATTGCCCACTGGCAGGCGGTGACCAGCAGACGCCCTGTGCCATTCACAGGCATTGGCTGGCACTGCTCAATCGCTATGTGACGAACCGGCTTTCGTCGCACGAGTATGTGAAGAAAAGCCTGGAGTTGCTCGCTGCGTACAAGGATGGCTTGCGCGTCCGGCATGCGCGTGCAGGAGAAGGACTGCGCTGCGGGCAGCCGGCGGCCGGATTCCTGCCCGGCGCAACCGATCAGCAATGCAACGCTGCGCTTTCCGGCAGCCCTGCGGCGAACTCCACGCCAGCCAGTCGACACGACGACCGGCCGGCGCCGCAACGGCCATCCAGCGTCAACCACCAGAACGGCTATTGGCAAGCTCCCAGAGCGGGATCGTGACCCGCTGCAATTGCTCGATCTCGCTCTGCCAGGCGACAACCTGGCGCCTCAACTGATCAAGCTGGGGCTCGAGCAGATCGAAGTGCTGCGCCGCGACCGTCAGCAGATGGCCGCGCCGTGCAAATGCCTCGGCTTCGGTCGCACCGAGAGCAAGCACCTCGGATGCCGGTTTCAGCAAGAGCAGGGCAGCGGCGAACTGGTCGCGGCAGGGCGCCATGTGGCGCGCCAACTCGTCGAGGGCGGCCAGCACCTGCGGCGCCTGCGCAAGAACCAGTTCGAGGGCCGGTTTGAGTCCCGTCGGGGAACCTCGTCGCAGCAGTTTCCACAGCCCGCTCGCCGCCATCGCCAGATGGCACTTCTCGATCAGATCGCCGACGTTCCAACCGGCAACGACGGCGGTCAGCCGCTGCAGTTCACCGGTGATCGTCTCGCTGCACCGCAACAAGGAAGCACCCCAGGCGGCCAGCCTTGACAGTTCGACCGGCAACAGCTCGCGGATCGCCTCGTCGAGAACCGCGAGCTGCCGGGTGCTCGGTTGCGGCAGCGACGCCAGTACGCGGCGACGCATCTGCTCAAGGTCGGAGCCCTTGCCCCCGTCAAACAGCAGCGAGGCCGGGGCGTATACGGCAGCGGCGGCGTCCGGCGCCCGGCTCTCGGCAAGGACCAGCGGCTTCACCGACGGCCGTGCCACTGGCGCCGGGGGCAACGTCTCCGGCAACTCCAGTGGCGTGACGCGCGCCCTCTGCCCTGCCGACGCGGTTGCCTTGGCGAGCGCCGCCGACGCCGGCGGCAGATCGAGCGGGCGCACGCGCAGCGGC
>ERZ761603.2304-NODE-2304-length-13299-cov-15.749773_pt1 | contig 13299 bp, 9 predicted proteins | sample MGYA00511879_ERZ761603 | MGnify/ENA primary metagenome ERZ761603 (study PRJEB28899, sample SAMN02850040) | bioreactor sludge metagenome | biome: EBPR Sludge; feature: EBPR Bioreactor; material: flocular biomat | place: Australia: Thorneside Wastwater Treatment... | reverse complement strand
CGACCACCGAGATCTACACTCTTTCCCTACACGACGCTCTTCCGATCTCCAAGACACGCGAGGCCCGGGGGCAGTAGGCGCCGCCAACCCCTTCCCACGGCGTGGTTCCCGGCCCCGCTCCGGCGACGATGCCACAGGCCAACGGTTCTTCCGACTACGCTTCAAAACACCGACGGCCGCGCATCGCTGCGCGGCCGCCTGGAGGGAGAAAGAGAGAGAATGTCGGGCCGGCGCGTCCGTGCGCGCGGCCCGTGGCTTGTCAGCCCAGGAGCGTGCCGAGGTTCGCGGCGTCCGCTGCCAACTGGGCCTTGAGTTCGTTGACTTTCTCCTGCGTCAGGCGCAGCGTGTCGAGCACGCCGGGGTCCTGCGCTGTGTCCATGAGGTCCTGCCGGAAGCCGATGCCCAGGTCCGCCGCGATGCGGTCGGCGACGTGGACGATCGCGGTGAGGGTCCGCTGCTCGAAGGCCAGTTCCATCGGCTTGTGATGGAAGCCGGTCACGAGGATCAGGCTCTTGGGGAACTTCCACTTGTCGCACAGGGCCGCGCCGAACTCCTGGTGCGTGGCACCGAAGTGCGTCTCCTCGGCCGCGAGGAAGTTGTTGGCGGGCACGCCCTTGGCGTCGGCCCCCACCTCGGCCAGCACCCGCACCAGTTTCGCACGGTCCGCCTGCATCTCGACCATGATGCCGATGTCGTGGATCAGCCCGGCGAGGAAGGCCTCGTCCGACAGGCCCAGTTTCAGCGTGTTGGCGATGAGTTTGCACGCCGCGGCGGTCACGCCGCTGTGCGCCCACAGGTCCTTGGCCGAGAAGGTCGGCGTGAGGTCGCCGCCCTTGAAGAGTTTGGCGAGGCTCGCGGCGATGGCGATGTTCTTCACCGCGTTGAGGCCCAGCATGACGATCGCGCGGTTGATGCTGGCGATCTGCCCCGGCAGGCCGTAGAACGAGGAGTTCACGACCTTCAGGATGCGGGCGCACAGCGCGGGGTCCGTCGAGATGACCTTGTTCAGGTCCTGCGCTGTGCTCTTGGGGCTTTCCACGAGTTCCACGATCTTCATCGTGATCTCGGGGAGCGTGGCGATGTGGCTGATCTCGCGGATCGCCGCGGCGACCACCGCCTCGCGCCCGGTGGGCGCCTGGGTCGGGATCGGGTTTGTCGTTGTGGCCGCGCTCATTGGGAATAGCCCCCTCAACGATGGGAGTTGCAGACAGGAACGGATATGCCATCGGCGCTTCCGGTCCCGGACTTGTGTTTCACCCGCTCGAACCGCGATCATCCGGGTGGAGACATCACCCGCTCGGGCGGAACATGGTTCGCGCCGAGTCCGTCCGGAAACACGGCACCCCGGCTTCACACCCGAACTCCAAACTGAAAGACTCTTATGCCTACACCGTACCACCTCGGCCGGCGGCTGCGGGCCGACCGGAATCGAGCCGTATGCGCGCCAGTCATCCTCCGCCTCCTCACCTACGTTTCACTCCCAACACGACACACCGATCTTCTCGCTCCCTCATCCAACGAACGCCGAATAAACCGTGACCCCCGCCATCGAACTCAACCTCGTCACCAAGACGTTCGGCTCCAAGCTCGCCGTGGACCGGCTCGACCTGGCCATCCCCACCGGCAGCGTCTACGGCTTCATCGGGCCCAACGGCGCGGGCAAAACCACCACCATCCGGATGATCATGTCGATCATCTTCCCGGATTCGGGGCGCGTCCACGTCCTGGGCAAGGATTCCGCCGTCGAGAGCAAGGACCGCATCGGCTACCTCCCCGAGGAGCGGGGCGTCTACCGCAAGATGAAGGTCGGGGCCTTCCTCAACTTCATGGGCCGCCTCAAGGGGCTTGACGGCGCCGGCCTCGACCGCAAGGTCCGTGAGTTCCTCGCCCGCGTGGGCCTCGCCGAGGTCTATCGAAAAAAGTGCGAGGAACTCAGCAAGGGCATGCAGCAGAAGGTCCAGTTCATCGCCGCCGTCCTCCACGAGCCGGACCTCATCATCCTCGATGAACCCTTCAGCGGCCTCGACCCCGTCAACCGCCGCCTCCTGCGGCAACTGATCGAGGAGCAGCGCGCCGCGGGCCGCACCATCATCTTCTCCACCCACGCGATGTTCGAGGCCGAGCAACTCTGCACCCACCTCTTCATGATCCACCGCGGGAGAAAGGTCCTCGACATGCCCATGGCCGAAGTCTGGCGTCGGCACGACCCCCGCACCATCCTCGTCGAGCCACTCGCCCCAGATCGCGCACGCGATGACCGCCCCTGGTCTTCGCTCCGCGGCATCGCCGCCGCCCGCCCCGCCGCCAGCGGGATCGAACTCAGCCTCGCCGACGGCGCCGATGTCGCCGACATCATGCAGGAAGCCGCCCGCCTCATGCCCCTCCGCCGCATGGAACTCAAACGCGCCAACCTCGAGGAGATCTTCATCGGCCTGGTCGGCGGTGATGCCGCCGCCCTCCGCGCCGAGCACGACGACGACCAGCCCGCCCGCACCAGCGCCCAGAGCGGGGGTGACGCGTGATCAAGATGCTGCACGTCGCCTGGCGGGAGTTCACCTCCACCGTCTTCACCAAGGCCTTCCTGCTGGGCATCCTCCTGCCGCCGGCCATCGGCGGCCTCATGCTCATCCTGCTGCCGATCCTGATGAACCAGGCCTCGCCCAAGGTCCGGGGACACATCGCCGTCATCGACCACACCGGCAAGGTCGGCCCCAAGGTCGCCGACGCCTTCTCCGCCGAGCGCTACGCCAAGCGCACGGCCGACAAGGCCGCGAAGGAACTCGAGAACCTCCCCGCGCCCCAGGCCGTGAAGGACATGGCCAACGCCAACGCCGGCGCCATCGCCGCGGCGGCGGCGGCCAACGCGCCCACGCTCACGGTGCGCGTCCTCCCCGCCGATGCCGACCCCGAGGCCGTGAAGGACGAGATCCGCAAGACCGGCGACAAGGCCAAGGACGCGGGCGATTCCGATCCCTGCCTCGCGCTCGCCGTGGTTCCCGCGTCGGCCCTCACGCCCGATGCGGACGGGAAGTACGGTGTGTACGACCTGTTCGTCGCGCCCAAGCTCGATGTCGAGGTGCAGAAGGACATGGAGGCCGAGTTCGGCCGCGCCATCATCGATTCGCGGCTGGAGATGAGCGGCCTGGACGTGAAGAAGGTCCGCGCCATGACCGACCGCGTCCGCATCGAGGCCAAGAGCGTCACGAGCACCGGCGAGAAGCGGGTGAACGAGGTCGCCAAGATCCTGATCCCTGGCGCGTTCATGTTCCTCCTCTGGATCGCCACCTTCGCGTGCGGCCAACAGCTGCTCACCTCGACCATCGAGGAGAAGTCCAGCCGCGTGATGGAGGTGCTGCTCAGCGCCGTCAGCCCCATGCAGCTGCTGACCGGGAAGATCGTGGGGCAGATGTCCGTCGGACTGCTCATGCTGGTCATGTACGGCGGGCTGGGCATCGCCGCGCTGATCTACAAGAACATGGGCGACATGGTCGTCCTGCTCAACCTGCTCTACTTCGCCCTCTACTTCTTCATCGCCTTCTTCACCATCGCCAGCCTCATGGCCGCCATCGGCAGCGCGGTCTCCGACATCCGCGAGGCCCAGAACCTGCTCGGCCCCATCATGATCGTGCTGATCATCCCCATGATGCTCTGGCTGCCCCTGCTGCGCAACCCCAACAGCACCTTCGCCCAGATCGTGAGTTTCATCCCGCCCGTCTCCCCCTTCGTCATGGTCCTGCGCATCTCCGGCAGCGAGCCTGTCCCCTTCTGGCAGATCCCCGCCACGCTGGTGCTGGGCGCGCTCTCCGTGCTGGTCTGCCTCTGGGCCGCGGCCAAGGTCTTCCGCATCGGCGTGCTCATGTACGGCAAGCCGCCGAACTTCAGGACGCTGCTGCGGTGGGTGCGGATGGCGTGAACGGCTGTCCGGATTCGAGGGACAACAGGACCCAGAGAACGCTACGCTGTCGGACCAACGCCCACGGAGGTCCGCCATGTGCCGCCTGCTGCTCTACATCGGTCAGCCCGTCGTTCTCTCCAAACTTCTCGTCGAGCCCGCCAACTCCCTGATCAACCAGTCCGTTCATTGCACATCCGCGGACACACCGGTCAACGGCGACGGCTTCGGCGTGGCGTGGTACGCGCCCGATGTCACCCCCGAGCCGGGTCTGTTCCGCTCCCTCCTGCCCGCCTGGAGCAACATCAACCTGCACCGCCTCGCCTCCGTCACGCGCAGCGGTGCCATCCTCGCGCACGTGCGTGCCGCCTCGCCGGGCCTCGCCTCCGCTGAAGCCAACTGCCACCCCTTCACCTTCCGCGAACTCGCCTTCGCGCACAACGGCGATCTGGGCGGCTTCCGACGGATCCGGAGGGCCATCGAGCACACGCTGGGAGATCAGGCTTTCCACCTCATCGGCGGCAACACCGACTCGGAGCACCTCTTCGCCATGCTGGTTGACCGGGTGCTCGACGGAAAGAAAGCCGCGGGCGTCACGGGGACCGCCGCGATCACGCTCCCGCAACTCGCCGGCGCGATGCGCGGCATGATCGCCGACACCGTGCGCATCGCCGCGGAGGAGGGGATCAAGGAACATTCATACATCAACGCCGCCGTGACCAACGGCTCCATCGGCGTCGCCTGCCGCTACAGCACCGACCTCCCGGAGCACACGCCCACGCTCCACACCTGCCGCGGCATGAGGTACGTGTACGAAGCCGGCATCGCGCGCATGGAACAAAGCCCCGAGACGCGAGGTTCGGTCGCGGTCGCCTCCGAACCGCTGGGCGAGAAGCACATCTGGACCGAGGTGCCCCACAATCACATCGTGCTGATCGACGGCGAGGGCGGGTTGGCCGTCGAAGCGGTGTGAGGCGCGCGGATCATCTGGCAGCCGCGGCGGCTGGCGCCGCCGCGCTCACCGTCACCCGCACCTTCGCCGCCTTGGGCGCTTCCTGGTGCATCTTCCTCGCCCGGTGCAGGCTCCAGTCCGTGACGCGCAGGTCCGGCGAGCCGGGCCCGTCGTGCAGGCGCAGGACGTCGTAGGTGTTGTTGCGCTGCGCCGGGGTGAAGCCGGCATCGCGGATCAGGCGGCAGATCACCGGCTCGTCGAGACAGTACGTGGTGCCGGCGGAACTGACCACGTTCTCCTCCATCATCACGCTGCCCATGTCGTTGGCGCCGTAGGCCAGCGCCACCTGGCCGATGTGCGGGCCCATCGTCACCCACGAGGCCCCGATCGAGTAGATGTTGTCGAGGAAGAGACGGCTGATCGCCTGCGTCCGCAGGTACTCGCTCGCCCCCGCCATGCGCACGCGCCGGCCGAACTCCGCCGCGCCGGGCACCGCGCGGTAGTCAATCTCCGGGTTTCTTCCCCAGTCAAAGGCCCGTGCCAGCGCATCGCCTGGGAACTCCCGGCCCAGTTCGGCATCGTCGGCGCCCCAGTCCTTCACGCGTCCCAGCGGCGTGTTCTCCCGCTGGAAGGGCCACGAGATAAAGGCCTTGTAGTGGCCCCGCCGGTCGCCCGAGCCGCCCGACCCGGCCAGCACACGGTCCTGCCACTCTCGCACCAGGTGCATGTGATGAATGCGGTCGGCGCGCCCCTCGATGTGCCCGAACATCATCGTCGCGCTGGTGAACATGCCCAGCGTGTGGGCCACGTACATCACCGTCAGCCAACTCTCCGCATCGCACTTGCCCAGGCCGATCTTCCGCCGCACGGGCGCCGCGAAGATCTCACCCCCGCCGCCGGGCAGGCTGTCCATCCCCGCCTCGCGCAGCCGCACCATCACCCAGCGCACCTTTTCCTCGAACGTCGCGCCGGGGGGGTCGAAGAAGTGGACGAACTCGACAAACTCCGGCGGGCTGAAGGCGTGAACGTGAACGCGCGGGTAACGCTCCTTGATCGCCCGCAGCAGCGTCAGGTACCAGTCCAGGGGCAGGTCCGGGTTCATCCCCCCCTGCATCAGGATCTGCGTCCCGCCGATGGCCGCCAACTCCCCCACTTTGTCGAGGATCTTCGTGTGCTCCAGCGTGTACGCGTCCGACTCGGTTCCATCACGCCGGAAAGCGCAGAACGTGCATTTCGCGTTGCACACATTCGTGTAGTTGATGTTCCGGTCGATCACGTAGGTCCGCACGTGATCCCCGTGCAGCACGCGGCACCGCGCATCCGCCCAACGGCCCACCTCGGGCAGCGGAAGCGCCTCGAAGAGCGCCAATCCCTGCTCCACTGTGAGCCGCGCCTCTCCCCGCGCCGCCGCGGCCAAAAATCCCGGATCGGTCACGGAGGCGTGCGGTACTTCGGGGGGGTGAATGGGTCTCATGGAGCGTGAAGGTTCGGTTGTGGTTTCAATACTTCCTGAAAACTGTGTACATCATAGCGGTGACGCGGATCCTCCGTGGAGCCGATGCTCGCGCGCAAGACGTCCGGATAATGAAAAGAACGGGTAGTGAACAACTTGACCTGTGTGCGGGCGCGGGTGTCCGCGCTTGCGGCACATTCATGGCGTGTGTACGCTCTGTCCGGCTGTAATTTGCCGGGCGCACGTCCCGGCACTGTTCCGCTGGAGGAGAGAAGAATGATCAAGTGGTTTGCGTGTGCGGCAGCGACCTTCATGAGCGCCGCCGCGGCACTGGGGGATGGGTGCATCCCCGCGCCGACGGGTGTGAATGCCTCGGACAACGACGGATGCTCGCCGGTCCAGGTGGAATGGAACTGGGAAGCCGGCGCGGACTTTCGCGTGGTCCGCGCCCCGGTGAGCAACCCTGGCGCGGCTGTGGATGTGGGCAACGGATTCCCTCCTTTATACGACTATTCGGCGCAACCCGGCGAGTTGTATTACTACCGGGTCATCGCGATCGACGCGTGCGGGGAGAGCGACCCCAGCGCCCCGGATATCGGCGGCACGGGGCTTGGCACCCCGCCCCCGCCGTCATGGGTCTTTGCCTCGGACAACCAGTACTGCGACCTGATCGTGGTCGAGTGGGACACGAGCTCCGGGGCGGGCGGGTACGACGTGTACCGCAGCGAAAATCCTGACTTCAACTCGGCGACACTGGTCGCCTCGGGCATCTACCCCGCGTACATGGATTATGCCGTCTCGGGCAACGTCGGGTACTACTACTGGGTCGTCGCCAACGACAGTTGCGGACAATCCGGCCCGAGCCAGCCGGACATCGGGTATTCCAACTTCGGTCTGTACATCACCGGGCATCCGGGCGACGCGTATGCCACGGAGAACGGTTCGGCCGGTTTCGGCGTCGGCATCTCGGGGTTCGGAGCGTTCCAATGGTACAAGGACGGCTCCCCCTTGTACGACGATGGACGCATCTCCGGGGCGCAGTCGAGCAGCCTGAGCATCTTCCCCGTCTATTCATTCGACGAGGGGAACTATTACTGCGAGGTCTACGGCGGCTGCGGAACGCAGACGTCCAACAGCGCACATTTGTATGTCCTTCCCGAGCCGTGCACGCCGCCCAACTGGGTCAGCGGATCGAGCTCCCTCTGCGATCTGATCGTGGTCGAGTGGGATACATCGCAGTCCGCCTGGTCCTACGACCTGTACCGCGGCACCACGCCCGATTTCGGCACGGCCCAGCTCATCGCCAACTTCACGATGCCGCCGTTCCATGACACCGGCGTGCAGGGCAACATCGCCTATTACTACTGGGTCTCGGCCAACCTGCCCTGCGGCGTCACCCCCCCGGGCGGTCCGGGCATCGGGATTGCGATCACCGGCCCGAACCTCACAGGCGAACCTTCCGACGTGAACGGCATCGAGGGCGACACCGTCACCTTCTCCATCGAAGCGTCAGACTACGACGGCGTGCGGTGGTACAAGGACGGCCAACCGATGGTCGAGGGCGGCCGCATCGGCGGCGTCAACTCCACCACGCTCACCATCACCGGCATCACGACCGCCGATGAGGGCGACTACCACGCCGAGGTCGAGGGCGGCTGCGGCACCGTGACCACCGGCAGCGCCCGCCTGTTCGTCGAAGGCCTTCCCTGCCCCGCCGACTTCAACGGCGATGGAGGGATCGACGGCGGTGATGTCGGGGCCTTTTTCGCCGCGTGGGAAGCCGGAGATGCCGATGCCGATGTCAACTTCGATGGGGGCATCGACGGCGGCGATGTTGAAACCTTCTTTATCGCGTGGGAAGCGGGCGGCTGCACCTGATCCGACCGGCATCGGATAAGCCGGAGACCATCCAACGCAGATCCTGTGATCGCAACTTCGTGATCGATTATCCAGCATTGATTCACCACCGGCGTGCGCGGGCGGGTACGCCGCGTTCGACTACCCTCGATCGATGCCCCTGACGCTCTCGCTCGCCCTGTCCGAGCCGAACACGACGGCGGTGCTGCTGGTGGTCTTCGGGCTGCTGATGGCCTTCAGCGTACTGTTCACGCGCACGCTCGACAAGTTCGGCGTGCCGGTCGTGCTGCTGTTCCTGGTGCTGGGCATGCTGGGCGGCTCCGAGGGGTTCGGCGGCATCGCCTTCGACAACCATGAACTCGCCTTCCGCATCGGCACGATCGCGCTCGTGCTCATCCTCTTCGACGGCGGCCTGAACACACCCCTCGCCTCGATCCGCCGGAGCGCCGGCCCGGCGGGGCTGCTCGCGACCGTCGGTGTCGCGGGAACGGCCGGCCTGATGGCCCTCATCGCCCGCGGCCTGGGGCTGCCCTGGAGCCAGGCCCTGCTCATCGGCGCCATTGTCTCATCCACCGATGCCGCGGCGGTCTTCGCCGTGCTCCGCGGCGGGAGTCTGCGCGTCAAGGAGAAGGTGCGCTCGACGCTCGAAGTTGAATCCTGCATCAATGACCCGATGGCGGTCATCCTCACGATGGCCGTGGTGGAGGGGGTTCGGGTCGCTTCGGAATCGGGCGCCGGGGGCGGCGTGAGCGGCCACCTGTGGCAACTCCTGCTCGATGTGCCGATTCAACTGCTGGTGGGAACGGCGGTCGGCCTGATCATCGGCCGGGGGACACGCTGGCTGCTGGGGCGAGCGCGGTTCTCGACCGGCGGCCTCTACCCGGTGGTCACGCTCGCCTCGGCGTTCATCGCCTTCGGCGCCGCGACGATCTCCTTCGGCAGCGGGTTTCTGGCCGTCTTCATCACCGGCGTGGTGCTGGGCAACGGATCGCTCCCCTACCGCGCCGGCCTCGCCCGCGTCCACGATGCACTCGCGTGGATGAGCCAGGTGTCGATGTTCCTGATGCTCGGGCTGCTGGTCTTTCCCAGCAAGCTGATCCCCGTGGCCGGCATCGGCCTGGCGCTGGGGGTCGGCCTGGCGCTGCTGGCCCGGCCGCTGGTCGTGGCCCTCTGCCTGCTCCCGTTCCGATGGAAGGCCCGCGAGATCGGCTATGTGTCGTGGGTCGGCATCCGAGGCGCGGTGCCGATCATCCTGGGCACGTTCCCCGTCATGGCCCAGTTGCCGGGCGGGGATCAGATGTTTCACATCGTCTTCTTCATCGTGGTCGTGAGCGCGCTGGTCCCCGGCGCGAGCATCGTGCCCCTCACCCGACGCCTGGGCCTCGACGAGCCCGAACCGCCCACCCCCGCCGCCGCGCTCGAACTCCACAGCCTGCGCCCCATCGGGGGCGAGATCCATTCCTACCACATTCATGAGTCCGTCGCCGTTTGCAACGCCCCCATCTCGCAGATCCGCTTCCCCGATGACGCCGCGGCGGTCATGGTCGTCCGCGGGAACCGAGTCCTGGCCGCGCGCGGCTCCACGGTTCTGCAGCCGGGGGATCACGTCTACATCTTCTGCCGCCCCGGCGATGAGCCGCAGATCGGCCTGCTCTTCGGACGCCCGGAGGGGGCGTAGCGATGTGCAGATCAAGCCGCTTCGTTGAACGCATCACACATTTGCTGAAATACAGGTAGGGTTGCTCTTACCGCGCATTTCAAATGCCTTCGACGAACGTTGGGTGTGGACACGAGAACACAACCCCACCCACCACCCATAATTCTACTATACCGGTGTAGTGATTTCGCATGTAATTCTCACACTTGCCAGATCATGGAGGCCGCTCGCGGGCTGGGATCGAATACACTCACTCAGGCAATCACCCGCTGCTCACGAAAGTTGCGGGCTGCTCGCGGGCTGGGATCGAATACACTCCTGACGGCCCGCCAGCGTATCGCGAGTGAGTTGCGGGCTGCTCGCGGGCTGGGATCGAATACACTTCACTCAGGCAATCACCAGCGGCTCACGAAAGTTGCGGGCTGCTCGCGGGCTGGGATCGAATACACTACGCCCACACCACGCCCTCCGTCACGGTGCGTTGCGGGCTGCTCGCGGGCTGGGATCGAATACACTTGGCCCACACCCCGCCACCCGACACGGATTGTTGCGGGCTGCTCGCGGGCTGGGATCGAATACACTGATCGGCCCACCCTCCCACTAGGAGCATGTGTTGCGGGCTGCTCGCGGGCTGGGATCGAATACACTCCCGACGTTTGCGAGTAAGCAGTGCCGACAGTTGCGGGCTGCTCGCGGGCTGGGATCGAATACACTACCAGGCCAAGCGATGCAGCAGGCCAGCATGTTGCGGGCTGCTCGCGGGCTGGGATCGAATACACTAGGAAGGCAAGAAGAAGGATGGTGGGTACTGTTGCGGGCTGCTCGCGGGCTGGGATCGAATACACTAACAACTGCCTATGGTACGACTCGAACGTAGTTGCGGGCTGCTCGCGGGCTGGGATCGAATACACTTGGCAGTGCCACAAACCCATCAGTGGCAAGTACTTGGGGCTTCCGCCCGCTCAGAAAAGTTGTAACTGAGCGGGCGGAGGCTCCGGAGCTTTCCTTCTTTTTCCCCAGAAGATCAGCATTCGTTCAAACTGCTTGTCGGTAATCGTCAGGAGGCGGACTTCACCATCATCGGGTACGAATCCCTCGACTCTCTTTCCGTGGACGTCGGCGTTTTCACGACTTGTGCAGTGCCGGACATACACGGAGAACTGCATGCGGGCGAAACCGTCTTTCAGAAGGCGTTTCCGGAACTGCGCGTATGCCTTTCGGGCTGGCTTGTCATGAACCGGTAGATCGAACATAGCAACGACCCACATGAATCTGTATCCGCTGAGGTGCATATGACGACCATGGCGCGTGGATCAGTCGAGTTCGGGGTCAGATTCGGGGTCGGGAGGGCATCGCAACGGTGGCCGGTGGTCCGGCACCGGAACCGGGATCGAAAGGACCGCGGCATCGCGGACCGCCAGCGCCTTGGCGAATGAGGCCGCGTAAAGATGAAGGGCGACCATGAGCGGGCCGGTTCGGTGTTCTACACCAGAAGGGCCATCGGACTGCGTCGAAGCTGTGAGCAGTAATAGCAGCCTGGCCTTGTTCTGCTGCGACAGGTGCCGTTCGCCGGCAAGAAACAGATCTCTCGCCACAGTATCAACCAGTGGGCGTAAAGGCTCCATGAGGTCATCGGCCAGACAGAAGGCGTTCGAGCGGTGGCGATGCTTGATACCGAGACTGGGGAGAAGTCCGGCACCGACGAGGGCGCGGGCGGTGGCGGCGCGGATCAGGGCGTACCCGTAGTTGAGGAAGCAATTCGGTGCGGCAGCGTGGACACCGGGAGTGGCATCGCGTCGAAACCTTGCTTGCGACTCGGCTGCGGCATCGCCGAGCCACACACCCCAATAGACCCGAGCGGCTTGGGCTTCGCAGTTCTCGCTATCGCCGCTGGTTACATCGCTCGCTATGCGGTCGAGGGCGAGTCGCGCGGCGCGGCCTGATTCATCTGGGATGAGGGCCGCGGATTGGGCCCGAATCTTGGCACGGATAATCCGCTGCCAAAGTCGCTTCTTGACGGGTAGCCCCACGCTGATCTGATCGTCCTGCCGCCAAACGACCTCGGTGTGTTCGGAGATCGGAAGGAGAACGCCGACAGGAAGGTGGTCGCGACCGCAGATGATGACTGCCGCGCCATGGGCAGCGATTTCAGAAAGGGCCCTGTGGGAGTAAGTAGTGGAATCCTCATCAACTACTACAACGCCGACATCCTCCAACGGAACGGACCCGGCGAGATTCGGGGGATGCGCGGGGAGGGAGCGGGGCTGATCTTGTTTGCGCAGGATGAGGAGTTGGGCATCGCGGACCGCAAGGTGCGATGGTTCACGGCTGATTTCGAGAATGCGTTTGATCATGACGCTACTTCAGACAACCGTGGGCGCTGGACACCGGGCGGTGCATCGGCGACAGGTTTGGTTCCCGCACGCGGCGACACCCCTCCACTTCAGTGAGTAAGACGAAGCCAGCAAAGATCGGCGCGAGGGCAGCTTGGCAACCTCGGGAATCTCGTCCCGTGGTTGGCGACCACGCTCGAATTGACGCTCTTACTCCGGCTTGATACGGTCAATCACGCTCTACCGCAGTAACCTTGCCCAAAGGTGAAACACGCACCTTTGTCGCGTGCGGTTTATCGGGGGGAGCCAGCGTACACAAGTCGGTCGGCGTGACGGCGAACTGCTCACGCTGGGAGTCGGGGACTTTGCTCCCTGAGGCGTCTTTGCGTCCCGTGGCGGCGCGCGCGTCCCAATGGGGAACGAGGACCACGGACTGTGGTTTGTCGATCTTCGCAACGACGAAGTAGCCGAGTTCCTTCGTATCCTTGTGTCGCATGAAGACCATTTCACCCTCGGCGAGTGACATCACGAACGCGCCGCCCTTGGACGGATCATCACGTCGATCTACGATCGGGTGGGCACGGTCGGCAGCACGGATCGCCGCGGTGAATTGCCGCCGGTCGGCCTTCGGCAACTCGCGCAGTTTCTTGAACGTGGGCACACCGGCCTTACGCAGGGCGCGGAAGAACGCGAGTTTACGTTGGGCGGCCTCGAACATGGTGACAACGTCACCGGACCACTTGCCCTTGTCGTCCTTGCGGATTTCGATATGATGCTGGCTCCCGCCGACGTAGGCACGGGCGGCTGCGGAACGTCCTTCGCCTGTTGCGGCATCGAAGACGGACACGCGCTTGCCAGTTGAATGATCGTACCCGACCCGAGACGCGATGACAGGGTCGCTCATCACACGAAGCAGACGAACCGCACGAATCGGCACCCCGCTGGCCTGCTTCAGATAACCAGCAGCAACCGCCTTCTTGAGGTCCGCGGCGGAGAATCGGTCCGGGTCTAAACCGGCCTCTCGAAGACAGGTTCGCAATCGGTCACGGAGCGCCCGATCACGCACAAGGCCGCTTTTTCCGGGGGACGGATCTTCCAATGCGGCAAGCCGTCGGCCAAACTCTTTTCGTTCCGCGGCCGACTTCGCTCGCCGAT
>ERZ761603.2303-NODE-2303-length-13306-cov-8.256056_pt1 | contig 13306 bp, 5 predicted proteins | sample MGYA00511879_ERZ761603 | MGnify/ENA primary metagenome ERZ761603 (study PRJEB28899, sample SAMN02850040) | bioreactor sludge metagenome | biome: EBPR Sludge; feature: EBPR Bioreactor; material: flocular biomat | place: Australia: Thorneside Wastwater Treatment... | reverse complement strand
GGCAGACGCGCTTTCGCCAACGGCTGGGGCTGCAAGCCCGCCTGGCGGTGGACGACCGCAGTCCGCAGGGGGCGGCGCAATTTGCGGGCCAGGAGCTGTTGGAGTGGGTTGGCCGGGAGAACCGTGGCGGGACGTTACGGCCGTTGCTCCTTGGCCTCTCCGTGTTGGCTGTGGTGAACTGGGTGCTGTTGGCCGGGTACCAGCTGTGGCAGTGGCCGCCGCTCTGGTTGGGCAGCGCCCTGGTTTACGGCGTCTTGTTCATCACCCTGGGCTTCCAGCGCACCGCCAGCCTGTTTAGCGACGTTCTGTTTCTGGACGATCGCCTGCGGGTGCTTAACGGCGTTTTTGCCTTTTTAGAGCGGTGGCGTTATGACCAGATGCCAGAAATAGAGCAGCTTTGCCAGCCGTTTTTGGTGGTGGGCGAACGGCCGTCCACTCACATCCGCCGCGTGCAAAAGGTGATGACCGGCGTTGGGCTGCGCCAGAACTGGCTGCTGGGCTTTTTGCTCAACGCCTTGCTGCCCTGGGACATCTACTTTGCCTACCGGCTCGACCAATGTCGTGCCGACCTGGCGGCCCAGCTGCCGCGCTGGCTGGACGTCTGGTACGAGCTGGAAGCCACCAGCAGCCTGGCCACTTTTGCCTACCTCAACCCCGGCGAATGGGTCTGGCCCACGCTGTCTGGCGCCAAGGCAGCCACCTTTGCCGCTGAACAGCTGGGTCATCCACTCATCCCCAGCGACCAGCGCGTTTGTAACGATGTGCGGCTGGATGAAAAACGGCCGATTTACCTCATTACCGGTTCCAATATGGCCGGGAAGAGCTCCTTTCTGCGCACAATGGGGGTCAACCTGGTACTGGCCTATGCCGGTGGCCCGGTGGTAGCCCGCTCATTCCACGCCAGCTGGCTGCGCCTCTTTGCCACCATTCGCGTCGCCGATTCGCTTAGCGACGGCTTTTCCTTCTTCTATGCTGAGGTGCGCCGCCTGTCGCAGCTGCTCACCGCGCTGAATGCACCTGGAGAACGGCCGCTTCTTTTTCTCATCGACGAGATTTTCCGGGGCACCAACAACCGGGAACGGTTGATTGGCAGCCGGGCATACATTCAGGCATTGGCCGAGGGCAGTGGCCTGGGAGCCATTGCCACCCACGATCTGGAGCTGGTGCAGCTGGCCGAAGACACGGCAAAGATTCAAAACGTGCATTTTCGGGATGCGGTGGTAGACGGCCGTATGGTCTTTGATTACAAGCTGCACCCTGGCCCGTGCCCCACCACCAACGCTCTCAAAATCATGCAGCTGGCCGGGCTCCCCATCGAGCCGCCGCCGGCCGTGACCCGGTAACAGCTTTTACCCAGTCTTCACTCGATTCACCTCACATTTTCACGACGTCACCCTTGGGCTAATGTTATACTGACGGCCGTGTCCCAAAAAGCCAGACGTAAAATTTCCATAAAATTAATCTGATTCGTAAGCATGCCACGTCAGACTGGGTGATGATGGCCGTAATAGCCATGCAACAACGCGTTTAAACATTCAAGCGACATCCTTGCAACTTCGTCGCCTGTCTCAATAATTCTTGTGGTGGAGCCAAAACGGAATATTTGTTTTCTGAGCCAGGATTTGGAGTAACGGCAGCGCATCAAGCGGAAAGTGCTGCATCTTGGTACGAGAGAAAAGGTATGAAAAGCGTGAAACGATCGAATCTGTGGCGTATTACTTTCTTGTCCCTTGCGACCCTCTTTGTATTGTTTGTTACCACAACGGTGATGGCCAGCGGGCGGGGTGGACCCGTTTACACGGTCAACACCACCGCCGACACAGACGATGGTGCCTGCACCAAGACCCACTGCTCCCTGCGTGAAGCCCTTCACGCATCCAATGCCCTGGAAAGCGGCAGCGCCGTCATCCAGTTTAAGGTGGGCAACCTGAACCCCGTGGTGATTGCGCCAACTTCCCCACTGCCCGCGATTACCCACTCCGTTTTGCTAAAAACCAATGCCGCCAACACCATTGATGTCGTCTTGGACGGCAGCGCTGCTGGTGAGACTGATGGTCTGCTGCTGTTAGGCAGTGCCATCACGGTGCAGGACCTGACGGTGCAAAATTTTAGCGGCAGCGGCGTGGTGGTCAGCGGCGGCGGTAATATCGTTGCCGGGATGACCCTGACGGGCAACGGTGGCAGCGGCATTGTGGTGGCCGAAGGCAGTGGCCACGTGCTGCGCCAGAACCAGATTTTTGACAACGGCCGTATCGGCATTGATCTCGCCGATGATGGGCTTACCAGCAACGATTTGGGTGATGCCGATGACGGCGCTAACGGCCGTCAGAACACCCCCACTCTCATTCGGGCTATCCCCACCGGGGCTGCCCTGGAAATTGAAGGGCTGCTCAACAGCCAGGCCAACAGCAGCTATACCCTTGACTTCTACGCCAGCGACAGCTGCAACGAAGCCGGGTTTGGCGACGGCCAGACGTGGCTGGGCAGCACCGAATTGACCACCGATGAAAACGGCAATGGCAGCTTTATGACGGCCGTTGCCGCCACCCTCACCGACGCCAGCCTCACCGCCCTGGCTACTGGCCCCGACGGCACCTCAGAATTCAGCCGCTGCGTTCGCTTAGGCCGCGGCAACGACGCCTGGACTCGTGCCCTGGACCTGGAATTGATGCCCGACTCCGTTTCGCCTGAGGTGCAAACGGCCGAAATCAGCCAGCACCTCGACCTGGCCGGGCAGTCCCGCTGGTATAAATTTGCCGTGCAGCCCAACAGCCAGCTGGTGATTACCCTCACCGACCTGCCCGCCAACTACGACCTGACCGTTTACAAAGACATTGCCGCCGAGTGGGCCTCGCTGCAAACGCTGGACGACACCGAAGACCTCGTCTCGCTGACGGCCGAATTTGCCCCCGACGCCTTCTCACCGGACGCGTTCAGCCCGGACGCCTTCTCGCCGGATGCGTTCAGCCCGGATGCTTTTTCGCCGGATGCGTTCAGCCCGGATGCTTTTTCGCCGGATGCGTTCAGCCCGGACGCCTTCTCGCCGGACGCGTTCAGCCCGGATGCCTTCTCGCCGGATGCGTTCAGCCCGGACGCCTTCTCGCCGGACGCGTTTAGTCCAGACGCCTTCTCTCCGGACGCGTTCAGCCCAGATGCTTTCTCGCCTGATGCTTTTAGCCCAGACGCGTTTTCCAGCGCCCAGATGCGCAGCCTGATTGCTGTCTCGGCCTTCAACGGCCAGGCGGGTGAAGGGGTGCGGCTGAACACCTGGGAAAACAGTGGCAGTTTTTACATTCGGGTGCGCGGGCGCAACGGCGTTTTTGATCCAAACACCAGCTACACCCTGAACGTGATGCAAACGGCGGGCAGCTGTAGCAGCGTGACCGACGCCCTGCCGACCAGCACGCATACGGCCGTTGCCAACAGCTATAACACCATCATTTTGGTGGATGACGGCCGTCTCTCCGGCGACCTCACCACTATGCAGGCGCGTCTGGCCACCTTTGCCGCTCGCGCTGAGGTCAATGGCGTCATTGTCGACGTGGGCAGCGATGCCCGCGTGGCTGCGGCCAATGCCCAGGCAGATCTCAATCCCGCCTGCCCGTATGCCAAAAATCTGGTGGCTTACGCTATCAAAGATATCGTCGACAGCTACCGGGTGCTGAATCCGCTGGCCTACATCGTCATCATTGGCAACGATGACGTCATCCCCTTCTTCCGCCATCCGGATCAGGCGCTGCTGGCCAACGAACGCAACTACGTGCCCCCCGTGCTGGACGCCACCGCTTCGCAGGCCAGCCTGCGCCTGGGCTACGTGCTGAGCCAGGATCGCTACGGCGCAACCGTTGAGCTGTCTAGCAAAATTGATACGCTGCCCATTCCCGACCTGGCTGTCGGTCGCCTGGTGGAAACGCCAGAGCAAATTGTAACCATGCTGGATGCCTACCTCAGCACAACCGACGGCGTGGTTGACACGCCCGATTCCGCCCTGGTGAGCGGCTACGACTTCCTCGAAGACGCCGCCAACGCCATCGCCAGCGAATTTTCCAGCGGCCTGGGCAATCCGGCGACCACGCTCATAACCCCGCGTGATGTGGCCCCCACCGATCCAGCTTCCTGGACGGCCGATCAGCTGGCCACGCTGCTGCTGAATAACCGCTACGATGTCAGCTTCCTGGCCGGGCACTTCAGTGCTAGCAGCACCCTGGCGGCCGACTACACCACGCGCCTCCTGGCGGCAGACCTGGCCACCTCCAGCGTGGACATGACCAACGCGCTCGTCTTTAGCGCGGGCTGCCACGCTGGCTACAACATTGTCAATGCCCACGGTGTGCCCGGTGTTACCGCCGAACCAGACTGGGCGCAGGCGTTTGCCAGCAAAGGTGTGACTCTGATTGCCGGTACCGGTTACCAATACGGCGACACCGACTTCATCGAGTACAGCGAGCGGCTCTACCTGGCCTTTAGCGAAGAGCTGCGTGCGGGCACTGGCCCGGTGGCCATTGGGCAGGCGTTGAGTGCCGCCAAACAAACCTACCTCGCCGAAACGCAAGAGTTACGGCCGTTGCACGAAAAATCGCTGCTGATTGCCACCCTCTTTGGTCTGCCGATGCTTAAAATTGATATGCCCGCCGGGCGGGGCAATCCGTCTGAGGATACCTCCGTGGTGGGCAGCACCATCAGCTTCACCAGCAACCCGGGCCAGGCGTTGGGCCTCACCTATGCCGATGTCACCATCGCGCCCGATCTGACCCAGGTAGCGCAGCCCCTGGACATCGTCGGTGCCGATGAGCCGACCAGCGTCACCGCCACCTACCTCACCGGCAGCGACGGCGTGATTGTGAACCCAGCCGAACCGGTGCTGCCGCTGGAATCGTTTAACGTTGGCGTGGCCGATACCGTTTTGCGCGGTGTGGGCTTCCGGGGCGGTGCCTACACCGACCTGCCCGGCATCCTGCCCCTGACCGGCGCGGCCACCACCGAAATTCGCGGGGTGCATCCGCCGTTTGTCTCCAACGTTTTCTACCCGATGCAGCCGTACCAGGTGAACTACTTTGGTCAGCTGGTGAATGGCTTGGGCGGCACCGTGCAGCTTAACGTGACGCCCGCCCAGTTCCTGTCCGACAATGCCGCGTCGCTCACCGGCACGCTGCGCCAGTTTGACGAGATGCAGTTCCGCCTCTACTACAGCGACTACATTGCTCAGTCGCAGGTGACAGGCAACGTGCCCGCCCTGGCCGCGCCGCCGTCTATCTCGCAGGTAACGGCCGTTTCCGACGCCACCACTATCACCATCCAAGTGCGGGTGGTGGGCGACCCGGCGGCAGGTATCCAGGAAGTGTGGGCCACCTACACCGGCAGCGGCGCGATGGCGGGTTTGTGGCAGTCGATCGACCTGGTACAGAATGAAAACGACAGCACCGTGTGGACGGCCGTTTTGCCGCTGAACGGGGTGCCAGCTGAAGACGTGCGCTTCATCGTCCAGGCCGCCAACGGCGTGGGGCTGGTGAGCGCGGCGACCAACCTGGGCGCGTTTTACAGCGGGGCGGGCACAGCCGAAGGTGATTTGCTGGCAACGGCCGTCACCCTCCAATCTCCGCCCACCTCCGGTGCGTACAGCAGCGAAATCAGCGTTAGCGCCGTATTGACGGCCGATGGCGAGCCAGTGGCCAACCGTCCCCTGAGCTTCAGCGTTGGGCCGCAAACCCGCACCGTGCTGACCAATTCTGCGGGCGAAGCAACCGCCGACCTGGCGCTGTTGGGCCAGGCAGGCAGTACCGAACTTACCGTCACCTTTATCGGTGACCTGGCATATGAAGCGTCGTTTGTCAGCGTACCGTTTACCATTAACAAGCAGGCGACCTCTCTGACTCTGGAACCGGCGGAGGCCACCGCTGAAGTGGGGCAAGCCCTGCCGTTTGTGGCCACTTTGACCGATGCGGGGGAACGGCCGTTTGGCCAGAAAACCGTCTTCTTCATCATCACCGGTACCAATGGAACCTACGCCGAGGCCGTTATCACCGACTTTGCCGGACGGGCGGCGCTGAGTGCGGTGCCGCTGCCCGCCGGAACGTACACGGTGGCGGTTTACTTCAGCGGTACTATCCCGCTGCCCACCGGAGACCTGAATCTGCCCGACGACCGCTACCTGCCCGCAACAACCAGCGGCGTGTTGACCCTGGTTGATCCGCCGGTAGAAACAGGCCAAACGCTCTACCTGAGCACCAGCGATGGCGGCATCGTGGATGACGTGGCCTACAGCGGCGAAGACCTGCTCGGCTTCGATCTGGACACGGGTGAATGGTCGCTGCTGTTCGACGGCTCCGATGTGGGGTTGGCCGGGCAGGACGTGACCGCCTTTGCCTGGCTGCCCGACGGCAGCCTGCTGGTGGCCCTGGGCGACGATGTCTACCTGAGCGCCCTGAATCGGCCGGCTGAGCGTGGCGGTGTCAACGTGGATAACTCCGACATCCTGCGCTTTGAACCGACCTCGCTGGGTGAGGAGACCGCAGGCACCTGGTCGCTCTACTTTGACGGGTCGGATGTGGACCTGAAGATGCCCCTGGAGGCAATCCAGGCGTTGACGGTGCTGGCCGACGGCCGTATCGTCATCAGCACGGAGGGGCCGGTGAAGGTGGGCAGCATCAACGGCAAGAGCCGCGACCTGGTGGTGTTTAGCCCCACCAGCCTGGGCGAAAACACCGCAGGCAGCTGGGAGCTCTACTTTGATGGTTCCGACGTTGGGTTGCTCAACGCCAGCGGCGACAGCATCGAAGCCGTTCATGTGGACGAGGAAACCGGGCAGCTTTACCTGGTGACCAGCGGCCAGGGTGACCAGGTGCTGGTGTGCACGCCAGTCTCACTGGGGCAGAACACCAACTGCACCTTCAGCCTCTTCTGGAATGGACCGGACTACGGCCTGGCCACGGACCAAATCGATGCCATGAGCATTCGGTAACGGCCGTATCGCCTGACCTTAAACATTTACCTGAAAACTGGGGCGAGCTGCCAGCCGCCCCAGTTTTTAATTTATGCCGAACAGCGCCGTGTCTGCTCTTTTGGTCACCTTGTCACCCTGTCGCCCCATCACCTGAGCAAAAAAACGCCTGCACAATGTGCCAACATCCGTATAATAGAGTGCCTGATACGCAACTCTGACCGTCTTCAACTATTGGAGGCCAACAACTCGTATGATGGAACGGCCGATTTCCTACATTCCCATGGATAGGCGACAGGCCCTCTACCGGGGCGACAAACTGCCTGATCCGGCTCACGGGGCGGCCCTGTTTGCCGATATTTCCGGTTTTACCCCGCTCACCGAGCGGCTGGTGCAAGATTTAGGTCCACAGCGCGGCGCGGAAGAAGTGACGCGCCACCTCAACCGTGTTTTTGATGGGCTGGTGGACGAGCTGCATCGTTACGGCGGCAGCGTGATCAGCTTTAGCGGCGACGCCGTAACCTGTTGGTTTGAAGGCGACAACGGCTTTCGCGCCACCACCTGCGCCCTGGCCATGCAGGCGGTGATGCAAAAAGCACAAACCATTCACACCCCTTCAGGTGATATAACCTTGGCGATGAAAGCGGCCGTGGTTACCGGCACGGCCCGTCGTTTTCTGGTAGGCAACCCGCAGGTGCAGCTGATTGATGTGCTGGCGGGAAAGCTGCTGGATCGGCTGGTGGAAGCGGAGCACGAAGCCGAAAAGGGCGAAGTCATCCTGGACGAAGCCACGATGGACAACCTGGGGCTGCGCGTGGCGATTAAGGCGTGGCGGCAAAGCCCGCTGACCGGGGCACGCCTGGGGGTGGTGGGCAGCCTGGAAGATATGAGCATCCCCGCCTACTGGCCAGCCATTCCGCCCGATGCCCTCGACGAATCGATCACCCGGCGCTGGCTGCTGCCGCCGGTTTACCGCCGCCTGGTGGAAGGTGGCGACGAGTTCCTGGCCGAGCTGCGCCCGGCGGTGGCCCTTTTCCTGCGCTTTTCCGGCATCGACTACGACGCCGACGAAGATGCGGAAACGAAGCTGGACACCTTTGTGCAAAACGTGCAGGAAATCCTGTCGCGCTACGACAGCAATTTGCTCCAGCTAACCATTGGCGACAAGGGCAGCGCGATGTACGCCGCTTTTGGTGCCCCCTATGCCCATGAGGATGATGTGGTGCGGGCCGTGTCGGTGGCCCTGGAGCTGCAAGAGCTGGCTAACCGGCTGACGTACATCACGGCGGTGCAGATTGGCATTTGCCAAGGGCGTGCCCGTACCGGTGCTTATGGCGGCACGACGCGCCGGACGTATGGCGTGCTGGGGGATGCGGTGAATACGGCCGCTCGCCTCATGCAGGCCGCCGCGCCGGGGCAAATTCTGGTTACTGAAGGCACGATCAAACAGACGGGCGACAAATTTTCCTGGGAGGCACTGCCGCCGATTCGGGTGAAAGGCAAGGCAGAGCCGTTGAGCATTTTTGCCGTGACCCGCCGCCAGACGCAAACGGCCGTCCGCCTGCAAGAGCCGCAGTATGCGCTGCCTATGGTGGGACGTGCCGCCGAACAGCAGCAAATCCGCGAGAAGATGACGGCCGTAAAAGACGGCAAAGGGCACGTGATTGCCATCAGTGGAGAGGCGGGCATTGGGAAGTCCCGGCTTGTGGCCAACGTCATTGGCCTGGCCAGCGACAATGGTTTTCTCGGCTTTGGCGGCGAGTGCCAATCATATGGCACCAGCACCAGCTACCTGGTGTGGCAGCGTATCTGGCAGGATTTTTTCGGGCTGACGGCCGAAATGACGCTGGAGCAGCAGGTGGAGCACCTGACCAGCCAGCTCAATGCGATCAACCCGGCACTGCCGCCCCGCCTGCCGCTGCTGGGGGCCGTGCTGCGCCTCAGCATCCCCGACAACGATTTAACCCAGTCGTTTGATGCCCAACTGCGTAAGGTGTCGCTGGAGTCGCTGCTGGTGGAATGTTTGCGGGCGCGGGCCGAAATAACGCCCATCTTCATTGTGCTGGAGGATTGCCACTGGTTGGATCCGCTGTCGCTGGAGCTGCTGGAAGCGATCGCCCGGGCCATTGCCGACCGGCCGATTTTGATTGTGCTGGCGGTGCGCGAACCGGCAATGAACCGGACGCAGTCCGCTGCTTTCCGCAAACTGCCGAACTTTGTCTCCATCCGGCTGAACGAGTTCACGCCCGAAGAGGCCGACCATTTGATGGCTTTAAAAATGGAGCAGCTCACCCAGGCCAAAATCCGCATGCCGCGTATTTTGCGCGACAAAATCATGGAGCGGGCGGCGGGCAATCCGTTTTACATCGAAGAGCTGCTGAACTACCTGCAAAACCAGGCGGCCATTGCCAGCAATACAATTTATGACCTGGACCTGCCCACCAGCCTGCACAGCCTGATTTTGAGCCGCATTGACCAGCTGACGGAAACGCAGCGGAACACGATTAAGGTGGCCAGCGTGATCGGCCGTTTGTTCCGCGCGGCGATGCTGTGGGGGGCGTATCCGCCGCTGGGTGGGCCGCAGCAGGTGAAGTCTGACCTGGAAGTGCTGGAGCAGCTGGACCTGACGCCGCTGGACACGCCTGAACCAGAGCTGGCGTACCTGTTTAAAAATGTGGTGACGCAGGAAGTAGCTTATGAAAGTTTGCCCTTTGCCACCCGCGCCATGCTGCATGATTTGATTGGGCAGTACATCGAGAAGCATTATGCCCACGCCCTGTCGCAGTATGTGGGGCTGCTGGCTTACCATTACGGCCGTTCCGATAACGAGGTCAAAAAGCGCGAATACCTGCTGAAAGCGGGCGAAGCAGCCCAGGCTGAGTACGCCAACGAGGCGGCCATCGAATATTTCCGGCGCGTGCTGCCGCTGCTGCCGGAGCCGGAACGGGCGGCGGTGATGCGCAAGCTGGGCAACGTGCTGGAGCTGGTGGGCCAGTGGGACGAGGCCAGCGGTTTGTACACGCAGGGGTTGCAGCTGGCGCTAAAACACGAAAACCGGCAGGAAGAGGCGTGGTGCCAGGCGGCTCAGGCGGAACTGCTGCGGAAACGCGGCCGTTTTGAAGAAGCGACCAGTCACCTGGAAGCCGCCCGGCTGACCTTCGAAAAGCTGGAAGATGAAGAGGGGGTGGCTCAGGCTTACCATTCTGCCGGGACGCTGGCGGCACAGCAGGGGCAGTATGAAAAAGCGCGCACGCTGTACGAACAAAGCATGGCGCTGCGCCGCGAGCTGAACCAGCCCGCGTTTATTGCGGCGCTGCTGAGCAACCTGGCCATCATCGCCCGCTTTCAGGGGGATCTGGCTGAATCGCGCCGCCTGAACGAGGAGGCGCTGGCGATTCGGCGCCAGGTGGGCGATCGGCGCACCATTGCCAATTCGCTGAACAATTTGGGCAACCTGGTGCGTAATTTGGGTGACCTGGCCCAGGCGCGCCGCCATCTGGAGGAAGCGCTCCAGCTCCAGCGTGAGGTGGGCGACCGCTGGGCGATTGCCAATTCGTTGAACAACCTGGGCAACGTGGTGCGCGACCAGTCCGATTTTGAGACGGCGCGGCAGTTTTACGTGGAAAGCCTGACGATCAATTATGAATTTGGCGACCGGCGGGCCATTGCCTACGTGCTGGAGGACATGGCCGGTCTGGCTGCGGCGCAACATCGGGCCAGCCGGGCGCTGCTGCTGGTGGGGGCGGCCCAGGCGCTGCGGGAGGAAATTGGCACGCCGTTGTCGACGGTGGAACAGGGGCAGCTGGACGGCCGTTTAACCACAGTTCTTGCCGATGAAGCTGCCGAAAGTTACATCGTCCAGGGCCGGTCGCTCGATCTGCCGCAGGCGATTGAGTTTGCCCTCAACAACGCGGTGTTGGCAGCGGTATGAGCGACGAGAGACAGTTTTACGTGCCACCGGGCGGTCCGCCTCGTGTTCCTTCACCCAGCCCGGAAATTTACGCGGCGATGGGTGAGGCCAATATCTTTGCCATGCTGGCCGATTTTTACGTGGAGCTGGAATGTTCGGCGATTCGCGGCATGTTTCCCCGCGACATGGCGCGGGCGTCACGTAAGTCGGCGGCGTTTTTTGTGGGGCTGCTGGGTGGGCCGCTGCTGTACCACCAGCAGTACGGTAACCCGATGATGCGGGCGCGCCACATGCCGTTCCCCATCGACGAGGCGGCGCGGCAGGTGTGGCTGGCCTGTTTTGAGGCGGTTTTGGCCGATGCGTCGGAGAAGTACAACTTCCCCGCCGAGCATTTGCCGACGTTTCGCGAGTTTCTGGTGGGCTTTTCCAGCTGGATGGTCAACACCGCCTGATTTTGTCTCGTTCCCACGCTCCGCCTGGGAATGCCGGTCCCGGCGCTCTGCGCCACGAGGGGACGCTGGAGCGTCCCGGACTGCATTCCACGCCGAGCGTGGAACGAGTAGGGTAGACTCAAAATCAACAGATTTCGCAGATTTACTTTGTGCACCTTTGTGCTTCCTCTGTGTAACTCTGTGTTCCGCTTTTTAAGGAGTGCCAACGATCACCACAAAATACGACCTGTTTTCCCCAACCTTCAAAGCTAACCCCTTCCCCACGTTTGCCCAGATGCGGCGGGAGGACCCGATTTATGCCCACCGTTCCCCTGGCGGCGGCACGATTTGGTACATCACCCGGCTGGCGGAGGTAACGGCCGTTCTCAAAGACAACGACCATTTTGTGAAGGACATTCGCCACACCCTGCCGCCAGATACCGGGCCGCCACGGAAAACGGCCGTACACCATCTCATCAACGAAAACATGCTCTTTGCCGATCCGCCGGACCACACGCGGCTGCGAGCGCTGGTGAACCAGGCGTTCACGCCGCGCCGGGTGGAGCAGCTCGCCCCGCGCATCCAGCACATCACCGACGAACTGCTGGACGGCATTGCCGCCGTCGGGCAGGCCGACCTCATCGCCGATTTTGCCCTGCCGATGCCGGTGCGGATTATTGCCGAGCTGCTTGGCATTCCGCTGGAAGACCAGGCGCAGGTGGCGGATTGGTCGCAGGCGATCGTCTCGCCGGGCAGCCGGGATTTGAACTACAGCGCCCGCAAGCGCAAGGTGCGCGCCTTTGTGGCCTATTTGCAGGCGATGTTTGCCCTGCGCCAGCAAAAGCCGCAGGATGATTTGATTTCGGCGTTGGTGCAGGCGGAAGAGGCGGGCGAGCGGCTGAACGAGGCGGAGCTTTCCAGCATGGTGGCGCTGCTGCTGGTGACGGGGCACGAGACGACGGTGAATTTGCTGGGCAACGGGGCGCTGGCGCTGCTGAATCATCCAGAGCAGTTGGGGCTTTTGCGGGAGAATGGGGGGTGGGAAACGGCCGTTGCCGAACTCCTCCGTTTTGATGGGCCGGTGGAAACCTCCACCACGCGCTGGGTAAGGGCGGATTTTACGTTTGAAGGGCACCCCATGCGGCGTGGCGATGTGGTGCGGGTGGTGCTGGCTTCCGCGAACCGGGACGCCTGCCACTTTGCCCAGCCCGACACGCTAGATGTGACCCGCCGCGACAACCGCCACCTGGCGTTTGGTATGGGGATTCATTACTGCCTGGGCGCGCCGCTGGCCCGCCTGGAGGGGCAAATTGGGCTGCAAACCTTGTTTGAACGCTTCCCGAATTTGCGGCTGGCGGTACCGGCTGCGCAGCTGAAATGGCGTTCTGGCGTACTGTTTCGTGGGCTAAAGCAGCTGCCGGTTTACACCCATGCGGCGTAGGTAAGACGGTCGCATCTGAGGCTGCTCCCTCCTTGCGCTGAAATTTTTGGAAGAGAAAGAGGCCTAAAATCAAGATTGCCTCAGATTTTGGTTTTGCTTATACTGAACTTTGTCTAGGCACACTTGTTAGTCTAGTGAGGAGATTGTCGAATAATGACTCACCAACAGTTTTTACAAGCGTATCGATCTTTACCCGATGAAGCGAAGCGTCAGGTGGCTGATTTTGTTGCCTTTTTGCAGCAAAAATACCAAACAGACCAGCCCGAACAAGAGCAGCTAGGCAGGCGCTTTGACAATGAGCCATTTATTGGCATGTGGCAAGATAACCCTGAACTTGAAGACAGCACAGCTTGGGTGCGGCGAGCGCGTCAGACTGAATGGGGCAGCAATTCGTGACGATTATTGATACAGATATTTTGATTGATGTCGGGCGAGGTGTTCAAGAAGCTGTTGATCACTTGAATATGATTGCAGCCAGCACGATGCCAACCATTAGTGTGGTCACACAAATGGAGCTCATTGTTGGTTGCCAAAACAAGTCTGAATTGCAAAAGCTGGCAAAATTTCTTGAGACATTTCAAATTGCC
>ERZ761603.2302-NODE-2302-length-13311-cov-29.565480_pt1 | contig 13311 bp, 19 predicted proteins | sample MGYA00511879_ERZ761603 | MGnify/ENA primary metagenome ERZ761603 (study PRJEB28899, sample SAMN02850040) | bioreactor sludge metagenome | biome: EBPR Sludge; feature: EBPR Bioreactor; material: flocular biomat | place: Australia: Thorneside Wastwater Treatment... | reverse complement strand
AAGGCCACGTGTGCTCGCCAGTGCGGCCAGGGAGTATGCCCGCGCGGTCATCGCCCGGCTGAAAGTGCGCAACGTTCACGCCGGGCAGTACACCAGTGCTGAGGCCCGGGCGGCGCGCGCTGCGGCGGAGGCATCCGCCCGCGGCGACATTGCCACGGCCGCGGTTGAGAAGCGGAACCAAGTGATTCACAACGCGGCGGCGCGCGCCGCGCTCAACGCCCTGGCGGAAATCGACCGCGGGGTGCGATACTTGCGCAAATTCGACACGCGCAGCAACGCCATCGACGCGGAGTACTCCGACCAAATCGAGCGCCTTCTCGATCGGTTCGACCTGCGCAAGTCGCAGAGCAACCGCGCGGTGGACAGGCGCACCGCGCTAGCGGAGTGGATCCAGTCGCAGAACGACATGGGCCTTGAACCGGACATCCCACCGGAGTTGGCGAACGAGGCGTTCCGCACGTCGTACAAGAACCTGACCGTCGAGGAATTCCGCGGGCTTGTCGACGCGGTGAAGCAGATCGAGCACCTTGGCCGCCTCAAGCACCGGCTGCTGACGGCGCGAGACAAACGCACCTACGAGGTCATCCGCGACGAAATCGCGGGCAGCATCAGGGCGAACGCGCGGGGCCGGCAGGCGGACACGCGCACGGCGACCACGCTGACGGGCCAGGCGCGGCAGCAAGTACAGCGGTTCTGGGCGCTGCACATGAAGGCGGCAATGCTAGCGCGCAGAATGGACGGCGGAAAGGACGGCGGCGCAGTGTGGGAGCACTTCGTCCGCGGCGCGAACGAGCGCGGCGACCGGGAGACGACCATGCGCGCCGAGGCCACCGCCAAGCTGTCGGAAATCCTCGCCCCGGTCTCCGCGCTTGGGCCGATGGGGGGCAACGGAATTCACTTTCCGACCATCGGGCGTAGTCTCAACCGCATGGCCCGGCTGGCCATAGCGCTCAACACCGGCAACGAGGGCAACCTGCAGCGCTTGCTCGGCGGGGAAAACTGGACCCGGGCGCAACTGGACCCGGTCCTGCAGTCGCTGTCCCCGGCGGAGTGGCGGGCGGTCCAAGCGATATGGGACCACTTCGAGAGCTACCGGCCCCAGATCGCTGCCAAGGAACGGCGGGTCTACGGCAAAGAACCCGAGTGGGTGGAACCGCGCGCCTTCACCGTGACCGCATCCGACGGCACGACGGTAAGCCTGCGCGGCGGGTACTACCCGATCAAGTATGACCCGGCGGCCAGCCAGCGCGCAGAGGAGCACACCGACGCGGAAAGCGCGAAGCGCCAGATGCAGGGCGCGTACACGTCCGCCACGACACGCCGCAGTTTCACCAAAACCCGGGTGGAGGAAGTCAAAGGCCGGCCGTTGCTTTACACGCTGGCGGGGCTCTACTCCGGCGTCAACGATGTCATCCACGATCTGTCCTGGCACGAGTGGTTGATCGACGCGAACCGGCTGCTGCGCTCGCATACCATCGACGCCGCCATCCGCGAGCACTATGGCCCGGAAGTGAAGCAGCAGCTCAAGGCGTGGTTGCAGGACATCGCCGAAGGCGACAAGCCGGCGGCGAACGCTGGGGAGGCGGCTCTCGGGCTGTTGCGTCAAGGCGTCAGCGCCGCCGGGCTGGGGTTCAACGTGATGAGCGCCGCGATCCAGATTACCGGCTTCAACGTGTCCGTCATCCGGGTAGGGGCGCGGTGGATCGGTCGCGGGGTCGCGAAGTACCTGGGCGGGCCGGTCGAACTGACGCACAAGGTCAACCAGATGTCCGCCTTCATGCGAAACCGCGCGCGGACCCGGTTCCGTGAGTTGAACGAACTGCGCAACCGAGTGCAGGACCAGAGCGCGTTCAGCGAGTTCACCGGGCGCTACGCCTATTTCCTGATGATGCGGGTACAGCAGATGGTCGACGTCCCGACGTGGTGGGGGGCCTACGAGAAGGCGATCGCTGCGGGCGAGGATGACAGCCGGGCCGTCGCGCTCGCCGATCAGGCCGTGATTGACGCGCAGGGCGGCGGGCAGCTAAAGGATTTGTCGGGCATTGAGCGCGGCGGCCAGGCGCTTCGCCTGTTCACCGTCTTCTACTCGTTCATGAACATGACCCTCAACCTCGCAGTGGTGCAAACCACGACCGCGGACACCCCGCAGAAGCGCGCCAAACTGGCGGTCGACTACCTGCTGCTGTTTGTTATTCCGGCTGTGCTCAGCTATGCGCTGAAAAACGCGCTGACCCCGGGGGATTCAGGCGACGACGACTGGGGCAAGGTCGCGCGCAAGCTGGTTGCCGAGGAAATCGGGTTCCTGATGGGCCTGCTTGTCGTCGTGCGCGAATTCAGCGAAGCCGGGAAGATTGTGGCCGGTCTGCCGTCGTTCGGGTACCAAGGCCCCGCAGGGGTACGCATCATCCCGGATTCATTCAAGCTGGTGCAGCAAGCCCGGCAGGGGGAGTTCGACGACGCCTTCCGCAAGACGTTCGTCAACGTTGTCGGAGACGCGTTCGGGCTGCCAGCGGCGCAAGTGAACCGCACCATCACCGGCGGGAAGGCGATCGCCGAAGGGAAGACCAGCAACCCGGCGGCGATCGTCTTCGGTTTTCAGGAGGCCCGCTGACCCGGGGCGGTGCACGTATCGAGGCCCCCGACGGATAGCCTCACGGCAATCTTCAAGAGGGATCCGCCATGACCGTCTCCAGTACCGTGCGCCGCGCCGGGCCTTTTGTGGGCAACAACTCGGCGTCAGCCTTTCCGTTCGCGTTCAAGGTGCTCACCGCGGCGGACGTCTACGTGGTGAAACTCACCACCAGCACAGGAACCGAAAGCGTGTTGGTGTTGACCACCGACTACACGGTATCCCTGAACGCCGATCAACACGCGAACCCGGGCGGGACCGTGACTCTCACCGCCGGGGTTCTGCCAACCGGGTACCACCTCACCGTCACGTCCGGTATCGCGGCCTTGCAGCAGACGGACCTGACCAATCAGGGGGGCTTCTACCCGAGCGTCATCAACAACGCGCTGGACAAGCTCACCATTCTTGTTCAGCAGGCCCTCGAACGACTGGACCGGGCGCTGTCGGTGCCTTTGTCGAGCGACACGGGTATCGACACGGAGCTACCGCCGCCGGTGGCTAACCACTTCCTCGCTTGGAACGATGCCGCTGACGGGCTGCAGAGTCTCAACGTGCAAGGTCTCGCGACCATCGTCGCCTTCGGCACCGCGAACGCCGACGTTTTCGACGGCGACGGGGTGACGACGCAGTTCGCACTGACGAGCAACCCTGGATCGCTCAACAATCTCGACGTGGCCATCGGGGGCGTAACAAAAACGCCGGGGATTGACTACTCCTGGTCCAGCGGCACGACCATTACCTTCACGACCGCTCCAGCCGCGGGAACGGACAACATCCTGGTGCGCTACCTGCAGGGCCTGCCACAGCTTGCCGCACAGGCAGCCCCTTACACTCCGGCGGGGGCTGGGGCTGTCGAGACGACACTCCAGACCAAGCTGTACGAGAGCATCAGCGTCAAGGACTTTGGCGCCGCCGGGGATGGCGTAACCGATGACACGGGGGCGATTCAGAACGCGATCAACTATGCCAACACGGGAAAAGGCCGAATCTACTTTCCGCCGGGTAGTTACCTGTTCGGGACGACCCTTACCTTGACGGAAAACAGCTCAGGCATTCTCGGGGCCGGCGGGGGGAACTGCGTCAACAGCAGCCCGTCGACGGACGCTCCGACGACCCTTGTGTACTCCGGGACGGGGCCGGCGATTCGCGTCAAAGGCATGAACTGCAGGTTGGAAGATTTCCGGTTGACGTCCGCTACGGCGCGCGCCGCATTATCGTTCGACATCTCGCGGCCGGGGATCCGCATCGAGGCGGACGACACCTCCACCGGGCGGGCCGACCGCTGTCATGTCCACAGTGTGCGCGTCGATAAGCAGCCTGGCGACGGCATCCTGACGGTTGGTCCGGTCACAGCATCGCAGATCACAGATTGCGACATCATCTCGTGCAAAGGTTTCGGGATCCGGCTCGACGCAGGCAACTATACCGGCCTGACGCGGACGTACCCTTCCTACCCGGGGCTGATCAATATCAATGACTGCAGGACGTACTTCTGCGGTGGCCACGGCGTCGCGGTCTCCAACCCGCTGACCGTGACGCAGGCGAACATGGGCATCCGCATCAACATTAACCAACTCGACAGTTTCGGGAACGGCGACAACACCGCAATCATGTACGCGGCCGGCGACGGCAATTTCTACGACACCTGGATCTTCGGGGAGCAGATCAACCTCACCTGCTGCGGCATCGCCGGTACTCAAGGGTCCGCGATGACGGTCGAACAGCTTGGCGGCTTGTACGTCGCCGGCCGGGACATCAGCGTCAACAACTGCCGGTTCATCGAGACAAAGCAACCGATTTACTGGGGGTACGTCGCCGCGCAGCCCAGTACGGGGCTGGAAGTGAATCAGTTTCGCCTGCACAACTCGACGCTCACGCACACCGATATGGTGAAGCTGCAGTCGGCGTCTGCCGTCGGGCTGCGCGTTGCCTACGACCGGCGCGATTTCCTCACGAACGTCGCAACCAAGCAAGTCAGCAACGTGCCTACGGACGTGCAAGCCACGTACCGGGGGGCGATCGAGCACGTAAACGCCATCAGCGGGACGGGGACGTTGGTAACGTTGGCGGATGACGCGGTCTACACGATCCCGATTACTGGCGCGGCGGTGTCTACTCCACAGCAGGGCCTGCTCATCATCGCTCCGACCGCAGTATCGGCGGGGGGCGGGTTGTTCCACCTCCGGCTGGCTTCGACCTCCCCGGTGGCAACGAAATGGGCGGGGGAGGCCAACACGACGGCGCACGGCGCCGGGGGGGCGCTCACCGGGACAACCGGGACGGACGGCAACCTGAACGTCTCGTGCAGCAACACCGCCATCTACATCGAAAACCGCCGGGGGTTTTCAATCGTCTTCACCTATCAGATCCTGTCAATGGGGCACGGCGTTGCGCTCGGCGCAGCGGCGTAATGGCAATTCGAGGAGGGCGCGGCATGTGGCCTGCTGATTTCGACGACTTGACCTTCGACCCTCGGAACTGAGCCCGCACGCGCGGGGGAAAGGCCCACGTGAACGCACTAATGGCCGAACTGGCTCCCTACATCCTGGCCGGTCTGTTTGGGCTGGTTGGTTGGTATCTGCGCGACAACGCCAGGCAGCACCAAGCGCTCGTCGAGGCGGTGCATGGACTCGGCGGGACAATATCCCGATTGGAACAGAAGCTAGAGGACAAGGTCGACACGCACGCCAGACGGTTTGACCGCTTCGTGCTGTCGCAAGAGGCCCGGCTGACGGCGGTCGAGACTCGCTGCGCGATCGAACACGGGGAAATGCCGGACCGCAGGGTAGCGGCGCAGAGGGTCGTCAACTGGCAGGAACGATCCGATGTCGGCAACGCCGGAACGAAAGCGCCGCAATGATCACGACGACACGCCCACGGTCGCGGCCGGCAGAATCTCCAGCCGCCCGGATCGACGCTGAAGCTACCGCCATGGCGGCGCAGGCTGAAATCACGCTGCTGCGCAAACTTCTTGAGCGGTGCGACAACTGCTTGGCTGCCGTGGTGCAGGAAGCGCGAATCGACGGCGAGCCGGACGCCTACGCGGAAGGGCTGCGCCAGGACATCGCGCTCGCGCTATCGGGGTGATCGAACGTGGACCCCGACACCGACCGGCGCATCGGTGCCGTTGAGGCCAAGCAGCGAGCCCGGGATGCTCGCTGCGCCGCCTGCCTCGACAGGTTGCGCAAAGAGGTCGCTTTGGCGCGTTCGGTGCGGCGGTGGGCTGCTGTGGCTACGCTGCTGGCGGTCGGGTTGGCGGTCATGGTGTTGGCGATCGCCTGCTCGAACGAATAAATCGGCCAGCTCGTACTTTCGCCGTAGCTGGCCGCGATCCCGTCAAGCCGCTTGCCGCCCGCCATTTAGCAACTCGGACAGCCGCGCTCCTTGCCGTCCGCCGTTTGGTCATTTCGTCGCAGTCCTTGCGCTCGACAGAAGCAGGTCGCGGAACTCTGGCGGCGTGGCGTTCCTGATGCGTGCCTTATCTTTTCCGCCGGCCATCGCGACAACTCCGATACGCCGCGCTTTCTCGTACCCGTAGCGTTCAACCATCCAATCCGGCAAGCGTTGTTCACCCTTGGCCCAGTTCAGTTCAGGGAGGTCGCAGTTTGAAGCTGCGAGCCATGTAGGTTTCCGGCTTGCGTGCCCGTAGTGGCCTTGCTCAACGTAGCAGACCCACACACCGTTGAAGATGTCGCGCTGCCATCCTGCCCCCATTTTTGGCCGAAGCAGCCCGAACGCCTCGAAAGCGCGGGTGTGAGCAGGGTGCCCCAAGACCCCGCCAAAGCGCTTCACGGCGCCAAGGGCTGCGGCGAAGCAACCCCCATCATCCCCGAGTTGGAACTGGTGTGGTTTCCTTGTGCTCCCGTGCCAGAAGCTGCCCCATCTCTGACAAGGCGGGTGCGCCACGACCGGAGCCGGGCCGGCGTAAAGCCTGGCGTCCCTGTTCTCATCCCACGGCTCGACGCCGGGTAGGCCGAAATACGACCCGTTGGTCTCAACGTACAGGGCAGCAACAGTTGTCTGCCGTTCGCGCATTTCGTCTTCGGAGCTTCGCCGGGGATGGCACCGCGCGCGTAGCGGTCGAAGACGACGCGCGTGATGCCCGTCTCAACCGGCGCTGGCCTGCACTCCAGCTCGGCCCACTTCCGTTTCGCCTCGTTCAGGTCGCCGCCAAGAGGGCTTTCCTTGCGCCGCCCTGCCTCGTCCCGGCCGTTGTAGTAGTACGACACCCCCCTTCTTGCCGCTGGCCAGCGTCCGCACGCGGCGCAGCATCCTGGGCGGCAGGTCGCGGGCTGTCGTCTTCTGGCGGGTCATGCGGTGCACTTTAGCCGATCTGCGAGAAGCCCGGTGCGCATCGTTCAGCTACCAGTTCCGGTATCTTCAACCGTACAGGTTCTTCCAGCACAGTCCCGTCGTCTGCGGTGTACGCTTCGTGACCAAGGTGCGCGGCGCATTGGTCCAGCAACCCACGGAAGAAGTCCGCGTTGCGCGACATCATCGCGGCGGTTTCCATCCAGACGGCCAGCCGCTTCGCGAAAGCCATGGCGAGCGCAGCATCCATCTGCTTGCCGCTTGTTTCATCGTCGCACCAGCACTGCGCGGCCTCCTGCAGTGCTTCTTCCATGTACTGATTCATCGCCTTCCTTTTCTGGTTGTTGGCGTGCTATCCGATCTGCGAGAAATCCGGCGCCCACGATTGCGGCGTGAGCTCTGACGCCTCGATCCCGGCGAGTTTGAGCCGGGCATACATCCGGCCGACAATCGGCCTTCCTGCCCGGTTGGTGTGGTACTTCCAGCGGTTCGCGTCGAGCCACATGCGTTGTCCGTCGTTGGTACGCGCGCCGGTGATGTCGTACAGTTCGTCGGCGGCCAGCGTCTCGGAGGGCAGGTGCAGTTCGAAGATGGCGGTCATGTCTCGATCCTTGGTCAAACCACGTCAAACAGGCTGCGCTGCACTGTGGTTGCCGTATGGAAATCGGCGACCCAGAATGTTGGAGACTGGTACGCCTCGATCCGACCGCGCATGACCGCCGCTCTGCTGTCCTTGCTGGCTGGCGTGTACGCTCCGGTCCAGCGGGAGTCGATGCCGACATTTCGCGCAATGTTTGTGCTGTCGGCACTGGCAAGAGGGAGTTGGGTGAACACGTCTTGGCTCAGCATGCGCAGGCCGTGGAGTTTGCAAACCGGGTTGCCGTTGCGGTCGCAAACCGCGTGCATTGCTTCATTCATCCTGCGCCACCATTTGCTGTCGCCGACGCGGGAATAGTCTCCGCTGCTGCCGAGACAGATCCTGGGCCAATCGTTCGCAAGGCGCTGCAGCCTGTCAATAGACTCGTGCATGTGCCAGACTGGAGCGCCAACTGCGATGCTTTTCCCGCGCCATGGCCATTCCTCAACAAGAGCATCGTTTTGGTCTTCGTCTCCGTCGATAACATCTGGGATCACCGCAAAGTCAAAACTCGGGTAGCGATGCAGTTCAGCGACCCATTCATAGTATCGGCCCCAGTCGGTTACAGGCTTGCCGCTTTTCCACGCGCTGAATGCGCCGTTGTCAATGGCGAATGACTGGCAAACGTCCAGAACAATGCCGAGTTGATCCGGGCGCGCAAACGACACGAAAGCATGGCCGCCGTTGACCGCTGCAATGGCCGCTGAGTTGGGCGTGATGGGAATTCCGTGATAGTGGATCATGCCCTGCCCCGCCACCGCCGGAACACTTCCATCGCTGCGACAATCCCGCAAGGCCCGCCGCTGAGGTAAGCGGCGATATCGAGCCCAGCGGCGTCCGGCGCAAGTTTGAACAGCACGAGGTTCGCCGTCCCGATAGCGAAGCTGTTGGCGAACGCCAGCCCGCGGTGGCCGGCGTTGACCACAAGGGACTGCAGGCCGAGGAAGAAGACCAGCGCGAACGTTGAGAGGAACAGTGATACGGAGGTCATTTGCCGTCCCGTTCCAGTGCTTCCGCCTTCAGCGCCGCATACGCGATGCAGTCCTCTGCGCTGTCCCTGTGGAAGCCAGACCCGGACCACTGCCGGGCGTCCTTGAGAAGCTGCAGCAGCAGCAGCAGCCAGCCCTCCGCCGCTGTCAAGTCTCCCCCCGTCAGCGCATTGAACGCGGCCACGCAGCGGCCCATGCTGCGCTCGCCTTGTGGGCTGTCATATTGCTTCCCGCGCTCCTCCATGATTTCGGCGGCGCGGCGGAGGTATTCGGGGGCGGTGGTCATTGGCATAATCATTTGAACCCTTGAAAATTCATCTTCATGGAGCCAACGAGCAAGAATGCGACGAACAGATACCACCCCCACCCGTTTCGCTGTTCGTATATTAGCCATGCTGCAAATCCCATGATTGCCACTGGAGCCATTACAGCAACGACGAACATGAGTGCTTCAAGTGCCGTTTTCATTGGTGTCCTTTTTCAGTACAGGAAAACAGCGCCGCAAACTGGCGGCCACCACCATTTCCGGTGGTTTGGGACAAGCAGTGCGACGCGTCCCGTAAGCTGAATCTCACATGCGCTGCAGTCCCACAAAACGAGGCTAACGCGGCGCAGGTTGTTGTCAACCGATACGATCCTGCTCCAATACGGCTTTGCCGGGTTGTCCTGCAGAAGCTTTCGAATTCCGTCGTTGGTCATTCGTGTCCTCCATTCGGATTCTTTCCATCCGGATCGCACCGGCACGCTTCGACAGTCACCCGCCAAGTGTTAGCGAATCGCGGCTCCACCGTCAAGCCATTATCCAGCCAGCGGTGAAGCATATGCCCGGCAGTCTCGCGGTCGACGCGCCCGTAATCCAGTGCGCGGACAACAACGCCACACTGGCAAATCGCCACAAATCCTGTCGGTGGCTTTTTTCCCATGCCATTACTCCTTGTTCTTGACCACCGGCTCGCCAGGAGCGCCAGCAGTTCGGCGTCGTCGCGGTAGGTCCGCAGCGCGTTGAGCACCAGCCACGCCTTTTGCAGCGCGTCGCGCATCTGGCGCATGGTGTCCGCGTCCGCGCGAGGGGCTGGCGGGTACGGGATGTCGAAGTGCGGCGAGCCCATCATGAACTCGTCACTGTCTTCGTCGCCTTGGTACTCGCGGTCGAACTTCGTCGCGGTGAAAACCTCTGCTTTCGGCGCGGCTAAAGCCCCTGCGTTTGGTGCCTTCAGCCACTCCCGGACATCCTCTACTCGCCAAGCGGTCACACGCTCGGACAGCTTGACAGGCGCAGGAAAGGTGCCAGCCTTCACTTTGCGCCAGAGGGTTGCAGCGGAAAACGGTAGGACGTGCGGGCACAGTTGGCGCGCGTAAACGTAACTGTGTGGGGATAGGCTGTCGAACTTCGTCGCGGTGAATGTCATTTTGAAGCGCCTTTCTGTTTCATCGCCTCCAGCAGCAGGTCTTGGACCTCGCGCTTCGATTCGCGGCGGGCCATGACCAGTTCGTCGACGGTGTCTGCGGCTACGATGTAGTGGATGAATACCGGGCGGGCGTGCCCGGCTTGTGTCTGGCGGGTCGGGCCGATGCGCTCGACGATCTGCTGCGCTTCTTCCAGATTCCACCAATGCCCGAAGAACACGAGGATGTTCCCCCCGTCCTGCAGGTTCAGGCCGTGCCCGGCGCTGGCCGGGTGCGCGAACAGGACCGGAATCCGGCCCGCGTTCCAGTCGCGGACGGTCTGCGGGTTCTTGTCGAGCGCGCGACCCTTCGGGAACGCGCGCAGCAGGCGCGCGAGGTCGCTCTTGAAGTGGTACGCCACCAGCACCGGGGCGCCGGCCGCTTCTTCAATCACGCTCTCAAGCGCGCGGAGCTTGGCGTCATGCACTTCGGAAAACGCGCTGCACTCCTCGTCCGTGTAGATGGCCCCGTTCGCGAGCTGCAGGCACTTGATGGTCCGGCTTGCTGCGTTGAACGCCTCGACCTCTGCGCCGCACGCGAGCTGCAGGAACATCTCGCGCTCCATGTCCCGGTAGAGCGCCCGTGCGCTGGGCGGCAGCGTGACGCGCAGCACGTTGACGATGGGCTCCTGCAGGTCGAACCAGTCGCGGGCGTCGAGCGACAGGGCGAGGTCGCGCAGCCGGTCCTCGATCTGCTCCTGCGCGGTTGGCAGGGGATCGAGGCGTATAGCGTGCGGGTCCGCACCGAGGCGCACCGACCGGAACCAGCGCGACGTGAACGCCTCGAAGCTGCGGCCAAGGCGCTCCCCGCGGTCAAGGAACCATGTCTGCCCCCACACGTCCTGCAGGCCGTTGGGGCTGGGGGTGCCGGTCAGGGCGATGAAGCGGTCGGCGTGCGCGTGCGCGACCTTGGCGAGCGCCCGGGCGCGCATTCCGCCGCGCCGCAAGCGAAACGACTTCAGCCGGGTGGCTTCGTCAGCTACGATTTTGCGGAATGGCCAGTCGCGGCCGAAGTGCTCCACAAGCCACTGGATGTTCTCGTAGTTCGTGGTGTAGATCGTGGCTGGCGCCCGCAGAGCTGCTCGGCGCCGCTCAGTCGAGCCGACCACGGCGGACACACGCACGTGGCGCAGGTGCTCCCACTTCGCCGCCTCGTCCGGCCACGTGCCGGCGGCGACGCGCAGCGGGGCGAGCACCAGCGCCGGGCCGGGCTCGATAAGCTCGATGATGTCGAGCGCGGTCAGCGCGGCTACGGTCTTGCCAAGCCCCATGCCCGCCCATATGGCGCAGCGGGGGCGGTCCAGCATGACGTCAATCATGATGCGCTGGTACTCGCGGGGGGCGAAGGGCTTGCGGGGCGCCATCAGCACGCACCGTCCAGTTCGGCGACCGCATCGTGCAGCGCTTCGACAGCCGATTGCGCGGTGCTGCCGAAGCGCTCGACGCGGTACTTGTCGCGCTCGTTCTTGGTGGCCACCAGCCGGGCGAGCCACGCGGCCGGCCATGCTGTGCCGCCGCGGCGATAATCGAGGGAGACGCCGTGAAAGCGCGCGCCCAGCGATTGCAGGATCGCTAAATGGTCCATCACCTCATCACCTCATCACATGCTGGCGGATGGCTCCGCCCCTGACGTGGGTCCGCGTCTCGTAGCCGTGCGTCGTGGTGCGGGCATCCCCCGTGCTGGTATCTTCGGGCGCACGGCGCCGCGCCAGGTATTCAGCGGCTTTCTTGAGCCCCATTTTCCTCGCCTGTCCGTTAGTTGCGGCCAGGGTCGCGCCGAAGAACCTCGCGATAGCCGCAGTATTTTCGTGCGGGTAGCGCTCGCGCAGGATCGCGCAGCGCTCGTCCGTCCATTGTGAGCCGGGGGTTGCCATGCCATGCGCCCTCACACCAAGTCGTCGACAATACCAGCCGGGGTGGCGAGCGTGGTGTCGTGCGTCCACGTCGGGGCGGTCTGCGCGAGGGGGTAACTATCCGTGCGCAGCGGCATCAGTACGCCGACGAAGTTCTCGTCACCTAGCGTCAGCAGCGCGCCGGACAGGCCGTTGTGCCCGATGCCAACGTAGGGTGCCGCCTTCGAGCCGTGCAGGGCGCTGTGCGCCTTGGCCAGCGTCGCGAGGTACCGCGGGTCGAACTGCGCCAATACACCGGAAGCCTTGCCAGGGATGACGCGCCGATAGTCGGGGTACCGCCCGGCGATGGTCCGCCCGACGGTTGTTGCCCCCCCGGCGGGCGTGACTTCCACGCGCCGGGTGTTGTCCTCGCCTTCGGGCTCGCCAAGCGCGACCAGCACGGGCACTTTACCCTTGACGTTGCGCAGCAGGTCAAGCGGGACGATCGCCTGGAAGACGGTGTCTGTGAGGGCTGGCGGGGGGTACGAGATGCGGAAGACGCCAAGCATGCTGGCGTCGGTGGCGATCAGGCGGATTTCGGACGGGCCAACCTCGAAGCAGACAGCGTTCAGGTAGCAGCGAACATCCCGCGTGGCGGCAAACAGTTTGATCGCGGCGAGCACTTCGCCACGGACGTAGCACTCAATCATGGGTTTCCTTTCAGTCGGTTCAGTGTGCGCCGCAGTTCAAGCGTGTAGCACGCGAGAAAGACGCGCAGCGCAGGGAAGCAGCCAGCGGTTTCCCTGCGCTGCGCCACGGCCGCGGCGAATTCGGGGGTGTCGGAAAGCGGCTGGCTCATCTCAGAACCTCGTCCACTTGGTCGAAGCTATCGACGATCTCGACGCGCTGGCCGAGGCAACGCATGCGCGCATGCTCGCGGGCCTGGTGTGGCTTGGCCTTCTCGCCGGGGGCCTTAACCTCGATCCAGATAGCGGCGCGGTGCGGCAACATCACGAGGCGATCGGGGGCGCCGTTGCGTCCAACCCACCGCACCTTGCGCACTTCGCCTCCCAGTGCCTTCGCGCGAGCGATAAGGTAGTATTCGATGTCGCATTCGATCAACGCCCGCGGGGCGAGCCGACCGGCACGGACGCGATGCATAGGGTTGTCACGCTCAGTCATCGCCGTTCGCTCCCGCAAGGCAGCCTGTGAGAAGGCCGAGGGCGAAGCCAAAGTAGGCAGCCAGGAGGATATCTACCACAGCGCCACCCCGCGCCAACGGCGCCACGCGCGGCGGAACGATACGCGGCGGCTGTTGCCCCAGTAGCGGTAAATCCGGTACAGCTCAAAAAGGCCCACGTCAGTTTCCTTTCTTGGTTGGTTGGTTGGAGGTCATTTGCGGTAACGCGCCGCCTCGAAGCCTTCTGCGGCGAGCGGCAGGCCGTCCGCCCATTCCGGCGGGGTAGCC
>ERZ761603.2297-NODE-2297-length-13343-cov-26.572547_pt1 | contig 13343 bp, 14 predicted proteins | sample MGYA00511879_ERZ761603 | MGnify/ENA primary metagenome ERZ761603 (study PRJEB28899, sample SAMN02850040) | bioreactor sludge metagenome | biome: EBPR Sludge; feature: EBPR Bioreactor; material: flocular biomat | place: Australia: Thorneside Wastwater Treatment... | reverse complement strand
CCAGCGGCATCACCGGCGAGGTGCTCTACGTCGACGGCGGCCTCAACACGACGGCGCTCGGCAATCCGGAGCCCATGCCGGCTTGATAAGAGCGGGCCCCGGAAATTCGAACAAGAGGAGCGGTGGCAGCCTCGCCTTAACGAACGGTTACGCAAGCCGCATGCAGTTCGGGGTTTTGGAGGCGCCAGCAGCATACGGTGAGACGTGTTATTCTGCGGAACTACGGTCTGACGGGGTAGTCAGACCCGACGAGAGAGTTTCCTCACCCGCGGATCTGGGCAGCCCCCACGCGACTTCCGCAAATGATCCATACACGAGAGAGATACACAACACCGGTCGCACGTGGACACCCCAGGCCGCCCGCCGGAGCAGCAGCAGTAGACATCAGACAGGAGATATCATCCATGAATGTAGCAACGGAAATACCCATGCCGTTTGTCTTTACCGACAGCGCAGCCGACAAGGTGAAGGAACTGATCGAAGAAGAAGGCAACCCAGACCTGAAATTGCGCGTTTTTGTTACCGGCGGCGGCTGCTCGGGTTTCCAGTACGGTTTTACGTTTGACGAGGTTGCCAACGACGACGACACTGCCTTGCAGAAGAATGGCGTCACCTTGCTTATCGACCCGATGAGCTATCAATATCTGGTCGGCGCCGAAATCGACTACACGGAAGGGCTTGAGGGGTCTCAGTTCGTGATCAAGAACCCCAATGCCTCCTCGACCTGCGGCTGCGGATCCTCGTTCTCGGTCTGAGCTGCCAAGATTTCGGGCCACCTGGGTAGCGGGCGGATCGCCGCCCGTCATCCTTTGCCGGTAAAACAGCGAAATGTTCCCTGCGGAAGCGGAGCAAATGGCCGTCGTCCAGGCCGCGAGCTCTTGGTTCTACTTTGTCAGATTGATTTCGCTTCGTCCCCGCTTGCCCCGTTATAAAATGCCCCTTTCTGCAGCTCCTCCATTTATTCACCTGATTAGCAATGAACGTCAGCCAGGTCCACCTGCCGATGTGCCTCAGCCTCATTTTGTCCCCAAGGCCCCGCGGAGGGCAATCTATGGTGTCTCGGGAGCCGCCCGTTGGCCGCTCCCGTAGCGTTCGAGTTGGGTGGCTGACGTTCATTGCTAATCAGGTTTATTCATGGGGTTGTAGATGACAACTTTAACTCCCCATACACGGATAGCCTATCGGCGCTCATAGCCTCGGCGCTGGAATACTTTGGTTCTCACTTTACGCCTTCCCCTCGCTGCTTCCAGAGCCGCCCCGTTCGGTGAAGAGAGCGGCACGCAGTATCTGCACGGCTTGTTCCAGAGTTCTCGGCGCAACATGAAGTGCATGGCGGAGGATCAGGCCGCCGCGGACAGGCGTGGGCCCATCGTGACACCGCCAAACTGCTCTCTTGCCACGATCAGGTGGAGATCATGCGCCACAAGCTGCCCAACAGGATCGTGACCGACAAGGGACTCACAACCCCCATCATTGACCGGCACAAACAACGGCACCAAGCCACGGAGTCAGCCAATCGACAACCGACGGCTATCCTCGATACGTTAGATTGAAATGTAATCTGACAAAATGGAATTAAACACCGGTAGGATGTCCCATCGCTCTGCCGTAACCCTGATGCTGCTGGTGACACTGCTGTGGAGCATTGCCGGCGTCGTCACGCGCCATCTCGAAACCGCCGACAGCTTTGCCGTGACTTTCTGGCGCAGCCTGTTCAACGCGCTGGCACTGGGCGGAGTGTTGACGCTGCGACGAGGGTCCGGACTGTGGATCGGGCTAACCCGGGCGCCGTGGCCGGTCTGGTTCTCCGGCGCTTGCTGGGCAGTCATGTTTACGGCTTTCATGATTGCCCTTACGCTGACCAGCGTCGCCAACGTCCTGCTGACGATGGCGATCGGACCCTTGATTACCGCCCTCTTCACGCGTCTTTTCCTGCACCACCGCCTGCCGGCGAGGACTTGGTTCGCGATCGCCATCGCGGGCATGGGCATAGCCTGGATGTTCGGGCACGACACACAGGGCAATACTTCGACAGGCGGGACCCTCGTCGCGCTGGCGGTACCGCTGGCCGCGGCTTTGAACTTCACGACCCTGCAATATGCGGGTCTGCGCTCTGCCGACAAGCGCGCGGACCAGCGCCAAGGTCACGACATGTTACCGGCCGTCTTGATTGGAGCGATCGTGTCGTCGCTCTGCATGCTCCCTCTGGCACATCCTCTGCAGGCCTCTGCGCACGACCTGGCTTTGCTGGCGATCCTCGGCGTGTTTCAGCTGGCGATTCCCTGTCTGCTGCTGGTACGCGTGTCGCAGGTGCTGCCGGCGGCGGAGATCGCCTTGCTTGGCCTCCTCGAGGTCATCTTCGGCGTTACCTGGGCCTGGCTCGGCGCCGGCGAAACGCCCGCAATGACAACGTTAGCGGGTGGCGCCCTGGTTCTGGCTGCGCTATTGAGTAATGAAGCTTTGCCCCTCCTTGGTGGCCGCGCAAGACGCTTGCCGGCGCCCGCCCCCTCGTCAAGCCATTTGCTGCGACAACCTGGCGAAAACAACGATGTTCGGCAACACTCTCGTTAACCTGAATCAAGGCCCTGAGCGATGGCTACTGCGATAATCCGCTGGTTTTTCTCTTACACCGTCAGCCGTGAATCGAGGCACGCGATGCGCGCTCCTGGTCTGCACAAAGTCGGCAACGAGTTACCTGCGTCATGAAACAACTATCCCTCCTGCTGCTGGTCATTGCCCTGTCGCTTCCGGCGGCTTGTTCCCGCCCGCCTGCGTTCAAGTCATCCGATATCTCGGGTGTCGACTGGGGTAAGGACTTCGCGCTTACCGACCCGCAGGGACAACTGCGACGGCTGTCCGACTTCAAAGGGAAGGTGGTGGTCCTCTTCTTCGGTTTTACCCAGTGCCCGGACGTCTGTCCAACGACCCTGTCGACGCTGCGTGAGGCCATGGCCAGACTGGGTGACGACGCCGCGCGCGTGCAGGTGGTTTTCGTGACCCTCGACCCGGCACGCGACACTGATGCCGTGCTTGGCGCCTACGTGACAGCCTTTCACCCCAGCTTCGTCGGCCTCAGCGGCGACGAAGCCATGATCGCGGCGGCGGCAAGGGAATTCAAGGTGTTTTACGCAAGACAGCCGGGCAAGGTCTCCGGCAGCTACAGCATCGATCACTCGACGGGCAGCTACGTCTTCGACCCTCAGGGCCGGCTACGACTGCTGCTCCGCCACGGCGAGAGCGCCGACAACATCGCCGCCGACCTCAAGCTACTGCTATCCGGCAAGTGATCTTCCGTGGAATCAATGACATGAAGCGCATGATTCTTCTTCTCGCTTTCCTGGCTTTGCCAGTAAGCGCCACCCCGGCCGCCGAGCAGATCAATCTCGACATTGGCACGCCGCCGGTGATTGTGGTTAAACACAGTCTTGCGCAGCGGGCATCACGATTGGTCCGCTTCTACGACGCAGGAATCATCGGGCTTGGTCACGACGGCATGGTCAAGCTGCGCGACGCAAGTCGGCTGACGCTGACGCAACGACAGATCGCCGAGAAACTGATCGACAACGAGAATCCCGATCGCAACTCGCTGATCTATGCCCTCGCCGAAGCCCAGGGCGGCAAGGCGGCAGAGCCTGCCGCCCGCGTAGCGCAAGTCAAGCGCTGGAAGGAACAGTTCCGCTCGGGCTGGTGGATCGAAGACGCCAGCGGCAACTGGAGCCAGAAGCCATAGCCATGGCGCCGACTCGCCACTGCGACAACGTGTCGCAGCTGGATGTTCGCGCCAGCCCCTTATAATCGGCTCCCCCGCAACAGGTAAGGAGACCCTCATGAGAAAAAGCTGCAACTGCTTGGCGATCGCCGCCTCCCTTGCCCTGCTGCCAGCGACGGCATCCGCCAGCGAGGTCGAGATCAAGGACGCCTGGATCCGTGGAACAGTGGCCGGTCAGCAAGCCACCGGCGCCTTCATGGAAGTCACCAGCAAGTCCGGAGGCGCAATCGTCGGTGCCGCCAGCCCCGCTGCGGGAGTGACCGAGATTCATGAGATGAAGATGGACGGCGGCGTCATGAAGATGCGCGCCATTGACCGACTCGAACTACCCGCCGGCAAGTCCGTTCGCCTCGCGCCTGGGGGCTACCATGTCATGCTGATGGACCTGAAGCAGCCCCTGAAAAAGGGCGACTCCATACCGATGACGCTGCAGATAGAAGGCAAGGACAAGCAAGTTCAGACTCTGCAGGTAAACGCCAAAGTACGTGACCTGACCACTGCTGCGCCCGCAGCCAACGAACACCAGCACTGAACATCCACTGGGTCGGGCTGCGCAGGTTCAGCGCGCGCTGAGGGCAGGCGCACGCTCGACGCGCAGTTCGTGATTCAACCAGAGCAGGACGCCGAGCAGGATCATGGCGCCTCCCTGGTGGGCAGCGCCGAGCCAGACGGGGACGCCCAGGAGCAACGTCGCGACGCCGAGGGCAATCTGCGCGAAGAGCACCGCCACCAGCAGCGTCGCCGCGTGGCGAGTGGTCGCCGAAACGGCGGCCGCGCTCACCTTCCACCACATCCAGGGCACGAGAAACGCCAACAGCCAGGCTCCGAGGCGGTGATCAAACTGAACCAGAGCCATGTTATTGACAAAGTTGAGGTACCAAGGGTCGATAATGAAGCTCTCCGGCGGCAGAAAGTGACCGTTCATCAACGGAAACGTGTTGTACGCTTTGCCGGCGCGGATGCCGGCAACCAAGCCGCCGCTGACGATCATGTAGGCGACCACAACCGTCAGCCCCCAGCCCATCCGCCGCAAACCGCACAAGGCCTCGCTCGGGCGGCGCGCCCGCTCGGCCAGCAGGTCGAGCGCCAGCCAGAACATGCTGAAGAAAATGAGAAAAGCCAGCGACAGATGAGCTGTCAGTCGGTAGTGACTGACACGCGGGTCGTCGACGAGCCCGCTCTGGACCATGTACCAGCCCATCGCCCCCTGTAAGCCGCCGAGAACGAAGATGCCGAGCAACTTGGGCAACAAGGAGCGTGCAATCCTGCCCCGCCACCAGAAATAGAGGAAGGGCAGCAGGAAGACGAGTCCGATCAGCCGCCCAAGAACGCGATGGACGTACTCCCAGAAGAAAATGCCCTTGAACTCGGCCAGGGTCATCTGATGGTTGACCTTCTGGAACTCCGGCGTCAGCTTGTACTTGGCAAAGGTGGCCTCCCACTCGGCCTCGTTGAGCGGGGGAACCACACCCACAATCGGTTGCCACTCGACGATGGACAGGCCCGAATGCGTCAGACGGGTAATGCCGCCGACAACCAGAATGGCAAATACCATCGCGCTACAGACCAACAGCCAGAGCGCGACCTGCCGGCGAGCAAGAAAATCCATATGACGTACAACCACGGAAGCGAAGGGGAGACAGGGCGTCATTATAGGCCCTCTGCGGCCGCTCCTGAACGGCCCCCAGGCTGCGGCAGAGTGCCGCAGCCTGGGGGCCGGGAAGCCCATGACGACTGGCCTTGCTGACAATCGGCGGTGCACTGCGGTTCTTGACGTGCATCAAATCAATTGGCAAGCTGCTGACGGTATCCTTCGGCCAATTGTGCCCGAGGGGGCCAAGGATATTCGTATCGTTCGCAGCTTGACGGCCGCCGCTTGGGCGAATCAGTGATGGAGGACACAGCAATGGCAGATCACGACGACGCAGACATTCCGTTCATGCAGAGGTTGCTCGACAACCACTTTCTGCTCCTGTTCCTCGGCGTGGCGTCGCCGGGGTTGCTCTACATCCTGTGGGGCATCATCGACATCATGAATGTGCCGCTCGCACGATAAGCCGATCAGCCAAATCAGGGAGAACCAAACATGAGTGCAATTCTGCCGCCGTCCGACCGGCTCTGGTGGAAGCAACCGATCGACAAGCTTGAGTGGACGTGGATCGCGATCGCGTTCGTCTGGGGTATGGTGATGTTCGTAATGATGATTTATTGGCACATTTACGGCAAGCAGAACCTCTCCAACGAAGCCTACAAGACCACCCCGGAGATGTTTGCCGCCAAGGCCGAGAAATTCATTGCCGAAAATACGATCCGTACCGAAACCGACCAGCAAATTCCGGTCGTCAAGGTGCCTGCGGGTGGCGACGGCTACCTGATTGGCCGCCTCTGGGCCTGGTATCCGATCCTCGAGCTGGAGAAGGGCAAGACCTACAAGATCCACCTGTCGTCGATGGACTACAACCACGGCTTCTCGCTGCAACCGGTGAATATCAACATCCAGGTCATCCCCGGTTACGAGCACGTCGTCAAGATGACACCGACCAAGGAAGGCACCTACGCCATCGTCTGCAATGAATACTGCGGTATCGGCCACTCGTACATGCTCGGCCGCATCTACGTGAAGTGAATTAAGGGGAAAAAGACAACGATGGCAACCACTTACCGTACCTGCCCGGTCTCCGGGCTGCAGTTCGAGGACCAGGCCGAGAAGTTGATGCGCTGGAACGCCGTAGCCGGCGTCCTGGCCTTGCTGGCCGGCGGCATTACCGCACTTCTGGTCATCCTCACTCGCTGGCCGGCGGTCAAGCTGCTTCCGGCCGATCAGTTCTATCTGATTCTCACCGCGCACGGCATCGACATGCTGATCCTCTGGATCATCTTCTTCGAAATGGCCGTGCTCTACTTCGCCTCGTCGACCTTGCTTCGCTGCCGGCTGGCCGCCCCCAAGGTCGCTTGGCTCGCCTTCTGGCTGATGGTCGTCGGCAGCATCATGGTCAACGTCGCCATCTTTCAGGGCGAATCGAGCGTGATGTTCACGTCGTACGTACCGATGCAGGCGGCGCCCCACTTCTACCTCGGCATCATCCTCTTTGCCGTCGGCGCGCTAATCGGTTGCGGCATCTTCTTCGCCACCCTGGTTGTCGCCAAACGAGAGAAAACGTATAGCGGCTCGATTCCACTGGTCACCTTTGGCGCCTTGACGGCGGCGATCATCGCGACGTTCACCATCCTCACCGGCGCCGGCATCCTGTTGCCCACCTTCCTCTGGTCGGTCGGCATCATCAAGGAGATCGACGCACAGCTTTATCGGATGGTCTGGTGGGGACTGGGGCACTCGTCGCAGCAGATCAACGTCTCAGCCCACGTCGCCATCTGGTACCTGATCGCTGCCGTCGTCTTCGGCGCCAAACCGCTGTCGGAAAAGGTCTCGCGCTTCGCCTTCCTGCTCTACATCCTCTTCCTGCAACTCGCCAGCGCGCACCACCTGCTCTCCGACCCCGGCATGAGCGCCGAGTGGAAGGTGCTCAACACCTCCTACTTCATGTACTTCGCGGTGATGGCGTCGATGATCCACGGTTTCACGGTTCCCGGCGCGATCGAAGCGGCCCAGCGGCGCAAGGGCTACACCAACGGTCTCTTCGAATGGCTGCGCAAGGCGCCGTGGGGCAACCCGGTGTTCTCCGGCATGTTCATCTCGCTGGTCAGCTTTGGCTTCCTCGGCGGCATCTCGGGCGTCGTGCTCGGCACCGAGCAGATCAACATGCTGATGCACAACACCTTCTACGTTCCTGGCCACTTCCACACGACGGTCGTTACCGGTACCACGCTGGCGTTCATGGCGGTCACCTACCTGCTGGTTCCCGTGCTCTTCAAGCGCGAGATGATCCTGCCCAAGCTGTGCCAGATCCAGCCCTACCTGTTCGGCATCAGCATGTCGGTACTCGGCTTGGTGATGATGGGTGCCGGCACGCTGGGGGTTTCCCGCCGGCATTGGGACATGGCCTTCTCGGGTGCCCCGTTCCAATATGAGTGGCCGGGCGCTGCCTACCTGATGATGGGTCTGACCGGCATCTTTGGCGTCATCGCGGTCATTGGCGGAGGGTTGTGGATCCTGCTCGTCGTCGGCTCGCTGCTGTTTGGCAAGAAGCTCGACGGAGGCAAGGTCTCCGACCGTCCGACGCCGCTGCCCGTACAAACCCAGGCGTCGTCAGCGGTGGCTCATGGCAGCGATCACGTGCCCGTTCCCGGCACCGTGGTGCTCGCCCTGCTGCTCTTCGTCTGCTTCGTGCTCTACTACTTCGTTAACTGGAAGTACTTGTCCGAAGTCTGGCTGTTGAGCTGAGACTTTGCTGCTTCCCCCCGTCGCCGACAAGCGGCGGGGGCCGGCTTGAATCGGGGCCTGGTCTTCGCACCCAGCCCGATTCAAACCGGCGGCAACGAACCTCTGCCTCTGAACTTTCCCGACTGCCTAGCCGTCGCCGCCAATCGCCAATGCACCGCTCACTGCCATCGAAGAACGTCTCTGGCTTCCCCTTGCGTGCGGTGCTCGGACTTTTCAAACTGCGGATCGGCCTCGTCATTACCTTTACCGCGCTCGCTGGCCTCGCGGTCAGCAGTGGTCCACGTCTCAGCCTGACCCAACTGGCCGTACTGACGTTATCCGTTCTCGTCTCCTCGGCCAGTGCCGGCGCCTTCAATCAGTATTACGAGTTCGACAGCGACCACTTGATGGCGCGCACGCGCCAACGGCCGTTCGTCACCGGCGAACTGCAACACCACCCCGCGTGGCTGCTGCTGATCGCCGGCCTGCTGCTTGCCTCGGTGGCGAGCGCCTGGCTGGCGCTCAATGCCTGGGCGGCGCTCTTCGTCTTTCTCGGTGCTTTCTTCTACGCCATCGTTTATACCGTCTGGCTGAAGCGGCGAACCTGGCTGAACATCGTCTTTGGCGGCCTGGCCGGCAGCTGGGCCGTCCTCGCCGGCGCGACCGCCGCCGATCCGGCGATCGGTGTCGTGCCGCTGACCTTGGCGCTGGTCCTCTTCCTGTGGACGCCGCCGCACTTCTGGAGTCTGGCGATCGCTTGCCGCGACGATTACGCCGCCGCCGGCGTGCCCATGCTGCCGGTCGTCGTCGGCGACCGAAAAGCCGCCGAGACGATCTTCTACAGCACATTGCTATTGGTCGCCGCCAGCCTGTTGCCGCTGGCGTTCGGACTCGGACCAATCTACCTTGCCGGAGCGGCGACGGGGGGTTGCCTGTTTCTCGTCAAGGCGTGGCGCCTTAGCCGGGAACCGACGCGGCAGACGGCGATGAGCTGCTTTCACGCCTCGCTGATCCAGTTGACGCTCGTCCTGGTCGCTGCCGTCGTGGACTCTCAGCTTCGCTTCTGAGTCTCTTCCCATCGCTGATCTGCCGTGATTTTGCGTCTTTCGCGCTGCCTGCGCCTCCTGACCACACTGATGACCGTGCTCGTCTTGCTTGTCAACCAGACAGCCACGGGGGACGACGGCGTCGAAAAACCAAAGCTGACCGCCCGGCCGCAGGGTGCCAGCGGCGGCTTGGCGCTGACGACGCTCGACGAGAAGGCTGCGTTTGCGCTCTCGCAAGGCGTGATCGGCAAACCGCTCGGCGACTTCGTCCTCCTCAACCGGGAGGGGCAGCCTGTTGAACTGTCGCGCTATCGCGGCAAGCCGCTGCTCGTCAGTTTCATCTACACCGCCTGCTTCCAGGTCTGTCCAACGACGACGCGCAATCTGCAGAAGGCGATTCAGGGAACGGTCGACGTCATGGGCGCCGACCGCTTCAACGTCATCAGCATCGGTTTCAACCAGCCCTTCGACTCGCCGGCAGCGCTCAGGGACTTCGCCAAGCAATACGGCATTCATCTGCCGAACTGGGAATTCCTCAGCCCGGCGGCGGCGATCGTAGGCGACCTGACGCGCAGCTTCGGCTTCAGCTTTGTTGCCACGGCAGCCGGTTTCGACCACCTCAATCAGGTGACCCTGGTCGACGCCGACGGCATCATCGTGCGCCAGGTGTACGGCGAGAAGTTCACCGCTGCCGACCTCGCCGAACCGCTGAAGCAGCTGATCACCGGCTCGGCGATCCCCCCCGAGGTCGATACGCTGAGCGAGATCATGGCCCGTATCCGGATCATCTGTTCGGTTTACGACCCGGTGACTGGCCGCTACCGCACCAACTATTCGCTTTACTTCCAGTTCGCCGGCTTTGTCACTTTCGTCGGCTTCCTGATCTACCTGTCGCTCCATTTCTGGAAAAATCGGCGCCGCGACGTCTCGAAAGCGCCCTGAAAAGCGATCTCGCGGCTCGAGGAAGACGCCTCAGCGGTCTTTCCGGCCGTTTGCCAGCTCCCAGACCGGCAGCGTCACCCGCAGCAATTGTTCGATCTCGCTTTGCCAGGCGACGACCTGGCGCTTCATCTGCTCGATCTGCGGCGCGAGGAGGTCGAACTGCTGAGCCGACAAGGCGAGCAAGTGACCACGCCGCGAGAACGATTCGGCTTCGACCTCGCGCAGCGAGACGAGACGCGGCACCAGCTTCTGCAACAGCAGCGACACGGCGAAACGATCGCGGCCCTCCGGCAAGCGATTCGCAAGTTCGTCGAGGGTCGTCAACGTCGGTCGCGCCTGCGTCAGGATCAGCTCGAGCGCCGGTTTCAGCGCCGACGGGGACTTGGCGAACATTTTCCACAGCCCCGCAGCCGCCATCGCCTGGTTACACTGGTCGATGACCTCTCCGGCATTCCAGCCGGCGACCGCGGCGGTCAGGCGCTGCAGCTCGTTGCTGATCGCTTCGGTGTCACGCAGCAGGCTATCGCCCCAGGCCGCCAGATTGCTCAAATCGAGCGGCAACAGCTCACGGATCGCCTGGTCGAGCACGGTCAATTGCTGCGCCGTCAATCCCGGCAGAGCCGCGATCGCCGCCCGCTTGAGCTGCTCGACTGCCGATCCCTTGCCGTCGTCAAAAACCAAAGACGCCGGCGCGTACTGCGTTTCCTTGACCTGGACCGGATCGGGCAGCACCAGCGCCTTGACCGGCGGCACCGCGGGTGACGGCGCGGGCGGCGCCTCCGGCTGCCGTGATGGCAAATCGAGTGGGCGTACCTGCGGCGGCGGGGGGTGGGCGTCGGCCGTGGGCGGCGGCGCCGGCGAGTCGGCAAAAAGCCGCTTCACCGGCGCTCGTTCGGGCGCAAAAAGCGGTTTCGCCGGGCCTTCAGGCTTCGAGGCCATAGCCCCGGACGAAGTCGAGCAGGTCGCGCTGGTAGCCCGCACCGACCGCCTGGAACTGCCATTCGTTGCCCGATCGGAACAGCGAGCCGATCTGTACCGCGGTCTGCCCGGCGAACTCTTCGTCGAGGTCGTATTCGGCGAGCGCTTCGCCGGTCTCGTCGTTGTACACCTTCAGATACGCGTTCTGCACCATCCCGAAGTGCTGCCGGCGCGCCAAGGCCTCGTGCATGGTGACGATGAACGAGACTTCGACCGCGTCAGCTGGCGCGACGGCAAGATCGATCTTCAGCGTTTCGTCGTCGCCTTCACCGGCTCCGGTGCGGTTGTCGCCGGTGTGGGTGACGAAGCCTTCCGGGCTCTGCAGATTGTTGAAGAAGACGAAATGCCCATCGGAAAGGCAGACCGGCACGTCACCGACCGACTTGAGAACAAACGCGCAGACGTCGAGATCACACTGTCCGAGAACGCGCGTAATGTCCCAGCCGATTCCCACGCGGACCACGCGCAGCCGCGGCGCCGCCTTGCTCAGGTTGATCCCCTGCCCCTTTTTGAGATTGATTGCCATCTATTTTTCCTCCTTGGTGGTAAGTGAAACCGATCGCAGCGACAGCCGGGTGCGCGCTCAGAGCTTGCGCAACCAATCGCAGAGTTCGCTGGTCAGCAGCGCCTCGTAGATCGCCTCGTCGCTGGCGCGCAGATTGGCGAACTGGCAGAAGCCGGCGTTCGGCAGCTCGTCCGCCATCTTCTTGATGAAGCGAAAATCGGTATCGTTGCCGATGCCGACCAGTTGCCAGTAGATCTGATAACGCTTGGCTTCGCGCAGAATCGCCGCCGCCTCCGTCTCGTCGCTGTTGTCACCGTCTGTCAGGAACAGACAGAGCGCCGGGATATGCGTGTCCTTGGCCGGTCGCTGCTCGGTCTTCTTGAAGAAACCGAGAAAACCGCCGCCGGTGACCACGTTCTCGCCGCGAAAATAGCTGTCGAGGACGGCGTTCATCACCGGCGCGTAGTTGGTTCCCCCCCACTTGGCAACGTCCGGATTGTCGAGAATCGCCTTCTTCACATAGTTGCCGAAATCGCTGGCACGCGCGACCGGCGGCGTCGAATACTTCTGATTGAACGTCCACACCTCCATCTCGCCGTTGTCGTCGAAGGTGCCGGCGATCGCCAGCAAGCGGTCGACGGTCGCCTGGACGAGACCGTCCTGGTACTCGTTGTGCATCGAGCCGGAAATGTCGATACACAAACCGACCCGGCAACGCGGCGGCTGCGGCAACGCACGCTTATCGAGCACGATACGGGTCTTCTTCTTCAGATCGATCAGAGACACGAGGGTTTCTCCTTAGGTGGATTTCTGGAAGCGGGCGATCAACTCGTCGCGCAAGGCGCCGAGTTTGGCGTCGGTCTGCGCCCTCGCCGCGCTCGCTTCTTCGTTGATCTTCTGCATGTCTTCGAAAGCGCCGAGCAGCTGCTTCTGCACGTGTTCGAGCGTCTCCATATCGACCAGCGCGCGCTGGTTGGCGCGGGTAATCTCGGTCGTGTTCTGGCGCAGCAGATCAGCGTTCTTGCGCAATGCCGCGTTCGTCGCGTCGTCGATCGCGGTCACCAATTGGGCCGACTTCGCCTGTTCCTCCATCAGGATGTGCAGCGAAAACTGCTTCTTCCACGCCGGGATGGTGACCGCGACAATGTCCTGAAACTTGCCGATCAAGAGCCGCGAATTGTTCTGCAGCAGCCGGATCTCGGGCGCCGTCTGCATCGCGATCATCTGCGCCCGCTTCAGGTCGTCGATCCGCTTTTCGAGCCGCACGGCAAGCTGCCGGCGATCGGCGATCGCCTGTGCCGCCATCGGATCGGTCGCTTCCGGGGCCTGCGACAACTCCTGTTGTAAGGCGGCGAGCAACTGCTTGCCCTCCTCAGCCGCCTCGCCAAGCGCCGTGTATTCCTCGCCGTTGGCGGCGTACATCTCGTCGAGTTCGCGGATCCGCTGCTCGTACGTCCGCGCCGAACGATCGAGTTCGCCGACCAGCGCGTCGAGCTGTCCGGACACGGTACGGAACTGCGATTTGACCTGCTCCTTGGCGGAGACGAAGAGTCCCTTCAGCTTGCCGAGCAGCGATTGGTCAAACAGCAGCTTGGGGTCGAGCTGCTGCGCCGTCGCCACCAGCTGCGTCAGCGATACACCAAACTGCTCGGCGCCGGTCCCGCGCACCATGCCCAGCAGTTGGTCGGAAATCGCCGCAACGCGCCGGGTGGACTTTTCGCCGAGCGCCGCCAGGTCGGAGTCCGTGACGGTCACCCTCACCGGCGCGTTGAGGCTAGATCG
>ERZ761603.2295-NODE-2295-length-13344-cov-37.958612_pt1 | contig 13344 bp, 14 predicted proteins | sample MGYA00511879_ERZ761603 | MGnify/ENA primary metagenome ERZ761603 (study PRJEB28899, sample SAMN02850040) | bioreactor sludge metagenome | biome: EBPR Sludge; feature: EBPR Bioreactor; material: flocular biomat | place: Australia: Thorneside Wastwater Treatment... | reverse complement strand
CCTGGCCGCATTACGCCGCGATTCGCTGGCCTTAATGTGCCGCAAATTGACAGGCGGCGAAGGCGACACAGCTATCCCTGGCACGGCAGGCCTTGTCAGTACCGGAACCCGATCCGCTGATCACGGCGACGGTGGAGGACTTCCTGCAGTGTATCGGCTGCGCCGAGTGGGCGCACTGCACGCATTGCCACGAGGGCCGCTTCGTTCCGACGGAGGCTATTCCGTCCCAACGGCAGGCGACGATGCCGAGCACATCCGTTCGCGGACCGCCATGAGGACGGCTCAACAGGGGCGAGGAGCCTCGGGGGTAAAGCTGGGTGACGTTTGGGGGTCAAGGCCGCCAGGAGTTGACGCGTCGGCGAGGCGCCGAAGTCACGGTTCTGATTCGGATTTGCCGCAACCGACGGCCCGCTTGACTCCGGTGATGCTCCCGCGACAACGCGAAAGGCTCCGGTGAACCCCGCGCCAGCGCGTCCGAACTCTACCCGCGGCTTGACCCAAGCTGCGGGACGCTTACAATCCCCATAAGTACCGCCGTCGAGGCCCTTCAGTCCAACGAGGTTTATCTGCCGCGGATGCGCGAGAGCTTGGACCCGGTGCTTTCGGCGCGGCAGATAAACGCTATTCGTTAATGCTTTTCGTTTTCAATAACCAGTTGATGAAAGTCTTCGGAACCCATGAGTTGCGGCGCCTCACTGATGACCGATTTCTCACCGAGCAGTGAGTTCAACGCCGGCCGGATCGTCTTCGCCATTCTCGCGTCACTGGACAAGACGACGGAACCGCGTTTCATTACGGTCGTGGGCTTGAGATTGGCGGGCAGATTGTACGCGGCGGCAATCGATTGATTGATGCGGTCAACACCGTCCAGCATACGCTGACGATCCCTTTTCGTCGTACCAGCGCAGATTGATCTTCAACAGTACCGAGGCCGGAATGACGTTGTTGTCCGCGCCGGCCTGCACCGATCCCAGGGTAATTACCGCTGCATTCAGCGGGTTGATCGCCCGGCTTACAATGAACTGATACTGTACGATGGCCGCACTTGCCATCAGCACGGGGTCCTTGGTGAGGTGTGGCGAGAAACCATGGCCACCAATGCCGTGGAAGGTGACATCGAGCTGATCTGTCCCGGCGTTGAAGTCGCCCGGCTTGAAAAGTACCAAGCCGGTCGGGAACGGGGATGTGTGCAGGCCAATGAGATAATCCGGCTTGGGAACGCCCTTGTCGTACAGACCGTCAGCCACCATCACCTTGGCGCCGAGAATCGGATCTTCTGCCGGTTGCCCAACAAGGATTAGCGTACCCTTCCATTCCCTTGGCGCCACCCAGCAGCCAGGTTACGTGTGCATCGTGTCCGCACAGGTGCGCCGCCGGCACCTCCTCAGTGCCGTCGCCCAAGACCCGCACCTTGCTCTCGTAGGGCAAGCCGGTTGCCTCTTCGACGGCATTTGCATCCATGTCCGCGCGGTACATGACGACGGGACCGTCACCATTGCGCAAGACACCCACCACCCCCGTCTTGCCGATACCGGTTCTGACGGAAAATCCCAATGCCTCGAGTTCCTTGGCGATGATTGCGGCAGTGCGCGTTTCCATGAACCCGAGTTCAGGATTCTTGTGGATATCCTTGAAGACCTCCTGCAGGCGAGCGCTGTCACTGTTGACTGCGACATTTACTTTTTTCGATCAGCGCTGCTGGCAGCTTGCTGCCATCCTCATTAACGGGCTTGAGTGCTTGACTCATCGCGTTTGCCGAAATAATCGCGAAGACCATGCCTGCAGAGCGTGCGCCGATCTTGAATAGGCTCATGTGTCTGTCCTTTCGTTTGTACCTTGCCTGCGCGAACCCGGTCGCTGGCTGAAGTTGATCGTCTTACCTCCGACGTGCCAGAGGCGGTGGCTGGCATGGGCGCACATTCGGCGCTGTTCTCCTACGGCGCCCCCCGGTAGCTATGCGGCAGCTTCCGGATAGACCGCATCGGCGTCCAGCGGATAGACCTTCCGCGTCTTGCGCTGGAACTTGAAGGTACTGAGATTGTTCGATGCGATACCGGGCGGATCGCAGTCAATGATCGCGCTGGCAATGTCTGTCCACCAGGCGCGGAAATGATTGGCGGACTTGACCACGACGATCCGATAGTCCCGGGGATCGAAGCCGACGACGCGCATCTGGCCGTTGTCGAAGGCCTGCATCATGCCGCTTATCACCGCCACATCCACTCCACCGATCACTAGGCCCACCGCCGGTCCCATGTCGAAGCGCATGCCGGTCAGCATCGGCCCGATGATCGTATAGCGCCCGTCGGATATCGATTTGACGTAGGCCTTGCCGCCGATCGGGTCGCCGCTCTGCTTGCTGAGTTTGCCACCGAGCTTGACATCGATGGTGCTACCCACGCCCGCCTTGACGGCTTGCCTGACGGTCTCCGGGTCGCGGATCGCACAAACGCAGGCCTGTTTGACATTGTGCTTGATCAACTCCTGCAGTACATGGGTACTGTCACCGGGTGCGCCGGCACCGGGGTTGTCGGACTTCTCGGCGATGACCACCGGCCCCTTGCTCTTGCTGTCCGGTATGAAGCCAAAGGAGCGTTCGTTTTGTGCCGTTGCATTGGCGAGGTGTACGATGCTCTGGTCGTACAGCACTTTCGAGCTTCTGGCCTTGGCATCGCGCACCACTTCTACCGCGATGCGTTCCTCTGAAACCAGTTCGTCAGCGGCCGTCTCCAGTGCCTCGGCAGCCGTGAGGGTCCTGGCAGCGAACTGCGCGCGATTCTTCCAAATCCAGTCCGCAAATTCCTTCGCGGTCACACTGGCTAGCTCGGGCGTTTCTGCCCAGCAGTTCACCAGTGCCGTGTTGAACGGGATGTCTGCGAACGGAAAGCCGTACTGGTAGGAAAACTCATAGATCCCCTTGCGCTTGGCAAACTCTTCCGCTTTTATGCGGATCGGCGCGTACAGGTTGCCCGGCATGGTCGACTGACACTGCATCAGGAAGGGCAGGGGCTCGAAGTGTCCGTGCGGCGTGATCTTGCCCGCCACCATGTCCGGGAGCAACTTGCCCGCATTGAAAGCGACGTCATAGAAATCGATGTGCGGATAATTCTTGACGATGGTGATCAAGTCGACCTGCTCTCGGTTGAAGTCGGTCAGGTTGCAATGGTGATCGATCGCCATGACGATCTTTACCTTGGGACCAAGCTCCTGGCGAATCGCCGCGCATAGATCGCCCTCCACGTCATCGACGCCTTCTGCAACCCCCGCGCCATGCACTGTAAGCGCCACGGCATCGAGCGGCATTGCTGCCTTGAGGCCTGCCAGGACGTCCTTCTTCATCTTCTGGTACGCCTTGCCTTCGATGGTCGGACCGGCGCCGAAGGTGTAGTACACCGTGGGCACGATCTCGGCCGAGACCTCGTTGAGCGCGTCGATGTACCCCCCCAGCTGGGTTGACGTACCCTTGAACTCGTCGATGATTTGCTGTCCTTCGTACTTCTGGAACCCGGTTGACATGCTGCCGGTGATGGTCGCCAGACCCATGGTTTCCACGGCAAATGTATTCACCTCTTCGAACAAGCCGGCGAGCGCGACCCTCATCTTCTTTCCGGCTTCGGGTTTTTCCTCGGCGGCCGATGTCGCCAGCGGGTTTACGGTCGCCGCTGCCGCAGCGCCGGCAGCTGCCATCTTGATGAAGCTGCGTCGTGAATTCCCTATCGCTTCGTTGGTCATTTGTACTTCTCCTCCATGTACGCTATTGCATCGTGAGCGCAGCAACATTCGACGCACTGCCAGGGCAGTGAAAGGCTACCTCTGCGGCAGTTCCGTGGTTCTGTATTACTTCAGTACGCCCTTCCAGGCACTGGTCCTTTCACGCATCGTGTCTTTCATGGACGCGGGCAGAAAATCGACTGGGTCCTGTTGGTCACGGATCTTCCAACCACCGCCCAGTGCCCGGTAGACCTGTACCAGGTTGACGGCGACCCGCCCCTGGGTCGAAACCAATAAGTCTTGCTGTTGGGCGTCAGCGCTCAAGGTACTGATGACCGTGTTGAAATCGATCAATCCGTTGTCGTACTGGGTCCTTGAGGCGTCCACCGAGCGCTTCGATGCCGCGGCCGCCAACTGGTATGACGCAAGTCTTTGATGGGACTTGAGGTAGGCAACAATCGCGTTCTCGACATCGCCCTGCGCCTGCAGGACCGTGTCCTGGTAATTGACCAGTAGCTGCTGAAAGCGCGCGTCCTGCAAGCGGACATTGCTCTGCAGCCGCCCGTAATTCAGGATGTTCCATTGAAACCCGCCGAACAGACTCCAGGTGCTGCTGTTACCGGTGAACAGGTCGCCGCCTTTCATTGCGCTGCTGCCAATGGAGCCGCCAATCGTAAAGGACGGGTACAGCTCGGCGACGGCGACGCCGATCTGCGCACTCTGGGCCGCAAGCTGGCGCTCGGCCGAACGGACATCGGGGCGCTGGCGGATAAGATTTTGCGGCATGCCCAGGGCAATGGTTGCCGTGGGAGTCGGAATCGCCCCTTGCTGACCAATTAGGTAATTCAAGTCATGAGGAGGCTTTCCCAGCAGGATCGCCAGCGCATTCTTCGCCTGCTGCAAGGAGGTCTCCAGTGTGGGCACACTGGCGATGGTATTGTTCATCAAGGTTTCTGCTTGGTAGGCGTCCAGTTCACTAACGTCGCCGGCATTGAATTTGGCCCTGGCAATGCGCAGACTCTCCCCCTGCAACTCGATGTTCCGTCGGGCGACCACCAGCTCAGCCTGATAGGTCCGGATAAGAATATAGTTCTGCGCCACCTGCGACAGCATCGATACCAGTGCGCCATCATAATCAGCGACACTGGCATCGAGTTGCGCTGACGCCGACTCCACCTGCCGTCGGAGGCTCCCCCAGAGATCGATTTCCCAGCTAAGATTGAAGCCAAGGCTGTAGTCGTTGAAGGTTACGCCGGTCGATCTTTCTCTTGCTGCCAGACCGATGGCCTGCTGCTGGGGATACTGGTTGCCGATGGCAATGGCCAGCTGCTGTTGCGACTGCAACACGCGTAACGCTGCCGATCGCAGCGTCAGGTTCTCCTGCAGGGCCGTCTCGACAAGCTGATCAAGCACCGGATCGTGAAAAGCTGTCTGCCACCATTTCGGGTCGGCAGGTGGTTCACTGCTGACCAGCGGATCATTGACCTCCATCCAGTTGCTCTCGACAGGCGCGCTGGGCTGCTGGAAATCGGGTCCCAGCATCACGCAGCCGGATGCCATCAGGGCCGACATCGTGGCAATGCCGATGGTCTTCAGGGAGTGTTTCACGACGGCTCCCTTACTGAAGCACGGACGGTACGGGTGGTACCGGCCTGTCGTGACCAGCCACCTTGGTGCCGGTCATCACCAGCACCGAGGCGGTCGTTCCCACCCGCAACGCGACCCCCTCCGGAATCGTGCCCAGGTGAATGCGCACCGGCACGCGCTGGGCCAGACGAATCCACTCGAAGGTCGGGCTGACCGTCGGCAGCAGCTCGAAACCGGTACTGCCGTCCTTCAGCGCGATACCCCAGCCGATGCTGTCCACGTAGCCCTCGACCGGTTTGTCCGGATAGGACATCAAGGTAATGATGGCCTTGTCTCCGGCACCGATTCCTGCGACGACATTCTCCCGGAAGTAGGCGCTTATCCAGTAGCTGCTGGCATCGACCAGTGCCAGCGCCGGCTGGTTGCCGACCGCCTGGCTGCCAAGCCGCAGGTTGAGATTGGTGACGTAGCCATCCACCGGCGCTCTAATCTGCGTGAACTCGATATTCAACTCGGCCTGCTGAACGTTGGCTCGCGCTTCGCGGACACTGGCATTGGCCTCGCCAAGCGCACCGAGACTGGCGCGTGCCTCCGCCAGGTCGGCTTCAGCCGAGGCCAGGGCGCCCTTTGCTCGTGCCAAGCTGGCCTCGGCCCCTTTGCGTTGTTCCACCGAGACCTCGTAGGCTGCCCTGGCTCGCTCGACCGATTTTTGCGAGGTTGCGCGCTGCGGCAGCAACTGCTGCTGGCGCTCGTACTCGGCCCGGTTCTTGACGATCTCGGAAGCGGTTTCATTGATGCCACTTTGTGCCTGCCGGATCGATGCCCTGGAGACATCGACCTGTGCCTCTGCCGCCTCGACCTGCTTTAACCGGGCCAGGTAGCTGTCGCCGGTCTTCTCATACTGCGCGCGTGCCTCCTCCAGACTGGCTGCGAAGGTACGTGGATCGATCTGGAACAACAGGTCGCCTGCCTTCACCAACTGGTTGTCCTTCACGGCAAGCGAGACGATCGGGCCGGATACCCGTGGCGTGACCTGAATCACCTCCGCACGCACCTGACCGTCCCGCGTCCAAGGGTTGACCACGTAGTCCCAATACTTGAGCAATACCGTGGCGACGGCGAGCAGGACAATGGCGCCCGTCAGCAGGTAGTTACGGGATAGCTTCACTCGCTAGGCTCCAATCATGAATGTCCCGATGGCGACGGTATAGATGATTATCAATGCCAGTGACACCAGCGGCGGATAGAAAAAGTGCTTCGACAGGCGATAGCGATTGAGCAGGCGTGTCGTCATCAGCGCCGCCAGCAGGCCGAACGCTGCGGCGACGAGCATCGGCGGAAGATACACGCCGCCGATGGCAAACTCGTGAGGGATCGGTGTCAGCATGGATTGCGCTACTCCGTCATGCAAAGCGCTCTTCGCGCCAAGGAACGCAATCGATGGCGACCGCGTCTCCGGCATAGTACACCAGCGCTTCCGACAGAGCACGGTACGCGCCCAACAGGCGGTAGAAGCTTTCCGCCTCATGATTGCTGACCTGTTCCCCGCAAGCCTTGTCGACAACGTCCTGCATGCGCGCTTCGAGGAGCTCCAGTTTCTCGTTTAGCCCCTTGCGCAGGGTCTCCCGTTCCCGGGCGGCGGGTCCCGTTGCCAGTTGCTGAAAGCAAGCCTGTATGCCGATTCGCCAGGCGCGGAAATCCTCAAGTAGTTGCTCCACCAGATATTGCGCCTGCGGGCTGCCGCATTCGCCGAGCAGTCGCTCCATGCGGTAGCTCAGCACCTGCAGGCTGGTCATCAGTGCTTTTACCTGTTCCATCGAGGTGGTAGACAGCACCCAGTCGTCGAGCTGGGGTGCCCAGGTGGCGAGTTTGGCGGGCAGCGTGGCGACCTCGCGTTCATAAAAGGCCTTCTTCCAGCGCTCCCACCGCGTTGGTGTGCGCCGTGTATCCCAGCGCATGGCCGACATCAGGTATTCGCTGCTGCGGAAGAAGCGGCCAAGCAGGCGGAGGAACGCCCGCTCCGGACGCGGTGACCAGGGAATGTAGGCGGTAAGCCCGAAGACCAGGAAAAGCAGGGGAAACATCATCGCCGTGTTGGCAACAATCAGAAAGTTGTAGCTCTGCTCGTTGGAAATGGAGGCCATTGTGACAAACAGGGACAGTCCAACTGCCTTGCCCGGCGCTTGCCGCGGTGCCGCAAACAGATAGCAGATGGCGAAGGTCACCGCAAAGATGAGCAGACCGAGCCCCAGGAAGCTCGACAGTTTCGGCATGACGAAGATATAGATGATGGCGGCGAACAGGACGCTGGTGGTGCACGGCATGAACAGCACTGAAACGGGTAGCTGCGGGGTGTTTGCGATGATTATCCCGACCGAGCCGGCAAACGCCAGCAAACCGACGCCGCCTGGCAGAGCGGTGACGTAGATCAAGGCGAGCCAGACCACCCCCATGATCGCGATGAAGCGGACAACGCTTGCCAGACGGTCCAGGTCCGGCAAGAACAGGACCGTCGGCCTGATTGATGGACTGGAGGAGGCACGTGCCGTACTGAATCCCTTCAATTCGCTGACTGTTTCGAACATTGAGCGGGTCAACTGCTCCAGTTGCAGCATGTGCGAGCGAGAGACCACCAGGGCGGCCGTCTGGAAGTGGGACAGGCTCCCCAACGCGTCCCTGTCGAACGGCAAATCCATGCCTTGCGGCGCCCGCTCGGGTGCATCACCGCCCAACATACGAGCGATCTGCGCCAGGCGCCCGTCAAGTTCCGCAGCAAACGTCTCCAGCTTTGGCAGCAGACGCTGCAGATCCAGCACCTGCACCTCGGCCAGGCTTTCGCGCCAACGCTCCAGGGCCTGCATCAATTCCTTGTCCTGTCGCTGATATTGCCGCCACGGTCGCCGCAACTCCCAAACCTCGCTGCTGTCGATCTCGGCAACATCCAGGAGTTGGTCAAAGCGGGTCCTTGCCTGGACCACCTGGGCAGCCAGGCGCTGGATTTCCTGCTCATCGCCCTGTCCCTTCGCCAGCCCCAGGCAGGCCTGGTAAAACTGGCTCTGGCTACAAGCCAGATCGGTGGTGGCGGCGTTGAACAGGTCACGACTGCTGCTGGGCCAGAGAAAAATCGCGATCAGGCTGTAGACCAGGATGCCCAGCCCGGTTTGCTCGGCACGCAATATCGCCGTATCGAAGGCGTTGACCGGATCGGTTCCGCCGTCGATGCAGATGATGATGGCCACGAAGCAGGACACCTGCCAGAAGTACGCACGCTTGCTGCCACTCATCATATAGGTGCAAAAGCCGGCGTAAGCGGTAAGGAACAGTATGAAAGCCCAACGCTGCTGCGCAAAGAGGGCGATGATGACCAACGACACCACCATCGCCACCAGCGTTCCGAACATGCGAAAGGCAGCCTTGTTGACCGACTGCCCGATCGACGACAGGCTGACAACGGCCACTGCCAGGCCCGCCCAATAGGGTCGGTCCCAGGCCATCGACAGGGCAATGCCGTAGGCGATAGTCATCGCCAGGGCGGTCTTGATCGCTTCCTTGCAGCGCGTGGTCAAAATCATCGGTTCAACAAGCGCTTGAGTTGATCGGCCTTCGAGAACCCTCTGATGGTCCGTTCCACGAGAACGATGGCGATAGTCGCTGTTGGTCGCACGATCGTGAAGTCCCGCGCCATGACCATCAGGCCGATGGACTGCTGCAAGCGCAGGAAGCGCTCGTTGACGTGGCTGAGCAAGGCTGTCAGCCCAACCATCGCCTCAATGGTCAAAAACGCTTGCATCGCGCACTCAATCCGATCGTGGAAGGGAGCCTACAAGTCAAGCGTTGGGACGGCTACGCCCGATGGTCGTCCAACTGCGCTGGACGACCATGAAGAGCAAGGCCGTTGACCAACCGACCAGGAAGATGCCGTCCAGCGCCTCGATCCCGCTCAGGAGGCGCCAATCGTGCTCCGTCAGGGTGATGTCACCGTAACCCACGGTGGTGAAGGTGACTACCGAGAAGTAAACCGCCTTTTCGAAGGTGTCCAGCGGATCGCCAGGCACAACCAGCAGGTACGCCAATGCCCAGAGAACGACTTCGAGTACATGGAGCAGTATCAGGACGTGTGCGGTCAGGGTCACGGCATGAAGCACATTCCCTTTCTTGATGTAGCCGTCGGCGTCGGCAAAGCGACGCGCCAGGTACTGAATCAAGGAGGTCGAACCAACGGCGTGGATGGTTACAGTGGCGGCAACCAGGAAAATTCCTGTCAGCACGAGCGCAAGCATGTTTCTGGCCTCGGTTTGTCACAAGACTGCTGGAGGGGCGCGCCGTAATCCAGCTTGCGGGATTACCCTGGACCGCCTCTCCAAGTATTAGCCAGGTCCATTGTATCCCGGCATGCCTCGCGCCTCCGGCGACCTTGCCCACTGCATCGCGTCGTCGATAATGGCCTTCTTCTGCTCCTCCGCGAGATTGCTGATCAGGATATCCGCCTCCCGGATCTCGTCCTTGAGGGTAGCGTTGTCGATGATGATCCGGATACGGAAGAAATTCGCCCAGACAAACTCGGAGAAGGCATGCGGACTCTTGCCATAGCCGTATCTGCATCGGACCTCCCAGGCGAGACCCCGGTAGGGGTCGTTGGTCAGATCCTTGATGTGTGCGCAGAGCTCCTTCGGCCGAATCGGCCCGCCACCACGGTGGTCAAACAGGTAGACGAGACGACTGGCCTGCATCGTCTTCCAGAAGTGGTAGCCCTTCAGACCGGCACGATTGTGCTGTACCGTGGCGACGACGCGGACGTTGTCGGTCGTGATGTCCGCCTCGTTCTTGGATTGGGCCGTCTTCCAAAGGGCGTTGGCCAGATGGTGATGATCGGTCAGGTAGAATTGGCCACCGTTACCGATGACGATCGGCACCTGGTGCACCAGCAGGTAGTCCTTGAGGTCCTCCTCCGATTTCGCTCTGTAGCGGGCGATCTTGTCATTGACCTCGTCGAAGCCGACGGCATTCTGGGTCGGCTTCAGCATGCTGACTTTCACCTGACAGAGCGCACCCTCGGGTGTCTCGGCCGTGAGCTCGGGTAGATCGAAGTTCATTGTTGTTCCCTCTGGTGGTACGCGTTTAGCAAGGCGTCGCCGCTGCCGAAAAAAGCGTCCTTGCCGATCAGATCGGTGATTCCGTATCGGTCCAACTGGGTCCTGACATCGTCGCTGACCAACGCGAAGACCAGACGGACACCTTTCTCCTTCAGGACGCCGTGGACGGCGCGCAGCTTGGCGGCCGCCGAGTAGTCCACGTCGGCGATCGCGGAGGCGACGATACAGAACCAGTTGAGCCTCGGGTCCGCGCCGTTGACCAGATCAAGGACCTGCTCGGAGAACAGCTCGGCATTGGCGTAATACATGCTGCTGGAAAAACGGTAGGCCATGAGCCCCGGCTCGAACTGGGCGGGACTGCCCACCGGCGAGGTCGCGAAACCGTCGACCTGTCGGGCCACGACCACGCTGTTTGCCGGGCGATAACCCCGGCGCACGTGATCCAGCAGGGACAGCACCATGGCGAGGAGGATGCCCTGCTCGACGCCCACCACCACCACCACGGCCGCGGTGATCAAGGCTACCCAGAACTCCGAGCGGGCTTCGAGGAAGATCTTTTTCATCCCCGCCACGTCGATCAGGTCCACGCCGATCAGGAAGACGATGGCCGCGAGCACCGCCTCGGGCATGAACGACAAAGGTTTGGTCAGAAACAGCAACACGATGACGACGATGAGCGCGGTAGTGAGATGGGTCAGCTGGCTGCGACCGCCGGCACCGTCGACCATCTGGGTCTTGGTAGGGCTGCCGTTGACGACGAATGTTCCTGACATGGCGGCGCCGATATTGGCCAACCCCAGCCCGACCAGATCGGTGTCCTCACTGAAACGCTCGTTGTAGCGCGCGGCGTAGGCTCGCGAGGTTGCGGCACTCTGGGCAAGGATGACGACGAACATGGCGAAGGCGATCGGGAGCAGCTTCTGGATCAGGTCCCAGCTCCAATCGACATGCGGCAGCCCAATGGTCGGCAGACCGCTCGGGATGGTGCCGAGCACATGCACGCCGTGCGCTTCGAGATCCATCGCCCAGCTGACGACCAGCGCACCGATCACGGCCAGCAGGGCGCCGGGGATCTTGTGCGAGATCTTTTTCAAACCGACGATCAGGACCAGCACGGCGATCGCGACCGCCAGGGCATAGAAGTTGGTCTCGCCGATATGCTGCAGATCGGCGATGACCTTGCCGATGGTCCCGTGCCCACCGGCTTCGAGACCGAGCATGCCGCCGATCTGCCCGAAGGCGACCTGGATGCCGATACCTGTCAGGAAGCCGACGAGCACCGTACTGGAGAGAAAGTCGGCAAGAAACCCCAATCCGACGATGCGGGCGATGAAGAGAAAGACCGCCACCAGGATGGCGAGTACTCCGGCCAGCGCCACGTACTCGTCGGACCCGACCGAAGCGAGCCCGACGAGTCCAGCGGCAAGAATGGCCGCGGTGGCGGAGTCGGCGCCCACCACGAGGTGCCGGGAGGCGCCGAAGATGGCGTACAGGATCATTGGGATGAGGATGGTGTAGAGCCCGGTGATCACCGGGGTACCAGAGATCTTGGTGTAACCCATGACCTCGGGGATAGCCAGTGCCGCCAGGGTGATACCGGCGATGACCTCGGTCGGCACCTGCGACGCCTTGATCGGCAACAGGCCCTCGAAGAGAGGAAACCGGAAGCTCTTGGCCTCCGCTTTTGCTGTCGTCATGTACAAACCCTCGAATGATGAACGGCCAACGCGCCAGGATGGAGCATCGCCACGGACTTCTCGAAACGTGACTGCTCGTTTCGCGTGATCGTGACCGGCTACGCCAGACTTAATGGAGATGTCTATATGTTGCTTGAATCAGTCACTCTTGGCAACCGACGGACAACATCACCTTGCCGCCAGAGCCCCAATGGCGCAGCATTGCAGATCATGAGCGAGCACCCCACCAACACGCCGCCGTCTTCGGCACGCGCGCAAGCGGCGTCGCCGCGAGCAGCAAGCTGCCCGCGCAGGCGGCGAGTGGCTGCGAACCAGGTGACGGCGCCGCGATGATCGATCAAGCAGTGATTACCAACGAGGAATTCCTCCTCTTTCAGCGCCTGATCCACAAGCTCGCGGGGATCAATCTGGCCGACAGCAAGAAGGTGCTGCTGGTCGGCCGCCTACAGCGCCGTCTCAGGGAACGCCAACTCGACAGCTTCAGCCAGTACTACCGCCTGCTGACCGGCGGGCAGCACCCGGACGAAGTACAGACGATGATCGATCTGCTGACTACCAACGAAACGTACTTCTTTCGTGAATCCAGACACTTCGACTTTCTCCGCGACGAAATCCTGACGACGCGCCGGCAAAGCGGAAACTTTCGGATCTGGAGCGCCGCCAGCTCGAGCGGCGAAGAGGCGTACAGCATCGCGATGCTGCTCGCCGAAAGCCTGCCGCACACCGCCTGGGACGTTTTCGGTTCGGACATCAGCACGCAGGTGCTGGCCAGGGCGCGGACCGCCGTCTACCCGCTGCACCGCAATGAACGAATTCCTGAAGCGTGCATGCGCAAGTACTGCCTGCAGGGAGTTGCTGCCAGCCCGGGGAACTTCCTGGTTGCCCCGAAGATTCGCCAGCAGGTCCGCTTCGGGCAGGTCAATCTGACACAAGCGATCGATCCCGGAATCGGCTCTTTCGAAGTCATCTTCCTGCGCAACGTGATGATCTATTTCGATAACGAAACCAAGCGCAAGGTAGTCGCCAATCTGCTGCCGCGACTGCTCCCCGGCGGCCACTTCATCGTTGGCCATTCGGAATCGCTGCATGGCCTCAGCGACCGGCTGGTGCAGGTACGACCGACGATCTACCGCCTGCCGGGGTGAATTCCACGAGCACCGCTCGGTTCGGCGACGAGGCAAACTCCTGCCGGATTTTTCAACCTATTTTCCTGTGCGCCGTGACAAGGCGCTGTTTTCCAGCGGGTGCGAATCCCG
>ERZ761603.2294-NODE-2294-length-13345-cov-62.509631_pt1 | contig 13345 bp, 10 predicted proteins | sample MGYA00511879_ERZ761603 | MGnify/ENA primary metagenome ERZ761603 (study PRJEB28899, sample SAMN02850040) | bioreactor sludge metagenome | biome: EBPR Sludge; feature: EBPR Bioreactor; material: flocular biomat | place: Australia: Thorneside Wastwater Treatment... | reverse complement strand
GGGCGCGCAGGGCAAAGGGTCTCAGCGCAGCCAGCGAGGCGTCACCGGTGAGCGCCAGGCCGCCGGCCCGGGCACGCCACTCGAGCAGCCGGTGCTCGATGCCGTCGCTCGCCAGCCCGGCGAGCAGCGATTCGGCGATCGTCGCCGCCTTGCCATCGGGATGCGAGTGGTCGCCGAGCTCGATCAGCGCGATCTCGAGCCGTTCGACGGCGACCGCAAGCGGCAGTTCGAGGCTTTCCGGAACGACGGCCGGATCACCGCTGTCGGCCAGCGATACGCGCAAGCTGTCGGCGGCCATTCGGCTGACGGCGAGGCGACCGCGCAGCAGCTCGGCTGGTCGCCAGTCGAAGCGCAGTTCCTGCACCTGGACATCGAGGGTCTCGCTGCGCCAATGCAGCGACGCGACGCTGAACGACGAAGCGAGGGCGCCGGTCGGCGCGGTGACGACGAGCCGTCCACCAGCCAGCCTTTCGAGCAACAGGCAGCCCAGGCGCAGGCCGCCTTCGCTGCCGAGCAGCGCCACCGCGCCAGCCGGCAGAAGCAGCAGCAGGACCAGCACCGCCAGCCAGCGCCGACGTCGATTCCCTGCCGTCGGCGGAGCGGTGGCGGCCGGTGGCGCCTCGCCCGCTGCCGAGGCCGAAGATTGAGCCATGCCGCTGTCCCGGGTCATCGTCGCCTGTCGTCGCCAGTTTTCAGAAGGGGATCGCCAACGAGAAGCCGAGACGCAACGAGCCGTCACGCTGGCCATAGGCGAGATCGATGCCGAGCGGCCCGGCCGGACTGCGCCAGCGCGCGCCGACGCCGTAACCCACCGCGAGGCTCATCGCCTGCAGGTCATCGACGGCGTTGCCGGCGTCGATGAAGGCAGCAGCTCCCCAGGTCGGCGTCAGCCAGTGCGTGTACTCGCCACTCAGCACCAGCAGGTAACGGCCGCCGACGATTGCCGACCCCTCTGGCACGCCGAGACTGAGGTAGGGGTAACCCCGCACCGAGTTGCTGCCACCGGTACGGAAGAGGAAATCCTGCGGAATCCCCTTCGACGATTCGGCGAAGGTCACCCCCAGCTCAGCGCGAAAGAGCAGCGCGTCACGGGCACCGAGCGGCACCCCCTGACTGTAGCGCAGGTAGGTGCGAACGAAGCTCTGGTCGGACAGCAGATGCTTGCTGCCACCACCGATCTGGAACTGCAATGACAACCCTTCGGCCGGATCGAGCGGATCGGCCGCATGCCGCCACGTCCACCCACCCTGCAGCGTCAAGGCCTGGTTGGTGACCGTCGGTGCGCCCTGCGGCGCCTGCCGTTCGCTCTGCCAGTTGATGCCGATCTGCTGCTCGACACTGCCCAGCTTCTGCACCCGCATCGCGCCAATGGCGAAGCGATGGAGTTCCAGGTTCTCGATGTCCGAATGCTCGACGACGGTGCCGACACCATCACGCCGCTGCTGTTCGTCGGGCGGCAGGAAAACGTCGATGAAGCCCGACTGGCGCAGCTGTTCGATGCGGACGCCGGTCTGCAGCAGCCAGGCGCGACCGAGAAAGTCGCTGTTGCGGTAGCCAGCCTCGACCCGGGCGCCGGTGTTGGTGCTGTAGCCGGCGCCCAGCGTGATCTCGTACGGCGCGCGCTCGCGCAGTCGCACGAGCACCGGCGCGGTCACCCAGCCGTCGTCGGCGGCGGCTTCGCCATCGGCATCGTCGCGCTCCAGGGCAACGCTCACCGACGAAAAATAGGGCGTGCTCTGCAGGGCGACCTGCAGCGCCAGCAGGCGGTCCTCGCGATACTCGTCGCCGGGCCTGACGCTGCGGTTGAAGCGCGCCACCAGACCGGGATCGTAACGCTGCAGGCCGCTGATCTGCAGCTCGCCGAAACGATAGCGCGGACCGGCATCGGCAACGACGACCAGGTCGACCCGCAGCGCCTCGGGATCGACCTCGGCGCTGCTCTGCCGCAGGCGCGCGCCGGCATGGTCGACGGCCAGCAGGCTGGCCAGCAGCGACTCCTTGGCCTCGTCCCAGTCGGCCTGGCGAAACGGCTGGCCGACCTGCAGCTTCCAGCCGTCCACCAGTTCCTGCCGCCGCGCCGCGTCCACCGCTCCATCAATGTCGATGCGCACGCTGCCGATCAGCGCGCGTGGCCCGGGGTCGACGGCGAGGACGAGACCCTCACCCTGGCGACGCAGGGCGACCTGTGGCGAGAAGTAGCCCTCGGTCGCCAGCAACTGCCCGACCTCGCGCCGCATCCGGCGTTCGAACGCGGCCTCGGCCGGCGCATCGGCGAGATCGTCGATCTCGAGGTGGGTAGCCAGCAGTTTGCGCACATCGGCCGGCGCCACCAGCTCGGGAACGACCGCCACCGCGGACAGCGACGAGCTCAACAACGCCGCGAGGAAGGGAACTCGAAGCATGAGGGCCGGGGCACGAACCGCCGGAAGAGTGACGTCAATACCAGCCGGAAGGAAAACGCCGAACGACCTTCGCGCCAATCGAGGCCGCGACGCCGACCGGCGTGCAGCCGCGATCGCCCGCCCCGCTCGCCTGGCCAGCGAGCGGAAGACGGCGCCGCGGGAACGGCGCGGGAGAAGCGGCGATCACACCAAGCCTCCCCCGGCCAAGCCGGGGGATTTCCGATTGCTGGTCAAGACGCTTCCTTGACCTGCGGAAGCTTCCAGCTCCCGTCCAGGAGCGACGGCGCCTCTTCCTTCGGCCAGTACAGGCGCATCATCAGGACGAACGGGCCCTTGGGCGCCGGCAGCCAGTTCGATTCCTTGTCCTTGCCCGGCGATTCGTTCTGGATGTAGAGGTCCACCGAACCGTCCGGGTTCGCCTTGAACTTGTTGCGCTGGCTCAGGTTGTACCGATTCAGCTTGTTGTCGACGAAGAAGTACTCCGCGTCGTACATGGTCAGCGACCAGAAGCCGTTCACCGGCGGCAATTGGCCCTTCTCGAAACGCATGACGTAGTTTTTCTCGCCGCTGTACTTGGCGGCGATGTCCGGTCCCTCCGAGGTCGGATAGACCGCATCCTGCGGCCGGTTGGCACCGAGGCCGATCGCGGTGATCAGCGCGCGCTGGATGTAATGGGTGCCGTAGAGGCCCGTCTTCGTCGTGAACAGCCAGCCGTGCTCGAGTTTGAAGTCACCGGCGACGATGCCCGCCTTCATCCAGTCCATGATCAGTTCCTGGGCTGGCTTGGGTGCGCCGGCAAGGCCCTTGGCGACGGCGGGATCGAGTTTGGCCACGTCGAAATCCTGCCCCGGAAGCACGCCAATCTTTGCCAGCTTGGCCAGCATCGGGGCATCGTCGACGGCCGCCGGGTTGCTCTTCAGCAGTTCGGCGAAGAGCTTGAAGTAGGCGGCGGCATCGAGCGCATTGACCTGCTCGCGTACGGCGGTCTTCATGTCGATGGCCGGGTCGACCACCCCCGGCGCCGGCGTGAAGGGCTTCCCGTAGGCGGACAGCGGCACGACCGAAATCTTGTCCTGCAAGGCATGAACGGCCTTGTAATCCTCGGGGGTGCCGGTGCAGTAGATGCGCCCGAGAATCCACACCAGACCGGTCGGCGACTTGTACTCGGTGACGCCGGCGGGCAGCTCGCCGGACCAGCCCGGACCGGTGATCGCGTAGGTCTGCGCCTTCGTGCCGGTCGTCCGCTTGCCCGGAACCTCGAACACGTTCGTCCAGCCGTCGAGCATCGGGAACAGCGCGTAGCGTCCCTTCATGTCGGGGAGGCTCAGGATCCAGGGCTCCTTGGACACGTCGATCCAGGCGGTCGTATAAAGCGTGTCGGCATTCGGCGCCGTGACATCCCGGTAAGCGGCGTCGGGGTAGCTGCGCATGCGGACGAAGTCCCCCATCGGTGCCCGTGAACCCTCCGGGGCAGCGACATTGGTCATCACTCGCCGCGTCATTTCCATGGTAACCAGCGGGTAGGAATAGACGTAGCCCTCGATGGCGATCGCCCTCGCTTCCGCCTCCTTCGCTGCCGCCTCGACCGCCTTCGCCTCCGCTTCGGCTTTCGCCTTGGCTTCCGCGGCGACACGGTCGAGCTGAGCCTGCTTTTCCGCCTCCTTGCCGCATGCGCTGAGCAGCGCCAGCGAGAGCGCCGTCAGCCCGATGGCGGCGTACCTGAGGGTCTTGCCAGTGTGTTGTTCCTTCATTGGAGAAGCTCCTGGGTGGTCTTGGAGCAGCGACCGTAGCACAAAAGGTCCTGCCTGGCGAGACACCCCCGGGGGGCGGGTCATCGCCGCTTCCCGCCCTCGAGGCGACGCTGAGAACCCGCCCATGGCCACGCGGGACCATCGCCGGAACGAAGGATACCGCTCTTCCTCGCAGCGGACTTCACTGCGTCCGCGGGCACGCCGACCTTCCTGCAGCGCGACGGTGACGAAGCGTTGCCGACCCTGCCCCACTTGGAACTCAGTCCGCCCTCGCTGCTGCGCCCGTCGACGACCCCGCGCTATCTGCTGCGCCCCGAACTGGAGCTGCAGCGCGACGAGCAGAATCGTGAGCTGGGGCTGGGATTCGTCCGCGGCGATATCGATCCGCGCCGCCTGAGCGGGTCGCCGTCAACTGGTGAACGGGTCAGCGCGGTGAGCAGACCGCGAGACCCTCCCGCAGGCCGTTGCGGGCGCCGTCACCGTTACCCGGCCGCATGAACGCGACGAGAAGCGGGGGCGACTCGCCGACCTGCGGGGCCAGCTCACGGTCATCCGCCCAGAACACGGCGTCGCCGAACCCGACACACGCTTGGCCCTCCACGGCCGGATCGGGCTGGAGGTCGGCGGCCGGCGCAACCGCACCCGCTACGCGCCGACGGTCCACCGGATTGGCCGAAGGCAGGATCGAGCGCCGGGCGAACTGGCCGCGCCGGGCGCCTGTTTGCCGCCACAACCCAAAGACGGGCTGGCATTTCGCCCCCTGACCGTCTATCCTTTCTGCAGAAGCGCCTGCCCGCCCCCCCGACGATCCGCCGGCGGCGCGACGGGGAAAGACCGATGCTCCTCGATTGCCTGACCCACCTGGTACCGACCCGCGAGCAGCTCGCCAGCCGCCGCTGGCTGCGCTGGCTGGGTCCGCTGCTGCTCGATCCGCAACTCTGGCGCTGGTCACGCCACGGTGTCGCGCGTGGCGTCAGCATCGGGGTGTTCTTCGGCCTCCTGGTCCCGGTGGCGCAGATCCCGCTTGCCGTCATCACGGCGATCGCGCTGCGCGCTTGCGTACCGGCAGCGGTGACCAGCACCTTCGTCACCAACCCGGTCACCTTCGCGCCGGTGTACTACGCCGCCTATCGTCTCGGGGTGTGGATCACGGCAGACCCGGCGGCCGCGGTCGAGCAGCCCACCGTCGTGGCGAGCGAGGAAGAGTCGGGTCTCTGGCAGAGTCTCGGCGACGTTGGCTGGCCGCTGCTCGTCGGACTGGCGATCACCGCCACGGTCGCCGCGCTGTGCTGCCACCTGACGATCCACCTCGCCTGGCGCTGGCTGGAGCACCACCGGCGACGACGCGATGCGCGCAATGAGTGGCCGCGCGCACCGACGGCCGAACCGACGACGACGACGGAAGACCGGCAACGGCATGCCTGAAGCGACCGGTCGCCCAGCGCGGCTGCCTGCTGATCGGCGGCGCCGGAGTGTCGCTGCCCGGGGCTTGCGAACCGCGCTGCGCGGAATGGGCTTGTCAGGCGTCGCGGCAGGGGCTGCTGAACATGCCAGCGTCGCGGCCGTCGACGAGGCGCATGAAGTCGCCTTGGCGCCTTTCCGGTGCGATGACCGCAGCCCTGGCCGAGGCGCTGCGTCCCGCTGGCTCCTGGCGGCCCCCTGACCGCAACGGCCACCCCATGCGTCGCCGCAGCTTCCTCGCCTCTCCCCTGCTCCTGCCGAGCCTGGCGAGCACCGCGTCGGCGACTCCGGCAGTCGACTACCCAGCCGTCGAAGCCGGTGTCGAGCTGGTCTTTCCGCGCGATCACGGCGCCCACCCCGCCTTTCGCACCGAATGGTGGTACGTCACCGGTGCCCTCGATGCGCCGCTGCGCGATGTCGGTTTCCAGTTCACCTTCTTCCGCAGCCGGCCGGGAATCGCCGAGGGACTGCGCTCGCCAATCGCCGCGCGCCAGATCGTTTTTGCGCACGCCGCGCTGACCGTTCCCGGCGAAGGTCTGCAGCACGCCGAACGCGCCGCCCGCGCCAATCTCGGTGCGCGCTTCGCCAGCCACGACCTGGATGTCAGCCTCGGCGCCTGGCGCATGTTTCGCCAGGAGATCGGCGGCCGTCAGTCGTTGCGGTTGTGCATGCAGGGCCCGCAGTTTTCCTGGGACCTGTCGTTGAACCCTTCGCAACCGCTGCTCCTGCAGGGCGATGCCGGTCATTCACGCAAGGGGCACGCGCCAGGCCTGGCGAGCCATTACGTCAGCTGGCCACAACTGCGGGTCACCGGAATGCTGCTGCGCCAAGGGCGCCGGCAAGCGATCGACGGCCGCGCGTGGTTCGACCACGAGTGGTCGACCGCGCTGCTCGGCGACGGCGCGGTCGGCTGGGACTGGCTGGGAATCAACCTGGCCGATGGTGGCGCACTGATGGCTTTCCGCATGCGCGACGCCGCCGGGACGACGCTTTACGCGCACGCCGCCTGGCGCGATGCCGACGGCCGCCTGCAGCAGTTCGCCAGCGAACAGGTCAGCTTCACGCCGCTGCGCCACTGGCAATCGCCGCGCAACGGCGCCCGCTATCCGGTGCAGGTCGAAGTCCGCTTCGCTGAGCAGCGCATCCGCACGCGCCCGGTCGTCGACGATCAGGAGTTGTCGACGACCTTGCCGACTCCGGTGAGCTACTGGGAGGGCCTGGTACACGTGGACGGCAGCCTGGACGGTCGCGGCTATCTGGAAATGACCGGCTATGCGGGTCGCCTCAGGGTCAGCGGCGAAAGCGACGACGGCGGCGACCGTGCGCCGATCCGAAGGTCATGATCGTCGAGAAACCTCCGGGGCGGAAAGTCATCAACCTTTCCCCGACCCTTCCCAGGCGCACGGGGGTCTGAACCTCCACAATCGCGGGTGCAGCCAGGCCGCCAGCTGGACCTCGGCGCAGGGAAGCGAGGGGGCAAGGACTGCGACCAAACCGCAGCTTTCAGGCTGTCCTCGCCGGACCGGCGGCCGCCAAGGCGCGATCGACCATGCGCAGCATGGTCGTCCTGTTCGCCTCGGCGGACAGCTTCGAAGCGGCACGATCCGAATTGGCCTTGAAGCAGTCGATGTCCGCCTCGGTCAATCCGCGCAAGGTCTGCGCCATGGCCCCGGCGGAAAAATCGGGGGCGACGACGCCGAGCCCGTGCTCGCGCACCATCCGCTCCATCTCCGGGGATGGACCGACCGCGATCGCCAGTCGCGCCTGGACGAACTCGAAGAACTTGTTCGGCAGGGCGTGCCGGTAATTGAAGATCGCCGGCTCAAGGATGAACAGCCCGATGTCGAACTGGGAGATGTGGCGCGAGATCTCGGGCATCGGCACCGGGTCGATGAAGTGGATGCGGGGCTCGTCGCGGTAGGCGGCGCGCAGCTCCTCGATGTAATCGCGCGACCCCTCGACCAGGATCAGGTGGAGCTCGAAGCGCTCGTCGAGCAGCCTCACCGCCTCGGCCATTGTCTCGATGCGGCGGATGGGCGCTGCGATTCCATGATGCACGATCCGTATCGGACGGCCAGTGCGTCTCGGGGTGATCGACTCGTGGAAGGGGGCATTGGTCACCACTTCGATCGGCGCCCCGACCGCGAAATTGCGTGCGTACTCGTCGGCGATTCCCTGGCAGACCGTCGACATCGCCGCCACGCCAGGAAGAAGACGCTTGCAGAGCGCGATGCGCGAGGGCTGCTCGAAATTGAGCCAATGCTCGCCGTCGTTGTATTCCAAGGGTGCGTACTCGTGCGCGTCGAAGATCGTGGGGATCCCCGGAAAGATCTGCTCGGCCAGTGCCAGGCAGTCCAGATCGTTGGCCAGCAGAAGGTCCGGACTGACATCAGCGAATGCGGAGAGGTTCGTCATCGCACTCAACTTTTCGCGCTGGTACCTCAGATGGCGCTCGTCGGGCGACAGCGCAAACGGCTCCGCGAGGAACTGCGTGGCGGGCTCCGGGAGCAGTGCGGCGGAAACGCGCGCCGGCAGCAGTCCTTGCAGTGCTCCCCGAGCCTTGCGGTAGACCGCGCGCAGGATTGGTACGCGGGCCAGACGAAAGCGCAGGGATCCGAGGGCCCGCGTGCCATGAGCCTTGGCCCGAGCGAGGGGCGAAAAACGATCGCCTTGAGCAGCGAGCGGAGGCGGGGGCGGACGAATGTCAAGGAAGGTCGCCCCGATGGCGTTGGGTGGGGCATAACCGGCCGCCACCACCCGGCAGCAATCGCGCAGCCAGCGGATCTGCCGCTCCACCCGGGGATCCCTGGCCAGATCACCGTAGGTCAGGATCAGGATCGCGGGCCGGGTGTCCCGCGGCGCACCGGGTACCGTCGATTCGATCGTCGCGTCGCGTTCGCCCATGGCTCCTCCGTGGACAGTCCTTGCTCGCCTGTGAGTCGGTTCCGGCCAGGGATTCGGACGGATGAGCGCCCGATTGTATATCAGGGGAGACTGCTCTCGACTCGCCGACGCCTGCCTGCAAGGTCGCGCCACATTTGATTCCTGCCGCTGATCCCCGCAGGCTGCTGGCGCCACCGATCTGCAGCAACGACTGATCGACAGCGGTGCGCGCCGGTCCGAGCAGGTCAGACCGGGACCGCCGCAACAGGCAACCGGCCCCCCAGGTGTCCGCGCCGGGGCGAAATTGGTTGGAATCGGACGACTTGAACATGGAGCGCCTCCATCGAGCCGTGATCTTCGTGGAAAGGCCGCCAAATCCAAGCCTTGCGGGTTGCGCCGCAAGGCTCTCAACCTGTCGGAACATGGTCATACTGAGCTCTTGTACGCATCTGACCCACTGCGGCAGCGACTTCGAGGTGCGGCTTGCTGCGGCGTCGATGCTCCCGTCCCGTCAGGGCAACAAAGGCCTTCCGGGCGACTTGCTCGAGAATCTGCCTGGCAATGTGTTCGAATCAAGGCCGCAAGCCGGGACCTATGCTCCTGGCCATCTTCCGAGCAAACGCGACGAGCACGAGAGCACGTAGGCAGCGATCGCTTGGATTGGCGCGAGCGCTGCCGCCAGGCAAGCAGCGGCGCCGTGGTGATCCGCTCCAGTTCGACGTGGCGACGCCTGTGATCGACAGAGAAGCGATCGTTGAACTACCGCGACATCCGCGTCACCATTGGCAGCGTCGCATGGTGCTCGATCGCGAAGGCCCGCGAGGAGGCGAACCGATTTCAGCGGATGATCGACGAGGGACTAGACCCGCGCGCCGTGCGGAAACAGGAAGAGGCCGAAAACCCGGTGAAGGCGACACGACGCAACCCGGCATCCTGCTGCCGCTGCTGGCCCTTCCTCTGGAACAGATCGACGTCGACCGGGTTCATGCCTGGCTCAAGGACGAGGCCCAGCACCGCCCGACCCAAGCCAATAACGCCTTCGTTCGCCTGCGCGCCTTCCTGAACTGGTGCTCAGATCGCCCCGAGTACCGCGGCCAAGCACACGCCGACGCCTGCATTGCCCGCACGGCCCGCGACGAACTGCCGAAGAAGACCGCCAAGGACAAATGAGGTTGAGCGGCCCGCCGTCCACCGGAGCCGCTTTGCATTGATAGCCGTTAAGCTACGGCTTACAATGTTGCCGTGATCACGACCTTTCGCCACCAGGGGCTGGAAGCCTTCTTCCGCACTGGCGGCAAGGCGGGCATACAGCCTCAACATGCGGGAAAGCTTGGTGTGCAGCTCACGACGCTGGACTTTGCGCGAAGCCCTGATGACATGAACGCATCAGGATGGCGGCGGCATTCGCTCAGTCATGATCTGGCGGGGCATTGGTCGGTGTGGGTCAGCGGCAATTGGCGCCTGACCTTCACCTTCGATGATGACGACGTGGTTCTCGTCGATTATCAGGACTACCACTAGGAGAAAGCGCATGAGCAGGATGCATGGCCCGGCGCACCCCGGCGAAGTGCTGCGGGAATGGCTACCGGAAGACATGACGGTGACGCAAGCAGCAAAGGAACTGCAGGTTTCCCGCGTGACGCTTTCCAAGGTGCTGAACGGCAAGGCCGGCGTCACCGCGGGCATGGCGCTGCGTCTGTCTGCCTGGCTGGGCACATCCGCCGATCTATGGCTGGGCATGCAGAGCCAGTGGGATCTATGGCAAGCCGAGCAACTGCCAAAGCCGAACATCAAGCCGCTCGAAAAACTCGCCGCCTGACCGATCACCGCCGCCACCTCTACCAACGACCCCGCTGGCTTGAGCTTTGCGGGGTGCGATCGACTCGAAGTGATTGAGTCGGTCGTTGCTCTGCAGTTCGGGAGGACCTGACGTGCCGATCATCAGCAGGTTTTTCGGCATCATCATTCGCATGTTCTTCAACGAGCACGCACCGCCGCACTTTCACGCCGAATATGGGGAAAGCCGCGCGGTGATCGGCATTCGAACGCTCGAAGTCATCGACGGCCGGTTGCCGCGGCGGGCGCTCGAACTGGTGCTCGACTGGGCGGAACTGCATCAGGATGAGTTGCTGAGGGATTGGGATTTGTGCCAGCAGCACGAGCAGCCGGCCGAGATCGCGCCGCTGCAGTAAGAGTAAGGAGAAGCGGTCATGGATTGGGAGGTTCGCGAAGCGCGGGTTCTGGAACATGGGCGCTTTCATGTGAGGTTTGCCGACGGACTTGAGGGGACCGTGCGCTTCGCACCGACAGCTTACCGGGGCGTATTCGCCAAGCTGCGCGACCCGGAGATCTTCAGGCAGCTTTACGTGAACGGCTATTTTGTCACCTGGCCAGGCGAAGTGGACCTGGCGCCCGATGCCATGCACCACTTCATCAAGGAGTCGGGCGAGTGGCTGCTGCAGTAAGGCGCTCCGGCCACGCGCGGCTGAAAGCGGCGCTGGTTTTGCGCGACGCGCTGGCGGCGGAGCTGGGCGTTTCGCTGCCGGCCGCGATGGCGCAGTTGCGCACGGTCGAGAACCACATCGGCGCGCCGCGTGCGCTGAGCGATGGCCGATATCTGGAGGCGATGGCTTCGGTGTGCCCGGATGGTGCGCATCATTTGTCAGCCCTCGATGACTGTTGGCGGCGCCAGGTTTCCGCGGTTGTCCGCAGCCATTGACACCTGGCGCTGCTGGAAAGCGGGAATGCCGGGTTTGGGCGCCGTCAGACGCGCTGGTCGTGGGATCGGATCCTCGTCATCACGCCGTCCGACGCGCTGACCCGGCAGCACGCCGACAAGTTGCGCGAGTTGTCAGAGGTGGTACCCGAACGGGATCGTTGACTATCCAGATGATGTCTGGTGCCAACGGCCATGACTGTTGAGGCACCCGTGATGATGAAGGTCATGACCGTTGCCCTCATCCCCGCCCCTTCTCCCGCGTGCGGGAGAAGGGAGATTCGCGAGTCGCTGAGGCGACTTTCACATCAAGACTTTGGCGACGTGCGGGGATCGCGGTCGGTGGCAACCCGGTTCGCAGCAAGGTTCACCTGGATGGCGTGCATCTGGCGAACGTCGGGATGCGCAGAGTCAAGCTTGCAACCGCTGTGAGGTTGTTGATCTGGTTGGGGCAGGTTGCGCCGGCTTGGTTACGGCACATGTAACCCCGGCGTAACCCCAGCAAAAAGCCCCGGCTTGTGACCGAGGCCAAGTGCTTGATTCTTTGGTGCCGCTGCCCGGAATCGAACTGGGGACCTACGCATTACGAATGCGCTGCTCTACCGACTGAGCTACAGCGGCACGGCGTCGAGTGTCGCCAATGCAGGACGCGGATTCTAGCAGGGGCGGGGCGATTGTGGAACCCCTGCACGCACCCCTTCATTGCAGTTCCGGCGCCAGCGGCAGAGAGAAACGGAGTCCATGCCGCCCGCTTCAGTCGAGCCGCGCGAGCTGCGACTTGGCGAGCGGCGGATTCTTCGCGAAATACTTGCGTATCCCCGACAGGATCGCCTCGGCCATCTTGTCCTGGTAGGCGTCGTCGTTCAGTTTCTGCTCCTCCTCTGGGTTGGAGATGAACGCCGTCTCGATCAGGATTGACGGGATATCCGGGGCCTTGAGGACGGCAAATCCTGCCTGCTCGACGTTCGCCTTGTGCAGGCGGTTGATGCCGCCGATCTCGCCGAGGACGGCCTTGCCAAGCTTGAGGCTGTCGTTGATCGTCGCCGTCTGCGAGAGGTCGAGAAGCGTCCGCGCCAGCACCGGATCCTTGACGTCGATGTTCACCCCGCCGATCAGGTCGGCGGCGTTTTCCTTCTGTGCCAGATAGCGTGCGGCCGAGCTCGAGGCGCCGCTTTCCGAGAGGACGAAGACCGACGACCCATTGGCGTCCGGCCTGACGAAAGCGTCGGCATGGATCGACACGAAGAGGTCGGACTGGATTCGACGCGCCTTCTGCACACGCGCCTGCAGCGGCACGAAGTAGTCGGCGTCGCGGGTAAGCACGGCGCGCATGTTCGGCTCGGCCTCGATCTTGGCCTTCAGCCGCCGCGCAACGGCCAGCGTCACGTTCTTCTCGTAGCTGCCGCCGCTGCCGATTGCACCCGGATCCTCGCCGCCGTGCCCGGGGTCGAGGGTGATGGTCACCAGGCGATCGACCACCGCCCGGCCTTGACTCCTGCTTGCTGCCTTCTGCTCGGCGGGCGCCGGTTCACTCTTCGTCTCGCGCCGGTTCTCGGCCACGCTCTCAGACCGCGGCTCGCTCCGGCCTTCCGGCCTGCTGGCGGTCCTGCTCTCGGTCCTGCTCTCGACCGTCGCCGGCGAGGGCTCCTTCCGGTCGAGCAGCGAGAGCAGTGGATCGGGTGGATTCGACGGGTAAACATCGAGCACCAGCCGGTGCCCGTAGCCGCCGACCGGCGTCAGCTCGAACACCTGCGGATTGGCCTCCCCCTTGAGTTCCATGACCACACGAACGACACCCGGCTTGTGCCGGCCGGCGCGCAACAGGCGGATGTTGGGGTCATCGGCGGCGACCTTGCTCGCCAGTCCGTCGAGGACGCCGTTGAACTCGACCCCTTCCAGATCGACCACGAGACGATCAGGATCCTTGACGAGGAAATGGGTGTACTTCAGCGGCGTGCTGTGCTCGATCGTCACCCGCGTGTAGTCGGCTGCCGGCCAGACGCGTACCGCGACGATTCCCGCAGCACGGCCGGCTGCCGCCTGCGACAGCGGACTGACCGTCAACAGCAGTGACGCACCGGTAAACTTGATCAGCCGGCGGCGTGCGACCAGCCGCTCCTCAGCGCCATCAG
>ERZ761603.2293-NODE-2293-length-13347-cov-14.611571_pt1 | contig 13347 bp, 5 predicted proteins | sample MGYA00511879_ERZ761603 | MGnify/ENA primary metagenome ERZ761603 (study PRJEB28899, sample SAMN02850040) | bioreactor sludge metagenome | biome: EBPR Sludge; feature: EBPR Bioreactor; material: flocular biomat | place: Australia: Thorneside Wastwater Treatment... | reverse complement strand
ATGTCAGCAACCTCTACTTTAATCCAGCAGCCCGCCCCCGAGTTACGTGGGGGCTGTTCGCTGATCACAGGTGGGGAGGCCAGCGCTGCATCAGTACAAGTTGGGCGGGGAGCGAGTACCAGCCTTTGGCCGGCAGCGGCTCACGGGTCGTCTTATGGGAGAGACCACTTTACGCTGCTCAGCGGTCGTTCGCGGATATGCAGCTCGCCGTCCGCTTCGGCCGACGAGCTGGAATTGCCCTTCCGACAGGTCTCTCAGGAGTCGAGCAGCCCCTTGAGCGTCCGCTGCCGAGCGCAGGAGACAGTCAGGTCGTGGCCACAGAGGATGACTTGGTGCGATTTCATGCTTCGGTCGCCGGAGGTAACCACTCTTCAACCACAACCGACCGCCTCCAAACCCGCGCCATTACAGGAAGTGGCCTCGCGCGCGCTCGCGAGACTACCAGATAAAAACGGAGAACAGAGAGGCCGTGAAGGGCCAGAAACGAGGGGATGGGACGAGTGGCGCTCGCGAGGCAAATCCGCGAAGCACCGCCAGGACTGGCATTGCGGGCGGATACGAAAAAGCCCGGAGCGAGTCCGGGCTTTGGAATCTGGTGGTGCAATCGCACCCTGGATCACAACTCGCTATCGGTGCTAGAGAGTACTGGTGAGAGTAAGAGCGGAAACGTGAGGCTCGCTTGCAGCGTTCATGCACGGCGTCGAAGAACCGCCCGGTTCATGCTGTGCGAAGCGCTGTTCGAGACGCCGGATGACTCTGGCGAAACACGAAACCCAACCCGCGTCCGATTCCCCAGCCTGATCGTAACGCCTTGGCCTTGAGGGCAACAGTTCAAGGAATCGACCGAGCCTCGCCAGGTTCTCAGCGCTGAACACGCCGATCAGGGAGCGCGGCGCTCGGCTAGCGCATGGGAGACCGACTCGTCACTTGCCGCGCATCGCGTTGCGCCGCGAGCCCGATCTCGGTGAGTACGTACTCGACGTGCCCCGTTAGGTAGCGCTTGACGGCGTAGCCGCGGGCGACAAGCGCCGCCAGCACCGACTCCCGAGCGGCGCCTCTGCGGTAAGGCGGCAAAGGTTCGAGCGCGCGGCTCTGGCGAAGGGCCGCCAGCCGCATGGCGTCGTACTAGGCGGCAGTCAGGCGATGTGAATCTTTCATGGAGGTCGCGTTTCTGTAAGGGGCGCCCATCAAGGCGCTACCGGCCGAAAACGCCAAGCTCGCGCGGACTTGTGGCTGCAATATATCGTGTGATATAAACACGCTCAGAGAGGACACGAGAAGCCCATGAAGCGCGAGCAGATCCGCCACCTCCGCAAGACACTCAACTTGACCCAGCAGCAGTTCGCCGAGCTGCTGGGGGTCTCGTTCGTCACGCTGAACCGGTGGGAGAACGGCCAATCGAAGCCGTCCGCGATGGGCGTGGCCAAACTTCAGGATCTGGCGGTTCGGTCAGAAGCCCGTGGGGCTGGTTCGGCGAAGGCCGGCGGTAGCACTCCGCTCGTCGACGCCCACGAAGCGCCGCCCCGGCTCGACTTCCTGGGGGACGCGAATGCGCTGCGCGTGCTGGTCGAGGGCGAGCGCCTGTCCTACGGGCATCTGTTCAACCCGGCGTTCGCGACCGAGATCAGCGAGATCGACCCGCTGCCCCATCAGCGGATTGCGGTCTACCAACGCATGCTGCCCCAGCATCGCCTGCGCTTCCTGCTGGCCGATGACGCTGGCGCCGGCAAGACGATCATGACCGGCCTCTACGTTCGCGAGAGCCTGTCGCGCAGGACGATCCGCCGTGTCATGGTGGTGGCGCCTGCCGGCCTGGTGGGCAACTGGTACCGCGAACTGCACAAGCTGTTCCAGCTGCAGTTCAAGATCGTGACCGGCGGCGACACCAAGGACGGCAACCCGTTTGTCGGCGCCGGCAGCGATCTCGTCGTGGTGAGCATCGACAGCCTGCGCGCCCAGCGACTGTTCAACGCCCTGCGCGACCCTCAGGTCGTGCCCTACGACCTGGTCGTGTTCGACGAGGCGCACAAGCTCTCCGCGAACCGCGATCTGGACGGGACGTTCCGGGCGACGGACCGCTACCGCCTTGCCGAGGCAATCGCTGGCGTGCGCGAGCTGCCGGAGGACTGGCGCATGCCGTGGGCTGCGCACCACCTTCTGCTGCTGACGGCGACCCCCCACATGGGCAACGAGTACCCGTACTACTGTCTGTGGCGGCTGCTGGAGCCCGAGCTGTTCAGCACCGAGACTGCGTTTGCCAAGTTCCCGCGTGAGTCTCGCGACCGCTACTTCATCCGCCGCGTCAAGGAGGAGATGGTCGACCTCCGCGGCAAGGCCCTCTATCCCGAGCGCCTTTGCGACACCGTGAGCTACGACCTCTCCCAGGGCGAAGTCAGCGAACAGGCACTCTACTACCGCACGACGACGTACATCCGCCACTACTACAACCAGGCGCGGCTCTTGAACCGTCAGGCGGCACGGTTCGCCATGACCGTTTTCCAGCGGCGCATGGCCAGCAGCACGTGGGCCTTGCTCTGCTCCTTCCGCAATCGCCTGGCGAAGCTCGACGCGTTGATCGATGACATCCAGTCCGGTCGCGTGCCCGAGGAAGAGCTGCGCAATCAGCAAGAGCGGCTGAACCGCAAGGTCCGCGAGGGGCGGCTGGTTGACGTCCTTGCTGCGAAGACGGCCGACGAGGAGACCGCAACGGCGGGCGCAGAGGAGCACGAGGAAAGCGAAGCCGAAGCGCTGGGCGCCTTCATCGCCACCAGCCTGGCGGAGCTCATCGACGAACGGGGTCAGGTGCAGGAGCTGATCGCACTGGCCGAGGCGGTCCACGCTAGCGGACAGGAGTCAAAGTTCCAGCGGATGGCGGATCTACTTCGGTCGCCGCAGTACCGCGACCAGAAGGTCATCATCTACACGGAGCACCGCGACACGCTGGACTTCCTGACGCGACGCCTCGAAGGCATGGGCTACGCCGACCAGGTGGCCTACATCCACGGCGGCCTGGGTTTCGAGGAGCGCGACGCACAGGTCGAGCGCTTCCGCCGCCCGCACGACGCCGCGAGCAAGGGAGCGCGCTTCTTCATCGGCACCGACGCTGCCGCCGAAGGCATCAACCTGCAGTTCTGCTGGATCTTGTTCAACTACGACGTGCCTTGGAACCCGGCGCGTCTTGAGCAGCGCATGGGCCGGATTCACCGATATGGCCAGAAGCGCGACCGTGTGGCCATCGTGAACCTTGTCGCCGGCAAGACGCGCGAGGGCCGCGTCATCAAGACGCTGCTGGACAAGCTGCAGGAGATTCGCAAACAACACGGGTCGGACAAGGTGTTCGACGTGGTCGGCCGGATCTTCGAGGGCATGGCCATCACCGACTACATCCAGCGCGCGGTCGAGTCGGATGACGAAGCCGACAAGAAGGCGCTGGAACTCGCGGGCCAGCTCACGCCCGAGCAGATCAAGGCCCTGGAAGCACGCGAGGCGACCATCTACGGAAAAGGCGGCGACGTCCTCATCGACCTGCCCCAGCTCCGTGAGGCGATGGCCATCGAGGAAATGCGCCGCCTCCTGCCCGGGTACGTCCGCCGCTACCTCGAACATGCCGCACCCGTCGTCGGCATCGACTTCGTTGGCGATCTCGACGAGAGCTTCTTCATGCGGCCGCGCAAGCGTGGGGTGCTGGACAGCATCCTCCCGGTGCTCGAAACCTACCCCGAGTCTGCACGTAACCGGTTCACCGTGTACCGCCCGGATGACGGGCGCGATGCTATCTTCCTGCATCCGGGCGAGCCCGTCTTCGAGCGCCTGTCGGCGATGGCCATCGAGAGTGCGCGCAGCCAAGCCCTGCGCGGCGCGATCTTCACAGACGTCAGCGCTACCGCGCCCTACTTGTTTCACGTCGCACGCGTCAGCGTGGAGCGAGGTCTTGATCCCAGCTTGCCTGCATTCCATAGCCCAGAAGCCATCGAACAGCGCCTGGTTGGCCTGAAGCAATACGCTGACGGCCGGCTGATCGAGACGCCGGTCGAGCACCTCTTGCTCCTGAAGCCGGCCGCGAAGCCAAGCCCCGGAAGCGTGGTCTTTCTCGCGCAGAGTGACACGTGGCGTCTGGCCGCGCAGGAACACATCCATCGCGATGTCGTCGGCAAGCTGGCGGACCTGCAGCGAATGAGCGGCACGTCACGGCTCACGGAAACCGAGGAGTACCTGCAGCGGGCGTTTGACTATCAGGAGTCGGAGCTGGCCGCAGCGCGAAAGCGCTTCACCGAGAAGGCCCGCGACGGCAATCGGGCTGCCCATGGTGAGCTGGATCGAATCAAGGCGCAGCAGAAGAGCCTGGCGCAGCGGTGCGAGCATGCCCTGCTTCAGGCGCGCCGCGAGGTTGAACTCATCCAGGCGGGCCAGATCGAGATGCTGGCGAGCGCCTTGGTTCAGCCGTCCACTGACCCCGACGACGTCAAGGCACGTGACGCCGAGGTCGAACGGATCGCGGTCGAGGTGGCCATCGCCTTCGAGGCCGCACAGGGCGCCGACGTTCGTGACGTTTCCACGCCGCCCAAGGCACGCCTGGCTGGCCTGAACGACTACCCGGGGTTCGACCTGCTGTCAAAGCGCGCGAGCGAAGAACGCGGCATCGAGGTGAAGGGCCGTGTGGGCGTCGGCGAGATCGAGCTGACCGAGAACGAGTGGGCCCGCGCCTGCATCTTGCGCGAGCGCTATTGGCTGTACGCGGTCTTTGACTGCGGTGGAGCCCAACCCCGCCTGCTCAGGGTGCAGGACCCCTTCGCCAAGTTGCTCGCCAAGACGCGGGGCAGCGTGGCCATCGCGTATCGCGACATTGCCAACGCATCGGAGGCCGTCGAATGAACTCGCCAGAATCCATCGCCGCCGGCAGTCCCCGCCTTACCAAGCTCTCCGAGAGCGCTCGTGTCCGCGAACGCGAGCTGCTTCGCGTCGCTGGTCAACTTGCTGGTGCTAACGCGGCAACTGCAGCACAAGCAGCTCGAGTCGAAGTCCTGAAGTGGGCAGCGCTGCAGATTGGCGACCAGCTTCCGCCGGTGGCGGCTGATGGGCAATCGTTCGAGCATCTCCGCGGCGGACGTACCTGCATTGGTGCCGGATTCGTGGACGACCACCGCGCGCTTTGGGCGCTGCGTGTGGACCGCCCCGATGCCAGCGTGGCGCAGCGCACCTGGACCACCGAGGTGGTAATCGGTCACGCGCCAGGTGCGTCCAGCGCGCTGTTCAGTCTGCGGCTGCTCGCCAGTACCCCCGAGTCGACGCTTCAGGTCGAGCCTGCTGTTCCCGGGATCGTTCGACAGATCGCCTCTGCCTGCGGCCTGCGTCAGGGCGGCAATCAACTCGACGGCAGTACATGGCACATCGCCTCAGAGGACGAGGCTGAGCAACTGGTCGCCGAGCTCCTCGATCCGACGCGCCCGGTGCCTTACATGGTCTGCTCCGTCACCGAGCGCGAAGCCCAGCCCGGCATCAATAGTCAGCTGCTGGCGAAGGTGACCCTCGGCATCGCCCGGGTCGTGGTTGTTCCGGCCAACTACACCTGGGTGCTGACGCAGCAGCTGGGTAAGCCGCTCTCCGTCTTCAACGGTGCCGCGCGCGCTTACATGCCCGGCTTCACGTACGACGAGAACCCGTTCGCGCATCGCTTGTTCTTCCTCGGTACCAACGCCGAGGATGAGCGCGCCCGGTCGGCGTTGACCGCGTTGCGGTGGATTGCAGCCAACGAGAGCGTCCGGCGCTTGCAGCTGGGCACCGATGTGCTGGCGTTCTCCGCGGTGCGTGATGCCAGTCTCGATTTCGAGCGCGAGCGCCTGAAGCAGACGGGGTCTGCCGATACCGAACAGCTGCGGGCCGCCCAGGCGCAGATTGATGCGCTCAAGGACGACCTGCGACGTTCCGCCGAGACGCAGCAGTGGTTGTCCGACGAACACAAGTCCGTCGAGGAGCACGCGCAGAACCTGGAGCAGCAACTCCGTGGCGCGCAGTTCCGTATTCACCAGCTGCTGGATCAGATCAAGGCGCTCGGTGACGAGCCTGATGCAGGCATCCCGTTGCCAGAGAGCTGGGACGCGTTTGCTGATTGGTGCGACGAAGTGCTCAGTGGCCGTGTCGTGCTGTCGGCCCGGGCGCGGCGGAAAACGAAGTCGGCCGACTTCGACGATCCGCAAACGGCCGCCCGCTGCCTGCTCTGGCTTGCCAACGAATACCGCGACTCGCGGATCAACGGCGCCAGCAGCGACCTGCGCAAGCCCGTCGACGAAGGCATCCACAACGAGCGCTGCGGGGCGGACAGCTTCGAGTTCGGCTGGAGCAACCGAAAGGTGCCCGTCGAGTGGCACCTCAAGAACGGAGGCAACACGCGCGACCCGCGGCGCTGTCTGCGCATTTACTACTTCTGGGACGAGGACAGTCAGCTGGTGGTGATCGCCACCATGCCGGCCCACATCCGGACCGGAGCGACCTGAAGGACCCAACCATGAAGAACGACAAGCGGCTCATCGAGGTCGCCTTCCCGCTCAAGCAGACATCGATTGACTCGGTCCACGAGAAGAACGTGCGACACGGGCACATCTCAACGCTGCACATCTGGCCTGCACGTCGTCCCCTCGCGGCGAGCCGTGCGGCGCTGATCGCCACCCTGTTGCCGGACCCCGGTGACAAGGAGAAGCGCGACGAGATCCTCAAGCGTCTCGGCGGCACGCTCAGCAAGACGCTCAAGAAGAAGAAGATGCCCAGCGGGCGCGTCGAGAAAATCGAGGCTTGGGAGACCGAGGGTGGTGTCCTGCGCTGGGGCCGCGAGGTGGGAGCTGATTTCGACTGGTTCCGGGATGAGATCCGCCGCGTCTACGGCGGCCGCCAGCCGAAGGTGCTGGACCCGTTCTCGGGAGGTGGCGCGATCCCTCTGGAGGCCATGCGGCTTGGCTGTGATGTCACGGCCGTCGACATCAATCCGGTCGCGTGGATGGTGTTGCGATGCACGCTGGAGTACCCGCAGCGACATGCAGGGTTCAATCGTCCGCTGCCTGCGTTCGTCCGCACGGACGAGACGTTCATGACCGCCTATCTCAAGGCCAAGGACATGACCCCGGCGCAGATCAAGCGCCATCTCCGGGACGCAAAGGCTAAGCAAGCAGTCCTGCCGCCCACGAACGCGATGGAGTCCGTGGAGCGGGGCGAAAACCTCAGCCTTCTGGAGCACGCCGAGGTCGAGCCCGACCTCATGCACGCCGGGTTGGCTTGGCACGTCCGAGCGTGGGGCCGCTGGGTGCTCGCAAGAGCACGGCAGGAACTGGCGGCGCTGTACCCCACCTACGCTGAATACTGCTCAGTGAAGCCCTACCGTCGGGTGACTCTCGATGTCGACGAGCCGTTGAAGCACGTGCCGCTCAACGACGCCGGTGAGCCTGAGGTCGAGGTTCTGAATGCCGGATTCGATACTGCCTACTTGGACAACCCGGCCAACCCACGCTGGGTCGCCAAGCCAACAGTCGCATATCTGTGGGCGCGGACTGTCAACTGCAAAGCCTGCCGTGCTGAAGTCCCGCTCCTGAAGATGCGCTGGCTGGCCAAGAAGGACAACAAGCGCGTGGTTCTGACAATGCGCCCGCGCGCTGATCGAAGCGGTGTCGAGTTTGGCATCGGCGCCGACGCCAAAGTCCAGGGGGGAAATGCCGCCCAGCGGCGCGAATACGACAAGAAACTCAGCGCCGGCACCATGAGCCGCTCGGGCGTCACCTGCCCCTGCTGCGGGACGATCATGACAATGGAGGACTTGCGACTGGCCGGTCGTACCGATCGTTTGGGCAGCGTCATCACCTCCGTGGTCGTGAATGGATTGGACGGGAAGGAGTACCGGCTACCCACCGCTAAAGAGATCGAAGTCGCTGCATCTGCAAGCCGCGACCTTGACCGGGTATTCACAAGTATCCCGTTCGGGGTTCCGACCGAGCCACTCGCGGGCTCAGATGCGCCTGGGTTTCGGGTTCCACTCTACGGCTTTGATCGATGGAACAAGCTGTTTACATCGCGGCAGCTGGTCTCCCTCGGATCATTCGTGAGCGTTGTTCGGCAGGCTCGCGATCAACTCTCGCAGTATGGCTACAGCGCTGGAGAAATTGAGGCCATCGCTGCCTACTTGCAGTGCGGGTTCGACCGAATGCTCGATTTCAACACGAACATCTTGGCTTGGATCACCTCCGTCGAAGCAATCCGGAACACGTTTGGCCGTTTCGCGCTCCCCATGAATTGGGACTTCAGCGAGGCGGCACCGATCAACGATGTGCGCGGCGGATGGTGGATGTGCCTGGATGCCGTCGCCGAGTCCATCGAGACGATCACGCGTGCGACGAACTCAATCGCTCCGGTGCCGAGCGTGCTCAACCAGAGCGCAATCGACTGCCCTGAAGCGGGGGCCTTCGACGTAATCGTGACCGATCCTCCGTACTACGACGCCATCCCTTACTCGGACCTGATGGACTTCTTCTACGTATGGGATCGGCGACAACTCGCAGATCTGTCTGACGCGTACCAGACAGCGTTCGCTGCGCCACTTGGTCCGAAGTGGCGCAGCGATGTCAATGACGGCGAGCTGATCGACGACGCCTCACGGTTCGGCGGCAACCGTGAGGCGTCCAAGCGGAACTACGAAGAAGGGATGGCTCGTGCCTTCAAGGCCTGCCACACCGCTCTGCGCCCCGAAGGACGCCTGGTTATCGTCTTCGCACACAAGCAGCCCGATGCGTGGGAAACACTGGTCTCGGCCATCATCAAAGCCGGCTTCGTAGTAGACGGGTCGTGGCCCATCCAGACCGAACAGGCGGCGCGCATGCGTGCACAGGGCTCGGCTGCACTGGCGTCGTCAGTATGGCTGGTCTGCAAGAAGCGCGACCCGCTCGCCCGCGCCGGATGGGACACCCCGGTGCTCAAGGAGATGGAATCGAGCATCACGACCAAGCTGCGCGACTTCTGGGATGCCGGCATCCGCGGACCTGACTTCATCTGGGCCGCCACCGGGCCAGCATTGGAGTCCTACAGCCGCTACCCGGCGGTCAAGAAGGCGTCCGAGCCGGGCGCGCTGATGTCGGTCACCGACTTCCTTGGTCACGTGCGTCGCATCGTCGTGGACTTCGTCGTCGGTCGCGTGCTCTCGCACGGACAGACCGAGCCCACGCCTGGCGACCACCCGCTGGACGACGTGACGGCGTACTACCTGCTGCATCGCAACGACTTCGGCCTCAAGGAAGCACCGGCTGGCCCGTGCATCCTCTACGCTGTCTCGTGCGGGCTCTCGGAGCGCGAGCTGGCCGATCAATATGAGCTGCTGGCACGCAGCGGTGGCGCGGCCGAGGCCGAGGACGAAGAGACGTCGGGCGACGACGAGGACGGCGATGCCGAGGAGGCTTCGTCCTCTGGCGGTGGCGGCAAGTACAAGTTGAAGGACTGGCGCGCCCGCAAGCATCGCTCGCTGGGCATGGAGACGGCCAGTGGTCGTGCCATTCCGCTGATCGACCAGGTGCACAAGCTGATGCAGCTGTGGGTGGCTGGCGACGTCGTCAAGGTCAACGATTACCTCGACAGCCGCGCCCTGCGCCGCAGCCAAGTGTTCGCGCAGTTGATTCAGGCCTTGATCGAGAAGAGCCGCGCCGAGGGTTCGGCGGAGGAGTGCTCGATCCTGGAGCGGCTGCAGAACTATCTGCGCTCAGTCGGCAGCACCGCGCAGGCCCCGCTCGGGCTGGAATAAGGACAAGGAGAAGCAACGATGGCCAAGACCACCACCAAGCCCTGGCACCAAGTCGTGCAGCTGCGCGATGACATCACGAATCAGGATCTCTCGCAGAAGCAGTTCGCCGCCGACTTGTACGACGTCGTGATGGGCCGAAACCCGGGGGTCTATCACGACGCCAAGGAGTTCTTCGCGCTCACGTATCCCACGGTCAAGCTGCGCGATCTGGCGCGTGACGTCACCCACCGCCTGGCAGGCAAGTCCGAGAAGGCCGTCCGCCAGCTGCACATGACCTTCGGCGGCGGCAAGACGCACTCGCTGATCACGTTGGTGCATCTGGTGCGCGATCCCGCGAGCCTTCCCGACATCCCGGCGGTACAGCAGTTCAAGGCGCATTGCGCCCTCGAAGGCGGGTTGCCGAAGGCGCATGTGGCCTCCGTGGTGTTCGACCGCCTGGATGCCGAGAAGGGCATGGAAGTGACTGCGCCAGATGGCAGCGTGGCGACGGTCAAGATGCCGTGGAGCGCGATTGCCTGGCAGCTGGCCGGCACTGCGGGCATGAAGTTGCTGAAGGATGACGGCACTGAACGCGCGACCCCACCGGCCACCGGGGTGATGGAGGATCTGCTCAAGCTCGCGCGCAAGGATGGGGCCGGCGTGCTGATCCTGTTCGACGAGGTGCTGTGGTTCGTCCGTGTGATGGCAGATACCGATCCCGCGTGGATTGGCCGCATGCGTGAGTTCATGCACAGCCTGACGCAGGCCGTCGCCAAGGTACCGCAGTGCTGCCTGGTGGCCTCGCTGCTCGCCTCTGATCCCGGCAAGATGGACGAGCTCGGCAAGCAGATCAGCAAGGAGCTGTACGACGAATTCAAGCGGGTGGCCGACGAAGGCATCCAGCCCGTCGAAAGCCAGGACGTGCCCGAGATCCTTCGGCGCCGGCTGCTCAAGCTGGAGAGCTATACCGACCGCACGCAGTGGCCCAGCCAGGTCTTTGGCGCGCTCAATGGCGTGCAGGGAATCGATGACTACACCGCGAAGAACCGTGCCGCTGAGGAGAAGCGATACACCGACGCCTACCCCTTCCACCCGGCCTTGATCGAGACCCTGTACCAGAAGTGGACCCAGCTCGAAGGGTTTCAGCAGACGCGGGGCATCCTCAAGACCCTGGCTTCCGCACTGCGCGACGCGGTGAAGTGGGATCAGCAACCGCTCATCGGCGCCCAGATTTTCCTGGTGGAACCGAAGTCGGACGGGCTCAGTGTGGCCGCGCGCGAGCTGGCCAACGTGGCGCAGCTGGAGCAGTACGAAGGCCGGCGGCAGAACTGGACGGCCATCCTGGAGGCCGAGCTCGGGCATGCACGCAAGGCACAGGACGGGCTGCTCGGCGTTCAGCAGCGGGAGATCGAACAGGCCGTCATGGCGACGTTCCTGCACTCCCAGCCCATCGGGCAGCGCGCGACCACGCGCGAACTCAAGGTCTTGATCGGTGTCGGTTCACCGGATCGGATCGTGTTGGACAAGGGGCTGACTCGGTGGTCCGATGCGTCCTGGTACCTCGATGACACCTTCACCGGGGATCGTGAAGGCGGCTTGCCCAAGGTGTGGCGACTCGGCTCCAAGCCGAACCTGAAGCAGATGCATCATGACGCCCGCCAGAACGTCAGCGCCACCCTGGTCGATGAGGTTCTGGAGAAAGAGATTCGCGGCGCAGGCAAGCTGACCGAAGGCGCGCGCGGTGCTGGCGCTAAGGTCCACGTGCTGCCGGCTCGCCCGGCCGACATCGAAGACGATGGCGAGTTTCACTACGCGGTGCTGGGCCCGAAGGCGGCGAGCAACGGCAAGCCGAGTGCCGAGGCCAAGCGCTTCATCGACGAAACGACCGGACCCGAGAAGCCCCGCGCCCAGAACCGCAACGCGGTGGTGTTGGCCGTCCCGTCAAAGGATGGCATCGACGTCGCACGCGAGAAGGTGCGTGACCTGCTCGCTTGGGAGAAGGTCCGCGAGATGCTCAAGGAGCGCAGCGACATCGACACGGCTGCAACGACGCGCCTTGAGGGCAACTTTCGCGCCGCCCGCGGCGAAATGGTGTCGCAGATCGTCATGGCCTACTGCATCGCAGTGACGGTGAATGACGGCAACGACGTGGCCGCATACCGGATCAACGTCGACAACGACCCGCTCTTCCCCAAGATGGTCGCGGACAAGCGCCTGCGGATCGAGAGCACGGCTGTCAACGCCGAGGCGCTGCTGCCGGGCGGTCCATTCGATCTGTGGAGCGCCGGCGACAAGGCGCGCTTCGTCAAGGATCTCGTCGGAGCCTTCGCTGCGACAGCCAAGTTGCCGAAGATGTTGAACCGGGCGGCGATCCTGGAAACGCTGTTGCAGGGCTGCGAGGCGGGCGAGTTCGTGCTGCGGGTGACGCGAGCCGACAAGTCGACACGCACCTTCTGGAAGTGCCGCCCCGACGAGAACGCCGTTCAGGACTCCAGCCTCGAAGTGATCCTGTCGGATGCAGCCTCGCTTTCGGAGTTGGACGCGCAGCTGCTGGGCCCCAACAAGCTGCCCGGCCTGTGGGACAAGGAACCTGTGACCCTGGCCGACCTTTCGGCGTACTTCTCCGGCAAGCATTTCGTCGAGGTCGACAAGGGCGGCTACACCGAGAACCTGCTGATTCCCGAGGCCACACCGCAGGCGATCACCGACGCAGTGGCGGCCACCGTCAAGAGCGGCCGCGTCTGGTTGGTGAACGGGACGGTGAGCGTGCTGGCCGAAGACGTGCCCGCGGGATTCGTGAACGACACGGCACAGCTGTTCGCGCCGCCACTTCCGCTCGCGAGCGTTGATGTGTTGCCGGCGCAGCTGCCTACGGCTTGGCAGGCCGACGCGACCAATGCTCATCTCATCCATGCGGCCCTTTCGTCCAAGGTGGGGAAAGTGCTGCCCTGGACGCGGGTTGTCAGCGCCCTCGATGAGGCCTTCCGGCTGGGCCTGATCGAACGGACCCTCGACTCGGGTGCTTGGCCGTGCGACCTTGGCGGCGCAGCGGCAGTCAAGATCGTGACCCGCAAGAGCGAGGCCAAGGACCCGTCTCCGCTTAAGCACTACGGCTCGAAGACGGCCAGCGCAGATCTCCAGACCCACGAGGTCCAGGATTTTGCCGACAACATCGACGCCCTGCGGGAGGCAACGGCCGGGTACCGCCTGCGAATTCGTGTGACCGTGGACATCGGTGAGAACGGCCAAGTCGATCAGACCGTGGTAGACAACGTCAACGCCGTCCTTGCGAGGGTCAAGGCGGGTTGGAAGGCAGGCTAGTTTTCTGAGGGGAACATCGGCACGAGACAATGCAATGCTGGCCGTTCATTTGCCTCCACCGGTCTTGCCGAACTTGACAAATTATACCTAGGTCGATATGGTGCTACGACTGTTTGTTCATGATGATGCTAAAGATGATCTGAACGCGCTGTGGGACGAGGCGCCGGAGACTGCTGCCCGGATCACGGTCGTGCTTGAGGAACTCGAAGGCAACCAAGATCTGCTGGACCGACTGACGCAGCATGACTTTGGCGCGTACGGGTCGCGCGACTTTCACGTCA
>ERZ761603.2292-NODE-2292-length-13352-cov-7.686997_pt1 | contig 13352 bp, 10 predicted proteins | sample MGYA00511879_ERZ761603 | MGnify/ENA primary metagenome ERZ761603 (study PRJEB28899, sample SAMN02850040) | bioreactor sludge metagenome | biome: EBPR Sludge; feature: EBPR Bioreactor; material: flocular biomat | place: Australia: Thorneside Wastwater Treatment... | reverse complement strand
CGAGATTACAAGGTGACTGGAGTTCAGACGTGTGCTCTTCCGATCTGACACCTTTGGGATGTTATCGCGGCAACTTAGACCCGCGCGAAGGGTCTCGATCACTTTAACGAGCATGAAATAATTTCTCTAATCGCTCCGCCTTAACACTATAGCGCGAGGATTGCCCGAATGCGCTTCATGCGGTACCGTTGCCTCCGTTCGTTCAGGCTTTATTCAAGAATGCACCACCACACTGCCCCTAATCACATCACCGCGCATTTTCCGATGATTCGTCCCGCCCGCCTTCGACCCTTTCGGAGCCCATCGTGAGCCAAACCCTGTTCCTCGGCCTGGATGGGGCCACCTTCCACCTGCTCGACGATTTGATTCAAGACCGACCGGGCCAGGGCGTGGTCATGCCGTTTCTCAAGCGGTTCATGGAACAGGGTTTTCGCGCGCCGTTGCGCTCTACTCCCCACCCACTCACCCCGCCGGCTTGGACTACGCTGGTGACCGGACGCAATCCCGGCGAACACGGCATTTATGATTTCATGCGGGTGGACGACCGCCAGCACGAGGTTTTCTTCACCCTCTACGACTTTCGCGACATCCGCTGCGAAACGCTCTGGAGCATCGCCGGACGTCAGAACCGCCGGGTGATTTCGCTCAACTTTCCGATCATGGCCCCGCCGCCCGCCATCAACGGCAGCCTGATCCCCGGTTTTACCCCCTGGCGACACCTGCGCCGCAACATGACGCCCGATTCACTCTACGAACGCCTGCAAGCCATTCCCGGCTTTCATCCCAAGGAATTGGCTTGGGATTTCGAGCGGGAAAATGAAGTCGGCAACGATATGGAAGAAGAGTATCTGGCCGATTGGGTGCGCTATCACCTGCCGCGCGAAAAACTGTGGTTCGAGGTGGCCCGCAAGCTCTTGACCGAGGATCGCCCCGAATTGCTGGCGGTGCTGTTCGACGGCGTGGATAAGATCCAGCATCAGGCGTGGTATTACCTCGATCCCGCGTTGCAACCCGCCGAACCGAGCTCCTTGCACCGACAGCTTCGCGAGTTGTGCCTGAGCTACTTCCGCAATCTGGACGGCTATTTGGAACAACTGGTGGCGCTGGCCGGCCCGGACGCTCGGGTGTTCATGGCGTCCGATCACGGCTTCCGGGATTCGGCCGCCATCGTCCGCATCAACCGTTATCTGGCGGATTTGGGTCACCTGGTCTATCAGGAACTCGACGGCACGGCCTCGGCCCAGCGTCGCGAGGCCAGCCCCTTCGCCTATTTGAACTGGCAAAGAACCGTCGCTTACTGCCCGACCCCCTCCAGCAACGGCATCATCATCCGCGTCGCGAGAGCGCCCGGCCAACCCGGTGTCGCGCCCGGTGATTACCGCGCGTTTCGCCAGCGGTTGATCGAGCAGCTTTATCAGCTGATCGACCCCGCCACCGGCCAGCCGGCCATCCGCGATATTCTGATCCGCGAGGAGGCTTTCCCCGGTCAAGCCACCGCGAGCGCGCCGGATTTGACCCTGGTGCTGGCCGATCACGGCTTCGTGTCGATCCGCAACGTCGCTCCGCCGGTGGGCCAGCGGCCGCGTCCGGTCGGCACCCACCATCCGGATGGCGTCTTCATGGCGGCGGGACCCGGCATTCGCGCCGGCGCGACCGGCGAGCGGTTTCCCATCGCCGACGTGGCCGCCACCCTGCTGCATAGTTTGGATTTGCCGATACCGGACAATTTCGATGGCCGGGTAGCGAGCGCCTGCTTCAGCGACGGCTGGCTCGGCGCGCATCCGGCCCGGCAAGGCCCGGCCACCCTGCCCGTCGGTCAAGGCGGCCCGTCGCCGGAGGCCATGCCCGACAGCGAAAAGGAAAAAATCCTGGCGCAACTGGCGATGCTCGGCTATCTGGAAGAGTGATGCCCGTCGCCCGATTGGCCGACGTCGGCCTGCACTACCTGCAATTTCCCTGTCGGCTGGACAACGCCCCGCCGCCGTGCGGCGATTTGCTGTTGGTCCACGGTCTGGCCGCCAATCTGGGCTTCTGGCATCTGGGCATCGTCCGGCCGTTGAGCCACCTGTGCCGGCTGACCGCCTACGATCTGCGCGGCCACGGCCGCAGCGACGTTCCGGCCCAAGGCTATTCGCCGCAGGTTCTGGTCCACGATCTGGTCCGGCTGCTGGATTATCTCAAGCTGGAGCGGGTGCATGTGCTGGCGCACAGCTACGGCGGGGCGGTGGCGCTGTTGTTCGCCGTGCTGTTTCCCGAACGAGTGATCAGTTTGATTCTGGCCGATGTCCGATTGCGGGCCGTGCAACCGCACCTGCGCCTGCGCGACTGGCCGCACTGGCCGCACTGGCGGCCGCGCTTCGAGCAAGCCGGCATCATCCTCGACGACGACGCGCCGGAAAGCGGCTATCAACTGCTGGTGGAAATGGCGCGCTCGCACTTGCACAACCCGGCGGCGGGCGAGCATCTGCCGCGCGTGTTCGGGCTGATGGGCAACCAGTCCCGGCGCGGCGGCACCGCCCACCGCTGGCTGCAGCTGCAAGAATCGACCTCGATCCGGCAAGAATATCTCGCCCACGACGGCCTGACGCCGGCCCGGCTGGCGACGCTGCGCCAGCCTATCCTCGGCGTCTACGGCGAACAATCCTCCGCCGTCCGCAGCGGCGTGGCCTTGAGGCGGCTTTGTCCGAATTACCGGTTGCGCTTGGTGCCGAACGCCGGCCACTTTTTTCCGCTGTCCAAACCGCGTCGGCTGGTGCGCCCGGCATTGCGGTTTCTGGCCGCTCAGGCGCGGCTCGCGCCGGCCGCCGTCGATTTGCCCGAACTCCAGCACGAGGACGCGGAAACCGAATCCGCGCTGCCCGATTTTTGAGCCGCTTTCCGACCGCCGTCGGTTTGGCTTCCCGATGAGGGGGATATAGCGATGATGTCGCCACTCCAGCATTGCGTGTTAGCGCTCGGGCTGATCGCGCCCGGCTTCACCTTCGGCGCGGTGGTCGAGATCGACTGCGATACGCTGGCCCAACCCTTGCAAACTTTGATCGACGCCGTTCCCGAAGACGGCACCATCAAGCTGTGCGGCGCGTGCCACGAACCGATCCTGATCGCCAAGGATCGCATCGAGCTGTCAGGCAGCGGCAAAACGGGCGCATCCTTCATCTTCCCCGAGGACACCGCCAACGGCCTTTCCATCACCGGCCGGCAAATCGTCATCAAGAAACTCAGCCTTTCGGGCGCGAAAAAAAGCATCGCCGTTTATCGGGACGGCCGCGTGTCGAGCACCGAAACCACGGACTGATTGCCAACCATGATAGCGACCCCTGTTACCCACCGGCGCGCTTGCGATCCCAGCCCGCCCGCCGGACTGTGCCGAAGCGATTTCCACCAGATCGCCCCCAACGGCTTCGGCGACGGCCATAACTCCTACCCGCATTCGATGGCGTGGCATCGCGGCCACCTCTATGTCGGCGTGACCCGCGCCAACATGTGCATGCTGAAAGTATCCAAAGTCCCCAAACGCTTTCCGTTTTGGCCGGTGGAATGCCCGGACGACCTTTATCAGTTGGACATGCGCGCCCGCATCTATCGGTACGATCCCCACCGCGAGGACTGGCGCGAAGCGTATCGCTCGCCGATGATCGCCGGTTCGGACGGCTCGCCGATCCCGCGCGACATGGGCTATCGCGGCATGGAGCTGTTTCAGGGCGATTCCGATCCGGAACCGGCGCTGTACGTGTCCACCTACGCCTCGGCGCGCGGCCCCGGCGCGATGATCTTGCGCAGCCTGGACGGCGAGGAGTTTATTCCCGTGTCCAAGCCGGGACTGGTGGCATTGCCGACCAATTCCATCCGCACCCTGACGGCGTTCAAGGGCCGGCTGTTCACCGCGCCGACCGGTCGGGCCGGGGGCCAGCCCAACACCTCCGGCATCGCGGTCATTTACGAAAGCCGCGATCCGCTCAAGGGCGACTGGCGTCCGGTCAACACCCCCGGCTTCGGCGACCCCGACAACGTGGTCGTGTTCGAGATGACCGCCTTCGGCGATCACCTCTACGCCGGCACCGGCAACATCCGCCAGGGCTATCAGGTCTGGCGCACCCGGGCCGAGGGCAATCCCCCCTACCGCTGGGAACAGGTGCTCAAAAACGGCGCGAACCGGGGCGTGTTCAACCAGATGGTGATGAGCTTTCAGGAGTTCAAGGGCGCGTTGTACATCGGCAGCGGCATCCAAAACGGCGGCATCGATCTGGTCAACAAGATCGGACCCGCCGCGCCCGAACTGATCCGGTTTTATCCGGACGGCGACTGGGAGGTGGTGGTCGGCGCGCCCCGCGAGGGCAAAGCGGCGACTTCCGGCTATCTGCCCGGTTTCGGCAACGCCTTCAACGGTTATTTCTGGCGGATGATGGCCCACGACGGTTGGTTGTATCTCGGCACCTTCGATTGGAGCCTGATGCTGTACTTCGCCAACCAGCAAAATTGGGCCGAGCGCTTCCGCAACATCGTCCATCGCGTCGGGCTCGATGAGATCATGGAGCACCAGGCCGGCGGCGATCTTTATCGGAGCTGCGACGGCGATAACTGGTTGCCGGTCACCACCGACGGCTTCGGCAACCGTTACAATTACGGCTTTAGGGTCTTGGTTTCGACCGAGCACGGTCTGTTTGTCGGCGCCGCCAATCCCTTCGGCCCCCGCGTGGCGGTTCGCGAGGGCGAGGATTGGGTTTATCGAGACAATCCCAAAAGCGGTCTGGAAATTTGGTTGGGAAGGAAATAATAGGACGCATCATGCAAAAAACCCTGGTCGCCATCTTGCTTGCCCTGTTCTTAACCGGCTGTCAGGACTCGCCGCGTTCCGCGCGCAACGCTCCGCCGCCTCCAGGATTCCAAACGCCCGCCGGGCGATCGGACCCCTACAACCTGCAAGCCGCTTACGAACGCCGCCGCGAACGCCGGGCCGCCGACCGCGCCCAGGAAATTCTGGCGACGGCCGAACCTCGCCATGTGCCCGCTTGGAACGACAAAACCGCCGGACCTTCCCGCTATCCGGGCGGCGGAATCGATGTGGATCCCGGCCCGCCCTTGCCGCCCCAAGCCGATGATCGCTATGGGGACGAACGTCCGGTCGAATTCCGCCGTCGCGGCGAGCGCCGGGCCTTCGCCCGCGCCGGCGATCCGCGCTTCTCGTTCCAGCGCGGCGGCCCGCGCGAGGATCTGGAGGAATCCATGATGGAATTCCCGCAACAGGACGCCCGCTATTCCGACTCGCCCTTGGATACCCCCGCCCTACCCCAGCGCGGCGGCTCGCGCGAGGATCTGGAGGGACCGATGATGGATTTCCCCCGGCGGAACGCCCGTTACGCTAGCGCAGAGGATGAGGACTGGCGCTTCGGCCAAGGGCCGGGACGCAGTTTTAGAGGTCGATCCCAAAGAGCCGAACTGCCTCCTAGCTTTAAAACCGTGGCGTTGACCCACGGCGGCCGCGAGCGCAGCTACGTCGTCTACCTACCGCCCAACCTCCAAGCCAAGCTGCAAAACCGCGAGCCGGCGCCATTGGTTCTGGTCTTTCACGGCGGCGGCGGCCATGCCGCCGGCATCGCCCGAACCACCAATCTACATCAGATCGCCGACCGCCAAGGCTTTATCGCGGTTTATCCGAACGGCACCGGCGCCCAAGGCGGCCGGCGCTTGAGCTGGAATGCCGGTTCCTCGCCGCCCCAAGGCTACGCCGAACATCAGAACGTGGACGATGTCGGTTTCGTCAGAACCCTCCTGCGCCAACTCCAGCAGACCTACCCCATCGACTCCCGCCGCATCTACGCCACCGGCTTTTCCAAGGGCGGGATGCTGGCCTACCGGCTGGCCTGCGAAATGGCCGATCAATTCGCGGCGATCGCACCGGTGGGCGGCACGCTGACGTACGCGCAATGCCAGCCCGCGCGGCCGGTGGCGCTGCTGCACATCCACGGCAGCAACGATCAGAGCGTGCCGTTCGAAGGCGGTCGCGGCGCCTACTCCGCTCGGATGGCCCGCTATCCCTCGGTCTTGCAGAATCTGGATCGCTGGCGGCAACGGAATCAGTGCGACGCCAAACCCGTTCAGGCGCGCGTGACCTCCGACACCCAGCGCTACACCTATCAAGACTGCAAAACCGGCGGGGAGGTCAGCTATTACCTGGTGCGCGACGGCGGTCACGCCTGGCCCGGTTCCGAACTCAAGCCGAGGCAGCAAGCGCAAGGCATCCGCACCAGCCAGCAATTCAAAGCCAGCGAGGAAATCTGGAAATTCTTCGCCGCCCACGCCAAACCCTGATGCGATGCAACCGCTGTTCATCTTGACGTGCATGCGGTCGTTTTCGTCGGTGGTCAGCACCATGCTGGGCCAACACCCGCAAGCCTACGGATTGCCGGAACTGAATTTGTTCGTGGCCGATACCCTGGGCGAGGTGATGGACCGGCTGCACACCCACCGCCCGCAAGGCTTGAACGGCCTGCTGCGCACCGTCGCCGAACTGGAGTATCGTGAGCAGAGCCAAGAGGCCGTGCGCCAGGCCCGCGCGTGGCTGGCGCAACGCCGGCAATGGCCGATCCAACAGGTCTTTGGCTTTGTCGCGCAGCGGGTGGGCACTCGGATGCTGGTGGAAAAAAGCCCCAGCACCGCGCTCGATGAAACCCGTCTGATCCGCCTGCGCCGCCATTTCCCCGACGCCTATTTTCTGCATCTGACCCGCCACCCTCGCGCCACCTGCAAATCCATTCACGAAATCCAGCAGAAAACCGCGATCCTGGCCGAGCGCCGGACCGGAACGCCGGCCAATCCCGAAAGCCTGTGGTTGCGCGCTCACCGCAATATCTTGCGGTTTACCCGCCAGCTGCGGCCCGGCCAAAGCTTGTGCCTGCAAGGCGAACTGCTGCTGTCGCGGCCGGAGCTGTATCTGCCGCAGATCGCCGAATGGTTGGAGTTGCGCGCCGATCCCGACGCGGTGGACGCCATGCTCCACCCGGAACGGTCGCCTTACGCCCGCCTCGGCCCGCCCAATGCGCCGTTCGGCCACGACCCGAACTTTTTGCACAACCCGCGTTTTGAAAAAAGAGCGCCTCGGCCGGCGCGGTTGGAGGGACCGTTCGACTGGCCCGCGCCCGACGCCGATCATTTTTCCCGCGCCACGCTGAAAACCGCCCGCGCGTTGGGCTACCAATGACCGACCGGCAGCCGTTGTTCATCCTCTGTCCCGGCCGCTCCTTTTCATCGGTGGTGTGCACGACCATCGGCCAGCATCCGGAATTGTACGGCCTACCGGAAATTTACTTGGGGATCGTCGATACGGTGGACGAATGGTTGCGGCTGCCGTCTCAACCCGGCCGCAAGCACATGAACCAAGGGCTGTTGCGGGTGCTGGCCCAACTCCATCACGGCGAACAGACCGAGGAGACAGTGCGCGAAGTCCGAGCGTGGCTGCGCCAGCACCGGCACTGGACCACCACACAGTTGTTTCACGACTTGGCCGAACGGGTCGCGCCCCAGCAACTGGTCGATAAAAGCCCGACGCAGGGCAAGCCGGAGAATCTGAGGCGGCTTTTGAAGATGTTCCCGCAGGCTTTTTTTCTGCATCTGACCCGCCACCCGCGTTCCACCGGCAATTCCTTTTACCGCGCTAAATCGGCCAGGGCGCTGTTACAGGGTCACCCCGATCTCAACCGACTGGCCAACCTGATTGAAGATCACTGGATCATGATTCACGCCAACATCTTGGGCTTCACCGCTAGCCTGCCGCCCGGTCAGGCCATGCGCCTGCTCGGCGAGGACTTTCTGGCCGAACCGGCGCTGTATTTACGCCAGATCGCCGAATGGCTGAACCTCCGCACCGACGACGACGCGATTGAGGCCATGCAACATCCTGAAACCTCGCCTTATGCCCGCTTCGGCCCGGCTAACGCGCGCCACGGCAACAACCGAGGTTTTTTGGAAGAACCGTTTCTGAAAGCCGGTCGCCCTAGTCCCGCCAGCCTGGCGGGACCGTTGGAATGGCTGCCGCGACCGCGCGGCTTCGGCCCGAAAATGCTGCGGCTGGCCCGCCAGTTGGGCTACCAATGATGACGGAACTGAGATCGCCCGAGGCCATGACTCCCAGCCACGCCGTTGCCTTCAACACGCTCGCCGTCTCGATTCCGGGGGTTGCCGGCGGACAGCGCCTGCAAGCCGCCGCTTTCTTCCGCAAGCGGTTGTATGTCGGCGTGCTCGGAGACGGCGGCGGCGACCGTTCCCGCATCGCTCGGCTGTTGCGGTATTACCCCGGCGCGGAACGCTGGGAGGCTGTCTTTGAAACACCTGTCGCGACCCCGGACGGATCTCGCCAGCGCGGGCGGCGACCGTTCCCGCTGGAACTGGGTTGGCGCGCCATCACCGTGATGCCCGACCAACAGGGTCGAGAAACCTTGTGCTTGAGCCTGCTTTGCGCCCGCCAGCCGCGCCTGTTGCTCTCCGATGACGGCGAACGTTTCGAAGCGCTGACCGACGAGGGTGAGTCCCGGCCGTTCGGCCCGCTGCACGCCTTTCAAGGCTGGCTGTTCGGCGCGCTGGCGGGCGCCATGAGCGACGGCATCGCCGAAAAATCGGAAGGCGGGGCGATACTTCACGCTAGCCGCGACCCTCGCGCTGGAGGCTGGCTCTCGGCGAACGTTCCTGGCTTCGGCGACCCGCACAATCAAGTGATTCACAGCTTTCAGGTCTTCCAGGGCTGGCTGTACGCAGCGGTCGGCAATCCCTTCGCCGGCTTCCAGCTCTGGCGGACCCAAGCTCGCGGCGAACCGCCCTTTGACTGGGACCGGGTGCTCGAACAGGGCGCGCAGCGCTATAGTTTCAACGCGGCCGCGCCAGCGATGGCGGTTTTCCAGGACGCGCTTTATATCGGAACAGGCGTTCCGATGGGCGAGCCGTTGCTGGAGGATGCGGCGGGCTGCGAGCTGATCCGAGTGCTGCCCGACGGGCGCTGGGAATTGGTGACAGGCCAGCCGCGCTTTTCGCCCATCGGCCTGCAAGTGCCGGTTTCCACGCGCGGCCCCGGTTTCGACGATCCCGCTCAGACCGTGCTGTCGTGCTTGGCCAGTTCTGGCGACGCTCTGTATGCCGCAACCCTGGCGCGCACCCCGGAAGCGGTTTCGGGTTTTAAGCTCTGGCAAACCGTGGACGGCGAACAGTGGCGACCCATCGCCGCGCCGACCGACGGCCCATCCGCCGCCTGCTTGCCGCGCGTTCTGATGGCCTTGCCGAAGTTTTTATTCGTCGGCGGCGACCGCTGTTCCGATCCAACCGGCGACCGGCGCGAAGCGTTTGTCTGGTTTGGCAAGAGTGAAATCTGACGGATCATTCGCAAGCGCTGGCGCTGACTTGGCTTGCCGGATCGAGCAAATGGGTGAAGCGCCTTGAGGCGAACGCCGGCGTTAGTTTGCGGTTCAGTGCCGTGGACCGTCAGAAGACCGAGGGCGAGGCTGACAAAACGCGCCAGCAGGCCATCGCTCGGATCGTCGCCTCTATCGAACTGTTATCCGCCAGCGCATCCGGGCGCGGTTGGCCTCCTGATCGCCCTCCGGGTTCGAACAGCGCCGTTCTCACGCTCAACCTGGCAAACCGTGATTCGCCAGCATTACTCTCGATGACCGATCTCAGTCGCCCGCATCGGATAAGAGCCGTCCGCCATCAACTGCCTGATCGCCTCCAAGGCGGCGGCGCTGTCCGGGCTACCCGCCCGCTCCGCCTTGCCGTACCATTCGATCGCTTTAACGGGATCTGGCGAAAAACCTTTGATCTGTAAGTCGTTCAAAACGATGGGATCGTAGGTTTTGCCGACCGCCGCCATGCCGGCCGGAAAACCGGCATTGGCCGCTTCCAGATAAAACGAGCGCGCCGAGGCGACATCCCCGCGCGCCATGAAGGCATCGCCCCTGCTCATATAAGATGCGATGAGCGGCGTGGCGACCCGCGCGGGCGTTGTCGCCGCCGTTGCCGATCGGTTGACCGCCACAACCGGCTTTGCCGCTGGAGCTTGGGCTTCGACCGCCGCGCTCGGGGTTTTCGCGGCTGGCGCGGCCGGGGCTCGATCAGTTTTTTCCGCGTCGGTTCCAGCGATTGAATCCGCCTTTAGCTGCTCCGGACGGGCTTGAGCCGCGCCCCCGTTTCCAACCGCCGCCTTGGCGTCGATAGCCACCGCCGTTCCCGTCGGCGCGACCACGGAAATCTGAACCGGCTTGCTATCGAACAGATAATAACTGCCGATTCCGCCGGTGATGCCCGCCAATATGGACACAAAGATCAGCGTGATGAATTGTATCGTGGGGGATGAAAAAGATTTTGGCGGGCTTGGTGGGTTGTATCGCTCATCCCACTGCATGTTGATGGTCGCGTTTGCCAATAGATCGTCTTCCATCAAGCGATCGAGCAATTGATAGCTGGCGGCTTCATTGCGCCGATAAACCTTGTTACTGACAGGAGTGATCGGATGAATAAACTCCTGAGTATCCTCCGGATCCGGCTTCGCGAAGGAAACCGTCGCGACCGCGTAATCCTCGGTGCGGTCCGAGGCAAATGCGTTGTTCTTGCCCTCCGATTTTCCCCCGGCGGCTTTTTCGTTCGCGGGCGGCGCGCTGATGATGGCGTCCGGCTCCTCGCCGATTAAGGTGGTGTTGAGTTCGCTCGGCTCGACGAAATCCGCTTCCGTGGGTTGGGGAGGATCGGGCACATAATGCTTGGCCCAAGGAATTAAGGTGACGCCCTCTGTGTTGTTTTCCTCGGCCTCCAGCATCATTTCCTTTGCCGCCTGATCGATCGCCAGCATGGAAACCGTGGTTTTCCCCTTAAGGTGGGTGATCGCCAATGCCCGCTGGCAAAGGGTGTTGATCAGATCGGGAACGCCTCCGGTCAAGCGGGTGATTTTTTGAACGGCCCACCGCGAAAAAACCGGGTTCACCTCCGAGGCCGCGCCCGCGCTCAATTGTCGGGAGATATAGGCGGCGACATCATTTTCGGCCAACGGGTCCAAGCGTACGTCCAAGCGCCTGGCGGCGATCATCTGGTCGGCGCCGATTCGAGCCACCATCGCCTCCAACTGCGGCGCGCCGCCCAGCACGATGCGGGGTGACTGATGGTCTGGCAGCGACCAATCGAACAACGCCATCAGATGGGCCAATCCTTGCTCGCCCAGCTTATGGGCGTCGTCGATCAATAAGACCACGCTGGTTCGCTGCTCGGCGTCTTCTTGTTTTATATACTCCTTCAACGCGGTGTTTTTGCTGGCGCGGTAAGGCTCGATTTCATTGACGCCCAAGCGCTCGCACAGGATTTTAATTAAAGTCTCGTAATCCAGTTCGCCCGAAAACAGACTGATGAATTTAATATTGTCGGGCGCCGCGCTCTCCAGCTTGCGCAATAGAAAGGTTTTACCGACGCCCGGTTCGCCGGTCAGCAAAAAAAGTCCGCCATGCTGGCGGATGCTTTTTAATAATTGAATGTAGGCGTTGAGATAAGCGTGATTTAAAAAAAAGAACTCCGTTTCGTCCGCCTTCACAAGGCTGGTGCGATCCCCAACATCTTGTAGGCCATCGGCTTGCTGGTCACCGTCCCGGTCGTTCATGCTTCTGTCTCTTAATCCTATGATTTTTATATTTAACGATCTATTAATAAAAAACTTGAAGCCCGACCCAGCGGGTCGGTTCGGGCGAGAATATTGAGGGCGCTCGAAGGTTAAATTGTAGCCCAAAATTGGGCCATAACTTAAGGCTTTATCCGGATGCGCGACAGGCTGGGAAGGGCGCCCGGCCCATCGGAGGCGGGAACCCAAAATCGCGACGGGAGCGGCATGGAAAGGGTGCTGGAAGGGCAGGAGAATCCCGCTGTCGGGCAGCGGGATCTGTTTCCTTTAGCAGCAGCGCGGTCCGGCCTTGGAATAGCGCCGTTCGATGGCGAAGCGGAAAAATTCTTTTTCGCTCAACGGCGGCGCTTCAGGATGAATTTGCCGGTGCCGCGCCAGATACACCTCGTAGTCGGGCGCGCCGATAATCCGTCTGAATGCTTGACGGATAAAGGCGAGCCGTTGCGGCCACGCGCGAACTGCTGCGGCTGCGGCATCAGGTCCAAGAAAGTTTGGGCCAATAAAATCTTCAGTGGGCGGTCGCATAACTCACTCCAGGCTGGGCGGGTTGATAAGGGCTCTCCTTGACGCTGGGATTGGGATTGGCGATCGCTTTCAGCGACATCCGAATCGCGAACACCGCCATCGACACCACCAACAAGACGAACATCACGGTAATGGCGCCGCACAGATAATTGTTAAACGCCACCCGCTGCATCTCCGCAACGGTCTTGGCCGGCGCCAGCACCGTTCCAGCGGCGGCGGCATCGCTGTATTTCTGGGCGATGGCGAAGAAACCGACCGGCAACCCGGCGAAAATCTTCTGCCAGCCCGCGCTCAGCGTACAGATCAACAACCACGCAGTCGGAACCAGCGTGACCCAGATATAACGCTCGCGCTTCATCTTGATCAGCACCGTGGTGCAGAGCAGCAAGGCGATGCCAGCCAACATCTGGTTGCCGATGCCAAACAGCGGCCAGAGAGTATTCACGCCCCCTAGCGGGTCGATCGTGCCTTGATAGACAAAATACCCCCACATCGCGACGCACAGCACGGTGGCGATAACGTTCGCCGACAGGGAATCGGTGCGGCCCAGCGGCGGATACACGGTCCCGAGCAAATCTTGAATCATAAAGCGGCCGGCGCGGGTACCGGCGTCCACAGCGGTCAGAAAAAACAGCGCCTCGAACAAAATGGCGAAGTGATACCAGAAGGCTTGCAGAGTTTGCCCGCCGACGGCCGCCGACATAATCTGCGCCATTCCGACCGCCAAGGTGGGCGCGCCGCCGGCCCGATTCAAGATGGTATGTTCGCCGATGTCCTTGGCGGTTTGCGTGATCATCTCCGGAGTGATCGCCCAACCCCACTGGCCGATCACTTGTGAGGCCTTCTCCGGGGTGTTGCCGATGACCGCCGCCGGACTGTTCATCGCGAAATAAATGCCGGGGTCGAGCACGCAAGCCGCCGTCAGCGCCATGATCGCCACGAACGATTCGGTCAGCATCCCGCCGTAGCCGATGACGCGGGCGTGCGATTCGCGTTCGATCAATTTGGGTGTGGTGCCGGAGGAAATGAGGGCGTGGAAGCCGGACACCGCCCCGCAGGCGATGGTGATGAACAGGAACGGGAACAGCGTGCCGGAGAACACCGGGCCGGTGCCGTCGATGAAGCGGGTGGTCGCCGGCATCTTGAGATCCGGCGCGACGATGTAGATGCCGATGGCCAGCGCCGT
>ERZ761603.2290-NODE-2290-length-13354-cov-318.128055_pt1 | contig 13354 bp, 13 predicted proteins | sample MGYA00511879_ERZ761603 | MGnify/ENA primary metagenome ERZ761603 (study PRJEB28899, sample SAMN02850040) | bioreactor sludge metagenome | biome: EBPR Sludge; feature: EBPR Bioreactor; material: flocular biomat | place: Australia: Thorneside Wastwater Treatment... | reverse complement strand
CGGGCTGCCGTCGGTGATCATCTTCGTCGCCTCGCCCATGATCTCGCGGATGCGCGCCTTGTCCTCCTCGGTCGATTTGTTGGTGCCGGTGGCAACCACGGTCATGCCGAGGTCCTGCAGCGCCGACACCACCGACCAGCTCTTGACGCCGCCGGTGTAGAGCAGCACCCGCTTGCCGGCCAGCCGCGCTTGCCAGGGTTCGAGGGCGGCGCGAACGGAGCGCTCCTCGCGGGCGATCATCGCCTCGGTGCGCGCCGCGAGATCGTCGTCGCCGAGCAGGCGGGCGAAATCGCGGAAGGCCTGCGAGGTATCGGTGATGCCGTAGAAGCTGCCCTCGAAGAAGGGCACGCCGAAGTCGCTTTCGAGTTTGCGCGCGACATTGAGCAGCGCCTTGGCGCAGACCACCATCGACGCCTCTGCACGATGCATGGTCTGCACCTCATGGAAGCGTGCGTCGCCCGAGAGCGTGCAAAGAATGCGCAAACCCAGTTCGTCGAACAGCGGCGCCACATGCCAGAACTCCCCGGCGATGTTGTATTCGCCGATGAGGTTCACGTCGTGTACGCGAATGCCCGGCCGCTGCGCCGACGCCGTGACCGGTGCCGGCTCGCGCGTGCCGATGACGTACTTGAACATGGCTTCACCGGCGATGCGATTGCCGAGATTCTTGGTGCCGTAGAAGCCGGCGCAGTCGACCGGCAGCACCGGCACGCCCCAGCGCGCGCTGGCCGCTCTGGCCACGGCCTCGATATCGTCGCCGATCAGCGCCGGAACACAGGTGGAGTAAAGGAAGACGGCCTTCGGCGCGTAGTCGTCGATCGCCTGCTTGATGGCCAGGAACAGGCGTTTCTCGCCCCGGCCCATGATCACGTCCTGCTCGGTGAGATCGGTGGTCATGCCGATACGGTAGAGTGCCGGGCCCGACGAGCGCGCGCCGCGGTTGTCCCAGGAGGCTCCAGCGCAGCCGATCGGCCCGTGCACGATGTGGGCGACGTCGGCAATCGGCAGCAGCGCAATCTGCGCGCCGTCGAACGAGCAGCCGCCTGCGGTCGCGCCCGGTTTGGTGCGCGCGCAGCCGGATTTTTCGTTCCTGTTGTGAGCACAGGCGGGCTCGTTCAGCAGTTGGGCGATTTCGGCTGTCTTCATGGCGTCATTCCTCTGTACCCGCTCATGACGCAAGTGCTGTGCCACCGCTAAAAGCCTGATTCCGCATGCTTGTCCCTGAGCGCGGCTTTGTCGTGTTCGCAACATTGTCGCGTCGAACGAAGCGGCGGAGCGCCACCGGCCGGTCAAGGCACGGGCGCGGCAGGCCAGCGCCCGTGGATCAGCCGGGATGCGGTGCGACTGCCCGGCAGCTTGGCGTGGATCCTGCTTTAACTCCATCGTCCGCCACCTGGGAGTCCTGCATGCCCAACCCGACCGACAAGCTGCCAAGCGTGCGTCGCGGCGATGAACTGCGCGCACTCGCCTTGCGTGGCGTCGTCGGTCAATCGCTGAAGGCGGGCCGCCAGCCGTTGATCCGGGGCCTCCCGCAAGAGCGTCTGCAAGCGGTCCTGGCGGACCTTTTCCCCGGCGAGACGCTCGCGGCGGCCCCCGGGGTGAGGACTCCCGACGATGGCGGCGACGAGTTTGCCGATCTCCTCGACCTGTTGCTCGAACACCTGGCGCTGCCCGACGAAGCGGGCACCTGCCTGTGCCATGCCATCGCGACGGCGGCAATGGGCGCGAATCACCTCTGGCAGGACATGGGGCTGCCCGACCGCCGGGCCCTCTCGGAGTTGCTGCGCGACAACTTCCCCGTGCTGGCGGCGAGGAACATCGGCGACATGAAGTGGAAGAAGTTCTATTACCGGCAGCTCTGCGAGCGCGCTGGTGTGCCGATCTGCAGGGCACCGCACTGTGGCGAGTGCTGCGACCGCGTGCTCTGCTTCGGGCCGGAGGAAGGCTCAGCGTGATGCTGGCCTTCTTCTTGCGTGCATTCTGTACTGGGCACAGCATCCTCGCCGCTTCGGCCTTGACACAAGGACTTCCCATGCTCCGTCAGCTTTCTCTCGCCGTTGTCCTATTGACAGCGGCATCGGTCCATTCGGACGAGATCAACATCGCCGTCGCGGCAAACTTCGCCGCGCCGATGCGGAAGATCGCTGCCGAATTCGAAAAGGACAGCGGTCACACGATCGTTGCGTCGTTCGGTTCCACAGGCAAGTTCTACGCCCAGATCAGGGCCGGCGCACCGTTCGAAGTGCTGCTGGCGGCTGACGAGGAAACCCCGGTGCGTCTCGAGAAGGAAGGCGATGGCGTTGCCGGCAGCCGCTTCACCTACGCTGTCGGCAGACTCGTGCTCTGGAGCCGGAAAGAGGGCTTCGTTGACGCCAAGGGTGCAGTGCTGGGAAGGAACGACTTCCAGCACCTCGCGCTGCCCAACCCCAGGCTCGCGCCCTACGGCGCAGCCGGTATCCAGACACTGCAGGCGCTTGGCCTGCTCGACAGGCTACGGTCGAAATTCGTCACTGCCGAGAACATCAACCAAACCTATCAGTTCGTCGCCTCCGGCAACGCCGAACTCGGTTTCGTCGCGCTCTCGCAGGTCTATCGGGAGGGTCGCATCGCTGAAGGGTCGGGCTGGATCGTGCCGCCGAAGCTGCATGAGCCGATCCGCCAGGATGCGTTACTACTCACTAGAGGCAAGAGCAGCTCGGGTTCGGCAGCGCTGCTGAACTACCTGCGCGGCGACAAGGCCCGGTCAATCATCAAGTCCTACGGTTACGAACTGTGAGCATCACCGGAGCCGCGGCCGAAGCCCATCTCGTGGTCACCACCGCGCCACTTTCCCTGCCGCAGCGCGACATCGCGGTGGTTCGAGAGTCATGCTGAACCCGGTCGACCTCGCGGCGGTCTGGCTGACGCTCAAGCTGGCCGGGACGGCCACCGCTGTGCTGCTCCTGCTCGGCACGCCGCTGGCCTGGTGGCTGGCGCGCACGCGGCACTGGGCGAAAGGAGTGATCGGCGCCTTGGTCACGCTGCCGCTGGTGCTGCCGCCAACGGTTCTCGGCTTCTACTTGCTGGTGCTGATGGGGCCGGACGGAATGCTCGGCCGCTTGCTGGCGGCGGGCGGGCTGCAGCCGCTGCCCTTCACCTTCGCTGGCCTCGTCGTCGCCTCGGTGATCTACTCGATGCCTTTCGTCGTTCAGCCCTTGCAACAGGCCTTCGAAGCCATCGGCGAGCAGCCGCTGGAGGCGGCAGCGACGCTGCGTGCCAATCCCTGGGATACCTTCTTCGCAGTGGTGCTGCCGCTCGCCCGACCGGGTTTCATGACCGCGGGAATCCTCGGCTTCGCGCACACGGTGGGTGAGTTCGGCGTGGTCCTGATGATCGGCGGCAACATCCCGGGCAAGACACAGGTGCTGTCGATGGCCATCTACAACCATGTCGAAGCGCTCGAGTACGAGGCCGCGCATCGGCTGGCTGCCGGCATGCTGGCTTTCTCGTTCACCGTCCTGCTGCTGCTCAACGCGCTGAAACCGGAGCGGGTCCGGTGAGCATCCGGGCGCGCTTCCGCCTGCCGTACCCAGCCTTCACGCTGGACGTCGATGTCGATCTGCCGGGACAGGGCATCACCGCCCTGTTCGGACGTTCGGGGTCGGGCAAGACGACGCTGCTGCGCTGCATCGCCGGACTCGAAAAAGCCGCCTCCGGCTTCCTGGCGGTCAATGGCGAAATCTGGCAGGACGGCGCACGGCGCCTGCCCGTGCATCGCCGCCCGCTCGGCTATGTCTTTCAGGAGGCGCGACTATTCCCGCATCTCGACGTCGCCGCCAATCTCGATTTCGGACGCCGCCGCATCGCCGCGCATCAGCGCCGCGTTTCACTTGCACGGGCTGTCGAGTTGCTCGGCATCGGCCACCTGCTCGAAAGGCGGTGCGATCGCCTGTCGGGTGGCGAGCGTCAGCGCGTGGCCATTGCACGCGCGGTCGCCACCAGCCCACGCCTGCTGCTGATGGACGAACCACTGGCGGCGCTCGACCATGCGCGCAAGCAGGAGATTCTCCCGTACCTGGAGCAATTGCGCGACGAGATGGAGATCCCTGTCCTCTACGTGAGTCACGCCCCCGACGAGGTGGCGCGACTCGCCGACCATATTGTGGTCGTCGACCATGGCCGCGCCGTCACGCAGGGCCCACTGGCCGAGATCCTGGCGCGGGTCGACCGACCGTTGCGCCTCGGCGACGACGCCGGTGTCGTTTTCTCCGGCATGGTGGTCGAACGGGACGCCGAGTGGCATCTCGCCCGGATTGTCTTTGCTGGCGGCGAAGTCTGGGTGCGCGACGGCGGTGCCGCCGTCGGGCGACGCGTGCGCCTGCGCATCCTGGCGCGCGACGTGAGCATCGCGCGCAGCCGTCATGACGACGCCAGCATCATGAACCTGCTGCCGGCGACGGTGGTCAGCCATGTTACTGAAGACCATCCAGCGGTCGCGCTGCTGCAGTTGCGCGTCGGCGACACGCCCATGCTGGCACGCCTGACCCGGCACTCAGCTGCGCGCCTCGAACTCGCACCGGGGCAGCAGGTATGGGCTCAGATCAAGGCGGTGGCGCTGGTCGGCTGAGCGCGCGCGAGCCGCCGCGCGCACCGCCGTGGCGCAGGCCGACAATTGCGTCGCAAACCCGACAATTCTCCGATCCGAATCTGCAACACACTGATTTGCAATGGCTTGATTGCTGGCACTGGAATTGCACGTTGATGAGTGCCATGAACCACAACCCTGCGATCGATATCGTCATCAACGACACCACCCTGCGTGACGGCGAGCAGTCGGCAGGTGTCGCCTTCAGTCCCGACGAAAAAATTGACATCGCGCGTCGCCTGGACGCTGTCGGCGTTCCCGAGCTGGAAATCGGCATTCCGGCGATGGGCGAGGCCGAACGCGAGAGCATCCGGGCGGTCGCCGCACTGCGACTGAAGGCGCGCCTGATGGTGTGGTCGCGGATGGATCGTGCCGACATCGTGCTGGCGGCGAATCTCGGTGCGCACTCGATCGACATCTCCGTCCCCGCCTCGGATCAGCATCTGCAGGCAAAATTGCGTCGTCATCGCCAGTGGCTGCTGACGCAGATCGGCGTGCACGTGCAACTGGCGCGTGACCTCGGTTTCGCCGTCGGCATCGGCGCCGAGGACGCCTCGCGCGGCGATCCGGATCTGCTGGTGGCGATCGCCGAGGCGGCGCAAGCCGCCGGTGCGCAGCGCATCCGCTTTGCCGACACGCTGGGCGTGCTCGATCCGTTCGCCACCTTCGAGCGCATTCGCCACCTGCGCTCGCGATGCGACCTCGAAATCGAGATGCACGCCCACGACGACCTCGGGATGGCCACGGCCAACACGCTGGCAGCCGCCCGTGCCGGCGCAACACACCTCAACACGACCGTCAACGGGCTTGGCGAACGCTGCGGCAACGCGCCGCTGGAAGAGGTCGTACTGGGTCTGCATCTGTGCCAGGGAATCCAGACAGGGATCGATCTCGCCGGCTTGCACGCGATCTCGCAACGCGTGGCCGTTGCCTCCGGGCGCCCCCTGTGCTGGCAGAAGAGCGTCGTCGGCGAAGGCGCCTTCACCCACGAGGCCGGGATTCACGTCGACGGCCTGATCAAGGATCCGGCCAACTATCAGGGCTTTGATCCGCGTCTGGTCGGCCGGCGCCATCGCGTGGTTCTCGGCAAGCATTCCGGGGCGCGCGCGGTACAACAGGTGATGGCGGCCCTCGGTCATGAGCTGTCGGATGCCTCTGCGCGCGCTTTCCTGCAGCGGCTGCGAAGCTTCGTCGTCGAGAAGAAGCAAACGCCGTCGGCGGCCGATCTGCTGGACCTGCTCGGCCCTGAGCCGATGCAACGGGAAGATGGCGATGGCTGACCGACTCGAACTGCTGGAACTTGGCGACGACGTGCTCTATTTCGACGAGCCCTGCCCGCCGCGCGTCGCGGCCCAGATCGTCGCCGCGGCGCGTGACTACGGCCAACCGGCAGCGGAGCAACGGCTGCTCTTTGCCTACTTTCTGGCGCCGGAGCAGCTCTCGGTCCTGGTCGCGCTGTACCGTTACTATTTCTATCAGCATCGCCTGGACGATGCGCTTCTCGTCGCCGAGCGGGCGCTGGAAGTCAGTGCGCGCCGCCTGCAACTGGCCGGAGGCTGGCGCAACCTGGGGCCACGTACGCTCGGAGAGGCGGCAATGCGCTCGATGGGCATGCTGCGTTTCCATCTGCTGGCGCTCAAGGGGTCGGCGGTGATCCTGTTGCGCCTCGGGCAAGTCGGCGAGGCGTGTACTCGCCTGCGGACGATTGCCGGAGTCGACCTGCGCGACGCCCTCGGCGCTCGGCCGCTGCTCGAAGTCATCGATCGCCACTACGCACCGCTCACCGAACCCTTGGATTGAAAGAGGAGAAAGCCATGGCTTGCGCCAACGACACCTTTGCGGACGACCTCGCCGAGCTGAGTTCGGCGGAAGAATTTCTCGACTACTTCGGCATCGACTTCGCCGTGCCGGTGGTGCAGGTCAATCGCCTGCACATCCTGCAACGCTTTCACGATTATCTGGCCAGGCAGGAAGCCGGCAAGGCGCCGGACTATCTCGCCTACCGTCACTGGTTGGCGCGCGCCTACACCGACTTCGTCGGCTCCAGCGCGCAGGGCGAAAAGGTCTTTGCCGTCTTCCAGAGGGCCGAGGGGTCGTCCTTCGTTCCCCTCTCCTCGCTGACGGACTGAACCCGTGCTGCCGCGCTGGAACTACGGCGATGCGGTACGGCTGAAGCGCAACGTGCGCAACGACGGCACCTTCCCGGGCGTGCCCACCGGCAGGTTGCTGGTGCGACGCGGGCGCATCGGGCACGTGCGCGATGTCGGCACCTTTCTCCAGGACCAGATCATCTACTCCGTGCATTTCCTCGACGAGGGACGCTTGGTTGGCTGTCGCGAGGACGAGCTGGTCGGCGTCAACGAGGCATGGATCGAGAGTCGTTTCGAGGTTCGCCAGCGGGTGCGCGCGCTGCGCCCTCTGGCCGTTGACGGGAAGGTCCGCGTACCGGCCGGCAGTCGCGGCGAGATCCTGCATCTCGAAAAATCGGAGATCCATGGCGTCGTCTATCGGACGCACTTCGACTGCCTCGCGGGCGTCCCCGTGTGGGTACCCGAGGCGGCGCTCGGCGAGTGGCGGCGGTCAGGCGATGCCTGAGGCGGGTGGCATCTACCGCTCGATCAAGCTCGCCGCGCAGTTGTTTGGCAGGCCGCTGGAATCTCTCGCAGCGGCGGAGCGGCGCCGGGTGACCCTTGTCGCTGCCCGGCAGCAGGAGATCGAGACGCTGATCCTGGAGACACCTGAAGCGGCCAGCGTGATGCTCCCGGCGGCGTTGATCGACGCCAGCCTGATGGAGATCCGCCGACGCTACGCCGACGATGACGCGTATCACGCCGAACTCGAACGACTCGGCCTGGCTGCGTCGTCGTTGCGCGAGGCGGTGACGCGCGACCTGGTGGTGGAGGCGGCTCTGGAAAGGGCTGCGGCAAGATCAGCGCCGGTCAGCGATACCGACGTCGAGATCTTCTGGCAGGTCAACCGGCATCGCTTTCGCCAGGGCGAAACGCGCCTCCTGCGGCACCTGCTGGTAACCATCAACGAGGACCTCGCGGGCAGCGAACGGCAGGCCGCGCACGCCCGCATCGACGCCATTCGTGCCCGACTGCTGAGGGAGCCGCAGCGCTTCGCCGAACAGGCGCTGAAGCACTCCGAATGCCCAACGGCGGTCCACGGCGGCCTGCTCGGTCGCGTGCCGCGCGGCCAGCTCTATCCGCAACTCGATGCGGTGGCCTTTGCCCTCGCCGAGGGGATGGTCTCGGCGGTGATCGAGAGCGAACTCGGCTACCACCTGCTCCGCTGCGAAGCCATCCAGCACGAACGACTGCTGCGTTTCGCGGAAGCCCGCCAGACGATCCGTGAGCATCTCCAAGGGCAACGCCAGGCTCTCTGCCAGAAGGCGTGGATCAAGGCCCTGCGCCGGCGGGCGGCCGGGCGGTCGCCCGACGCGAATCGTTGGTGAGCAACGCCGCGGATGGCGGAGGTTTCGACTGCCAACCAACGGCACGTGTCCGCGCCGGTTGCCGGCTGCTCTTCCCGGCGTTCCCGCAAGCTGATCGAAGCAGCTTGACCGCCATGCATCGGCGCCGATATACTCCCCTGCCGTCGTTGGATTTTCTACCCTTGGTCAAACCAAACTATCAGTTCGAAAAGCGCCAGCGAGAGCTGGAGAAGAAGAGAAAGCAGGAGGAGAAGCGCCTGCGCGACCTCGCTGTCAAGAGTCTGCCGGATGCCACTTCCGGGCAGGACGCGAACGCTCTGCCCGCAGCGACCGCAGACGACGACGCGGGCAAGCCGGGCTGAGGGGCGCAACCGGGGCAAACGGCACAAGCTGAGGGTGGCGCAGTTCCTTGCCGGCCTCGAAGCCGAGGGGCTGCGCTTGCAGCGCGAGTTGCTCGAGGGGCGCTGGCAGCCGGACGGCTACACCGAGTGGATGGTTCGCGAGAGCAAGCCGCGCCTGATCTCCGCCGCGCCGTTTCGCGACCGTATGGTGCACCACGCGCTGTGTGCCGTCATCGCGCTGCTGTTCGAGCGCGCTTTCATCGCCCGCTCGTATGCCAGCCTGCCGGGCCGGGGCACCCATCGCGCCGTCGCCGCCTATGAGACGCTGCGCGACCGCCATCGGCATGTGCTGCGGGCCGACGTCTTCCGCCACTTTCCGGCCATCGACCACGCCGTTCTGAAGCAGGACATCCGCCGCCGCATCGCCTGCGTGCCGACGCCCTGGCTGTGCGATGCGATCATCGACGGTTCAAACCCGCAGGAGCCGGTCAACCGTTACTTTCCCGGTGACGAGCTGTTTACGCCGTGGGAACGGCGGCGCGGGTTGCCGATCGGCAATCTCACCAGCCAGTGGTTCGGCAACATCTACCTCGACCCCCTCGATCATTACGTCAGCGAGGTGTTGCGCGCACCGTACCTGCGCTACCTCGATGATTTCGCCCTGTTTGCCGACGATCCCGCGCGTCTGGCGCGCTGGCGCGAGCAGATCGCCCGTTTTCTGGAGCGGCGGCGGCTCCTGTTGCATCCGCTCAAGACGCAGATCAGCGAAACCCGCTTGCCGGCGCAGTTCCTGGGCCATGTTCTTGGGCCAGGTTCACGGCGCCGCTTGCCGGAGGAGAACCTGATCCGCGTGCGCGGGCGGTTGCGCAGTCTGCGTGACCGCTGGCGGGCAGGGACGGTGTCGCCCGACGAAGTGCGACAGCGCCTCGGGGCGTGGATCGCCCACGCCCGGCACGCCGACACCGTCGGCTTGCGGCACGGCCTCTTCCGGGGTGGCTGGTTTGATCCGCGCTGGGGCAACGAGAGTCCGATTGCAGGAGGCTCTCGCAGCGGCAGAGTTGCACCGGGTCACCGGTGCCGCAGCCCGGGCCCATGTGCCTCCGGGCCTGCGGTGGATCTTTCATCCTTCGTCGGCGGCACGCGACCGTAGGGGAGGGGTGGAGTGCAGTGCGTCGGCTCGCCGCAGACCCGTCACGCCGATTCGAGTCGGTGCGAACGAAGACGATGTCTGCCGATGTCGATTCCGAAGCGATATCGGGATCGCCGGCGGCGGCGAGGTGCGTATCGTCGCCTTCGGCAGGACGCCGGTGCCGTGCGCGCCAACCCGGGATTGACGCTGCTTCACTGGGGTTCATATGCTCACCGACGGTGCCTGTGGACTCCTTGTCCTGCTCTCCATCACCACGAGTAAACTACGATCCTTCCAGCCCCAGAGGCGCAGCCATGAACATCACGACCCTGGGCGAAGCCCGCTTTGCCTCGCCCCAGCAACGCACGGTCAGCGACCAGGCCCGCGTGTCTTCCTGTCTGATTCTCGATCCGGACGCACCGCCGGCGGATGAATCGCTGTTCGAACTGGCCGGTCCGCGCGGTCGCTTGTTCTTTGATCCGCAGCGGACTCGCGCCGGCATGGTCACCTGCGGCGGATTGTGCCCCGGCTTGAACAATGTGATCCGCTCGCTGTTTCTCGAACTCCACCACGGCTACGGCGTCAAGGAGGTGCTCGGCTTTCGCGGCGGCTACCAGGGTCTCGACCCGGCGAGCGGTTGGGAACCCTTCGTGCTGACGCCCGAATTCGTCCACCACATCCATGACATCGGCGGGACGGTGTTGGGCACCTCCCGCGGTCCGGTGGATGTCGGAATTGCTGTCGACAACCTGATTCGGCGCGAGGTGAACATCCTGTTCACCATCGGCGGCGACGGTACTCAGCGCGGCGGCAATGCACTGTTCGAGGAAGCCCGCAGGCGCGGCCACGCACTGGCGGTGGTCGGCATCCCGAAGACCATCGACAACGACGTACCCTTCGTTGCGCGCAGCTTCGGCTACCTGACGGCGGTCGAGCGGGCGGCGCACGTCCTGCAGTGTGCCCACACCGAGGCGCACAGCGTCCACAACGGCATCGCACTGGTCAAGCTCATGGGCCGTCACTCCGGCTTCATCGCAGCTGCAGCGGCGGTGGCCAGCCAGGACGTGAACTTCGTCCTGGTGCCGGAAGTTCCGCTCCGGCTTGACGGCGAGAACGGACTGTTGGCAGCGCTGAAGCAGCGCATCCTGCGGCGGCCGCACGCGCTGATTGCGGTGGCCGAAGGCGCCGGCCAGGAACTGCTGGCGGCCAGCGGCGCGGCCCGAGACGCCTCCGGCAACGTCAGGCTCCAGGACATCGGCCTCTTTCTGCGCGAACGGATCGAGCGTTACTTCGCGTCAGAGGGGATCCCGGTCACGCTGCGCTATTTCGACCCGAGCTACCTGATTCGAAGCGTCCCGGCCGACGCCGAGGACGCCATTCTCTGCGATTTCTTCGCCCGCAACGCCGTGCACGCCGCCATGGCCGGCAAGACCGGTCTGGTCATCGGCCTCTTGCACGATGTCTTCATCCACGTGCCGATCGAGCTGCTGGTCAGCCAAACGAAGCGCCTCGACCTGAACGGTGCCGGGTGGCGTGCGGTGCTCGCCGCGACGGGCCAGACCTTCGGTGAGAATCCTGATCCCGTCTGACAAGACCTTGCCCCGCTTTGCCGGCTGCAGCATGCCGATCCCATCGCTCGCCGATCCGGCGGCGTACTCTCCGCCCCCGGCAGCGCAATCACGCTTCGAGCTGGTCGACTGCCGGTGCGGGCCGGCAGCCGGCTGCTCCAGCACGGCGTCTATGCCGGCCGCGGCGAAGCCAGCCTGAAGCAGATGAAACCCCGACTGGACGTCGAGCGGATCGATGCGGTGCTCATGGCCAGTGCGCACCGCGATCCGCCGGGATACCCACCGCACGAGGGTGGCGCGCCTGCCGAGCGTCGGTGTCCCCATGAACATCCTGAGCGAAGTGGCGCAATTGCTGGGCCGCTTCCAGCAGCGTCGGTTGCTGCAGGTCCCGCCATGACCGGCGCCGGACTGGCGGGACTGTTGATCTTGTCAGCCCTGCGCAGTGGGTCAGTTCTGGTGAGCAGAAAGGGCCAATTCCGGTGAGCGCCAAGGCCGATCGCCACTCAAGGTTGCCGGTCGGCTGCCGTTGTCTACCATGGACCGTCCGCTTTCCGACCAAACGTGCAAGGGTGCCCGAATGTATCGCCACTTCCGCAGTCTTTCGATCGCCCTCAAGCTCAATCTCGTCCAGGGCACCGTCCTGCTGGCGATCATCGTCGCCGCGGCGCTGGCCACCGCCTGGCATCTGCGCCAGCAACTGGAGGAAACGGCCGTCCATGACCTCGGGCAGACCAACCGCCTCGTCGTCTCGATGCTCGAGGCTTACGATCGCAGCCTGCGCAGCGACATCGAACGTAGCGGCCGCCTTTTTGCCAGCATGTTCGACCAGCCGCTGGAACTGCACACGGCTGGCGAGCTGCCGCGCCTGCTGCAGAAGGGGACGTCGCTCAACGACCGCTTTGATGTGGTCGACGCCTTCACCGCGAAATCCGGAACCGTGGCGACGATTCTCGTTCGCCAGGGCGACGATTTTCTGCGTACGGCGACTTCGCTGAAAAAGGAGGACGGCAACCGCTCGAGCGGAACCCCGCTCGGTGCCGATCACCCGGCGCGCCCGGCGCTGCTCGCCGGCAATACCTACACCGGCAAGGCGACGATGTTCGGTCGCGACTTCATCACCCATTACATCCCGGTGCGCGATGCCGCAGGCCAAGTGGTCGCGGTCTTCTTCGTCGGACTCGAGCTGACCGAAGGGCTGAAGGCATTGAAACAGGGGATTCTGGCCATCAAGGTCGGCGAAACGGGCTACGTCGCAGCGCTCGACGCCGGCCCCCAGAAAGGCGTCGCGACCATCCATCCGGCAAAGGAAGGCGCCAACCTGCTGGCTGCCAAGGACAGCCGGGGCGTCGAGTTCGTTCGCGAGATGCTCGACAGGAAGTCCGGCGTCATCCGTTACGACTGGGCCAATCCCGGCGAGAGCAGCCCTCGCCGCAAGGTGGCGGTGTTCGACCACTATCCGGCCTGGAACTGGGTGGTCGTGTCCACAAGCTATGTCGAAGAGATCAGCCGCGGCGCCGATGCGGCCGTCCGCGACATTGCCATCATGGCGGTGGCGATCATCCTCGCGGCCCTGGCCAGTGGTTTCCTCGCCACTCGCGCCTGGGTGAGCCGGCCACTGCACGAGATCGTCCTGGGGGCCGAAAGGATCGCCGGCGGCGACCTGAGCAACCGGCTGGTTGCCGATGGCGCAGACGAGATCGGTTCCCTGAAGCGTGCCATCGGCACGATGGCCGAGACCCTGAAGACGACGATCGGCGATGTCCGCCACGCCGCGGCGACCATGCTCGAGCAGTCGACAGCGCTGGTCAGTTCGGCGCAACAGGTCAGCCACAGTTCCGAAGTCCAGCGTGACGCAGCGACCGGCATGGCGGCCTCGGTCGAGGAGATGAGCGTCAGCATCGAACAGGTGGCGCAACACGCCCGCGATGCGCAGCGGCTCTCGAGCGGTTCCGGGCAGGCGGCGAACAACGGTGCCGAAGTCATCCAGCAGGCGGGCGGTGCGATGGGCCAGATCACTGGTTTCGTCCGCCAGGCGTCGACGACGGTCGGCGAACTCGGACGCCGTTCGCAGGATATTTCGGAAGTCGTGCAGGTGATTCGCGAAATCGCCGAGCAGACCAATCTGCTGGCGCTCAACGCTGCCATCGAGGCGGCGCGCGCGGGCGAGCAGGGACGGGGCTTCGCGGTCGTTGCCGACGAAGTGCGCAAACTCGCGGAGCGGACGGCGAAGTCGACGCGCTCGATCGGCGAGATGAT